>ERZ1034925.240-NODE-240-length-28658-cov-8.581792_pt1 | contig 28658 bp, 30 predicted proteins | sample MGYA00520687_ERZ1034925 | MGnify/ENA primary metagenome ERZ1034925 (study PRJEB33766, sample SAMN09781758) | gut metagenome | biome: gut microbiome | host: Homo sapiens | place: Madagascar | study: EMG produced TPA metagenomics assembly of the PRJNA485056 data set... | reverse complement strand
AGTCAGGTTATCAAAAAGTTTATTGATGATTTGAGTAAATATCCGAATAGTTTTCTACAGCTGCATATGACCGACAACCAAAATTTAGCTGTGGAGATGTCCGCGGTGGGACAAACGACTGAAAAAAACGCTATTTATCAAGACGGACAATGGATAAACATGCAAACCAATCGCCCTTTTCTTTCGAAAAAGGAGCTGGTAGATTTGGTTGCTTACGCGCGCTCAAAAAATGTTGTTTTAATCCCAGAGGTAGAGGCTCCTGCCCACATGCAAGCTATTCTTGACCTTTTGAAAGTCAATGATCCTGAGCGATATGATGCCATTAAGCTACCTGATGGAGCGCCAGAGCAGTTTAATCTGATTGATTACTCTAAAGTTGAGTCACTCAAATTTGTGCAAGAAATCTTGGCAGAATACACCCCACTTTTTGCTGGACAAGCAAAGCGCTATTTTCATATCGGTGTCGATGAGATTGACTGGTTGCCTGTTGAATCAAACATGAATTTAGTGAACTACGTGAATGCTTTAGACAATTTTTTAAAGAGTCAAGGTTACACTACGAGAATGTGGAATGATCGTGTGGCTAAAGCAGATCTTCCTGCCTACAATAAAGACATTCAAATCACTTATTGGACACAGATTGGTGGTTGGGATATTAATAGTACGGACGAGAGAGCAACTTTGGGTAGAAAATATACAGCAAGTGCTCAAGAACTTTTAGATGCAGGATTTAAAGTCTTAAATTACAACGCTTATTATACTTATTTCCTTCCAGGTCAGCGCATGTGGCAACCAGAGAGTTATGCTTACACGATTAACGATTTAGTAGAAAATTGGGATTTATCTAAGTTCGAATTGAATAGCGGAAATCAAGTAAGATCAACAGAAAACGTTGTAGGTTCAGCCCTCAGCTTTTGGGGTGAAGAAGCAGGAGATTATACAGATAACCAAATTCAAAAAAAGATGCAAGATTTTGTGAAAGCCTATTTAAAGAAGAAGTGATGAAGTGAGGTGAAAAATCAGTAAATGAGAGATGGTGTAAAATTAAGTACGTGTCTAGAGTTTCCATATAGGCGAAAATATACTAATATCAAGGATTAACTAGGATAGAAAAAAGCTATCCTAGTTTTTTGTTTTTTTCTATTTTGAAAATGTAAAGCGACTACTTAATGGTTTAAGTACTAAGAAGAAAAATATCGGTTAATTCGGTGAAAAGTTTAGTAGGCAGGTTCGATTCCTGGTAGTCGCATAGGCGGATGTAGCCATTTCCCGCCATCTAATAGGGTACTCTTTCCCCTAGTGCCTATTCTATCCCGGCCATTTTATAGAATGGGCGGTCACAGTCATTGGATCATGTTTGGGTTCGATTCCCAAAGGCTGTATAAAATATATAAAAATCAGTTTTCCCTTTGGCCGGGAGAACTAGAAAGAGAATAAAATGGCAAAACAATTTGATGAAGAAATCCGTAGACACTCCAAAGAGAATCCTTATACGCTTATTTTAAATTCAATGCTACAAAGCGATGACCTTACTTTCCATCAAAAGGGAATGATGGCAGAATTATGGTCTAAATCTGATGATTGGATTATTTACAAAAGTTGGTTGATGCAACGTTCTGAACTTGGACGAGATGCCTTTAATCGACAATGGAAAGATCTTCAAGCCAAAGGTTATCTTGTGAAAGAGATTGTACGTGATGAACAAGGTCGTTTTTCAAAAGTGATTTGGCATCTTTATCAAACCCCTGTAGAAGTGGTTGCCCCTGAGGTAAAAGAAGTTGCTCAAGAGGATCAAAAAGTCAAAGAAACTGAAACAAAGGTTTCGCAAGAAATTAAGGAAATCGCAGAACAAGAACTTGAAGCAGTATTTACAACCTTGGATGCGATGGAGCACTTAGAGGAAGAAGAGAAAGAAACAATCAGAGAAGAGATTGTGGATGAATTTGGTCAAACCTTGGATAAAACATGGGTTCAAGAAAACTTCCGTGAAGCTTGGGAAGAAACATTAGACAACTTGAAATGCAGAGAATATTTCGTTTCTTACCTTATCAATCATATGAAAAATAAGCTTTCTCTCAAACGTTTGAAAGAAGCTCAAGCCTCTAAAGAAATTACTTCGCCAACTCTTGATTTTTATATTCCAATGGATGGACCCTGGAATGGGCATGACTAAAAGGAATTTAGAAAAAATAACTCTGACATGTGCACAAAGAAAGAAGCTTTTAGAGTTGTATTCTGCGGGTTATCGATATGTGACAGACAACTCAGAAATCTCTTTATTCCCTTTGGCTTTTTGTTCTAAAAACCGAGTTGTTCTAGAAGCAAAGAGAAAAAGAATATTACTATGTTTGGGGTTATCAGGATAAAGGGGGCAAAAGAATGACCAATGAAGAAGTGATTAAAATTTACGAGGAAACAGGCGATTTCATGGCGACCGTAAGAAAAACGGGAATGAAAACTTTTATCGTCCATAAAATCTTACTGTTTAACAAAAAAATGACCCTTGAAGACAAAGTGAAACTTACACAAGGGGCGCAAAAACATGGTGCAGAAGCAGAGCTACTTTTTCAAAAGATGGTTCCTGATGCTGTGCCAGTCAATGAAATTAAAGTAAACAATCCTTATTATGACTTCGTATATAAAGGAATAACAATAGATGTCAAATATTGTGGGGTGACTAAAGAGAGCACAGAAGCCGATAATCATTGGAAATTTGGCACGAGTCGAAAACAAAAAGCGGATTTTTATTTTGTGTTTGCGGAGTTTGAAAAAGGGCAAGTGTTTGACGATTGTTTTATGTTGCTTATCCCCAGTACATTTATCACTCAAAAAAGTACAGTCAATTTCCGCGAAAGGTCTGAAATATTCAAGAATTTTTTGATTTACGAAGAAGAGTTAATTGAAACGCTGGATATGTATGCGGAAGTGATTGGAGAAGAGGGGACTTAATAAGAGGTACAAAAATTGAAGTGTAAATTATGTGAGCGAGAAATCCCAGAAGAGGATATTGTTCCAGAAATGCAACACCAAATTTGTTATGAATGTGAGGTTAATTTAGAATATGGTTGATTCGAAAATAGTCAAATGTGAAAATTGTCATCAAGCCATCGCAATGACGATAGTTGAACATCAGATGTTATGTCGAAAATGTTATCAAAAGCGTCGAAATAAAAAATAAGGCAAAAAGAGGCAGTGTTACTGAACTAAGGTCAAATAATTAGATACAAAATGAGTGACATTATTATCAATTTAGATGGCAAACGTATTCAAATTCAGAATGCGGATGTCATTGTGGCGGAAAAATAATACCATGACCTGGAGAGGTCAATAACTATACTTCAGAAAAATTTTCAAAGGATGGATAAGTAAACTTAACACTTATCTGTCTATCAAGCAAATATAGTTTAATGTAAAACCACAAGTCATTGGTGGGACACCTGTACACAAGAGTTTCCTACCTCATGTCCCACTAAGTGTGTTAGAACTTGTGATGCAGGTTCAAGTCCTGCTGTTTGCCTAGGTAGGGTACAGACTACCACAAAATAAAATACTAACACAAGGAGAAACTGCTATGGCAAAACAAGACATGGCTGATCATTTCTTGATGATGATGCAAGGAAATGAGAAGAAAACAAAAACTAAAGAGAATACTCTTGAAGAAAACCTTCCCGTTAATCCTCAAATAGATAACGGCTTGGAATTGGATTTTATTGAGAACACATGGGATAAGCGCCCTTTAGAAGGTCAAGAAGATAGAGCAGAAGCTTCTTCAACTTCTGTTGTTGTCAATGTGAACGGTCAAAGTCATCCTCTTTTAGCGATGAAAAGAGAAGAAAAAGCTCGTCAACGTAATTTTTATCTCACGGATACACAATTCGAAAAATTTCAAAATGCAGCGCTTGCTTTTGGCTATGTTCGCAATGGTAAGAATGGTAAAAAGGAAGTCAATGGTTCCGCATTTTTACAAGCGATCATCGATTTAGAAATTTGGAATACTTATGGTTCAGAGGAGGTGTCTCGTGGTTAAAGTGATTACAATAAATGTAGATAAAGGTGGGGTGGGAAAAACAACGCTTGCGTTTAATGGCGCTTATTATTTAAAGACACAAGGTTATCGTGTACTTTTAATTGATTTAGATCCTTCCACTAATTTAACTTTTAGATTTGAAGAAGCTATTGATGTGGATGTTGAACATACTGTAGAAGCCTTTTTCCAAGGGAAAGTAGCCCCAAAACCTCTTCAAGTTGATGAACAGATAGATCTTATTGCAGGACATGCTGGTTTGCCTCTTTTACAAAGAGAGATAGAGCAAGGGATGCAACGGCGTTACTTGTTGGCTTGGTATTATCAAAATCTTCAAGAACTGGAAGAAAAATATGACTATATCCTTATTGATACACACAATGATCACTCTGTGATTACAAACAATGCTTTAGTGATTGCGGATAAGGTTCTGGCAATTGCCAATGTGGATGCGGATGCTATGGGTAAATTAGCGCTTGAGGAAGCCCATATTGAGTATTTGAAAAAAATGGAAATGGATTTTGCGACAGGAAAATCATTTGTGAATGCTCAAGTGGTTAAGGTGGGTAATAAGGTGAAAAAAGGCAGTGAAGCTCGTGCAGATGATCGCAATTTTGCTTTAGCCTTTGAGCAATTGATGGCAAAAGATTCTAGTTTTCTGGGGTACTTCTATGAAAGTGGTCAAATGGCAAAAGCCAAGACAGAAAATAAAACGATTTTTCATTTGGAAGATGACCCTCGTTACCAACAAAGATGTCATAAGATAAACTATGAACAAACCAAACAACTTTTTGAGAAGATTTTTGCTTAAGAGAGAAAATTTGTGGAGGAAAAAATGAATATACATTCTAAAAATTTTGTTTTAATGCCTAGACACTTAAGACGCTTTAATGGGGATTTGGTCAAACTTTTTGATGGCAGAAAGGGGAAAATCCTTTACCCTTATATCATTGTTTCAGAAGGGAAAACGAAGGTTGCGGTGTTGCTTGAAAAAAAGGAAAACTTTACAAAACTCCATCAAATTATCTCCTCAGATAAAGATAGAAAAATTATTGCACAACGGGATAACAAATTTTCGGAGTTAAAAATACGCTGAAAGAAAAGATGAAAATTAAAAGAAATTTAAAGATAATCTCCATTAAAAATGGAGCTCTGACAACTGAACTTCCAGATGCGTTTGAATATTGGATTTTAGAATCTCTAGTACAGACAAACACTTGGAATGCTTCAGGAAGTGCATTTCAAAATCCAAAAGATTTTATGATATGGTTAGATTTTACATTTGAACATACTTCATATGAATCATACGTCCATAAAAAAATGCTTAAAATGGAAATAATAAATATTTTGGAAAGAGATGAAAATTGGACGGATTATGATTTTAAATTAGAGATTGAGTGCTTGAAACAATAATTGAGGAATATCTTTCTCTTGCTCAAAAGAAGTATATCGAACAGAACTATCCTGTTCTTTGAGGCCTTTGGCATTTTAAAGAACAAAAGAGAAGCAGGTAGCCTTCTGAGAAGAAGTAGAGGTTCGATTCCTCTGTTCTCAATATAGTCGCCCAATGCGTGAAAGAGTAGCACAAGACTAAGCGAAGCGTATGACGATTATTACAATTGAATACTCGGCTTGGCAGACTCTTGACGAGAGTAAAAGGCCAATGTCCGCCCCTCTTATCAGCGTAGCTACTAAAGGGAGTGTGAAATAGTCTGGATCGTGAGGTCTTGTCCTGTTTTGCACATATTTTACACCGTTTGTCTTTGAATAAACGTATAGAAGAGAAACCCTCACAGAGAAGTTAGGAGTGTGAGACCTAACTGGGTAATGTCAGATGTAAAGTATGGGGAGTGAACCACCTGCCTGCGAGGTAAGGGTGAGCTACAATAAAGGTCAGTGATGCTGTAAAGGTACCTTTGAGTTTGGAGTTAACTAAAAACTCTGCGACTAATTTTATTCACGTCTATAGGGCGACCAAATGCCATAATAAACAGGAGAAGATGAAATGAATGGAACAGAACAAATCACTTGTGAATGCTCAACATGTAAACAAAGAGGACTACTAGAAGAAAAATATCCAGAAAAAGAAGTCGGTATGCAATATGCTGCAATGAAATTACAGGAAAATCTTTTCCTTCTCGTGAGTGCAGAAGAAATAGAGTATTTTGATAAAGACTCTCAAAGCCCTTGCTTAAAACCAAGAACACGGAAAAGTAAAATATATACACTTGCGTATGGCATATTTTGGACTCAAAAAGATTGGAATAATGTCTTTGAGGATCTCAAATTATCCAAAGGGACAGAATATTTTTCCTTTGATTATAAGACTAAAGAAATGCAACTTGTAAAAATAGTGGATTACATAGCATCACAACAAGAAAATGAAGAAGTAAAAGTAGCAGTTCTTCTTGAATCTGATAAGGGACTCTCATTCCCAGAAAGTGTTTCAGAACTTTCGACAACTTTAACTCAATATATGCCTCGTTTAGGAAATAAGCTTACGGACTTAATTTTCTCAAGAATTGAATATGGGATTTTCCGACTAGATAAAGGACAAGAGATTTCAGAAAAAGAAAACTGGAAACAGTTGGTTAATATTGGAGAACTTTCTAATATTGAATATAAACGTTTCTTGTTAATGGACTAAAATGTGATGCAAATAAAGCATTAAGATGCTTTAAGATATGCTGCAGAATCAAAGCATAGAACAGAAGTATATCAGCTTGAATACAGATAAATTATATTTACATGGAGGCTAAATTTGAAAGAAAAACAAATTAAATTTAAACTTTCTTTTAAGTGTAATTATTACTTGACGACGAGGAAAAATAATGATATGATGGAGTTATCAAAACAGGAGAAAGGATTTATAGTGGCGGAAGTTACCTGCTAATATAAATATAAGAAAAATATGATTGTTGAAACCAAAGATTTGTTAAGAAAAATTTTAGAGAATATGGATGCGGATATTGAGTATCGTTTGTTTTCAGATCGAGCAGAAGCGGGAATTGACACAAGAGATCTTGCGCCTTTACATGGTTATATTGAAAAAGGGACACTTATGGCAGGATTAAAAGGCAAATCAATTAAGGTAGATGTTCGTGAAGTGTTCGCAGAAATTTGGAATGTTGTGGCCTATTTTGAATTTAATGGGCATCGTGTTTGTGAACGCCAAGCATTTGGAAAACCAATGCTTGCTTTAGATGAAGAATTCTTCAAACAAGGCGAATATGCAAAATTTGTAGAAGAGAGCTTACTTGCCTCAAAAGGCACTCGAGAAATGATTGTAGAAGATTTGTCTGGCAATCTTGCAGGTTCTATTATGAAAGAATTTATGAACTGGAAAGCCAATGGTGGCGAGTAAATCTCTCTTTATTTTGGTATAATAAAGAGAGATTAGAGGAGAGTTTTATGGCAAGGCCAGCAAGAGCATACGAAGAAAAAGTAAAGCCTTATTTAAAGGAAATTCGAAAATGGCGTGATCAAGATGTAAGTATTGTTCAAGTTGCTAAACGTTTAAATGTCACACAGCCCTTTTTAAATACGAAAGTAAAAGAATATCCAGAACTTGAAAAAGCATTGAAGGCTCGTCCTCTAACAGAAGAAGAACGAAGAAAGAAAGCAGAGAATGAAGCGGCATATCGTGCAAGATATCTAAGCTCAACGAAATCTTTTATACGTAGGCATGCGACTTTTGAAGAAAATCAAGATTTCATTGCCCTTATTCTTGAGAAATCAAATAAAACTGAAAGAGAAAAAATAATAAAACAAATATTATCTGTGGAAAAGAGGAGTAAATGATGAATTTCACAAAAAAACAAAAACAATGGATGCTGGGCGGTGTTGTCGCTCTTGTTTTGGCAGGAGGCGGAACAGCTGTTGTGGTGAATCACCATGCACAGGTTCAAGCAGATAAAATTGCACAAGAAGAAAAAGCGGCTTATGCAAAGTGCTTAAAAACAGCACAAGAAGCTACAGAAAAAGCAGAAAGCTTTAAAGCGGAAGCCGATGTGAAAACAGCGCAAGATGCCATTAAGAAACTTAAAGAAAATGATAAACCAGCACTTATTGCACGTGTAGAAAAAGTGCGTCAAAATTGGGATTTGGTCAATAAAGCAGAGAAAAATGTTGCAAGTGCAGAAAAATCCAAAAACGATGCGACAGTCGAAACAGCGCAAACGGCCATCAACCAATTAAAAGCGGAGATGACCCAAGCGAAAAAGACAGCCTTGCAAAAACGTTTGGATAAAGTAAAAGCAGACATTAAAGCTAAAAAAGATAAAGCAGCCGCAGAAAAGAAAAGTCAAGAAGCAGCGGCCCAACAAAAGGCACAAGACTCACAAGCTTCTGCACAAACTGTTGCACAAAATAATGGGACACAGGCGTCTTCTGGTAATGCAGGAGTAGCTCAAGCAGAAACGCCAACTGCGAATGGTGGCGCAGCTTATAGTGGTTATGCACAAGCGCCAAGCTCAGTGCCCGCTCAAAATAACTCTGGCTATGTGGCTTCAGCTCCAAGTGGAGGGAGCGCTCAAGCACCGGCTCAACCGCAACCAAGCACAGGGAATGCGGCTTATAACAGTGGGGCTGGCTTGAATGCAAGTTCTAACGTTTCTATTGAAGAAGGAAACAAATGGATTGAGAATGCTAATGCACATCCAGGAGGATTTGAAAGTGCGAATGGTGGTCGATAATAATATTGAAAAGCAATTCGAAGGGATTGCTTTTTTTGTTTTTAAAATAAATAGTGAGGGAGAAATCATGGAAGAAAAGAAAACACAAGAACTTTTAAAAAAGGTAATCCTTATAGGACAAACTGCTTCAGGAGAAACGCAAAGCTTAGAGGCAGAAGTTAGGGGGGAGTCTTCTTTATTAAGTATTGAAGCAGAATTAAGCATTGAAGCAGAACAAGAATACATCCTCATTAATAAATTGAGTGAAGCGGGCATTGAAATCAAAGCTCGTTTTATTGATGAAGAGATGCCCACAGATAAAGCAAAATTTCTTTTCATGCTTGGGGAAGCTTGTTATGCGGCGACTTTTAAGTTTTATGCCCCTGAGAGTGAAGAAGTAGAAACCTCCGAACAAAGGAAAAAGCTTTTTGAAAACTTTATGGAGGATTTGACAGAAGCTGTAAAAGCTTATCATAAATTAAATTGAAGCATTTGAGTAAGCAATATTCTAGAGGTGTTGCTTTTTTTCTTTGTCCGAAATGACGTTAAACTATGCAAAATATAACGCCAAGGTTATATTTTTTTGTTTCTAAAAATAAAAAAACAGGAGGAAAACATGCAGAAACAAACCAAACGTCACAGGTTAAAAGAAGCCTTGCAGGATCAAAAAGTGACACATTTTCGAATGCGTAAATCAGGCAAGCGCTGGCTCACCCGATGTTCGATTATCGTCGCAATGGCAGGGGGCGCAGGAGTTGTTGTGATGACCCACCCTGAGTTAAGAGCACAGGTGGTTCACGCTTTGAGTTTGCCTTCAGGGAATACTCAAATTGGAAGCATTGGAAAATCCCCCGTGATTCAAACCTCTAACAATAGCTTCTCCACCATGCAACCCTTGTTTGACAGTTTAATCAGTGGAAAACAACCTGACTATATTGTAGGGGATACCCATGATGGGGCAGGCGGCCAAGCGGTAGGTTGGCACGGGAACACCTCTTATGCAGGGACTGCGATTTCCAATGCGGATAGTCTTGTTAATGGAACGCGGGGCTTGTCTTACCAAACCATTCGTCATGGCCTCATGCTTCAAGACGGTTTCCAAGCCGGAGACAAATTTAACTATGTCTCCAAAGGGCAAGAAGTCAATATTAAAAATGTAGGTACAGCATACGATGTCAAAGCTAAAAAGAACATTCCTATTGGAATGGCTATCAGAATTAATGATGCGACTTACTATGACTCCAGAAATTCTCAAACGCCACGCAATGTCTTTAACGATGGTTTCCGCCTTTTAGTGGCCGCAAGAAACAATGGGGGAACCATTACGCTGGGCTATATGGTGTCCATGGATGGGATTGCCAACCCTGGTACAGGACAAGGCTCTGAAGGGGGTGGCTCTGGTGGCGCAGGAGGTGGCGCACAAGGTTCCGCTTCAGGTATTCCAGATTCTATTGGTGTCAGTATCACGCTTTATGATATGAATACCAAACAAAACTTACCTGCCAATACGCTTGTTGCTATGAAAGTTTCAGACGTCGATGCAGGACAAGCAGCACAAATTTTTGATAGTAATCAAATTGGTTACATTGTCTCTAAACCAACCAATCTCGAAATCCGAAACAATATCTTGACGGCCAAAGGCAATCATACGGTGGTTGGGGATTCTGGAACATTGAATGCCAACTCCTATGTGGCGCTCTATAATGGGGCTTCTACCGCGGTTAACTTCAGAGATACCAATGGGAACTTAGGGCAAGGTTCTATTGTTCAAGCCCTATTTGGGAATATGGGGCCAACGTCTCCACGTCAACCATTTGGCTATATCTCTATTGATAAAACAACCGATGCTTTTGGTAAAAATCCATGGAATGGCAATTACAATTTTGATCGCTTAGAGTTCGAAGTCAAGGATAAAGATGGAAAAGTTGTGGACACCATTAAATTGGACAAAGACGGTAAAGGAAAATCAAAAGCAGTTCCAGAAGCGAAGTATACCATTCATGAAAAATCGACAGACTGGTCGATGACAGGTCAAACTGTTCGTCCCGATGAAACCACAACAGTAAAAGCTGGAGAAACTACAACCGTAAAATTAACCAATAAGGTAGTTGTGGGACAACATACACTCCAAAAAACAGATAAAGAAACGGGAACAGAAGCACACGGTAAAGGTGTACTTAAAACAGCCCAGTATGCCTATTTCTATGATGACGATTCGACAGGCTCAAGCCCACATAAAAAAGGGGACCCTGTGAAATGGACCGATAAGCCCGGGCCAAAACTTCTGGCAGGCGAGAAAGTGACGTCTGCGGTCATTGGCGGTGAAAAAGTTGACTTTGGCGATAATGTGGTGATTGATGTTTCGGATGACCAACTTCAAGCGGCACTGGGAAATCTTCCGCAAGGGAAATATGGCGTTCGAGAAGCCAATGCAGGCGAAGGCTATGTGACCGATCCTACAGAGTACAAGTTTGAAATTAAGGAAACAGATCCCAACACACAAACGATCATTACACCAAATACAAACTCACAAGAACAATTGATTAAAGCCAAAATCACAATCGATAAAATGGTAACCTTGCCGAATGGTCAAGGCGGAGCAGGCCATAATGGGATTGAGTTCACGGCTAAACCTTTAGAAGGAACGAAGGGAGACCCTATTAAACTTGTGACAGGGGTGCACCCTGTGACGGGGGATGATGGTTATGCTTCTCAAGTAGTGCCTTATGGAGACTATGAAGTCTCAGAAACCAAAGGGGTAGAAGGCTATGAAAATGTGAAGCCGATCTATATCCATATGGAAACGGACACAGAGAAAGATTTATTGACCATTTCTGCTTCCTACAATAAAGATTTTTCGAATCCTTATACGACTCGCACCTACAGCTTGAAAGACAGCTCTACAAACGCTAATCCAAATGGTGAGGGTACGGTAGGCGAGGTGACCCCAGAAACTCCAACTATCAGCTTGTCTACGCTTCGTTTTAATGACAATCCTATTCCTGAAAAAGTGCCAAGCATTGACATTGAAAAAGCCAATGACAAGCTGCCTAACGCAGGGGAAGGCAATCATAAGGATAAAGACAATAATGGGGGCGAAAATGACCGTGACACGAAAGACACAGCCCTTGGGGTTGCGCCAAATAAGACAACTGCGATTAAATTCCGCTTCACAAACAATGGTACTGAAGCCCTCCATCATTTGAAAGTTTCTGATAAAACGATTGAAGGTAAAATCAATGTGAAAGACATCGTTTGGACATTCAAAGGTGAAAAGCTTTCTGTGAATAAAGAGGGGGAATTGACCACTAAAGATGGCAAACTCCTTGTCTTACAGCCGGATGAGTTTGTGACAGGGGAAGGCACTCTTCCAGCGCTCACAGACGGCAAATTACACGGGGATGAAGTGACCGTAGAAGGTGTCGGAGTGGACTCTGGCAAAGAAGTGGGCGACTCTGACAAGTGGTACGGTAAACCTCAAGAAGAAGTCCCAAGTATTGACATTGAAAAAGCCGATGCCAAACGTCCTGAAGCAGGAGAGGGCAATCATAAGGATAAAGACAACAATGTTGGGGAAAATGACCATGACACGAAAGACACAGCGAAGGTGCTCAAAGAAAAGGAAAAAACAACGCTTTTCATGCCGGTCACTAATAACGGTACAGAAGCCTTGACGCATATAAAAGTCGTGGATAAAACCATTGAAGGCAAAAGTAGTGTCAAAGACCTTACATTCACGTATAAAGGCAAAGCCTTAAAAGTGAATAAGGATGGGGAGTTAACCCTTGATGGGAAACTCTTAGTGCTTCAGCCCAAAGAAAGCATTGAAGTCAAGGGAATTCTTGATCCACTTGCCTCAGGTGAACTTCATGGGGACAAGGTCTCTGTGGAAGCTGTTGGCGTGAACTCCGGCAAAAAAGTGGGCGATGCGGATAACTGGTATGGCAAAGTTAAAGAACCGAAGAAGAATATCTTTAATATCTCTTTACCGAAAACAGGGATGAAAGCACAAACTCTTCTTACAGCAATTGCGGCAATCCTTACAGTTGTTGTTGCGGGACTGGGTACATTCTTCTACCGTAAAAATAAAATGAAATAAGGTTGAGCGCATGAGTAAATGGAAAAACTTTATCTTTTTATCGCTCATGATTTTGCTTTTGCTTATTGCGGGAGGGCTTGTTCTACGTGGCCCTATAATGAGTTACTTCATTCAGCTTAATGCGGCCACTTATCAAAAAACGACAGTTTCAGATGTGAAAGAGAATCAGAAAAAAACTGCCACATTTGATTACAATGCAGTTCAAGCTGTAAGTTTTAAAGATCTATTAAAAAGTCAAATGGAGAGGCAAAATTATCCTGTTATTGGTGATATTTCTATTCCTGAATTACAGATTAATTTACCTATTTTTAAAGGTGTTGCTTCTCATGCATTAATGGCTGGGGCAGGAACATTGAAAGAAAATCAAGTGATGGGACAAGGCAATTATACTCTTGCCAGTCATCATATTTTCGATGCTTTGGGTTATTCGGGAGCGCATCTTCTTTTTAGTCCACTTATGCGAGCTCAAAAAGGTCAAAGTGTTTACATCACAGATTTGGATAAAGTTTATCATTATGTTATTCATGAGATTCAGATTGTTCCTGAAACAAAAGGGGACGTTATTCTTGATGAACCAGGGAAAAAAGAAATCACTTTAATCACGTGTTATGATGCACAGGCGCAGTATCGTTTGATTGTTAAAGGGCAGTTGAAAGATATTCAAGGCTATAACGAGAAAAGTGCACAGCTTTTCAGTCAAGAATATAGACAAAATTTATGGTAAGGAGAATTCATGAAAGTTAAATTCCAAAAACTTCGTGCTTTCTTTTTGAAAAACAAAAACAGTAGCTCCTCTTTGCTCATGTGGGGAGGGCTATTTTTGGTTCTCGGATGTGCTTTGGTACTGGGCTATCTTGGGGGATATGATCGAAAAGAAGAAGTGAGACAACCTGGAAAAGTAACTGAAGTAAAACAATCAAGTTCAACTTCAACGACGTCAAAAAAAGTTGAAACACCTAAGCCAAAGGAGAAAGCAACAAGTGAAGTCCAACCCAAAGTTGAAATTTCAGCCCCTCCTATAAGTCAAGTTCCACAAGTCTCACAAGAGCCACAAACTTACACGGCTCAATATGGAGCATATACAGGCGTTTCAAGTGTTTCTTATGATGAGGCTTATCAAGAAGCCAAACAGGCTTTTGAGAATGCTGAGAAGGCTCGTATTGAGCAAGAAGAACAAGAAAACCTTCAAGTGGCAGAAGAACTGAAAGAAAGTATCTTACAACAAGAGCCTAACGCTGTTGTAAATATTATTCAATAAAAAATATCCCCTCCACGTGGGGGGAACAATGCAACTGGACATTTTCAGTTGTGTTTTTACCTCTACGTGGAGGAGAAAAGGAGTATTAACTATGAGACGTATTGCTTATCTTGTAGGGCATAAATATGGGAAAACCAAGGAATTTAGAGCTAGAGGTTTTTGTACAGAAAAGAAAGCTCAAAATTATATTAAGAGGCTGGAAAAAGCATGGGGTGTAAGCAGTGAAAATTGGGAAGTAAAAAAAGTAATTTTGACGGATTACTCAAGATACGAAGAATATATGGAAGATTGGAGAGGATTGAGTTTCGCAGTTGAATGCATCATGATTTTTTTAACTTTCTTACTAACGTATGTATCTTCAGCTCCTCTTTTTCCAACACATCTCGTCTTGTTTATCTTTTCTGTAGGATTGACATGGGGAGTAACTCAAATTGTCTCTTTAGTTATTCGTTTGATTTTTTTCGCAATTGATATTTTTGATTTTATCAAGTATCAGAAAGAGAAAGATTTAGACTTAGAAGTATTTGAAATACAAGAGCGGTCTCTTCTCTTTGAATTAGAAAAAAGGAAAACAATAAAAATTGAAGGAGAATATCAGAACAATAATTAAAGCCTGAACTGAAAAAAGCCCAAAAATCAATCAAAAAATTTTAAATCAATGGGAGGTAAAAAAATATGGCTTATACACACAAAGAACGCCTTGACATAAAAAAGAAGGCAAAAGAGCTTGCGACTATCTTAGGAGATGATTTTTCTGACTTGGAAAATCAATCGAGGGATATGCAGACGGAGTTTTTTAAAGACTATGCGGAAAAAGCAAATAATCGTATTCTTCAAAAATTAATAGATAAAAATATCAAATTCACAGACAAAGAACAAGAAGAGCATCAAACGAAAACGTTTGATGCAACTTCACATACCCTCTCTTCCCCTCCTTCTCATCAGGAAGAGAGTGAAAATAAAGAAATAGAGCAACACTCATGAGCGTTACACAAGAACTCTTCTTAGAAGTCTTTACAAATAGTGGGTGCAATTTAAGCATCAATGAACAAAAAAATAAAGAAACGGAGAAATAAAAATTATGGTTACACAAGAATCACTCTTACAAAATATTCAAACAGGGATTAATTTCTTAATGATTATCGGGATTGCAATAGCTGTCATCTCTGCGATTGCTGTTTTGGTCATCTCATTGGTTGCTGGTGAACGTACAAAAGAAACTTGGTATGGGCGTTGTAAGATGGCGTTTGTCATCGGTGTCTTGATTGTTTTGATTCCAGGTTTGTTCAAACTGGTTTTAAATATGGTTGGACAATCAGACAAATATCAATTGCCCTCTGGTTCTATTGCCTTACAAGCTGTTACATCACATCTCTCATTGTTAAAATAAGAAGGAGGTCATATGGAATTTCAACTTACATCAGAAACTTTTGAACAAACTGTTCCTCTACAAGAAGGATCAATGCTTATTGCTGATTTTCAAAGGAAAATTCATTCAGAAACTTTAGTGACCATGAAAATTTTAGAAGGGCCAACAACAGTTTGGGGAGCAGAACTCCAGCTTGACCCGTCAAGTTCTTCTAATTTACTTGCCATTGTGCGTCAAAGTTTAGTGAATAACGAAGTTTCAACGGAAGAACAGGATGAATTTATTTCTGAGCTTCAAAAAAATATGAGGTCTTCTGTGCCCGAAGAAGAAGCGCCTCAAGAGAAAACTGAGCAGGAAGAAACAGATGAAGAAAAAGAACAAAAGACTGTTCATTCTGAAGAAGCTGAAAAATTGGATAAAGATGGTTCAAAACAAGCCGTTGAAGCGGGGAAAAAAACACTCTATGCTGTTTCAGGGTGGAAAGTACTGACGATTACTTTTCTTCTGCCATTGCTTTATTTTACGTCACTTTTAATCATTTTCATGCAGTTTAAAGTGACGAATCTTTGGGTGATTGGCGGAATACTGCTGGCTTCAACTTTTGTACTCTGTTGGTATCTTTCAAGTTTAATAAAATCAGCACAACGCAAAGTATTAGAAAAAGAAGTGACGCCAGAAGTTTTCAAATATGTTGTTTACCAACAACTTAAGGAAAAAGAAAAATTGGATAAAAAATTGGAAGTCTATCGAGCCATACATGGCTCTCCAGAAGCGCTCCGTTTAACCACTTCTGAAAACGTTCAAGCCTTACACCATCTTGTGGAAGAAATTGTGGAGTAGAACATGAATACAGTTTATAAACAATGGAAGAAGTGGATGGCAGAACCTAAAATACTCCGAAGAGTAGGGATAGCCATTACTCTTGTTACCTTCATATTGTTCAATTTCTTTTATTCGTGTGTGTTGCTTTTTCTTCAAGCCATGAAAGGAGGAACACTAGAAACCTTTACTCAAAATTGGGGATATTTTAAATATCTTCTCTCACAACATTTCTTCTATAACTTTTTTCCTCATGTATTTAAAGCCAGTTACTGGCTTTTTCTTCTTTTCGTCTTGAGTATTGTTGGCTTTTTGACCTGGAAACTTTTATACAGTGCAAGACGTTCTTTTAGAGATTTGAATAAGGGAAGCAAAGGAACGGCAAAATGGACAACACTTGAGGAGATTCGTGCACAATATCCGAAAGTGCCTTTGGATAAGAACATTGAATTTGATGAGCGACCGGGCTTGCCGATTGCGATTGATCCGAATCGTAAAGAAATATATATTGACCCAGATAATACAAATTCAAAAACGTTTGGGGGTACTCAAACAGGTAAAACGCAGTATGTGACCTATCCTTTACTTGATTTGATGATACGCTCTAAACACCCTGATTCGGGACTCATTAATGACATCAAAGGAGACATTACACGACGTACCTGGCTCCATCCCTTAGCGAATAAAAAGTTTCATTTGAAGGCTTTTAACTTGGTTAATCCTCTCAATTCTTTAAGATTTAATCCTATACACGGGGTAAGAAAATATTGGAAATCTGATATTAATCGAGCGCAGCGAATGCTTTCTACATTAAGTCATGATCTCTATTATGAGCCTGATGCGAAAGATCCTATTTGGAATTTAGGGGCAGAATCTATATTTAAAGCTGTGACAGTGCTTATCACAGAAATTGCTTTTCAAGAAGAACACCCCGAATGGATTAATGTTACGGCATTGACCCATTTTGCTCGTGTTTTAACGCGAGAAAAAGATAAAGACGAAAATGGCCGTACATTATTGGATCGGTATATTGAAGCTCTAGATGCGAGTCATCTTGCTTCAAAATATTATGCGCAAGCCTTACAAGGAACAACCCAACAAAGAAAATCTTTCTCTATGATTTTCTTTGGGAAATTAGAGTTTTTAAGTTCTCCTGAGATGATGACTTTAACGAGTGGACACGACATTGAGTTTGAAGAACTTGTCTTTCCAAAAGATAAGAAACCCACTCTTCTTTTTGTGATCTTTCCTTATGCCAATGACGCTTATTCTAAAATGCTTGGCCTTTTCTATAACCAGCTCTATCAAGAGATAGCAGAAGAAGCAACATTACGTGGGAAAAAATATGATTTTAGATTACAAAGCATATTGGAAGAATTTCCCAATATCCTTCCTATTCAAAACATTAAGAAACATATGAATGTCGGACTAGAAGCTGGAAACATTTTCCGATTGTTTTCTCAATCTAAACATCAGATTTATGATAATTATGGGGATACGGTAGGTAAAAGTATTTTACAAGCTGCAGGCAATACCATGTTTATCATGTCGGATGATAATGATGATGCGGATGAATTTTCTAAAGAACTCGGGGAGAGTACACTTATCACTGAACAACGTTCGGGTGACCCTTTGGCACTGGATAAGAGTTATACAGAAACAGAAGATGGTCGCCCATTGATGTATGCTCATGAATTGAGAAGTATCTTCCAAAGTGAAGCAATTTTAACACGGACGAAGAAACGTAAAGATCTTAAGGGACGGGATGTGCGTCCTCATCCAATAAAAGCTGTAAAAAAAGAAATTCAAGAAGGCAATAAGACTTTCTATAAGGACTATACGAATTTTAAAGGCGCCTATGAGTATCTTTTTGAGGAAGCTGGTGGGGATTTTGATGACCACGGTAAGGGACTTAATGACTTTGATTTTCGTGAAGGTGTTAAGGGCAGAAAAGAAGAGCGTACAGTACGGGAAGAAGATATTGTTATACCAGAAAAAGTGATCATGAAATATGTACGGGATTTAGTTGCAATAGAAGATGAAATTTTGGAAGGGGAAGAAGAAAATCCTCAAAAAGCTTCTACAGACTCTCAAAATCTTGAGGAAATACCTTCTCAAACTCTTGAGACGGTAACGATGCAAAATGAGAACGTTACTTCACCACTTCTTGAAGAACTTTTTGATCGAGAAAGCTTAGAAAATTTAATCGAGCAATATTTCGGAAAAGAAATGCGTGCTTGGGTGGCAACAAATATTCGTACGGTTTCTCAGTTAACCACACTAATAAAAGAACCATTGAACAAGCTTTCAGTGGAAACTCAACATGAGTATATCAATAAATATGAACAACTAAAGAAAGGATGAAAACGTGTGAAAAAGAAAATATTATGGTGTATAACTATAATTTTGTTTTTTATTCCCTTATTTTCTATAGGAAATGTCCAAGCAGAAGAAACATTTACACCGCCATCATTTGGTCAAGAGGTTCAAGCTCCAGTAACACCACCTTCATTTGATCCAAATTCTCCGAATTATGGAGGAAATGTTGGGGCAGACGTAAAGAAAAATCTTCAAAATTGGCATGATGATTTAAGTGTTGCGGATCCCTTGACAAGTATTGTCAGAGGATTTGGATGGTGGCTGATTATTCAAGCAGGGTATTTGGTGAATTCTATTACAAATACGTTTAATCATGTCTATCAAGTTTTAGATCTTTATGGTTCTGAGGCAAAACCCGGTCCTATTCAAACCTTTATTGACAACTATATGCCGATATTTGTAGGTATTGGTATTGCTGTTTTTATTGCCTTGACGATTGGGATTTTATTTTCAAAAAATCAAGATGTTGTGCTTATTTTGAAAAATATTTTGTTAGGGATTTCTATTTTTGTACTCTTGCCGTTTGGTTTTGGCCAAATCTCAAGTTTAACGACCAATCTTGCAAAAAGTATCTCTACAACGAGCAATTCAGGGTATGATATTATTGATCAAAATGTGACGGATTTGTATGCCATCAATAAAAATTATGATTGGATACGTCCTAAAAATGAAAGCATCAACGATCAAAAACTTAAAAGTAATTTCATCAAAAGTGAAGATGAAGGTGGAAAAATTACAAAACAAATTTTACAGGACATCAATATTAATGAGACGGTGGATCCTAAGAAAATGAGTAAACGAGGCGAACAAATCACCTCTCATATGCTTGTGACGAATGAAAAAGGACAATTGACATCTGTTTCATTGAATGATGGCGTCGGTAAAAGTTGGTGGATGTCTTTGATTACAGGAGATGCCCAATACTATCGTTATCACGTTAATTTCTTTACTATTCTTTTCTATATATTTTTGGTGCTTGTGATTACAGCATTCTTACTTTATAAGCTCATTAAAATATTGATTGATTTGGTCATGAATGCAGGGATTCTTCAAGCAACCGCTCTTACAGATACCAAAGGGAAACGCAATTGGGAAATCATCTCTAAAATTGTCGCTGGTTTTGGTGCGGTAGTGATGGTTGTTTTCTTACAAGTTTTTTTCTCAAAAGGGTACGAAGTGACTTCAACTCTAAAAGGAGGGCCTGTGGTTCAAGCTATTGCAGGAATTGCACTTGCTTTTTCTGTTATAGAAGGCCCAAATGTTTTCCAATCTACTTTTGGCGTACATGCAGGCCTTGATTCAGGCCTTAAAGATTTAATGACCCTTTCTCAAACCTCTATGTTGTTACAAAGTGGTGGAGGTTTAGCTCGTGGAATGGCCAACGGTATGATGAATGGTAGCGCAAGTGCTTTAGGTGCTGCGACAGGTACGATGTCAGGTTTATTTGATAAAAACAATGAAGAAGGCTCTTCTGATGACAAAGGCCTTGGGGATAACACCTTAAATGAAAATAATCAAGATAATGATGATGACCTTGATGCAAACAATAATCTGAATGATGATCTTGCCATGGAGAATCAAAATCATGAGGATCTAGACAATACAGAAAATATTGATGCAGATAATATCTCAGAAGATATTGGAGATATTGATGAGGAAAGTATGCCAGAAGCCTCAGGCCTTGAAGGAACAGATCCAGAATTAATGAACTTAGTAGAAAATGATGAAAACATGTATGGCGATAATGGAAATGATGTATCCTCTTCACAAGAACTTTCTGAACAAGATAGAACAGCAGAGGCGTTGTCACATCAAGAAGCAGAAAAATCAGAACCAGAAGAGCATACATTGAGCACCAAAGCACCGCATTCTATGGGACAAACGCCTCATTTAGGGGATTTAGGAAAAGAAAAACCGAATTTAGGTCAAACTGGAGAATCTCCTGCACGGGCCCAAGGTTTAGGAAGTTCCATTCGAAATCTTGCGCAACAATCTGTTTCAAATAAAATCAGTGCGCCAAATAGAAACATATTTAACAGTTTTACGGGCTCTTACACGGCGAGTCAATCTTTAAGTAAGGGAGTTAAAAACTCCATTCGAAGTTTTTCTCACTCCCCCATTGAGGAATAAAAAATTAGGAGGATAATTTATGCCAGAAACAATACAAGAACCGAAACGACTACGAATAAAAAATGGAACGGAAAGTGGCAACTGGGATGAATCGCAACTCGCTCCCGTATTTTTTGCAGGTGTTTTTGCTTTAATGACACTTGTTTTTATTGTTCACAATACGTTTGTTTACTATCTCTGGGGCGCTTTAATTATAGGCACAGTTGGCGCCCTTACGTTCATGAGTAAAGAGAACCCGAACATGCGCAGGTGGCAAGTCTTTTATGCTTACTTATTTACACAACGTGGCGCATTCAATCTTATTGAAAATAAAAGAATCACTTTAGAAAACAAGGAGAATACCAATGATGAAGCAATTTGATTATACCCAAACACCAGAAAAAGTAGAAGGTTCTACGGATAAAGTAAAAGCAGAGATTAAAGTCAAAAAAGATAAAGCAGCCGCAGAAAAGAAAAGTCAAGAAGCAGCGCCTCAACAAATGGCACAAGACTTCCCTGAGGCGACTCCTCCTCTTAATGAAGCAGAAATTATGGCAGAGCCTCTCACCATGCTTGAAGCTATTGAATATGAACGCAAAAAAGCTTTGAGTAAAGAAAATGAGCGTCATCAACATGTTCTTAATCTCATCAATGCTAAGTTTGATGAACTCAAAGCTATTGAAAGGGAACGAGAGCTTACACTTCAAAAAGCAGTAGATAAGGCAGAAGCAGATCTAAAAGAGATTGATGACTTGATTACAGAACGCCGTTCAGGTATTTTTGATGAAGTGAAACAAATTGCTCAGGAATTTGATGAAAGATTTAATCCTGATTCTAAGTGAGAGGAGGCATGATGAAAACATTTGATTTTACACCATCAGAAGAATTAGAAAATAAAAAGACGGGTATTCTCCAATTTTCGAAAAATAAAAAGAAAAAACTTCGAAAAGAAGAAACGAAACCCCAAAAAGAAAATACTCAAAAAGCTTCAAAAAAATCTTCTATCACAAAGCTATCGGCTTGGCAGAATGTACAAAAGGATTTCCAAAAATATTTTTCTTTTCAAAAATCTAAAATGCTCGCTTATCCGCTTGATCGTGAGATTGAAGAGGATGGATGCATACATGCTTGCGTGGGAAATAAAAGTGAGTATTCTTATGTCTTGTCAGTGCAAGGTTATAATCTCTCAGGCCTTTCCGCAAAAGAATATAACGATGTTCTTGCGGCCTATTGGGCACTCCATAAAAGCTATCTGAAACCTTTTAAAGAGATTTATACAGGTTTTCCTGAAAAAAATAAAGACAATCAAAATTATTTGAAGTCAAAAATGAGTGCTCAAGAGGATAAACAAAAAAATCTCTATCGTCAAGAGGAACTGCGCAAGCTTCAAGTTGTAGAGAAAGAATTTAGAAGCCGCCAATCTTTTGTCGTTGTCTATGGCGATTCTAAAGAAGATTTAGAAGATAACTATAGAAATATGATGGAATCTGGAGGAAAACTTTTAAAGCTTAAGAAAGTGGATAAAGAAGGGGTAGAAACACTTTTTAGTTTGCTTAATCATGGTGGGAAGATTGTTAAAGAATCAGGGAACATAAGAGAGCGTACAGCCCCCTCTTCCATTTCTTTTGATTATGCGAAGGTCATTCCTGTAGAAGGGCGATATGAAGCAATTATGGTGGTTTCAAGTCTTGCGACCTCCGTAAAACGCCGTTGGTTACTTGATTTTATTCATCGTGAACATGTGGATGCAACAACAGTTGATTACGCTTTTGATGAAAAAATAAATTATGCAAAAGATATTTCTGATTCCATGGAAGTTTTGAAGAAGAAATATAGAAAAGCGAAAATTGATTCGAACAAAGACCGCTTTGAATCCTCTTACCAACAATTGAGACAAATCAATAACCATATGGAAAATCATGGGGAAGTGATTAAAAAAGTGACGATTCGACTTCTTGTTTCTGCAGGTGACCGAGAAACTTTGTCTAAAAAAGTGGAACGTCTTCAACGCTTTCTCAATCAAAATCGAGGCCATCACGTACAAGTCTATAGTAATATGGGCTTTTTTGATTGGGCCAGTCGTTTTGTTTCTCAGCGCATTCAAGAAGACTTGGCTGTTGGAAGAAAAGGGATTGAGCGTTCTGCATTGTCGTTGAGTTTAGGCTTTGCCCATAATCAAACTTTTCTTCATGATCCACGAGGTCTGTATTATGGGCGAACAAAAACTCAGGGTAGTGTTTATCTCGATCTTTTTACGAAAACAGAGGATCGGCTTTCTTATGATATTTTCATTTCAGGAACTAAGGGGAGTGGGAAATCTACACTTCTTAAAAAACTCACTTTAGATAATTATATGAAAGATAACTTTGTTTATATTTTTGATAAGGCCAGAGAATTTATTGACCTGGTGCACTTGTTAAATGGCCTTTATTTGTCCTTAGATGGCTCAGATGGGATGATTAATATGTTGCAAGTCTTTCCTTTTGGAGCAACAGATAAGAACGGACAAGTGGATGTTTGGGGTTGTTTCAACGCACACATTAAAGAAACCATTAATCGCTTTAAAAATTGGATTGATATTTCAAAAGATGAAGCTCTTGATTTAAGTGCCATTTTACGAGATTTTTATCAAAAATATTTTGAAGGAAAAGGGAAAATATGGCGGAAATTTGCGATTACAGACTTACCCAATGAAGCGTATCCTACTTTTGATGATCTTTATGCTTATATCAAAAGTGGAGAAGTGATAAAAACTGCCCCACAAACTCTTGCTCGCTTAGAAAAATTGATTTCGAATATTGTGAGTACCAAACGTAAAGCATTTGTAGGTCATACCACACTGGATGGTATTTTAACCCGACAAGTGATTGCTTTTGATATTTCAGGAATTAGTGATGGGGATACAGGCGACTTTGATATCTTATTTCATATGAGTATGACGTTGCTTTCCGCAATGGCACAAACACGTGGTCGAAAAGAAAAAGCAGCCTATGAAAATGGGGAAAAATCCTTTGAGGATATTGTTCGAACTCTTATCATTGTGGATGAGTGCCATAATATTCTCAATCCCAATAAGCTTCAAGCCGTTTCTATGTTTGATATTGCCATTCGAGAAGACCGTAAATTTTACTATGGCCTTGCTTTAGCGACACAGCTCATTGAAACGATGTTACCAGCGAATGGTGCACAAATGAACGGAGAAGAAGGACAAGCGATTCAGAAATTGAATGGTATCATTGGTCTTTGTCAATACAAAGCATGGATGCGACAAGCAGAAACGAGTATCCCAACGCTTAAGAAATATTTTTCTACTCACTTTAAACCAAGTGACTATGATGAGATGCCAGGTTTTAAAGTAAAAAAAGGGTATGGGAGTGAAATGATTTTAACGGGAACGGGTGGTCGAAGTCTGGAAATGTACTTCTATGCGACGCCGCATGAAGTTAAAATATTTAAAGGAGGTGCTTGATTGAGTAAAAAGCTAAAATGGGTCGCTGTTATTAGTGGTTCAAGCGTTCTTGTGTTTGGACTTCTGATTTTTATTTTTCTTTCCCTTCCGGCAGATGGAAATTCTAAGAAAAAGCCCATGACCTATGTTAAAGAAAGTCAAGACCAAGTGGCTAAAATCAATGTCCCCTCAAACATTAAAGAAGAAGGCGACCGCTTTGTGCAGTCGTTTTTTACTTTTAATTTGGAGCAATTTCAAAAAAACTCAGAATATTCACTTGCCTATGAAGCGTGTAGGAAGCTGGCTGAAGAAAATGGTCAAGGAAAGGTTACACAGAAAAAACTTATGGATGCGACAACAGACAGTTACGGTAATCATTTATTGACCTATACTATTTCGGGAGTATACAAGAAGAAAAAGAAAGATTTTTCTATTGTTTTAACTTTGACAAACCATAATGGGACAGTTCGTGTTTCTAATTATTCGGTGGTGAATGATGAGTAAAACAATAAAGAAAATATTTTGGATAGTACTTGCAAATACTGGAATTTGGGGAATACTGGGTTTCTTTGTGGTTCTTTTCCTTCTTTTTACTGGTATGGCTAAATCAATAAATAATGCAAATGCGGAAGTCGTAGAAGGCATACAATATACAAAAGGATGGTCAAGTGGTGATGCTTATCATCATAATTTTCTTGTTCAACGCTACGGTATAAAAGCTGAACAAATAGACGGTTATATTTCAAGTCTGGGGCTTAAAGTGGATGATCGTGCAACAGGTAAAGCTTTTCTTAAAATGCAAGAAGTGTCTGGCATAGATGTACGTGTCCTTGTCGCATTTGCTCAAGCGGAAAGCTCATTTGGAACAGCGGGTGTTGCGCAACAGTTTCCTCATGCTAATATTTTTGGTTATGGCGCATTTGACAGCAATCCCAATAATGGAGCGACTTATAATAATGAACGAGCTGTCGTTGCCTTTAGACATACTCAAATTGATCAATATGGTGAAAATACACTTGCCATTCTGGATGAAGCCGCACGAACCCATAACAAACCTGTTTATTGGACGGCAATTGATGCAGGTAAAACGCGTGCAACGATTATGGAAACATTGAACAAATATATTGATGCGCATGGCGGTACACCGGATGCCCCGCAAGGTTCACAGGCAGGTACAAGTTCAGTTTCTCCAGGCATCCCAAGTAGTACCATCCCCAAAGGTTATTCTGTAAGTAATCCCCAACCCAAACAGCAACAAACCCCTAATGGTGACCCCTTCCCTTGGGGTCAATGTACATGGTATTGTTGGGCACGTTTACAACAGTTAGGGCTCTCGACCAATATCCCTCTAGGAAATGCGGAAACATGGGATGATGGCGGTTGGCCTGTATCATCTACACCTAAGAAACATAATATAGTAGTTTTTGCGGCAGGGCAAGCAGGCGCAGGCTCTGTAGGGCATGTGGCGATTGTAGAAGATGTAAAAGCTGACGGCTCTATTTTAATCTCTGAAGCAAATTTTGCAGGGCCAAATGCCGGAGGACTTGGAATTACGAGCTATCGTGTTTTTAGTGCAAGTGATGCAAAACAATTTCATTATATTCAAGGAAAATAATAAAAGTAAAGGATTATCTCATGTTAAAAATGAATTTAAAAATTGTCATTCCAGTGATACTTGTCGCAGGTTTAGTTATTGGGGGAGTTGTTTTTCTTCTTCAAGGAAAAAAGGTTCAACCCTCTCCTCAAACCTATATTCAGAAATCTGAAACACCGTCCAGTCATCCGCTTCCTTCTTCTGAGGAAAGTAGTACAGCTTCTTCTCAAGTTGAGGAAAAAGAAACCTCGGCCGTTTCTTCTGGCACAGAGGCGCTTGTACAATCTTTTATTCAAACGTACTTTACTCAAGAACTTACAGAAGAAGCTATCCAAGAAAGACTTGAGAAGTTAAAAGCAATAACAACAGTGGATTTTCAAAATGAAATGGAGCTCGAAGCCTCAAGTAAAGTTGCTTTAACGATGCTCGCTTCTTATAAAGCCACACAGGTGAGTCCTTCAGGAACGACAAATGTCAATACTCAAAAGATTATTTCTTCTCAAATTTTTAAGAGCGAACAGAATGATCAAGAGTATTTTGTACAAGTAGAATATACGGTTACTCCTCTTGGCTCAGAAGAAAGCAGCACGATTAAAAACCAAGTCACATTGGACATTGAAGACGGTAAAATTTCCTCAATGTCTATTTTAAATCAGTAATAGAAAGAGAGAGTTTATGCTTAATACACTTATCGCAGAAGGGCGTTTAGTAAAGGAAGTGAGCCTTAAAACAACAGACCATAACTTTGTTTATGCTCTAGCGACAATAGCCTCAAAACGTCGCTTTAAAGACCGTGAAACAGGTAAATATGAGTCAGATTTTATACAACTTTATCTCACAAAAGATACGGCAAAAAACTTTGCGTCTTTTTGTCATCAAGGGGATCTTGTGAGTATTGTTGGACGTTTACAGACAGATAGACGTATAGGAAAAGATGGGGAAGTGAGCTATTATACGAATGTCATTGTCTCTGAATTTACTCTTCTGACAAAGAAGAAAACGGCAGAGCTGCCGCAGGAAAAAGTTCAATCTATGCCACAGAAGGATTGTTCTTCTTTTTTGAGTGAAGATGTACCCATTGATACGAATTTTGAAGCAATGGAGTTGCCTTAAAATATTTCGCTTAATGATACCAGTCAATGAAAGGAGCATTGATGAAAAACTTAAAAAAGCTCAAACAGTGAATCATGTTAAACAAAATTTAAAGATGACATACTTAAAAAAGTAAGGAGCAATCAAAATGTTAATTGTAAAAATTCCTCGTGAGTATTATAAAAATCGTCTTCCTAGTGACGATTTTTATTCAGAACAACTATCGAATGATGTTAGAGGTGTTGTTTATCAAAAAGATAAGCATATTTTTGTCATTCCCTTCTTTGAAGGCGATTCGTTTAATGAACAATTGGAAAGTCATCGTGCGCTTTTTCCTTTGCAAAAAGATAAATATAGTTCTCATCGTTTAGTTCTTGCTTTTGATCACACCCTTGTGTTTCAAGCGGATCAATTTTTGAAATATATTAAAGCGCCTGCTTTGTTATTGCCTTTTGATTATCAAGCATTGAAAGAGAGTCAATACCTCATTAGAGATAAATTATTCACCTATATTTCAGAATTTTTAGTGACACCCCATCACGAACGATTTAAGCATTCTATGCTTCATGAATTTAAAAAAGAACTTGACGAAATGAACACTAAAGCGTTTAAAGAAAGTCCTCAAAATGTTCTTCCATTTTTCGATGTGAACACGAAAGAAGAATATGAATTCATGGCGAAAAATGTAGACTTATCTCGGATTGCCAAAAAAGATATACAAGAGTTTGGGAAAGTTAAAAAGACCGCCTATAATGTTCACGATAACTTAGAAATGGAGATGTAAATGAAAGCTCTTATCCAAGATAAATATAACCTCAGATACTTTATTCCGTTGTGTGTGTTTCTAGTGACGTGTTTAATTTTTCTCTCAAGTGGTTTTATCTCAAAAGCCACAAAGCCTGTTATTACGACGCCACTTGGTCGAACTTTATCCAGCCAACAAACAACAGATAAAGTCGTTTTTGAACGTGCAGAATTTTATAAAAAAAGTAATCTTCTAGTGACATCTTTTTATATTAACAGTCCTAATGTTATTCCAAATGGAGAGTTAAAAGTTGAAGTATTTAATGGCAGAGATAATAAAAAGTTGGAAGGAAAACTAGAAAAAATTAATGACAGTTACTATGTGCTTTTTATTCCAAATATTGCTTCAAACTTTAAGCAAATCATCAATAGCTTAACGCTTATTTCTTCTCAGAAACAGGAATTAAAATTTGGATCGATTGCGGTCACTCAGAAAAATGTTTCTGTAAAAGATGAGGAATATCAAACACAAAAAATACAATATTATGAAGCGCAGTATAAGGAATATGCGCTTCAAAATATCCAGCAAGAACTTAAAGAATTAGATCAAACGATTGAAGAATTTAACCAAAAAATCAAGACTTTTAATTCAGCAAATCAAGAATTATTGCTTGCGATGAAGTATAAAACTGGCGACCAACAAAAGGAAATCCAGCAACAAATTAATGGGAATAACAGCTCAATTGAAGGCGTAAAAATGCAAATTCAAACGGTCGAAAAAAGCAAAGCTCAACTTCAAGAACAAGTGAAGTTATTGAAAGAAAAATAGAGTTTGACCTTTATTGACCTTTTGCAAAAGTGTGCCAGATTTTTGAAGTTTTTCGTAGCGAGAAATGAAAAAAAACAGGTTATACTTTGCCTAAAAAAGTGTCGTGTGTTGTACAAAAAAATACTGAGTAGGGACACCAAAAAAAGCGTTTGACCTTTGTTGACCTTTTGTGAAATAGTTCTGTTTATCCTTAAAAAACAGACTATACAAACACTATACAT
>ERZ1034925.239-NODE-239-length-28722-cov-246.130104_pt1 | contig 28722 bp, 30 predicted proteins | sample MGYA00520687_ERZ1034925 | MGnify/ENA primary metagenome ERZ1034925 (study PRJEB33766, sample SAMN09781758) | gut metagenome | biome: gut microbiome | host: Homo sapiens | place: Madagascar | study: EMG produced TPA metagenomics assembly of the PRJNA485056 data... | reverse complement strand
TATTTTCCACATCTAACGAAATATCTCTATATTCGCGTAAAACTCAACGAGTTATGCGAGATTACAGAAATGAGCTATTAAACAAGTCGACTTCGGCAGAAAAGTCTGTTTGCCGAATTTTGGACAAGTTGGGCGTGAAATTCATACGCCAGTACAAGATACAGACACCTCGTAAGACATTTTACATTGATATATATGTTCCAGCCCTTAACGCCTGCATAGAGGTAGATGGTAAATACCACTTCACAGACACACAAAAGCGGCTTGACAGCAACAGAAGTGCGTGCATAAGAAGAATGGGGCTGTCAGTAATTCGGATATGTAATACAGATGCATACTCGGTAAAATCGGTAAAATCAATGCTGCAAAGGCATATTTTGCGGCAAAATCGAAAGAAAAACAAATAATGCGCAGATGTGTAGCTTTCTTATTATCTACATTTGTTATTGTATAATTCAATTAAATCTATGAACAAGAAAGTATTTAATGCACTTAAAACCTTGTATGCAGACAAGGGGTTGGGTCAGACAGAACTGGAGGAGTTGGCTGGCATTGTCGGTCAAAATCTCAGCGAAGATGCAAGCGAAGACGATATTAACAACGCAGCAAGCGGTGTTTCGGCCTATGTAAACATCATGCAGAAGTTCGGTAATAGATGCGCATCGGCAGTGGAGAATAAGTACAAGGGCTATGTCAAGCCAGACTTGAAGCCTGACCCACTTAAGCAAACAGAAGAAGGGCTTACCAAGGAACAAGTCGCAGAGATGCTTAGAACAAGCATTGACGAAGCTCTAAAGCCTTACAAGGAGAAAGAAGAACGCCAAAGATTGAACGGTATTCTTGCAGGTCAAGAGAAGCTGAAAGGCATTCCGTCTAAATTCGTTGGTCGCTACAACCTCGAAAAAGAAGAAGATGCCGCATCACTTGCATCACAGATTGAGCAGGATTATGCAGAAGAGCGCAAGGCGATATTATCATCACTCGGAATTGCCGATATTCCATTAGGCAATGGTGGCGAGCCTGACAGCGATGAGGACTTCGCGAAGAAAATGCAAGATGCACAGAAAGCACTTGCAAAATCTTAAAAACCAAAACGAATAAAACATGATTTACAAAGAGACTAAACCGACCAATATTCAAGAGGGCGTATGGGACGAGAAGTCTTGTGTGCGCAGACAGAGCGGTTTCAATCTTGACCAAACTGGACTCCCTGCAACATTGAAGTGGTTGCCAAAGGGCGCACCTCTTGCACTTACAGCGTCAGGCAAGGTAAGTGTATGCAAGACAGCAAAGGTCTACGAGGCGGCAACTAAATCAGCAACAGAGGTAAAGGTGTATAAAGGCCATCTCCTCGCTGTTGGCGACAGCCTTGCAGGTTCTGCAATCTCAGCTATTGACACAAGTAACGCAGACTATGACAAGGTAACAGTTGCAGCGTTGGCAGAGAAAGCAGACAAGGACGCAGTTCTTGACAACGGGAATGCCGCAAAGGTTATCGGCCTTAATTATGCGAGTGTAGAACTTGACGGTATGCAGAGTTGTACTCCGACCTTGCAGGCTTACGAGATTGAGGAAGATACACTTCCTTATCCAATCAACGATGCTATCAAGGCCGCATTAACCTCGCGTCACGCATTCAAGATTAAGTAACATAAAAGAACTTATAAAAAAGAACATATATGGATTCACTGATAAAAGAGCTTGAGAAGCCGAAGCGGTTTGACTGCTTTATTCAAGAGCAGATGAAGAACTCTACCTATATCGCAGAATGGAAGAGTGAAATTCGCTCTGTGGAATATTGCGCAGCAAAGGTATATCAGGCATATCTCGCTGAATATGCTGCCGCAATGGTCGGTTCAATCATTGCAAAGGACGCAGAGAAGCCCACACACCAGATGCCAACTGCAAGTATGTTGATGGGTTCTCTGAGCCGCATCGCAGACGAGTGGCAGATGGATAACGACCGACTGGAGCAGTATTATTACCTTGAAGGCCGTTACAAGGACAAGGAAGCAACATTCTCACAAGAGCAAAAGCAGGTGGAATACGCCAAGCTTGTCAAATTCCTGTTTGACCCATTCGAGAAGGCTGTAATCGCTCCCCACAAGCGTATTGATATGCTCTACTTCGAGGGCTTGTTCAACGGCACACAGACCGTGGACGGAACTAATAACAAGAAGTCGCCAGTGTCGTATACTTACGACCTCGGTGTTAAGCGTTTCAAGGCCAAGGTCGCAGCATGGGGAGCAGAAACTGCAACGCCTCTGAGCGACATTCAGGAGATTGTAGACTATCTCGGTTCTAAGGGCAAGGTGGTGCGCAAAATGCGTATGTCAATCCGCACATTCCGCAAGATGTGCAAGGCCAAGGAACTCAAAGATGTGTTCACACTGAAACTTGGAAAGGTAGAAGTCAATAATGCACGAGTATCTTACAACGAAGTAAATCAGTACTTGCAGACAATTCTATTGCCTGAGATTACAATCGAAAAGGATAGATACAGCCTGTTGCAAGATGGCACGTCAATCAACATGACACGTGATGACAGAGTCGTGTTCCAGTGCGCTGACAATGTGGCTGTTCTTAAGGTCTCTGACCCCCTCGAAACGATTGACCCGATACCTAACAAGGTCTATTCTGTCTATGATGACAACCATGTTGGTATGTGGCGAAGCGACAAGGGCCGTTTCATTGACTACGAAATGTGGGCTAATCCAGTATTCACTGGCAAGGAAGATTTGTATATCCTTGAAACGGATAAGACAAACTAATAGATAATTCATTGTTGTTTTTAGGTTGTTATGAATAACAGAGAAGCAGTTGCGGCCACTATTGAGCCATATAATGTGTCAGACGAAAGCATTGATAAGGCTCTTATCGATGCAGGTGAACGCTTTGGCGAAAATCCTCCCGAAACAGAATACACGCTGCAAGGCAAGAAGTGTGTTGCACTTGCTTCGATGTTATGTTTGTCAAGATTGCGTGTACTCGCAGCGGAGAACATAGGCGGCATATCGCAGACTTATGCGGTGAGCAAATTGGAGAAATCTATACAAGCAATAGCAAGTGACGCTGGAATATCGGCTGACCTTGTGCTTGCTGACGATAGCGAGAATGTTGTTAGCTGTATATCAATATGAGATTAGAGGATAGAATAATATTGGAACGTGTTGTTGTTGGGCAAGATGAGCAATTAAACCCGACTGAAACGGCACAGGAGATAGACCTCGGTAAATGTATCATAACACCGAACTCGTCAGCAGCCAAAATCAAGGGCAATGATGGTTCGGATTATGTTTACAGTTATCTCGTAATAATGCGAAAGCCTAAAGATATAACGCTGATACCGCAAGCGAACGAAAAGGTAAGGATAACAAAAAAAGATGGCTCTATTGACATGATGTGTAGGGTATCAGGCTTTGTTACCTTGCGTAGATGGTTAAAGATATGGCTGTAGAAGCATTTGGATTTGACGAAGTCTTGCGTAAATTAGGTTCAAGCGATTTGGCAAGCGAACAGTCTGCCCCCGATACGCGTATATTGCGTGAGCTGCAAGTAATAGCGGAAGAAGCATGCAATATGGCCAGAGATACGTATCCGTCACGAGCAAGCGGAGGATATGATGACCACACCCGAAACCTACGAGGAAGCATTGGATTCCGAATTAACTTCCGAGGCGAAGAAGTCGTGAGAGGTGGCTTCGATGGCAGAGGAAGCGAAATCGGAGAAAATGCAGCGAATAGCGCACTATCTAAAACGATTATAGATAACTCAACATGGGAGATTATAATCGTAGCTGGAATGGAATACGCGCGCTATGTAGAAGCAAAGGGCTACAATGTTATAACATTTGTACAGAATTACCTTGACGAGCAAATTAGCAAGCTAAAACAAGACATCAAAAATGGTAATATATGAATGGAATGCAGGCCGTTACAAACCTATCGGAGTATATCGCAAAGAATATTGTCGATATTAAAGTGTTCAAATTTGAAAAGCCTACGAACTTCGAGGGGGATTACATTTGCCTGAACTATCTGAATATATCTTACGGCAGAGCAGTCAATACTTCTTGCATTGTAAACATCAATCTACACGCAACCGACATGATTGACAGCCAGCCCGATACAAAAAAACTTCAAAGAATGAGTGAGCGCATATTTAGTCTTATCCCGTGTCGAAATATAGACACAGAGGACGATGAACGCGAGCTTATAATCGGTAGGGCGTGGTATAATATCGAGAGTGACAGCAACTGTATTAAAGACAATGACGGCACACATTTCATTAACATAAGAGTACAAGTAACATTCACGAATTAAAAGAAAAAAGATATGGCTAACAAATCAGGTGCATGGGGTATTGAAGGCGTGAAATTTGCCCCTCTTGTAGACAGCCCTACGGTCAAAGGAGATACAAGTAATCCTGCGAAATCTGCCTTTCCAACAAGTTGGGAAGAATTTAAGCTGAAAGCGATTGTTAAGGACTCGCTTAGCTTCAACGACCAAGCACCCTCTACTAATAACATCGAAGTAGAGGACAGTGATAATTATTATGCAGTACTTCAAAGTGATGCAGGCTCAGAGGGCTTTACTGTTCAGGTGTACGACATGAGCAAGGAAGCATATATGTTCTTCTTTGGCTTCAAAGAGGGTGCAGCAAGCGGAGCTGACAAGGACTATCTTGTCGAAGACCCAAAGTTTAAGCTACAAAATCATGCCGTGCAGATTACCACAAAGGGTACAGATGAGTTCCCTTCGCACATCTTCGAGTGGGCGAACATGAAGCTCGTTGTTACCAAGAGTGGAAGCATCGGTAAGAGTGGTTTCCCGAACATTAACATTGAATGCACGAAGCAAGCAGTGTTCGATGTTGTGACTGGCGAGGAGATGCCTTCGGCACGTCATAAACCAAACGCAGGTTCAACAAGCAGCAATACAGGCCACGACCATTCATCAGTAAGTAAGAATAGCTAAATTCCCACCATCATATTTTTAGCGGTAGCGACATTGGGCCGCTACCGCTTTTTCATTGACACCTATGGAACAAGAAAATAAGACATCATCAGTATTAGCGGAGAAGGCAATTTGGGTTCGTTTCGGACTAATTCCTTTCCGCATTCGCCCTCTCACCTTGGAACAGATATGGGAGATTGGCGAAAAGGTGCAAGAGTGCAAGCAATTAGAAGTTGAAGGCCGATTTAACGCGATAGAGAAGATGCTTTCAGCGCATCAAGACATAAGAACGCTGCAAAAGATAGTCGTAAAGGCTGTTTTCCGCTCGTCTGTTGCGAGATTTTTGTTTGGCTGGTATATCCGTAAGCATACAACAATGAAACGCTATAAACAAGTGATTTCTTTCTGCTCGCAGAGTTTTAATGCACCCTTTTTTTTTCAATCTATGATTTTCCTGCGCGGAGCAAAACAAGTGACGATGAATACTCACGAAGTTCCTCGCCCTGGGGCTTCGTAGGAGGAATAATGAAGTACTTCCGAATGAGCTACGAAGAAGTCGTGTTCAGACGGAGCTACATTAACCTTATACTACTTAACGCTGCAATCCCTGGAATTAAGCCACTTAACGAAGAGGAAAACGAAACAGAGAACCAGCACAACAGCCAACAGAAACCAGGTAAGAATTATATAACCAACGACAACGGGAATAGCTTTTTCTCGTCCTTAATGTAGTAAATATATGGCAGAAGATATAGATGGCGCATTGGGCATTCGTGCCACGATTGACGCAGATGATATAAAGACAAGCGCGCAACAATGGGTTGACACCATAACAGGTATGCAGTCTAAGACGAACGAGGTTGTGCAAGGCATGAACGATAGTCTTTCGTCATTGCAAAAGCAGGTAGATGAGTTCGGCAAGACCGTAAATGGAATGTCTTTAAGTGAACTGGCATCTCAATTAGATAATTCTAAAGCTGCTTTTGTTTCTTTGGGTGATGACATTAGACAGCAGAGAGAAATTATAAAAGAAACGACTGCCGATTTAGGAGACCTGCAAAGAGCGTATAAAGAAGCGAAAAATGAAGGCGACACAAGCGCAGCGGACGAAATGTCGAAGCAGATAGACAATTACAAAGAAGGGCTTGCAGCACAACGCAGGGAACTTAATAGTATGGTTGCGCAGCAACAAGCAGAGAAAGATAAAATTACAGAACTAACACAAGCATACAAGGAATTACAATCTTCGCAACCTACATTTGAGAATATTGTAAATGGTGCTGGAACAGCAGCTGAAAGAGTGCAAGCATTGCGTGACTCTTTTGCGAATTTTCAAACATCATTGCAGAGCAGCCAAGACGCTGTTACAGGGCTGTCACAAGAGAGTGCAAAATCTACCGCAGCTGGTGATAGCGGCATGGCTGACATTAGCAAGACTATAAGCACACGATACATTGTTGAAGGTGCAGATGAAGTACAGCAGAAAAGTCAAGATGTAGCGAACGGATTAAAGAATGTCGAAGCCTCGTATGCTTCTGCCGCAGCAACCGCGACAACCGCATACAGCGAACAAAAGAACGTAATATCTGCTCTTGAAGGGCAGATACAGAACTTGCAGAATATAATGCAAGGTGCGGTAAAGGCAGGGGATATGTCATCAGCCGCTGAAGCAGCTACGCAAATACAGACGCTGCAAGTACAACTTACACAAGCGAAAGAGAATTTAGGGCAGTTGCAACAGCAAGCGCAGGGTGCACAAGATACGCTTAATAACTTTGGTGCAGTTAGTGCTGGCGTATCGCAAAAAGTAGAAGAGCAAAGTACGACTTGGGGCAGGCTGAAAGATAAATTCTCATCTGTTGGGCAAGGGCTTTCTAATTTCGCATCAAAACAGGTAGAAGGAGCTAAAGGAGCATTATCATCATTGACTAATACGGTTGATGGAATGGGTATTCCTCTGTCAAAGACGATTACGAACTTTGGCAAAATGACAAAGGCCGCAATGGCATTCGTTGCAACGCCTCTTGGCATGATACTCGGTGCGGTAGCTCTTGCTCTTAAAGCTGTGCATACGTGGCTTAACAAATCTGCAGAGGGACAGAAAGTTATGGCGCAGGTGTCTGCGTTTTTCGGAAGCATAATGGGTTCTGTGACGGATATTGTTATTGCTTTCGGTAAATATCTGTTCAAGACATTTACGGGCGGAAATAAGGCTGTCAGTGAGTTTATCTCAACGTTTGTAACCTCATTCAAGACTGGATTTAGCGCAGTAAAAAACCTTGTTGTTGGCTTCGGTACTATCTTTAAGGGCGTTTGGCAAATCATAACGGGTGAAATATCCGAGGGCTGGACAACACTTAAAGAGGGCGTTTCGCAAATGGGTACAGGTCTTTTAGACGCTGGAAAAAATGTTATCAACCAGGTTAAAACAGCAGTTGCAGGTATCAAGGCAACAGTATCTGTCGTGTCTGGTATGTTTACTGACAATGAACTCGGAAATGCTCTAACTAAGTCTTTTACTGGCATGATACCGAAAGCGAGGGAAGCGTCAAAGATAGCTTTGCAAAACATAGACCTCGCAAAGAAGGAAGGCGAAGCAAAGGAGCGCGCACTGAAACTTGATACAGAAATTGCAGCACTACGAGAAAAGGCGTATACATTAACTGGCAAGGAGAAAGATGCAGCACTAAAAAAAGCGAAACAGCTAACTAAAGAGAAATTCTACGGAAAGGATATTATTGACCAAAAGACTGGACAGAAAAAACATGAAGATGGTATTCTTGATGTGCAGAAGAAGCAATACGACAACCTTGTTAAACAGAACAGGTTACACACTCAAACATTGCAGACTATCAAAGCAGAACGCCAAGCGAGAATTGGCTTAATGCAGTCAGAAGCAACCGCAGCAGCATCAACACGTATGCTCACGCGCATGGAACAAGCTAACCTCCGTTCAATGGCATCTAAGGCCAAATCTGCCGCAAAGAGAGGGCTTAACCAATCCAATGCAGTTACCTCAGCGAATAGCAAGGTAATAGATGTTTATGACAAGAACAACAAAGCACGCGAGCAAGAAGTCGCGAAAGTAGAGAGTGCAATCGCTGATGCTCGCATTGCAGCAATGAAAGATGGCTACGCTCGAACGCGAGAAGAACGCGAGAAACAAAATAAAGACGAACTTGATAAGATTAAGCAGCAAGGTGATGCAGCAGTAGAAGCAGAAATAAAGCGACAGAAAGCAGAATATGAAGCGGAGCAAGCTGTAATCAAGGCGAAAGGCGGAAAGATAACTGCATGGAATGATAACATGGTCGACAAAAATGCGGTTGACAAGATTAGAAACCAATACAAGTTGTTATATGATTTTATTGAGAAGAAGCAGCAAAGAAAGACAGTTGACAGCCTCGCTCAGGCATACGACAAGCAAGAACAAGAACGACAAGACAAGATTAACTCTCTACGCAACGATATAGCAGAGCTTGAAGAACAGTTATCTAAGGTTACATCAGAAGCGGAGAAGGACGAACTAAACAAGTTGCGTAAAAATGCCCAAGCGCAGCTTGATTGGGTGTCACAGTCAAAGGACGCATGGAATGACTATTACGAGAAGTACGGAACATTCTTGGAGAAACGCAAGGCGTTGGAGGAGAAGTTCTTGTATGAAACGACAGGTCTTGACAAAGACTCAGCGCAATACAAATTAAAGGTTAAAGATTTTAATGCGGCTAATAAGGCCCTTGAATTTGAGGAGGTAAAGAAGCAGCTGAATTGGGAGGACGTCTTTGGCGACCTTAGCAGCCTTAGCAAATCTGCCTTGGCAGAGCTACAAAGTCAGCTTGAAACACTAATCAAGAACGATAAAAACCTCTCAGTAGAGAGCATTAAGACTATCAATGAAGCGATAAATAAGGTTCGCGCAGAACAGACAAAAAAAGGCTCGCTTATAGGCGGATTATTTACTTCGGTACGCAATCTGAAAGAGAAATCACAAGCAGCAAAGACAGCACAAGCACAAGTTCAACGTGTTGGTGGTGGTAGCCTTTGGAAAAGATACCAAAATGCTTCAACAACAGAAGAAAAGGCTGAGATACGTGCGGAGAAAGTATACGACCCTGTAACTGGCGAGCTGAAAACATTTGGCGAGATGCTTGACAAGGCTGCAAAATCAACGAAAGACTTATCAGAAGCACAGAAAACAGCGCAATCCTCAATTAAGGCAGTAGGCAGCGGCTTTACGGCAATGTCGAGTATGGGCAAGGACGTATCTAATATGCTCGAGAAGTTCGGTGTGACAATGCCCGAAGGTTTAGAAACCATGTTTGATGGATTTGGAGAGATTGGCTCTGCGTTAGATGGGTTCGACTTGACGAAGCCGGGTTCTTTCCTTGATGTCGGGAATTACGTACACGCTATCACGGGTGTATTCAGTGGAATTGCGGACGTATTTACGGGAATGTTTAAGATGATATTCGGTAAAAGCGACTCGCTTAAAGCCTATGAGAATGAAAGAAAGCATTACGAAAAGCTGTCAGGTATATGGAGCGACCTAATTGAAAAGAAGAAACAATACGTTGAAATGAGTTTCGGAGATGGCGCAAAGGAGGCTATCAAAGAAGTGGAAGCATTATACAAGGCAGAAGAAAAATCGCTTAAAACACTTGCGACAAAGTACCTGCAAGTACGTAATACAAATGCTCACAGCTACGGTTATCGCATAGACCGCGACCTCGGAACAAAGGGCCTGCAAGCAATGAGTCAAGCGGCAGGCGTGCAGATTAACAGCGTGTCTGACCTAACGAACCTCAGCTACGACCAACTTGTAGCAGCCAAAGGCGCAGACAATGGCGAATACTGGGCGAAGCTCCCCGTAGAGATGCAAGACTACTTGGACAAGCTGATTGAATGCAAGAAGGCTACGCAAGACTTTCAGGAGGATATGAAGGAGAAGTTTACAGGCATCAAGTTTGATGATATGTACTCCAACTTCATGTCGGTTCTTGAAGACATGACTAAGGGCGCAGATGATTTTGCGAATGATGTAAAGAACAAGATGCGCAAAGCTCTCATAGATAACGCGATGGGTAAAGAAGTCGAAGCATGGACAAAGGATTTTACTGAACGCTATCAGAAACAAGTAGAGGCCGATGGCGGCAAACTTACCGAGGAGGACGCGCGTAAGTTTCAACAAGAACTGGAAGAGAAGAGCAACTACTTTACCAATAAGAGAAACGACACACTGAACAATGTCGGGCTTGGCGGTGAAGCAAGTGGCGGGTCACAGACAAAAGGCTTTGCTGCCGCGTCAGAGAGCAGTATCGAGGAACTTAGCGGCCGCGCATTGGCGCAGACAGAAGCATTGTATCAGATACGTGATAATCAACTCATTGACACGCTGAAATACGACAAGATAAATGACAGTCTTTGTCAGATGATAAACATCGAAAGAAGCAGAAATGAGTATTACGACACCTCAATAGAGATACAACGTACTTCTGTAAGTCATCTCGCTGCAATAGAAAAGAACACAAATGAACTATACAGCATGAATGAGCGACTTGCGAAAATAGAAAAGAACACGCGTAACATATAAGAATATGACTGGACAAATTATAATCAACGGAAAGGATATTTGGTTGAACTATAAGGCACAACCTCTGAAAGGTACTTACGACACACTGCAAGGAAGTTGGGAAACGAAAGAAGTTGTCAGCAACGAGAGTCGCCTCGAAAATGGAGTAAGGCTCGTGATAAACTCGGATAGTATAAAGGCACAGAAACGCGAGTTTTCACTCACATTCTTACTTGAAGGCAGCACGTACAGCGAGATACAAGCTAATACAGACCTTATGCTTGGTGTATTGCGCAGCGGTATGATTAACTTTGAAGCACTACGCATCGGGCAGACATTCAAGCTACTTTTTCGCAAGGTTGAAGAAATAAAAGATTACAGAAGAGAGAACTTTAGAACAATCAAAATCAAGTTCCTTGAACCGAACCCGACAGACCGATAAAACTGCACTCTGAATGACATTACCAATATACAGCCCCAAAGGCAAGTTATTGTACGAGATGCCCAACATCTTTGTTGGTTGCAAAGAACGCAAAGAGCTAATGAAGGAAGATTACGTGGAACTGCATTTCAACCTCGCAGAACCCGTATTCTTTCCCATTGGCTCGTATTGCACGTGGCATGACAAGGTGTATCAAGTCACAGAGATACAATCACCGACATACGACAGCAACACGGGCGGTTATCAGTATGAGCTGAAACTCGAAGCATACTACTTCGCGTGGAAGAACAGAATGTACAAGTACAAATCGAAGTACAACAACACGCTGGAGGCATCATTCAACCTCACGGCCGACCTCGAACAACAAGTTATAACCCTTGTGCGCTGCCTTAACGATGTGGAGGGCATGTGCTATAATGGTACGGAGAAATACACGTATAAAGTGCATAAGGTTGATGGCGATGATTTGGAAAAGGTCAAAACGCAATCTTACTCGTCAGTCAACTACATTGATGCGCTGGCACAGATAGCAGAGGCTTGGAACACTGAATGGTGGGTAATAGGAAACGTGATACACTTCGGCAAATGTCAGGACGCAGAGGGAACGAATGTGGACTTTATCCTTGGCAAGAACGTTGAAAGCATGGACGGGTCTAAGAGCGAAACAGACTACGCAACGCGTGTGTATGCCTTTGGCTCATCAAACAATCTGCCTGCAAACTGGGATAAAGGTAATGTAGAGCTTACCGTCACGGGGCTGAAAGGAACAACAGACAGTTGGTATTTCAGCTCCGAATATCCGTTCTACTCCGAGTATTTTGACAAAGTAACGGAGGTAAAGGTTGAGAAGCCAGCTGTGAATGATTTTGGCACAATATCAATCGATAAGAAAACATTTTATTATTCTGATAAATACTTGGTAGGTGCTGTCAGTGGTGCTAAAACGGAGTATATCAGTATTACAGCGAAGAACGCTGTTAAGTTAAGAGAAGGGTCTCATGAAGAACAGAAATCTGGAATCGGGTTGCTTCTATCATGGAGTACAGTCGGACCAATAGATAGTCAATGGTATATAAGTGGGCGAATATACGCGATTGTTCGTTGCGTTGACAGTGGAAAGGGTAGTGCTGTTAAAATTGGCGGAAAAGAATATGAACGTGTCTTGGCGTATAAGGAGTATTCACTCAACTTGAACGAATATGGCTCAGGCTCAGGTCAGCAATACAACTCGTATCAGTTCTGTATCCCGTCTGTAAAATTAACCGAAGAAACTTCTGTTACGATTGAATATCTTTTAGTTTTAGAACTTTCAGCCCGTGGGGTAGAAGGGAAGTTGTCCATATCAGACGAAACAGCGAGCCTTGGCTTTGCTACAACGAAAGACGATTCATACACGCAAGCGGAATGCAAAATAACATTCACTGAAACGAAAAAGGAAGCAAAGGCTATATGGTATAACACCACACAATACATCGAACCAACGCTTGATGTACATACGAGTATGTTCAAGATTGCTAAGAGCGCAATCACGCTTAAAGGCGGAGAAAAATTCACGCTTGACAACCTTGTTGTTGCGAAGCTTCCGACACACTTCTTCCCAGCAAACAAACAAGACGCAAAGTCTATCAAGGCCCTCGCAGATACGCGATTAACGCTGCCATCGCCTGGATATATAGACACGCAAGAGGCCAAAGACGGAGAAATTGTTGAAAAAGTGCTTGTATTCGATGACATCTACCCTCGCACAAAATCAGGAATAACAGAGGTGCGCGACAAACTGCAAAATGTAGTGGACGAGAACAAGCAGCCAACAGGCGAGAAATACACCGAATATTACATCAAGACGAACTCGTTTGTCTTTGATATTAAATGGCAGCTCCCAACAGGCAACAATATGCAAGTCATCTTCCAGTCTGGCCCACTCGCAGGACTGACCTTTGATGTGCAGTTCAACAGCTCCGAAACGCCCACAACGCCAACCATTGACCATCAGTTTTTCCGCATTCTAAGAAAGCAGTTCGATGGCGGTCTTTATCTCCCTAACAAGGCAATGCATCCCGAGGAGGGAAACGAATTTATACTGACTGGCTGGGACAGCTCGCGAATTGCAGACCTTAAACTGATAGGCAATGCTCAAGAAGAACTTGCAAAGGAAACGCAGAAGCAAATCAAGAAAATGATGATTGACCCGAATACCTACGAATGTACCTTGTTTTCGGACATAGCGTATGGTGTGAGGGAGAAAACATACATTACAGATGACAGCGGCAACACACTCGTTGACGATTACGGCAATGAGATAGTGCAAGATTATAGCGGCAGCGACCTTGACGCAAAAAACGCATGGGACTTCGACCTCGGCAGACGAGTGACAATGTATAACGCTGCACTATTCCGCAGCGGAAAGCGTGAAAGCCGCGTTATGGGCTACGAAAAGAAGATGGACATACCTTATGATAGCCCTACATACATCATCGGAGAAAAGGCAACCTATTCCAAGTTCAAGGACTTGGAGAAGCAGATAAATAACGAAGTGAGCCTTAATATTGGCGGCAGCACACTTGTAAGCGAAGGCACATCGGGCGGTGCATCAGTCTACATCATCAAGACTAACGACACAACGAAAGAAACAGATGATAACGTGTATTCTGCTCTCCGCATGAGAAACACCTTTCTTCACAGCCGCGATGATGACAACGCGCAAGGGCTTATAACGTTTGAAGCTGGAGCAATGTTCGCAAGCGGTTACAGCGGAAATGACACTGCCGCAGATGGTATAATAGAATATTTTGAATAAGAGATATGGCAAGATTACTTAGCACATGGTTCAACGGTTTTGTGGGGAGCGCAAGAAGCACAGGAAACAAGGTGCTTAACGCTTTCGGCAAGGTTGTGTGCGAGATGCAAGAATACTTTGCTTCTGACTTCATGGGCCATGGGTGGAAGATATTCAACAGCGGTTCGGAAGAAAGCCCCGAATATACGCTTGAAATAGACAATGTAAAGGTGCGCAAAGCCTTTATTGCGCATGAGCTGATAATAGACCAAGTGCGTGCGATATGCGGCTCACTCGGCATCAGCCAAGCGTGCGGCAAGGTAAAGGAAGTAAGTCTGCGCACCGATGAACACGGGAACCAATATTACCTCATAAAACTCGAGGGCGAAGCAACTCACGGATATGGCGGCTTTGCGAAGAATGACCTTATACGCTGCCAGCGTGTGGAGGTGGGTTCTGATGGCAAGACCAAAGGCATAAAGGGCTACTGGGTGAAGATTGAGAGCGCAAACATGAAGGAGGGTTGGTTCACCGTCATGGCCAGCGAGTTTGTGGGAGAAATTTATCAGAATGACGATACGGAGAAGGTATTGAACAATGACGTGCCGATGAACTTGCCTGCGGCTGGTGACGAGATTGTGCAGTATGGCAACACCACCGAACCGAGCCGACAGAATGCGATATACCTCCATGCCACCGAAAATGGTGTGCCGACCATTGACTTGCTTAATGGCGTAAACTCCAAGTCGTTTTCTGACAAGATAGTTTGCAGTTTGGGCCGCATACCTAATAGTGAAGCATTTGGACTCTATATGCGAAAAGGTACGATAGTGTCTTTTGATGATGAGACTGGAAAAGACAACTATATCTTTGACCATGATGGCTATTTTGACCTTGGGCGAGGAGCTATAACGTACAATCCTGCAACTGGTGTTGTGACGATTGGCAGTGATGTGGTTATAAAGTGGGGTGCGAACAGCAAGAGCAATGTGACCTATCAGATAGGCAGCAGCGGAGTTAATGCGCCAACGGGGACATGGTTAAACAGCGTGCCGCCATCGGAAGTGGGCAAATACCTGTGGACGCGCACGAAATGGCCCGATGGCACGTATTCTTACAGCGTGAGCTATATGGCGAAAGACGGTGCGCCTGGGAAAGATGGTGCGGACGGAGAGAATATGCGCCCCAATCTGCTTGACTATACAGAGTTCAAGCAAGAAACGTTTGACAATGTGCCAAATCCAGACAAGACCTTTGCTTTGGAAGGCACAAGGGACGAGGGGTTGGACGGACATGGGGCGATAAAGGTAGAAACTGAGCAAAAAGTGAATGTTGAATCACTGATTAAAGAAATTGATGTTGACTTTTTCCAGCAGAATGTCAAAAATCAAATATCACCATCTACGTGGTACACGCTATCTTTTTATTTACTTGGTACAATCGTGGAGCGACCTGTCTATACCTATCTGTGGACATGGGACAAGAATGGCCTTACAATGGTTGATACCACAGAAAAAATGATTGTGGACGGAAAGGAACAAGACACACCAAAAGATGGTGGTGTTAAATTCCAGCCAACATATTCGTGGACTCGTCACACAGTGACGTTCAAGACTTCTGACAATTTGCCTGAAACTTGCCTTTGTTTGTTCCGAGTCATGAAGAAGTTTACTCAGCAAATCCATCCGATTATTCCGTGTGTTTACGTTACAGAGCCGAAGCTTGAAGTCGGCAAGGCTGCAAGTGCATGGACGAGGAGCGATAACGATATTGCAGGCATTGCGGCAGACAAGATAAATATGCCATCATGGGTGCGTCAGTGGGACGGACAGACCACCGAACTTGGTGCGGATTATGTGGCCGCGAAAAATGCCGCGTTTGGTACAAAGGACGCGGACGGAAAGTTTACAGGTATCGCGATGAGTGGTGAGGGCTTTGACCTTGGCGGCAAGGACACGAATGTGGTTGGGCTGTATGGCATCTCCAAGGACAACTGCCGTGTGATAATTGACCCGAAGAACGAGAAGTATGCGTTTCGTGGGAATATCTTCTGCGAAAGCGGACAAGTAAACGGATTGCTTGTAGGGTCATACCTAAAGGGGCTAACACAAGTTACGAATGAAGATGAATGGAATAAAGCATTTGAACTAAAAGGCAGCTATTACAGACCGAACTTTTTTGTAATTAACCCAATAGTCGTATTGTCATACGAAATAGGCGGCACAAGGAAAATCTCTCTCCCTCCTTATGGTAATACACCTGATGATTATGCTGAAAGTATAGCGTTTCTTGATTATAAGTTCTATATTATAAACAAGATGCCGCAAGTTCTTTCACAGAATATAGTAGACATAAAAACTGGCATACCAAGCGCACTATACAAGAAGGATTCGACTATGTCATCAGGCAAGAGTTCAATATCCTATTACAGACTGATGAGTGGTAAGGCTGTCATATTAACTGGCTGTATAGAAGAAAACGGGAGTTTCTATTGGCTCGTAGAAGAAGGCAGTACGAGCAGCGACCTTGGCAGCGGCAGTATAGAGAAGCCTTCATTTACCATTAAGGACAACACGAATATAGGGCAAATGACATGGAATAAAGTGCCACTGACACCTGGCCCTTCTGATAACGGAGCAATAAAACCTTAACAATATGGCAACAGTAAAACTCAAAGACGTACTAAAATCGCTACCGCAGGACACGAGTCTGACGGGCAGCGAGATGGTCGTCATAAACGACAACGGGGAGAACAAATACATACCCTACTCAACGATAAAGAGCGGTCTTGTCAATGCTCAGGAGCGCAGCACCTTGGCAAACACCGCAGAATGGCTCATTGCGCATGATAATGTAACGAACATTGACGAGCTAAACAAGGAACTTGACGCGTTCAATGCTGAGACTGCACAGGGCTTGCACCGCGTGAAGTGTTGGGGCATTCCGTTGTTTGTGACATTCTCTAATCTGAATGTTGGTGACACCGTGCTAATGCAGACGATACAAGGCAGCATTACGTTCAATTCAGCAAAGACGAGCATTGCGTCAATCAACACCACGGGCAACTTGACCATTGCAGTCCGTTACTATCAAGGCGGCAAGTGGGGCAGCTGGAATACACCGATGACACCAATCAAGCCCCCGACAGTGCAGAGCAGTGTAACGGGGACTACGGCAAATTACGTGTACTCGCAAGGTTCTGCCGACAACCCGCGCACCATTTTGGGCGCAAAAATGTGGATATACCAGAATGGAGGCTACGACAAGTTTCTGCGCATCAAGCACTGGGGAGCCGAGAATGACGAGAACGCAACAAACTACAGCCAAGTGTGGCTGCCGACTGTATGGACGGGCGGCAACGGGCTGATGAGGTGGGACGTGTACCGCAGAATTGACGCCTTTGAACTGCGCGAGCAGAACTCCACAGCCACAGAGGTAAAGATAATCACCCCGATTTTCACCACGGGCGGCACGCGCACATTAAGCATTTCGGCTGCGACAACCGCAAAGGCTGGTGTAATGACGGCAGCGGACAGAGAATTATTAAATAAGATAAAAGCAAAACTCGGATTATAATGAACAGACTACAAGAAATTAGGATTGAGTGCGTAAAGATAGCGGCATCTCGCGGCGACATAAAGCCAGATGAGATAGTTGAAGTGGCGAGAGAGATAGAAGCCTATGTAAGGAGAAAGGAGGGCGAATTTTGACTGATATAATACAAACTATCAGTTCTATCGTTACAGGCGTAGCTATACCTGTGCTTGGCGTATTTCTTTTTTACGATGCAAAGAAAAGAGAAGCTTCTGCAAAGGCAGGTAAGGCCGAGGCAGACAACATCACGCAATATGCCGCACAATGGCAGAAGTTGTATGATGAAAAAGTGAAGCACGAAGAGGAACTGAATGAGAAGATTGATGCGCTATATGTGCAGTTGAATGAGCAACGCGATGAACTTACACGACTGAAAAAAGAAATGGCAGAATTGATGGTTAAGCAACAATATGCGGAGAGTCAGAAGTGTACGGTGTTTGGCTGTCCCAACCGCCAGCCGCCTCAACTTGTGTGTGCAAGCAGCAATCACCCAGAACAATAGGACTATGAGATTAACGAGATATATCACGGAACTGATACGTGTGAATAGTGGTCACAGCAGCAAGGCATTCTTCCTTGTGGCTGTTACCATGATAGGGTGTGTATTGTTGCTTTGTGTGGCATTTGTGCTGATATGGGAAGTCATGAACAGTAACACAATACACACCGACCTTATGGGGCTTAGTGCTTTCGTAGGCAGCGTGGCAAGTTTGTTTGTCACAGCTGGCATTACTAAAGTGTATGGCGAAAAACGTGAGAACAAAACTGAATAAAAATTGGCGCGTTTCCCAACGCACCAACCATCACATAACCATGTCAAAACAAAAATATTAACACCTACAAAGATAAGAAAAATAAGTTTAGACGTATGGAAAATTGGAAAGAATTAGCGGCATTCGTGCTGGAGCGCGAGGGCGGCTATTGCAACAGAAAGGCTGACAAGGGAGGGCCGACTAACAAGGGTGTGACATTGGCCACTTACCGCAGTGTGTATGGACAGAACAAGACGATAGAGGACTTGAAGCACATTACTGATGCGGAGTGGGAACACATATTCAAAAAATTCTATTGGGACAAGTGCAAGGCGGACTACATACAGGATAAGAGTGTTTCCTTTATCCTCGTGGATTGGGCCTATAACAGCGGAGTCAAGACGGCCGTGACGCACTTGCAGCGGATAGTTAAAACGGCTACTGATGGCATCATGGGCAAGCAGACCTTGCAGGCGGTAAATACGCGTAGTCCGCTGCCATTGTTCGGGGCGTTGAAGCAGGACAGAATAGCTTTTTACAAAGCTATTGTTGCCAAGAATCCGAGCCAAAAGGTGAATTTGAATGGCTGGCTAAATCGGGTGAACCACTTTGCCTATGGAAAGTTTGTGTAAAAAAACTGCCACACGGAAAAACTCGTGCGGCAGTTAAGTGGCTTCTTTTAGGATGTGCCCTTTTTATATGGGAATTAAACACTGCAAAGATAACAAATATAATCAAGAATATGCGTAGAGTTAGTGGTTTTTTAATCGTGATTATCTGTGCAGTTGTCTTGCACAGCAGTTGCGCGCGCAAGGTGGTGCAGAGCATGGAGCGCACGCACGACACGCTGATAGTGTATAAGACCGACAGCGTGATGGTGCGCGATACGATTGTGACAGTTTCCAAATTGGAAAGTGTGGACAGTGTAGCTGAGCGCATGACCACCTATGTTGTGGTGGACACAGCTGGCAAGGTGCTGACGAAGTATGTGTATCGCGACAGAAGCGTATACCACAACAAGGACGCTCTTAGTGCGAGCAGTCATGTTTCATGCCGCACACACCGCACGAACAGCACAAGCCACAAGGCTACGGTGCGTGATGCTGTGACAAAGGTTGAGAAGCCTCCTGCAAGGTGGAGGCTTCGGGCCGTTGGCGGTCTGTTTATCATAGTAATAGGCGTGTTGCTCTATTACCATATATATAGTAAGTATAAGTGATTTTGTTGGGTTGTTGTGGCAAGCATGGGCGCATGGTGATGTGTCCCGTGCTTGCCTTTGTGCTTAATTATTTACAACGAAATTACTTGTGAACAATGGAACAATTACAACAGATTTTTGATTGTGCAGTTGAAGCCGTGATGCAAGCCAGCGGCCTTGACTTTGACGCGCTTGCTAATTGTCGCTCGGAGCGGTGTGTGGTGGCGCGCGTGGTGCTTGTGGACGTGCTGATGGAGCTTGGTATGAGCGAGGGTGATATTGCATTCCTTAGCGGCATGAGTCAGCAGAGGGTTAATTCGCTTAAGAATAGTGCGAGGTACAGGCTTAAGGGGCTGGCTGCACGGGTGATGAGGGAGGAGGTGAGGAAATCCGTTTCCTTGCCAATAGCGGAAAATAATCGGTGAAAATATTGCTATATCGCATGGATATTTGTATTTTTGCAGAAAATAATAGGCTATGAGCGATTTATACAAAGAGTATATGAAGGGGGTGTTTGTGCCACCTGTTGAAGCAACAGATGACATATCCTGCCTGTCAATAGAGGAGTTGTTCCTTCGTAAGCAAGAAAGGGTTGGGCTAAGCAAAACCAAAATAGCGAAGATGCTTGACATGGACGTTGCGACCCTTGATAAAATAATAAAGGGCAATTATACTGGTGCAAGCGTTCTGAATACATTGAAGGTTGCTATATTTATCGGCGTTTCGATGAACGATTTTCTTAACGCAAATGCTGATACGCTTCAGTCAAAAGATGTTAGTGAAATTTGCCATGTACGTGATACGGCAGTCCTTTGCGAATATTTCAGCATAGACACACTTAATAAGATAGGGTTCTTTACTGATAATAATTATGTGCAAAGGATAAACGATTTCTTTGGCTTCAAGCAAATCAAGGAATATGCAGATATCGTTTCAGTTCTGACGAAAGCATACAGTATGACAAGAAGGAGTTACGACCAAAAGATGCGTGACTTCTGGACGATTTCTGCTTACGCTCAATTTAAGAATATTGACAACCCTAATATGTACGACAGGGACAGGCTTATGGATATAATGCCGAAGATTCGTCCTTGTTCGCAAGACGTAGAAACAGGGCTGTATCACGTGGCTCGTGCCCTTTATTCTGTTGGTGTGACGATGATTTACCAACCATCATTACCCAAAATGCAAGTACGTGGCGCAACAATGGAGTATAATGGAAAGCCATGTATTGTTATCTCAGACTTGAACAAACGCTATCCGACCTTATGGTTTTCTCTATTCCATGAGCTATACCATGTTTTGTTTGATTTTGATGACATTGTGTTAAACAAGGTGCATTTGAGTTCTGACGAAGGTGATTTATTTCTGACAGATGAAAATGCGGCAGATAAATTTGCTCGCGACTTTATTCTGTCGCCAACAAAATTGCAATTTATAAAGCCTTATGTTCACGCACCTCTGATGATAAAAAAGTATGCTCAGAAATGGGGCGTCCATTCCTCGCTAATTTATGCGCTTATTGCTTATGATACAAACAACTGGGCAGAATACAGTGCTCTAATACCGAGGTCGGAAAAAGCTACGGAAAGAGTAAATACAAATCCGTTCGAGGTTGAAACGATAAGAGAAGTGGCTGAAACGTATAAACAAAAATTGAATATATGACAAATAAGACCAAAGTTCTATCAGAAGAAAAAAAATCAAGAGAAGTTGAGGAGCTGTTGTTTAATGCCGACAAGGCAAAGACTGACGGTTTGTTCATTGATAAGGATAACGATAATGTTGTCCTTAAAGATGAATTACAGAAACTGATTGAGTTGCCGACTGACAATCCAAATGAGAAATATGAATTATATTATAAAGTCATAGAGAAAACACTCCGCGAGAAGTTGCCAAAAGGTGATGAATACAAGGAAGGAAATACTATGTTACGCGAAGAGAAAAATACATTTCTTACAGGGCATAGGAAAGGGCGTGACGGCATACGTGGTGCTGACAGTAGGCAAGCATTTTTACCTGCAATGCAGGAATTTATCCAAATTTTGCATGATTGGCTTAAACGCGATGGTAGTACGTTTGACCTTTACCAAACATTACTCGAAGAGAATATCAAGAGAGGATATAAAGGACCAGAAGATGTAAAATGATTATGAATGAACAAAGGCCACCCCATTCGGGTGGCTTTTTGCATTATTGGTGGATAGGACAAACATTTCACAAGTAACTCACAAACAACAAACAAAACTCACAAGCAACTCACAAGCAACTTGTCACCACCTTTGCGCTATCGGGGGATATTCCCCGACCGACTTAATACATTCATAATTATGGACAATGTAGAGAAAGTAATCTGTTGCGACAGAGGTAATGATGCGCTTGCTTATGCGGCAATGGCGAACAACAAGAGTAATGACCCAATGGCTTTGGCGGCTATGATGAACGGTGGCCTTGGAGGTGCCAATCAGTGGTTGAACAATCCGTTTTTGTACCTTATTTTTCTTGCCATGTTCGGTGGTAATGGCTTCGGGTTCGGCAACAACCGCAATGGTCTGCAAGATGCCGAGATACAGAGCCAAATCCAATCTTTGCGCTCGCAGATGGCGGACAACCACAACTCCGACCTGTTAATGCAAGCTATCAAGGGCAATAACGATGCATTGACTACATTGGGCGCGAACCTTAATTGTGACTTCAACCAGTTGCAGCAAGGCGTGTGCGCTGTTCGCTCCGCTATTGACAACGTTAGCGGCAAGGTAGGTTTCTCGGCAGAGCGCGTAATCAACGCAGCGGAGAAAGGCAATGCGGCAGTTATCCAGGCAATTCAGAATTGTTGCTGCAACACACAAAACAACATCACCAAGATGGGCTACGAGAACCAGCTCGCAATACAAGGACAAACTAACTCCTTGCAGCAGAGCCTCAATTTCGTAAACTCGTCTGTGGAGCGCGGATTTAGCTCTGTTGGCTACCAGATGTCGCAAGACAAGTGCGATGTAATTCGTGCAGGACAGGACAACACGCAGCGTATAATTGATGCGCTGAACAATCATTGGTATGCTGACATTGACCGCAAGTATCAAGACGCGAGATTGGAGTTGTCGCAGCAGAGCCAGACTGCCGCACTGATTGCAGCTTTGGGCAAGACTACAACTGCAACGACATGAGGAGGTGTTTCCAAAACGGAAATAATCACTGATGACCATTTTATTGACGACAATAAAAATGTAGACAATAGCTTTTTCGTGAGGTCGCGAAAAAGGTCGGAAGAGAAGTAATAATCAAGCACGTGGGGAGGTGATTGCCCCACGTGCAATTAACAATCAAGGCGTTCTTTGACTTTGTGGGGATTGTGGCTTGTTGTGCCTTGTTGCGATATAAAAACCAACAATACATTTATTTTTAACTCGTATAAGTTGCTATTTTGATTACTAATGCGTATTTTTGCAGCATGATTACACCCAAGGCTTACGCACGTCTGAAAGCTTCTGCTTAATTTGATAATAGGCGCGCCTAACCCTTGGGTATTTTAAGATATTATGGCTATAAAGAATAAGGACAAATTGCCGCCTGTAAGAGTGGCTGTATTGATTGATGGCGGATTCTTTATTAAGAGATTTAACTCGTTATATAATAAAGAGCGCAAACTTGACGGAGCTGAAGTTGCTGATATAATGTATACGATGGCTCATAAACACGTAGGTGATAAAAATACGCTATATCGCATTTTTTATTACGATTGCTATCCATTTGGAAAAAAAGAGCATAACCCAATAACAAAGCGCGCTATTGATTATTCTAAGACACCAGAGTTTAAGTTTAGAATTGATTTGATAGATGCGCTAAAGAAGAAACGAAAGGTTGCATTAAGAATGGGCGAGCTTAAAGATAGCAAGAAATGGCTTATCCATCCGAATAAAGTCAAGGATTTGTTATCGAAGAAAGTCTGTGTTGATGATTTGTCTGAAAATGATGTTTATTTAGAATTAAGGCAAAAGGGTATTGACATGAAAATAGGAGTAGATATAACATCTCTCGCACTAAAAGGCTTTGTTGATACAATAGTTCTATTTTCTGGCGATGCAGACTTTGTACCAGCAGCAAAATTAGCTCGTAGAGAAGGTATTGATTTTATTCTTGACCCTATGAAAGCATACGTTGATAACCAACTAATCGAACATATTGATGGAATGGTTAGTGTTACACCGCCTCATAATTACAAGAAAGACAAATAGTAATAATTAGCGGCAATCCCTACAAAATCGGAGGTTGCCGCTAATTTATTTATTATGTTATTCAAAGATATAAAGACAGGCTACCCGATATATTTCCTTGACAAGGAGGGCGCAAGGTATTACCAAGGCAAGGCCGTGAGTGTTGCAGTTCCACGCTACGACAATAACCAAGCAAAGGCTTTCGGTGCGCAGCCGACTGGTCTTGTGGTAGACATAACCATAGAGGCAGATGGCGCGACCAAAACCTACACAATTCCCGAAACTGCAACAATAACGTATGCAGGGCATCTTGTGCTGTCAACAGATAAGGACGGTATACTAAGAGAGGTGGAAGCACTAAAGGCTGCAAGCGAGGAGGCTTTGTCACAGGTTGAGCGGCACAAGCAAACGGTTACAAATTGTAACCAGTTGTTGGAGGAGCTTAATCCAGCCTTTGCAGAAAAACGGGCGCAAGACAAGCGGATTGAGGGCATTGAAAACGAGGTGAAGAGCCTTGGTGCTGTCCTTCGCGATTTTATTAACGAGTTTAAGAAATGATGATTATGGGACGGTTATATATGGTATTTTGCAAGGGTGGTGGCAAGTGCAAGCACTTCGACAAGGATAGTGCAGAGGAGGCGGTAAGCCGCATATACTACACCACTAAGGACGGCACAGAGCACCACGGGCCGCACTGGAGCATGGAGCAGGTGCTTGAAGCCACGAAGGGCTTGCAGTTCAAACCTTGTGTGACGGACTACGACAAGTATGTAGCGTTTAATGCGGCTTATGCCGACTTGTGCAAGACGTTGACGCCAGACTTGATTATAGAGACAGGTCATGCGTTTTTCTTTGAGGATGAAGATGCGCCCTGTAACAAGATATGGAGGTATATGGAGAGTTTCGAGTAAACAAAAAAGCGTGACAGGGTGTCACGCTTTTTTCGTTAGAGTCCGAGTTGCTTGATTAGGTAGTCACCTACCGCTAAGTTTTCTTTCTGAGCAGAGGTCTTGATTTCGTCTACTGCCTCTTGTGGCATTCGGCAGTATAATACTGCATTACCTACTTTTTTGCGGCCTGCGTTGGGGCGTCGGCCGCCCCATGTGTGTTTTTTCATGTTACATTTTATTAGAGCAATCGTCTTGGTAACCCGTTAAATAAGACAGGCAGTCTTTGCCAATCTATTGTAACCCAATCGTTGTAATCTTGGATTTCATCTTCGTTGGTTGGGTAAGAACCTTGCCAATCGCTCAAGAAATAGCAAGTGCCATCATCATAAGCAACGAACGATGTTTGAACACTTAAATCATCTGACTCAGCGAAAACTAAGTAAGCACCTTCTTCGCTTAAATTGTTTATTCCTGTTATGTTATAATCAACATGCTCTCCAGAGCAGTTGAACTCGGCCTGTTCAATGGCCTTTTCAAGGTATTCTTCTGTAATCATGTCTGTATTTTTATGTTTACCCCACCCCATGAAGGTGGGGCTTTTTTACTCGTTAATAGGTTCAATTTCTACTGCCCATGCTGGGGTGGTGTAGTCCTCGTTAGCGATGGCGTAGTAAGTATCGCCTACGCGAACGACCTCGAAATAATAATTGTCCTCGTGGCCTTTCAGCCACTCTTTGTAGTCATCTGAGCCAATCCCTTCAAGGAACTCGTAAATAGCTCCTTGATCGTCTTGTTCTGATAGAGACTCGGCTTTTTCGAAATAGCGAGGTTCTACGACTTCGTAGAGAGCCTCTTTTGCTTTAAGGTCTGATGTCAACATTATTTTTTTGTTTTAGAGGTTGTTACTTTGTTTCTTAATTACAATGCAAAGATACGGCCTTTGTTTGAAAAACGCAAGCGAAAATCAAATTATTTTTGCAAAATATGTTGCAAAACATATTATCTGTCAGAAAAACGCCTGACAAGCATTATCTTTGCGCACAGTAACTTTTACGAGGTGCGTAACAGAAATCGCACGCACCTAAAATAAATGCGTGCGAAATTGCGTGCTATTTGTTGCGCTTTGTTGTGATATATTGCGCAGTCTAATTTTTAAGATGCTTGATAATCAACAGCCTATTGCGTTATACTTACACAACTAAAAACAATCCGTGAGTCCTAGCTGGTCCACATAGTATGCTGATTATCAGCGTTTTACGAAATATGCGTGCTAAAATGCGTGCGAAATAAGCGGTTATGGCTACTTGTTGAACAAGTCCATAGCCGTTTTTTTTGCTTTATCCGCTATGTCGATGTAAGGTTTCATACTTTTATAATCTGAGTGTCCAGTCCACTTCATGACAACATTTGGAGTTATTCCAAGCATCAGCGCATTGCAGATAAATGTACGCCTTCCGCTGTGCGTTCCGACCATTTGCCATTTTTCTTTCGTTTCTTCTATTTTCTTTCCACCTATATAATATATATCCGTTAGCTTCTCGTTGATGCCGCATTGACGGCACACCTCCTTGATATATACGTTCATTTTTTGGTTGGAGATGACAGGGAGAGCCTTGTCTGTATCGTTGTCTGCATAACGCTGTAAGATTGTTCGTGAGTAGTTGTTCAACTCTATTGTAATCTTATCATTCGTTTTCTGTGTTGTGATGTGTATCGCATCATCGTATATGTCTGTTTTTTTAAGCGCAGCGGCATCGGAATAGCGCAATGACGTGAAGCAGCAGAAACAGAATATATCGCGTGTGCGTGACAGGTAAGGGTACTCAAATGTGTGGTTATACACTTTCATAAGTTCTTCCCATGTCAAGAACACCACATTGCGGTTGGCACTTTTTAGATGCGTTTTCTGTGCAGTAAAGGAGATGTCTGTCAACAGGCCCTTAGCCACAAGCCAACGGAAAAACCATTTGGACATAGATAGTTTCTTCTTGGTTGTTTCGTTCTGGTGGCCGAGGTCCGACTGGAATACAGCGAATTTGTCAAGCGTATCGGGCTTTATTTTGTCTATGCTCATATCGTCATCGAACATCTTCCATTCTTGCAATAGTTTATTGTGCTTGTAGATTACGCTCTTGCCCCAATGGCACAATTTGCCCTGTTCGTTGATATAGTCCTCGTATAGGTCGAAGAAGTTTTTATCTGATGCAGTTGCTTTCTCACGATTAAACTCCTTGTCAAGCGCAGCCTTGAAATTCTCTATTGCAGGCGACTCCTTGAATGAGTTGGCAACGGATTGTATTGTCTCCTCATACCTCTGTATCTCTGCATTTATCTTAATTGCAGGAGTGAAGCTCTTACCATGAGTTGTGTTGCGCTTGCACCGCTGCATGGCCATATCCCATTTGCTCTTGTCAACATGGAAACCGAGCGAATAGGAAAACTTGCGCTTATTATATGTTATGAACACGCGGAGAGAGCCGCGCGCATCAACTGCAAAGGTGTATACGTATTTCATTTGTTCTCCTCTTTGTCATTTTTCAATATTGCATTCTGTTCAAGCATTCTGAAATCTTCCTCCGTGTTAGTATCCTTCAATACTTTAAGCTGCTCTTTTGCCATCTTGTGTAAGATTTGCATTCTCGTTTCTCGTTGCAGTTCCTGCTTTAATAATTCGGAGTTCATACTTTCAATATTTGATAACACAACCAGCTGATTTATTGTGGCTGTATCACGTAGATTAAGCCCTTTCTTTGCCAATTCTGGATTTGCGGTGCGCCAATCTTCTGCTGTACACCCAAACAATATAATATTGAGCATATCGGCCTCGGACGCATATATCAAACGTTCTTTGTATTTTGAGATGTTGTACTTCGGTATAAGCGACTTGATTGCATTTGTATGAATAGAATAGTTCGTTTTTGCAAGCAATCGTTTAACGTTCCATTTTTCAAGCAACGGATTGCTTTCTTTCTCTCGAAGTCTCTGGTATTCTTGTACAATATATAATTGGAAAATAGGACTTATCCACATTCCAAAATTAAACGCAATGTCCTTATGTGCGTATGTACCTCCGTATCTTCCAGCTTTAGCAAAAATGCCAATAGCGTTAGTCCTATTGCACAATTCTTTTACACTTATTTTGAAATTGTTTAATCCAGCCTTTGATTTAATTATGGCGAATTCGCCATAATTAAAATTGGGGTTGTGTAGTTGCTCCCATGCTCCTATATATTCAAGTGTGTTTCTATTGCGAAGCCAATCAGTAACAAAGAAATCTCCTTCTTTTGACCTTATCATATCTGTAATACAAATGTAGTCATTATCACGTTCCTGTAACATCACAGAGATTTCATTCCCTTGTACTACTATTTTTCTTGTTTTAGTCATAATCGTTTTTTTGTTTATGTAATTTACAATGTACCTCTCGCATCAACTGCAAAGGTGTATACGTATTTCATGACAATTATTATTTATGCTCGTGTTCTTGTAGCCCTACCGATTTTAGTAGGGCTACAAGTAAAAAATCTATTGCAGTTCTTAATCACCAAATTTCATCGAATAGACCACTCTGTACAGCCTTATGACTTTAGATTTCGGCACATTTTGATTCTCGAATACGCTGTCCTCGTTAATCCTCCTGCACTCGTAGTAATCTCCTCGGTCGTATATTCGCCTGAACAGAAACCCGAAATCACTTGTATCAACGACCATTGCAGCACCTTGCACGATGTCCGAATTACTCTTCATGTGTTCAAGTGCAAGGACTTCTCCGAGTTTATATTCTGGCAGCATTGCGTCTTGTCGAATTGTGTAGTAGAAGTCAATAGATGTGTAAGGCGGTATTGTTGGAATGTATTGCAATTTCAGCGTCTTGTCCTCCTTAATCGCAGAATACACGTCTGTATCAGGCTGTGTGGCGAGCTGCTTCGTAACGACTGGCTTATATATGATTTCTTTGTGCTTATCGCCTTCATTTTCCTCTCGCGTGCGCGTGTGCGCGTTCATAATAGTTATATTGTTTCCGATGGCGTTATCTCCATAGGTGTTGTCGCTATCTATGTTGGTTGTAGATTGGTCTCGAAGCATCTCACCTTCTCCAGTCAGGAGCCAGTCTGTATTGAATACATTGTTGAAAGATGAATTGAACTTAACGATGAAGCCATCTGTAAGGACACCTTCAAGACCCTTTAAGGCATTAGAAATGTTTGGGGCAGATGTGTTCATTATGGCGGCCAAGTCTTTCTGCTTCTGTATATAACCGTTATATCTAAGATATTCGAACGCAGACTTAAATCTTTGTTGTTTTGTTGTAGTATTCATGTTTTTTGCACT
>ERZ1034925.238-NODE-238-length-28812-cov-10.309420_pt1 | contig 28812 bp, 19 predicted proteins | sample MGYA00520687_ERZ1034925 | MGnify/ENA primary metagenome ERZ1034925 (study PRJEB33766, sample SAMN09781758) | gut metagenome | biome: gut microbiome | host: Homo sapiens | place: Madagascar | study: EMG produced TPA metagenomics assembly of the PRJNA485056 data... | reverse complement strand
ATTTATAATTATTTCACAACGATGTTGACGAGTTTTTTCGGAACTACAATTGTTTTCACAATTGTCTTACCTTCTGTAAGTTCTTTGACCTTGGCACTTGATAGTGCGAGTTCTTTTAATTCGTCTTGTGACAAAGCTTCGTCAGCCTCAATTTTGTCCTTAACTTTCCCATTAATTTGAACAATTAAGGTAATTGAGCTTGCTTTTGCTAAGTCATCGTTCCATTTTGGCCATTCCTGAGCGTGGATAGAACCTTCACCGCCCAAATCGTGCCAAGCTTCTTCGCACAAGTGAACTGCAACAGGTGACATTAATTTGATTAGAGTTATGATTGCAAAACTCAAAATTGATTTGTCCTCATCGTCAAGTTCAGATTTTTTGCCACGCCAATCGTAGATTGCGTTTACAAGTTCTCTGTATTTAGAAATTACTGTATTAAACTGGAAGTCGTTTGAAATATCGTTCGTAATTCCTTTTATTGCCATGTGAACAAGTCTTAGCAAATCGTCGTTTTCTTTCTTTTTCAACGAACCCTTGCCCAGTTCAGGTTGGTTAAGATTGATATCATCTGCGTTTGCAGAAATCAATCTCCAAACTCTGTTCAAGAACTTGTAACAGCCCTCGACACCGGCATCTGACCAGTCAAAATCTCTTGCCGGAGGTGAATCTGACAGGATAAACAATCTTGCGGTATCTGCTCCGTAGTTTTCAAATATTTCGTCAGGATCAACCGTATTACCCTTAGATTTAGACATTTTTGAGCCGTCTTTAAGTACCATACCTTGTGTTAGAAGGTTTTTGAACGGTTCGTCAAAATCCAAAAGTCCGATATCTCTTAATGCTTTTGTGAAAAATCTTGAGTATAACAAGTGTAAAATTGCGTGTTCAATACCACCAACGTATTGATCAACAGGCAACCATTTGTTTACTTTGTCTTTTGCAAACGGCATTTTGTCGTTTTTCGCATCTGAATATCTCAAATAGTACCAGCTTGAGCAAACGAATGTGTCCATAGTATCGGTTTCACGTCTTGCAGGTCCGCCACAGCAAGGACAAGTTGTGTTTACAAAAGTTTTAGATGTTGTAATCGGTGATTTGCCAACTACGCTGAAATCAACGTCTTTCGGTAACATTACAGGAAGTTGATCTTCCGGTACAGGTTGAATTCCACACTTGTCGCAATAAACGACAGGGATTGGAGCTCCCCAATATCTTTGACGAGAAACCAACCAGTCACGAAGTCTGTACTGGGTTTTGAATTCGCCAAATCCTTCGTCAACGGCTTTTTGAGTAATTGCTTTTTTAGCTTTTTCATTGCTCATTCCGTCAAATTCGTTAGAGTTTACCAAAACACCTTCTTCTGTGTAAGCTTCTGTAAGCTCATCTGCCATAAGAGTTTTGTCTTTTGGAGATATTACAACCTTCAACGGTAATTTATATTTTTTAGCAAACGCAAAATCTCTTGTATCGTGTGTAGGAACTGCCATTACTGCACCTGTTCCATATTCTGCCAAGGCATAATCTGCTGTCCAAAGCGGGAATTCTTCTCCTGAGAATGGATTTATGCAGTGTGTGCCAAGCGGAACACCTGTTTTTTCACGCTCGGTTGATAGTCTTTCAATTTCTGTCATTTTACGAGCATTTGCTCTGTATTCTTCAACTGCTGCTTTGTTTTCAGGAGTTGTTAATTTTTCGATGTCTTTGTATTCAGGTGCAACTACAAGGTATGTAATTCCATGAACAGTGTCAGGTCTTGTCGTGTAAACAGGAATTTCCATTCCTTCGATTTCTTTAACCTTAAATCTGAAAATTGCACCTTGAGATTTGCCAATCCAGTTAGCTTGCATTGTTTTTACGTTGTCGCCCCAACCTGTCAATTTGTCTAAATCTTCAAGCAAAACTTCTGCATAATCTGTAATTTTCAAAAACCATTGTGATAAGTATTTTTTCTCAACAACGTGGTCGCATCTCCAGCATTTGCCATCGATTACTTGTTCGTTTGCAAGTACTGTACCGCATTCGTCACACCAGTTTACGGCAGCTTCTTTTTTGTAAGCTAAGCCTTTTTTATAAAGTTGTAAGAAAAGCCATTGAGTCCATTTGTAATAATCAGGTTTGCAAGTTGTAACTTCTCTATCCCAATCATACGAAAGCCCAAGCATTTTCAACTGTTTTGTCATATAAGCAATATTTTCAACAGTCCATTTTTCAGGATCAACTCCGTGTTTCATTGCTGCGTTTTCTGCAGGAAGCCCGAAACTATCCCAACCCATTGGGTGAAGCACGTTGAAGCCATTCATTTTTTTGAAACGTGCAATTACGTCGGTAATTGTATAGTTTCTAACGTGTCCCATGTGAAGTTTCCCTGATGGATAAGGAAACATTGATAGCGCAAAGTATTTAGGTTTGTCACTATCGTCAGGAGTTTTGAAAACCTTATCTTCTTCCCATTTTTTTTGCCATTTTTTTTCTATTTCCTGTGGAAAATATGCGTCTTTCATCTTTTTCTCACCTCGTATAATCTACTGTGTTAATAGTAGCACAAAAAAATCTTTTCATGTATAATTGTTGTCATGAAAAAGTTATCCGTTTTAATAATTTTAACATTACTACTTGCAAATATTTGTCCGGTAGAGGCTGGAATTATTTCTGCGCATAAGGCAAGAGTTGAACAAAACAGACTCTATAAGTCTGCTTATAATGACGTAAAACAGGTTATAGATCAACAAACAGTTTATACTAACAAGTATGACTTAGACGGACTTTCGAGCCTATATGCGAAAGAATTCGTAAATTCTGACGGGTTCAATAAAGAGGTTTACTTTAAACTGATTAAGGAAACTTGGGAAACATACCCTGATATTACCTATAAAACTCAGATTAATAAAATAGAAGTTGGCGAAAATTACGCAACTGTTTATGTCGATGAGGTCGCGGTTGCTACATCTAAGGAAACTGTTGAAGAGTTGACGGTAATCGGAGAACTTTATTCTACTTCAAAATGCGTTTATTATCTTGAAAAACAAGGTTCAAAGTGGTTAATCAGTTCTGAAAAAGTGCTTGATGAAACATCAACCCTAAAATATGGTGATGCAAGGTATGCGGATATTGAGCTAAATGTTCCAAAACAAATCGGCGCAGGCAAAGAATATACGGCAAGCTTAAATGTTACAACACCTATTGATAGTGTGATTATCGCCTCTATCAGCAAAGAAAATATTGTTTATCCGCAAACAAAATCGGAAGATGCGTTCCGAAAACTAACTGACAATAGCGTTTTGGAAAGAGTTTTTACCTCAAACAAAAACAACGTGAATGAATACGCTATCGCATCTATTGGAGTAACTAGAGCAGAGAGTGTTTCAGATACTCAGGCAAGGATTTATATGGGTGGGTTGGCATTCATAATGACGAGGATTAATGTAATTCCGGAAAACAAATTTATCCAAATAGAAAGTGAAAAACATGAGTAGAGGAATAGAAAAAACAAGTAAATTTATATATTTTGTAGTATGTTATGCATTTTTTATTTTTGCGGACTTGTATATGTCGAGTATCCTTGTTGACAAAATCTCGCACGGATTTAGAATGTCTAACCCTGTTTTTTCGTTGAATTATGTTAAAAATACAGGTGCAGCGTTCAGTATTTTGCAGAATTCTCGAGAATTGTTGATAATTCTTTCGATGATTGCGTTGGTGTTGTTGGCATTGCACGTAATTCACCATTTAAAATCCATTTCGTTAAAAACTTGCTTTTTTATAGCTCTTTTATCAGCCGGAATTGCAGGAAACTTGCATGAGAGAATAGTTTTTGGTTATGTAAGAGATTTCTTTCAACTTAATTTTGTAAACTTTCCGGTTTTCAATATATCGGATATATTCATCAATGTCGGCGTAATTGTTTTGATTGTGATGATTTTGATTAAGAGAAAGTAGCGTTTATATTGCTAGACCCTGAATCGAGTTCAGGGTGACTGTTACGGTTAGAGTTGTTTTATGAAAATTGCAACTATCTTGGTCGTCATTCTGAAAAGATAGAAAATCAAGCGTTCAGCGTAGATTTTCGCCTTATTCAGAATCTAAATTTAACAGCCCTTTTACAACGGCAATTTGATACAAAATTCTGTTTGGACGCCTTCTTCACTTTGGACTGTAATTTCACCACCGTGTGATTTTACGATTTGTTGTGATAGGTACAAGCCTAATCCTGTGCCAATTTTACGAAATTTTTTCGCTGCTGAATAATATTTGTTAAAGATTAATTTGATTTCTTTCGGCGGAATTCCTTGTCCGTAATCGATTACCGAAATTGTTATAAACCCTGGAATTTCACCTGTTTTTATGTCAATTCTGTCTTTTGTGTTGCTGTGCGAAATCGCATTAGAAATCAAGTTCTTGATAACTCTTTCCAATTGCATCGGATCAGCTGTAACTTTTATATCTCTTGATGGGGTGAAATATATTGTTATTCCAGAGTTGTTGGCAATCGGTTGGGTGCTTTCAACAATGTCAGAGATAAATCCGTTGAGCATAATATTTTCTTTGAGGAGCTTAATTCCTGTTTCTTTGATTTTGTAAGTTTCAAGAATAATTTGAACAAGCTCAACAAGTTCTTGGTTTGACTTTTTCATATTGAGCAAGGCAACTTCCTGCTTGTCAGAGATTTCTCCAAAAGTTCCATTAAGTAAAAAGTTGATAATATTTGATTCTGCAACGATTGGAACTTTCAAGTCATGGGTTAAAGTTGCGACGAAATCTTCTTTAAGAGTTTCGATTTCTCGTTCGTTTGTAACGTCTTTAATCAAGATTACATAACGCTTTTTGTCATCATCAAGTGAAAGTTTAATTGTTTGCATTACAAAGTTGTTTGTTGGAGTGTGTTTTATGAAAACGTCTTTGTTTTTTGCTCGTTCAATCGGAGTGTCGTCGCTTATTTGAATGTAATCGTCAATATTTGAGCCGATAATTTCTTGTCCTTTTGTGCCAAACCATTCTGTAATTTGCGGAGTTACACGCAAAATATTGTGTTTGTCATTTATGATTAAAATCCCGTCAGATAGAGAGTTGATAACGGATTCCAGCAATTTGTTTTGGCGCATAAGTTCGTTTTGGTATTCGACAATCATTTTTTCTCTGTCGTTAAGTGTTTCGACCATTCTGTTGATACTGTCCGTAACGTTTTGGTATGTCGGATGGTTAATTTCTTCAATCTTTGTGGAAAGGTTCCCGTAACGGACGGAATTTACTGTGTTTGTAACCATTCCCAAATAGTCGTTAATCTTTGACCAGCGCTTGTTTGTCTGTCTTGTGATTAAAAAAAGTATGATAAATACCAAAATGATGCTTAAATTTAATAAATACCAAAGCATGTGTTAATCCTCTCTCTTTATGATATGATTATAGCAGATAAGAGGGATTTTGTATATGCTTAAATTTCCGAGTACGATAAAGATGGTTATAACTGATTTTGACGGAATTGTTACGGATAATTGCGTTTATATTTCTGATGACGGCAAAATTTCCAGACGTTTGAATTTTAAAGATGTTATGGCTTTTTCGATTTTGAGAAAAAATAATTATAAAATCGGCATAATTTCCGGTGAAGCTAATGCGGCAATTGAGATTTTGGCTAAGAAGTTTCAGGTTGAAGAAGTTCATCAAAATATCAGAATTAAAATTGATGTTTTGAAAAATATTGTTGAAAAATACAATCTTTCGCCTGATGAATATATCTATATTGGCGATGATATCAATGATTTAGAGTGTTTGAAGTTTGCCAAATATAAGGTTACTGTTCCACATGCGGTTGAAAAATTGAAACAAGTTGACGGAATTCAGGTAACAGAGGCACAAGCCGGTTGTGGCGTTTTTAGAGAGGTAGTAGATTGTCTGGTTGGATAAAAGATATTGTTGAAAAAATTAAACATTTGAGCAGCTCTATTGACAAATATCAAGAGGAAACAGTAATTCAGTCGCTGCCTTCGTATGCAATTGTAAATAGGGCAAAAGCTTTGATGGCAAAAGGAAAGTACGCCGAGGCAGAAGTCGTTTTGAAAAAAGCGTTGGAACTTCCGCAAAAAGATGCGCTTGTTTACAAATATCTTGGTGCGGTTTACGAAAAATTGAGCAGGTTTGATGAATGCGTTGAGTCATATCAGATTTCTGCAGAATTAAATCCGCAAGACAAAAACGTTTGGCAAAGGCTAGGTTTTGCACTTGTTACAGTAAAAAAATATGACAAAGCAATTTTGGCTTTTGAAAACGCGAACAAGGTTCAAGCCGGTAACACTGATACTTTCACCGGTTGGGGCATGGCGTTGATGAAGCTTAAGAAATATCGTGAGGCGCAGGCAAAGTTTACCGATGCGATAAAGTGCAATAAGTATAATTTTTCGGCAGTTTTTTTGTGTGCAGTGATGGAGATTAAGCTTGAAATGTACGACAAGGCGGAGATGAAATTGTCTTTGCTTGCAAATATCTGTCCAAATCCGAATAATACCTTTGAACTTGCACGTCTGAAAGCTATCAGAAACGACCTTGACAGTGCTATTCATTACGCCAAAAAAGCGCTTGAATTCAGCGATAAAATGTTCCCTGCATATATATTATTAGGACAGGTTTATACGGAAAAGTATGATTTTGAAAATGCTCAGAAAAGTTTTCAAACCGCAGAAGAAAAGTGTGTGGAAGCTCCGGCACTTTACCTTGAATGGGGCAAATCTTTGGTTAATTTTGATAAACTTGATGATGCAAAATTAAAACTTTTAAAGGCGTTTGAACTTGACAGCGAAGATGATGCTATTCAAATAAATTTGGCACTATGCTGTGCGCTTAGAGGTGAAATCGAAGAGGCTGAAAATATTTTATCTAATATGGACGGAAAATTGCCCGACAGTAAATCAGTTAAACTTGCAAATTCAATCATTGCTTATGAAAAAGGTGATTGCGAAAAGGCGATTGAAGGTTTTCGAGAAGATGATGAGAACTTTATCAATGCGTATTATTTGGCAAAATGCTACGAAAAACAGGGCAATGATACAAAAGTTAAAGATTATTACGAAGCAGCGATTAGAACTAATCCGAGTTTTGTCAGAATTTATTTTGATTACGTAAATTATCTAATAGGTCAAAATGACTATGTAGAGGCTCAAAGAAAGCTTCGTAAAGCATTGAAAGTTGAACCTGAAAATGTCAGATTGTTAAATTTAATGTTTAATGTAAGTTACACTCTTGTCAAAGATAACCTTTGTGAATATAATGTAAAAGAAACTATCTCGATTGCAGAAAAAATTCTGAAAATCAATCCTGATAAGTTTGAGTACCCTGAACAAAAGTCCGAATTAGAAAGGTTTTTGTCCCAGTCAGAAAGAGAATAAATTTTGAGAAAAATCATTGTTCAAAAATTTGGGGGAACATCGGTTGCAGATACCGAAAAAATTAAAAATGTCGCAAAAACGGTAATTAAGGAAAAAGAAAACGGAAATGATGTCGTAGTCGTAGTTTCGGCTATGGGACATACAACGGATTACCTTGTAAAAATGGCAAAGGATTTGAGTCCAAATCCTTCTGGCAGAGAAATGGACATGCTTCTTTCGACGGGAGAAGGTGTTTCTATTGCGCTTTTAGCTATGGCAATTCAGGCTCAAGGCTATGATGCTGTTAGTTTTAATGCTATGCAAATTGGGATTATGACAGAAAATGTTCACTCAAAAGCTAGAATTGTTGATATTAAAACTGACAAATTGAAACAGAACTTGAAAGAAGGTAAAATTATTGTTGTTGCCGGATTTCAGGGGGTTACAGAAGATGGAGAAATTACGACATTAGGTCGTGGTGGCTCTGACACGTCAGCAGTTGCGCTTGCAGCAGCTTTGAATGCTGAAAGATGTGATATTTATACTGATGTAGAAGGAGTTTACACAACCGATCCGAGAGTTGTTCCGAACGCATCAAGATTGGACGAGATTTCTTATGAGGAAATGTTGGAGCTTGCGCATGCAGGGGCGAATGTCCTTCACCCGAGAAGTGTTGAGACCGCAAAGCAGTTTAATGTTCCGATGCGAGTTCGTAGCAGCTTTAAAATTGATAATTTAGGTACACTAATATTAGGAGTTGAAAAAATGGAAATTTATAAACCGGTGACAGGCGTTGCAGCAGATTTATCTCAGGCAAGAATAGTTGTGTGTGATGTGCCTGACAGACCGGGTGTTGCCGGCAAAATATTTAGTAAATTGGCAAAAGAAAATATTTCAGTTGATATGATTATTCAATCTTATGCAAGAAAAGTTTCTAACACAAATGATATTGCATTTACGATTGATTCAGCTGATTTAGTCAAAACTGTTGAAGCATTGAAGGTTTTAAAAGCAGAAATCGGTGCGACAGGTGATATTCAGGTTGATGAAAATATTGCAAAGGTTTCAATTGTCGGTGCCGGCATGATTGACAGACCTGGTGTTGCTTCAACTATGTTTGAAACACTTGCAGAACAAGGGATTAATATCCGTATGATATCTACAAGTGAAATCAAAATCAGCTGTTTGGTAGACAAAGACGATGCACAGCAAGCGGTAAAGGCTTTACATAGCGTATTTGGACTAGAAAGTTCCGAAGTTGCCGAAGTAAAAGGCGACTTGCCAAATGTTTAAGGTAGAATAAAAGAGATTTACATTTCTTAACTCTCACGCAATTCCTGTCTGTGTTTGGTTTTATAGAAGGTATGGATAGTAGTGTCAGTGTAAATCCGAATATGAAAAATCCGCCGCTTAATGTTGGTGTTATTACGCCGCCAAACGACCATTACAAGCCGGTTTTGTACTCTCATGTGCAAGCATCGAGAGATTTTCAAGCACTAAATCATGACCTTTATGTGTCCATGAAAAATTCTGAAAGCATTGAAAAACGAAAAACGCCAAAATCAGTCTTTGTCGCTTTAGGGCTAGGAGCTTTGGCTCTTTGCTATCCGTTGATAAAAAAAGTTTTTAAACACTAATTTTTTAATCTTTGAAATCGAAAAATTTGAAAGTTGGAATTGATAATGCATTAGCGAGGCGATTTACTGTTTTTAGCGTAAGATTACACTTGCCTCTTTCCATATCACTCAGACGATGTTCCGATATATCAACTCTTTCGCCTAATTCAGCTTGAGTCAGACCTGATTTAATCCGAAACATTTTTAAATTTAACCCAAAATTTTTCAAAAAATCTTTATCTAGCATTTCTTTATGTTAGCAATATTATATTGATAAATAAATTATATTATGTTATAATGAAAATAATAATATATTATTATATGGAGAGATTTATGCGAAAATTTTTTGGATTTACCTTGGCAGAGGGTGCTACGCACGTAGCCCTCTGTAACGATGTTCATTCATACCCCAGACATTGGTGTAAAGATTTTACGCACGTAGCCCTCTGTAACGATGGCCATTCATACCTAAGACATTGGTATAAAGCTTTTACGCACGTAGCCCTCTGTAACGATGTTCATTCATACCTCAGACATTGGTGTAAAGATTTTACGCACGTAGCCCTTTGTACCAACAAACGACTCTTTGGGTTTACTTTGGCAGAAGTATTGATTACACTTGGGATAATTGGGGTTGTTGCAGCTTTGACTTTGCCTTCTGTAATCCAAAATTATCAGAAAAAAGTTACTGTTGAGCGATTGAAAAAGTCTTATTCTACATTGGCTCAAGCAGTTCAAATGTCTGTAAAAGATAATGATGAGGTGGAAACTTGGGATTTTTTGCTACCAGCACAGGATTTTATGAATAAATATATTCTTCCGTATATAAAGGATATTTCCGCAAAAGAACGACCTTATATAGATGGTCGTGAATCAAAAGAGTATATTTTAGGAGACGGAACGATTATTTATGCACGCATATCTGGTGGTGCTGCAACTTATGAACAAGGTCGTTTTGTTCAATTAACAGTTGATATTAATGGAGATACGAGACCGAATATTGTTGGTAAAGATATTTTTAATTATTATATATTCCAAAAAAAATATGGTTTTTATAACGGTGGGGTAGGTGATATTGCTGTAAATATTCCAAAAGGAGGGCTATACCCTGATGGATACGGCTATTCAAGAGATACAATGTTGAATGGTGGTTGGCGTGGTTGCAACAAGCGAGGTGAAAAGATGTCTAATAATGGAGTTGAGGTAAACAATGCCGGTGGAGCCTTTTGTACTGCGCTAATCATGTACGATGGCTGGCAGATTAAAGAAGATTATAAGTGGTAGAAAAATATGTTTATTGAGTAAAATAAACGTATTTTCTAAGGTACTTTCTTGTGCCGACAAGAAAGTACCACAAAAAGTTCCCGCCGTTCGTGTAGCACATAAATTATTTTATCCCCCTATTTCCTAATTCAAAAATTTATTGTATTATGTTTCTATAAATTAGAGGAAATTTTTGAAGGGGATAATATGAAGAAATTTTTGATTTTATCAGCATTGGTTATTTTTTCAAACTGTGTGTTTGCTGCTGATTTTAATGTTTATAAACTCGACAATGGGCAAACCGTTGTTATTCAAGAGGTTAAGTCAAATCCGATTGTGACGATTGATACTTGGATTAAGACTGGTTCTATAAACGAAAATGATGAAAACAACGGCGTTTCGCACTTTTTGGAACACTTGTTCTTTAAAGGTTCTACAAATCATGCACCCGGAGAGTTTGATAAAATCCTTGAAACAAAAGGTGCAATCACAAATGCCGCTACTAGCAAGGATTTTACGCATTATTACGTAACTATTCCTTCCAAAGACTTTGATTTAGCGCTGGAAATGCATTCCGATATGCTTTTACACCCGCTTGTGCCGAGAAAAGAGCTTGAAAAAGAGCGTAAAGTTGTTATTGAAGAGATTATGAAAGATGCAAATTCTCCGAACACGCTTGTTTATGACAATTTGGTGAATATGCTCTACACTGATCACCCCTATAAAAGAAAAGTTATCGGGAAGGCTGATATAATAAGCACAATTCATCGTGATGCGATTATGGATTATTATAACAAGTTTTATAACCCATCGAATATGGTTACTGTAATTGTTGGTGATGTGGACGCAAATTCAGCAATTGATAAAGTTAAGACGGATTTCAATTCCGAGTATAAAAAGCCGATAAAAAATGTTTATCCGAAAGAGAAAATTCTGACTTCTCAAAAGAAAAATGTGGCTTATTTTGACACGCAGTCCGGATATATGTTGGTAGGATTTAGAGGTGTAAAAATCGACGACAAAGATTCTTATGCACTTGATGTTTTGGCAACGATTTTGGGTGAAGGACGTTCGTCTGTTTTTTACAGAAATATTAAAGAAAACAAACAGCTTGCAAATACTATCGGGACTGCAAATACAGGGTTTAAAGATGATGGAATTTTTTATATTTCTGCAACTTTTGATCCTGAAAAATGTGCCAAACTTCAAGATAGTATTTTTGATGAGATAAAAAATGTTCAGAAAAACGGAGTTAGTCAAGAACAACTTCAACTTGCAAAAAACGTTATTGGACGTGATACTTACTACGAAAGAGAATCGATTTCGAATATTGCAAGCGAAATCGGATATACCTTTGTGACGACAGATGATACTAAGTATTATGAAACGTATTTGGAGAATATTAAAAAGGTTACGGCACAAGATGTGAAGACTGTTGCAAACAAGTATTTGGGAGTTGAAAAAAGTGCTGTATCAATAGTTTTGCCTGAAAATTGTAAAGAGGTAAAAGTTTCTAATGTTACGCAAAAAACTGAACCTGCAAAATTTGTCAGTGAAAATTCTAATACCCAAAAGTATGAACTTTCAAATGGTGCAACGCTTTTACTTACTCCGAACAAGGTGAACGATATTGTTGCGATAAGTATTTTTTCAAAAGGTGGAGAATTTACTGAAAACATTGCAGGAACAGCTGATTTGACAGCATCTGTTATGACAAAAGGCTCTAAAAAATATTCATCGACTGAATTCGCACAGGTGATGGAAGATAACGGAATAAAAATTGTTCCGTCTGCAAAGCCTGATAGCTTTAATCTTACTGTGCTTTCGACAAAAAATGATTATGACAAAACAATTGAACTTTTGAACGAAGTTATCAATAATGCAACTCTTGATGATTACGAGATTGAAAAATCTAAGAACGATGAGTTGAATTCAATTAAAAAAAGCAAAGATATCCCGTTAAATCTTGCGGTAGATAATTATAAATCATTGATTTTTGAGGGATCTCCATATTCAAATTCAAATAAAATTTTTGAAAAATCTTTGCCAAAAATTACACAAAAAGATGTGAAAGCATATTATGACAAGGCTTTTTATCCTCAAAATGTCGTGATTTCAATTAATGGTAATGTTGATAAAGACAAAGCTATTTCAGATTTTACAAAAATCTTTAACGGCAAAAAAGGTGAAAAATTTGACTATGCAAAATATTCAGTGGCTCAATTAGCTACAAAAAAACAAGCCTGTGCAACAGTTAAGGATTTGAAAACTGACTGGATTATTTACGGCTGGCAAACTGATGGCGTGCTCAATCGTAAGGAGTATGCGACTTTGCAAGTTATAGATTCTTTGTTGGGTTCAGGTATGAGTTCTCGTCTGTTCAAAAATTTGAGAGATAGAGATGGACTTGCATATCAGTTGGGCTCACAGTTTTCACCGCATGTTGTGAAAGGCTCGTTTATAACTTATATTGGCACAAATCCTGAAAACTTTGACTATGCACAAAAAAGAATGCTAGAAGAGGTGTTTCGATTAAAGACTGAATTTGTTGGCTCAAAAGAGTTGCAAGAGGCGAAAGATAAGCTTTTGGGACACTATATTATCGGTCAGGAAACAAATCTTGATAAGGCGACAACAATTGGCTGGTTTGAAACTTCCGGTAGAGGCTACAAATTTGATGACCAATATGCGCAATTGATAAATAGTGTGACTGAAAGTGATATTATTGAAGTTGCAAATAAAGTGTTTACGAACAACTACGTGTTGTCAGTTGTAAAACCGCAATCCTAAAATTTTTTAAGGTAAGAAATATCCCGCACTATAAGTGCGGGATATTTCTTATTTATACTAGCCAAACAATTCTTGCAGTTTTTCGGTTTTATCTGCAAAATTATCTCCTGTATCAGGAATTTTGAAGTTTTTTGCTGCTTCTTCGTATGCTTCAATTGCTTTTCCTGAGCGTTCAGCAGACATATTTAATACTATATTTTTTGCAGCTTCAATATGTGGGTAATAGATACAGGTATCAAGGTTTTCAAAATCATTTGTATATTTCATTTTTGATCTGTCAAGTGGTTTGTATACTGATCTTGAATATGCCAAAGGCCCAGCAAGTGGCATTGTTGTGTAGTGTTTTGGAGTGGAATCTATAATGGTTGTTGTGATGTTGTTTTCATTCTTAAAAAGAACACGTTTTCCATCAAAAATCACGTCTTTACCTGCTTTTTCAAGTGGTGCTACAATTTTTTTCATAAACAATTTTTCAATTTTAGGATTTTCAATAAAATCTATTGCTAAGTAGGTTGCACCCAAATCTTTGACCTTGAATGCACCAAATGATTGTTGATTTTGAATTCTGTTTACTTTCATTTTGCCCCTTTCTGTAATTTTACCAATTTGTCCTAGTTAGGACTTGTTTTGCGTGGCGGTTATACATTTTATCTTTGTACCAAGCACCTTGAAAAGTCGCGTCATTGTTGTACATATATTGCATGTCGTGTGACATAAAATAAATCGCGCTAACTAGCTCTCCGTTTGCTTTATACTGCTTTGACATATATGGAAAATTTGGGTAGTTTCCTGAAAATTTATCTATATAGCGAAGATTTCCGAGTGCGTCATAATAATAAACCGAGCGCAAATCGTTTTTAAACTGAATTGCGTAACTTATCAAGAGATTTCCTTTGTAAAATCCGCAAAGATTTTCGCTATCTGTCTCTTTTACATTATTTTTCACAAGCATATAGTGGCGCTTGTAGTCGGCATCTTTCAAGAAATCTCTGTATTCGTTTCTGAACTCTTTTTTCTTGAATTTGTAAACAGTATCTTCACCAAAAAGTTCTGTTTTGTATTTCTCAATTACTAAATCCCTGTCGACTTGTGTTATGTCAAGCCAGTCAAAAATCAAATTACCTGTCAGTACAACAGGTTTTGATGTCGTATCTGAAATATTAGTGGCTGGAATATCAGCTGATAGGGCAGCTTTCCCGAGCATTAAAATACATAATAAAATCGTAAATTTTTTCATTTTTTACCTCTGATTAACAATATCATACAATGAACAAGTTTGGTGTATAGTCTTGACATTTAAAGCCACGTATATCAAAACTTTCCGCCTCTTAAAATACATAAATTCGCAAATTGTAACAAAAGTTTAATATATTTTTCTAAAAAAGTCGATATTTTCTTGACGAGAAATATTGATGTATTATTATTTAAGAACATGTAATTTTAAAGTCGGGTGAACTATGCCCAATTTTAAGAAAAACGTGTAAGTTCATTAGACTGAAACTCAGTAGAATGAAAGGTTTACAGCCTCAAGTTAGATTTTTTATTTGTAGAATATTTTTTTAGATCTGTTCTTTTCTTGGAGCATGGAATAAAAAGAAATAATACAATTTTTATATAGTACGTACACATAGACGAGGTGAATTAATGTCTAACACAAAATATGCAGAAAGAGTAACGCCAATGGGTATTCCACATACTCGTTTGGACGATTTACCCGACCTTATTGAAGTGCAGAAAAAATCATTTGAATGGTTTTTAAAAGAAGGTTTGAAGGAAGAATTGCTTTCTTTCTCACCTATTAAAGACTATACAGGTAGATTAGAATTGCACTTTTTGCCAAACTACACTTTCGACAATGCGAAATACACCATTGAAGAAGCAAGAATTCATGATGCAACTTATGCAAAACAATTGCGTGTAATGGTTAGATTGGTAAACCGTGACAGCGGTGAAATTAAAGAACAAGAAGTTTATATCGGCGATATTCCGACAATGACTGACAAAGGTACTTTCATTGTAAACGGTGCTGAACGTGTAATCGTATCTCAGATCGTTCGTTCTCCTGGTGTTTACTTCAAGCGTGATATTTCCCCTGCAGGAAAACGTTTGTACAACGCAACTATGATTCCGAACCGTGGAGCTTGGTTGAAGATTGAAACAGACTCAAACGATTTAATTTACGTAAAAATTGACAAAAACAGAAAAATCTTGGCTACAACATTGTTGAAAGCTATGGGTATCACAGTTTCTGAAATGGAATCTTTGTTCACTCACTTTGATTTCTTGAAGAAAACTTTGGATAAAGATACAGCTGAAACAACTGATGACGCTTTGATTGAAGTTTATAAAAAACTAAGACCTGGAGATCCAGCATCTGCTGCCGGCGGACGTTCTATTTTGGAATCTCGTTTCTTTGACGAAAAGAAATACGACATCGGTCGTGTAGGTCGTTACAAATTGAACAAAAAATTGAACTTGAACATTCCTAAAAACCAAAGAACATTAACAGTTCAAGATATCGTAGCATCAATCGAATATTTGATTAACTTGACTTACGATGAAGGAACAGTTGATGATATCGACCACTTAGGAAACAGAAGAATTCGTTCAGTTGGTGAATTGTTGCAAAACCAATTCAGAGTTGGTCTTTCTAGAATTGAAAGAATCGTTAAAGAAAGAATGACTTTGCAGGATTCTGAAACATTGACACCGTTGAACTTGTTGAACACAAAACCACTTGTTGCTTCATTGAAAGAATTCTTCGGAAGTTCTCAATTGTCACAGTTCATGGACCAAATTAACCCGTTGGCTGAATTGACTCACAAAAGACGTATTTCAGCATTAGGACCTGGTGGTTTGATGAGAGAAAGAGCCGGCTTTGCGGTTCGTGATATTCACCCTTCTCACTACGGTCGTATTTGTCCGATTGAAACACCGGAAGGTCCGAACGCAGGTTTGATCGGTTCATTAGCTACTCACGCAAAAGTTAATGATTACGGTTTTGTAGAAGCTCCGTTCTTCGTTGTAAAAGATGGTAAAGTTACTGACGAAGTTGTTTATATGACAGCTGACGAGGACGAAGAATTCAGATGTGCTCCTGCAGACGTTCAATTGAACCCTGACAATACATTTAAAGATGAATATGTTCCTGTTCGTTACAGATCAGAATTTACAATGGATCAATCAAGCAAGGTTGACTTTGTGGGTGTTTCACCTATCCAAATCATCTCTGTTGCGACATCATTGATTCCGTTCATTGAACACGATGATGCTAACCGTGCTCTAATGGGATCAAACATGCAACGTCAATCAGTACCTCTTTTGATTACTCAAAGACCGGTTGTTGGTACAGGTATGGAAAAACGTGTTGCAAAAGACTCTGGTATGGTTATTGTATCAGATGTTGACGGTGTTGTTGAAAGAGTTGTTGGTGAAGAAATTATCATTCGTGATATCCACAACAAACCGCACTTGTACACATTGATGAAATATGTAAGAAGTAACCAAGATACTTGTATTAACCAAAAACCTTTGGTACACGAAGGTGACAAGGTTAAAGCAGGTGATGTAATTGCTGATGGTGCTTCAACAAACTGTGGTGAACTTTCATTAGGTAAAAACGTAATCGTTGCGTATATGCCTTGGGAAGGTTATAACTATGAAGATGCCATCTTGCTTTCTGAAAGATGCGTACACGATGATATCTTCACATCAGTTCACGTTGAAAAACTTGAAATTGATGCTCGTCAAACAAAACTTGGACCAGAAGAAATTACACGTGAAATTCCAAACGTTTCAGAAGATGCTTTGAGACACTTGGACGAACGTGGTATTGTTCGTATCGGTGCTAGAGTTTATGCTGACGATATCTTGGTTGGTAAAGTTACACCAAAAGGTGAATCAGAACACCCACCTGAAGAAAAACTTTTAAGAGCAATCTTCGCTGAAAAAGCAAGAGATGTGAAAGATAACTCTTTGAGAGTCCCTCACGGTGAAGGTGGTAGAGTACTCGACGTTAAAGTATTTGACAGAGAAAAAGGTGATGAACTTCCTCCAGGAGCAAATACAGTAATCAGAGTTTACATCGCTCAAAAACGTAAAGTTTCTGTTGGTGATAAACTTTCTGGACGTCACGGTAACAAAGGTATCGTTTCAAGAATTCTTCCAAAAGAAGATATGCCTTTCTTACCAGATGGTACTCCGGTTGATATCGTATTGAACCCACTTGGTGTTCCTTCTCGTATGAACGTAGGTCAAACTTACGAATTGTTGCTAGGTTTGGCTGCATACTTGACAGGTAATTATTATGAAACACCTTCATTCGATGAAAGATACGGCGACAACCAATCTGAAAGAGCTACTAAGGCAGAACTTTTGAAGGGTATTAAGGCTTCTGGTTGTGACTGGGTAAATGAAGACGGTAAAGTTACACTTATTGATGGTAGAACTGGTGAACCGTTTGATAGACCGGTCGCTGTTGGACTTTCTTATATCTTGAAACTTGTTCACCTTGTAGATGATAAAATTCACGCAAGATCAACAGGTCCTTACTCACTAGTAACTCAACAGCCATTGGGTGGTAAAGCTCAGTTCGGTGGACAGAGATTCGGTGAAATGGAAGTTTGGGCATTGGAAGCTTACGGTGCTGCATATACTCTTCAAGAAATGTTGACAATTAAATCAGATGATGTCAACGGACGTAACAGAGCTTATGAAGCAATCGTTAAAGGTGACAATATCCCAAGACCTGGTATTCCGGAATCATTCAAGGTACTTGTAAGAGAATTGCAAAGTATCGGTTTGGATATTACGGTAGCGAAAAAAGACGGTCAAGAAGTTGATTTGATGACTGATATGGACGATTTGAGAAAATCAGCTCCAAAACGTACTTTGTCAGACGTTGATTCAGAACTATTGAATATCAATTTCTTTGAAACACCGACTACATTCGGAGATATATAAAAGTGAAAGGTGAAAAGTGAGAAGTGAAAAGTCTATTAAATGTTTTTACTTCTCATAAACCACCAATTATCAAATTAGAAAAGTAAATATTATTTGAAAAGGTCTTTTCACATTTCACGTTTCACTTTTCACTTAAATAATAAAAAGGAGAAAGACAAACAATGTCAACAAGCATAGATTATTTTGACTATATACGAATTAGTATCGCTTCACCGGAAAGAATACTTAAATGGTCTTACGGCGAAGTTACTAAACCGGAAACAATCAATTACCGTACATTAAAACCGGAACGTGATGGTCTATTCTGCGAAAGAATTTTTGGACCAACCAAAGACTGGGAATGCTATTGCGGTAAATATAAAAGAGTAAGACACAAAGGTATCATCTGCGAACGATGCGGTGTTGAAGTTACTGATTCAAAAGTAAGACGTCAGAGAATGGGTCACATCAAACTTGCTGCCCCTGTTTCTCACATTTGGTTCTTGAAAGGTATTCCTTCATACTTAGGTTTACTTCTTGATATGACTCTTAAAGATTTGGAACAAGTAATTTACTTCAACAGCTACGTTGTTCTAGATGCTGGCGAAAGTGATTTCAAAAAACTTCAACTTTTATCAGAAGAAGAATATGAAGATTATATGGCTGAACACGAAGATTCTGAATTGAAAGTAGGTATCGGTGCTGAAGCTATTAAAGAACTTTTGTCAGAAATTAATACAAAAGAACTTGCAGAAGAAATCAGATCAGAACTTGCAGGAACAATTAATTCTGTACAAAAGAAAAGTAAACTTATCAAACGTTTGAGATTGTTGGATTCATTGATTTCATCAGAAACAGATCCGACTTGGATGATTATGGACGTACTTCCTGTAACTCCTCCAGATTTAAGACCTATGGTTCAGTTGGACGGTGGACGTTTTGCAACATCTGACTTGAACGATTTGTATAGACGTGTAATCAACAGAAACAACCGTTTGCAAAGATTGTTGGAAATGGGCGCTCCTGAAATTATCGTACGTAACGAAAAACGTATGTTACAAGAAGCAGTAGACGCCTTGATTGATAACGGCAGACGTGGAAGAACAGTTGTTGGTCCTAACAACAGAGCGTTGAAATCATTGTCTAATATTATTGAAGGTAAACAAGGTCGTTTCCGTCAAAACTTACTTGGTAAACGTGTTGACTACTCAGGTCGTTCAGTTATCGTTGTAGGTCCGCAATTGAAATTAAATCAATGTGGTTTGCCGAAAGAAATGGCTATCGAATTGTTTAAACCATTCGTTGTTAATAAATTGATTGAAAGAGGATACGTTCAAAACATTAAATCTGCTAAGAAAAAAATTGAACGTTCTGAAGCAATTGTATGGGATATATTAGAAGAGGTAATCGATGGACACCCAGTTCTATTGAACCGTGCCCCGACTCTTCACAGACTAGGTATTCAGGCATTCGAACCAAAATTGGTAGAAGGTCGTGCAATCCAACTTCACCCATTGGTATGTACAGCATTCAATGCTGACTTCGATGGTGACCAGATGGCTGTTCACGTTCCATTGTCAATTGAGGCTCAAACAGAAGCTAGAATGTTAATGTTGGCTACAAACAATATCTTGGCTCCGGCTACAGGTAAACCAATTATCACTCCTACACAGGATATGGTCTTGGGTATGTACTACTTGACAATCTTGAAAAATCCTGAATCAGATCCAAAAGGATATTTCTACAACTTCCAAGACGCAATTTCAGCTCTTGAAGTCGGCGTAATTGATCTTCACGACAAAATTGTTGTAAGAGATGAACACGGCGAAAGACTTGAAACAACTGCCGGAAGAATTATCTTCAACGAAGCTGTAAGAAATGCTTTGGCGTAAAAAGTCGTTAGGGCAGCAATGCCCTAAGACAATTAAAAAAAATGCAATTATTTATTAAAAAAGGATATAAGTATAATGGAAACAACATACACACATGCTAAAAAAACTGTAGATTTCATTAACAAGCAAATGGACAAAAAAGGTTTGAACAACTTGCTTTCACAAATGTATCTAGAGTTTGGCGGAGCAAAAACCGCAGAATTGGCTAACAGCCTTAAAAATCTCGGCTACAGGTATGCTACAAAATCCGGTACTACAATTTCAATCGCTGACTTGCAAGTTCCGGAAATTAAGAAAGAATTACTAAAAGAAGCCGAAACGGAAATCGAAAAATCAACAAACAGATACTTGAAAGGTGAAATTACCGAAGTAGAAAGATATACAAAGGTTATCGACACATGGTCTGAAACAACTGCGAAATTGACTTCTCAGGTTGTAGAAAACTTCGACAGATTAAATCCGGTATATATGATGGCATTCTCCGGTGCCAGAGGTAACTTGTCACAGGTATCACAGTTGGTTGGTATGAGAGGTTTGATGGCAGACGCACAAGGTCAAATCATCGACTTGCCGATTAAATCAAACTTTAAAGAAGGCTTATCCGTTACAGAATACATCATTTCATCTTATGGTGCAAGAAAAGGGCTTGTAGATACAGCGTTGAAAACAGCCGATTCAGGTTATTTGACAAGACGTTTGGTTGACGTTGCTCAGGACGTAATTATTCGTGCTGATGACTGTCACACAACAAAATCAATTAACATGAAACCTATCACAGACGGTGATAACGTTATTGTTCCTCTAATCGATAGATTGTTGGGTAGAACAATTGCCGAAGATATCAAAGATGCTGATGGTAACGTTATTTGTGCAGCCGGAACAACAATGGACAGAGAAGATATCAAGAAAGTTTCTCACTTGAACTTGCAAGAACTTAAAGTTCGTTCAGGTTTGACTTGCGGACTTGAATATGGTATCTGCCAAAAATGTTACGGTTGGGCAATGACAACTCAAAAACTTGTTGATATCGGTGAAGCAATCGGTATTATCGCAGCTCAGTCAATCGGTGAACCTGGTACACAGCTTACCATGAGAACATTCCACACAGGTGGTGCGGTTGGCGTTAAAGATGCGATTAAAGAAGTTATTGCAAAGCAAGACGGTGAAGTTATTTCAACCGTTAAAACAAGAGAATTGAGAACTCGTCACGGTGATGTTGTTAATATTTCTAACTACGAAACAGATATTGAAATCAAGGGCGCTAAAAGAACTGAAAAATACCATATTCCTGCAGGATCAACAGTATTCTTCAAGAATGGTATGGAAGTTAAAAAAGGCTTCAAGTTGGCTCAATATGAACCGGCTGCTCAAGGTTCAAGCTCTCGTTTGACTGAAAAAGCTACAAAAGATATTTCATCAGACTTGTCAGGTGAAGTATTATACGAAGATTTCGTTGCTGATGAAAAGAAAGACAGACAAGGTAACATCTCAAGAACAACAAACAAACAAGGTATTATTTGGGTTCTTGGTGGCGATGTTTACAACCTTCCAGGTGGTTCAAAGGTTCTTGTAAAAGACGGTCAAGCTATTAAAGAAGGCGAAAAACTTGCTGAAACATTGACTATTTCTGAACACGGCGGTGAAGTTCGTTTTGGTGAAGATTTGGTTATTGAAGATGTTAAATTTGAAGGCAAGAATATCAAGAAAGTTGTTCAAGGTAAAGAAATTACTATTGTAATCGCTTCTTTGATGCCTGCAAATGCGACATTTGAACAAACTAAAAAAGAACAACTTTGGACAGTTGATAAAACTGGTGAAAAATACATCGTTAAGGCTCCTGTTGATACAACAGTTGAAAACGGTATGATTATTGCCGAACTTGTTGACGACGATTGTGCCGTGACATCTTCTGGTGAAATCAGATATGTTGACGTTGAAGTTGATGAAAACCAAATTATTACAAAACCTGGTTCTGTTGTATTTATTCCGGAAGAAATTCACCAAATTAACAAAGATGCTTCTTTGAAGATGGTTGAAAACGGAACTCACGTTACAGCAGGTACTGAAGTTGTAAAAGACGTATATTGCCACATCGATGGTATTGTTGAATTCAAAGAATACAATGACGTAATCCACGAAATCACAATCCGTCCTGGCGAAGTTCACACACTTCCTAGCGTTTCTGAATTGAAAGTTGATGAAGGTGAAGTTGTTAAAAAAGGTACTGTAATCGCAGATGGTATCAAAGTTAAAGAAACTTCTATCGTAACGATTATGGACTCTTCAATGGACGACATCGATATTGACGATTTGGATGAAGAACTTGATACAAGCTTGTCACTTGATGAAGACAGTATTTCTAACCAGCCTATTCAAATTTTGGTTAGACCTGTTCAAGTGCTTGAAGTTGATCAAAAAGCAGTTTCTATCCAATTTAACACATCAGATGAATTGATTGACATCGTTCCTGTTACTCAATTGCAGTACAAAGACGGTGCTAGAGTTAGAAACCTAGATGGTGCAACTATTACAAGAACAAGTTTGGTTCTTCAAATGCAAGGTTACTTGTCACACCTTAAAGGTATGGTAGAACTTGAAGAAGATGGCAATTTGAGAATTGTTGTTTTGGAAAACTTGATTGTTCGTCGTGAATTTGAAGGCAATGCTAAAACAATGTCATCATTGCAAACAGAACTTCTTGTAAAAGATGGTCAGGTAATTGATCCTAAGACTCCGGTTGCTAAAACTCAAGTATTGGCTATTAATGATGGTGTTGCCTCTATTAAGGCTGATAGAGAAGACGCAAGAAGATTGTTGTTGACAAGCAACACTTACGAAACAAAAATCGCTGTTAAGGGTAAAGCTCTTGTTAAGAAAGGTGATTTTGTAAGACTTGATGGCTTGCTTGCTGCTAGCGAAGAAAGAGCAACTGTTTCAGGTATGGTTACAGCTGTTAATAAGGGTGAAATCACAATTAGAAACGGTCGTCCATACTTGATTAGCCCAGGTACTATGTTGCAGGTTGAAGCTGGAGCTTTGGTTCTACGTGGTGATAACATTGCGACATTGGTATTTGAAAGACAAAAAACAGGCGATATCGTTCAAGGTTTGCCGAGAGTTGAAGAACTTCTTGAAGGTCGTAAACCAAAAGATTGCGCTATTTTAGCAGAAGAAGATGGTATTGCAGAAATCGAAACTGATGATGATTTACCAAGATTGTTCTTAGTAACGGAAAATGGCAGAACTGAAATCAAATACGCAATTGATGCAAACATCGTAGTTCAAAACAAACAAAAGATTACAAAAGGTCAACCTTTGACAAGTGGTCCTTTGAACCCACACGATGTAATCAGACTTTGCGGACCTGAAGCAGCTCAACAATACTTGGTAGACGAAGTTCAAAGAGTATATCGTTCACAGGGCGTAGAAATCGCTGATAAACACGTTGAAATCATCGTAAGACAAATGACTAAGAAAGTTAAAATTGTTGATGCGGGTGATACAACATTGTTACCTGGTGAACTTGTTGAAATGCAAACATTTGAAAAAGAAAACCATGAAGTTGAAGAAAAAGGCGGCACCCCTGCAACTTGCGAATACATGTTGTTAGGTATTACAAAAGCTTCCTTGAATACAGAAAGCTTCATTTCAGCAGCATCATTCCAAGAAACAACAAGAATCTTGACAGAAGCTGCGGTAGATGGAAAGAAAGACATGTTGAGAGGTTTGAAAGAAAACGTTATCATCGGTCGTTTGATTCCGGCTGGTACTGGTTTCCACCACTTGTCAAATGCTAACGAAGAAAAAGAGCGTGAAGAAAGAAAACGTGCAGTTGCACAAAGAAATCAAGCTCGTAAACCATCTGCGATTTTGGAAGAAATCGAAGGTATGTTTGGTGCTCCTGATTTCCAATTAGGTAACAACGAAGAAGAATAATTCACGTGAGTTATATATCAATTAATACTGGCCTCCTATTAAGGAAGCCAGTATTTTATTATTTTAAATTATATTCGTTTGCTGGATCAAAATTCAACCATGGATCGTCCGCAGGAGTCATGTCATTTGTAAGGTAGCGTCCTTCGCCACGATTTGCATCATAATATCCGCCAATTTGTCTTCCGTAGGCATCTTGTTGATAGTATTTTGCACCATCGGTAAGGTTACTTAAATCTAATATTTCATTTTGAAGTTTGCCTGAATTAAATTCATAACGATAGAACAATCTGCCTGTACTTCCCATTGCTCTGTCTCCTATAATATTAGAATTGGTTGTGTTTAAATTATTCAAACCAGTTGCAATTTGTTTCATGTGGGCATTATCTCTTGGGTATATTGTAAATGCTTTAATAGAAGAAACAAGGAAATTATTAAGAAAATTTGAGTATAAATACAATTGTGAAAGAATGCACCAAAGCCTTAATTACTTGACACCGATGGAATATTACTATAAATTAAAAGAAAAATGTGCTTAGTCTAATATGTGCTGAACTAGGACATAGGGTTGAAAAGTCATTGAAAATATGGTAGAGTAAATATATGTCTATGAGAAAGAGTGGTAAGTTTATGTTTAAAGAATTGAGAATTGCTTTCGGGGGGGGGGCAATTGCAGCGTAGCACGTGATATAGTACGCAAAATCGAGTTAGCAGCTAAGCAGCTAGGAAGCGGTGCTACGCACGTAGCCCTCTGTAACAAAATTGGTCCCTATTTCAGGTATTGGTGTAAGGTTTTAGCAGCTAAGTTTGTAAAAGACGTTAGGACGATAAGACGTAAAGACGATAAGTTCGAAACAGAAAAAGTTGTTTTGGTTGATAGTAGCAATGAACAAAAATATATTGTAGGTTGGGGTTGCGAAATTGCGGACGAGTGGCTAACTCGGGGAGCGAGGAATGAAATTCATATCTGCGACAGCAATATGAATGGCAGTTACGAGCGAGAAGCAATTTCAAGACGCTACCCCAACAACGAAATAGAAATACTTTCAGTTTCAGAAGTAATGAAAGAATTTTCTCTCCTAGGAGAGGTGGTTTCATCTATCCAATCGTACCCCTCACCCGAATTTCTAAATTCACTGCCGTTCATTAAGAAATTCTTCCCTACTCCCCTTTGGGGCGAGGGTTATTTTAGCAAAACTACTCATGAAAATAGCTGCAATTTGCGTCATTCTGAGGCTCATTCGCCGAGTGCGAAGAAGTTGCAGAAAACAAGGCGGTCTGCAAGACTTTTCTGCAACTTCGAAGACACGTTTAACGCGAATGAGAATTCTTCAAGCCGAAAGAATCCAGCTTATTTATTGCATAATACAAGTAAATTGAAAGGAATATACATGAAAAACTTAACCGAAACGGTCTTTTCACGTTTCACGTCTCACTTTTCACTTCCAAAAGTCGCGTTTACTCTCGCAGAGGTTTTAATCACCCTCGGCATCATCGGTGTTGTTGCAGCATTGACTCTTCCTTCTGTGATCACAAATTATCAGAAAAAGCAAACTGCAACGCAACTTAAAAAAGTTTATACAACACTTTCTCAGGCTATTGAACATGCAAAAGCTGACTATGGAGATGTTTCTACATGGGGATTAGGAGAGGCATATGGAACTTCTGCTACAGGTGCAAATGGACAAAAATTTGTTACAGAGTTTTCGCAAAAATATGTTATTCCATACCTTGCAAAAGCCAAAGATTCCGGCTATACAACAATTGGAGCTTATGGATATGATGAAATTCTAAATATAGGTGGTGAACGTGCAAATATTTTTGCTCCTAATGATACTTCTTACTTAATTGTTTTATCTGATGGAACTGTTGTTGGAATTAGATATGACACAATCAACATGGGAACAGCAGAACACAGAAATGATATTATTTGGGCAGTTACATTTTGGACTGATTTAAATGGATTAAAAGGGCCTAATGTAATTGGACATGATATCTTTTTGTTTAAAATGAATCTTCAACAAAATGCTAAATTTATGCCATACTACTATGAAAATGAGTCTTATGGTTCAACTCTTGTAAATTGTCAAAGAGGAGGACTAGAATCTCGTTCTTGCACAGGATTAATTATGCTTGACGGTTGGGAAATTAAAGACCACTATCCTTGGAAGTATAAATAAAATTTTTCATAAAAAAGCCATAAAAAAAAAGAGCCGAAAGGCTCTTTTTTTTATCTTGAAACATTTCTATTGAACTGTTTCTTCTGCTGATTCAGCAGGTTGTTCTTTTTTAGCTCGTTTTGATTTCTTATCAAAAGCGATTTTATCATCAACCAACTTGATTACGATTGTGTCGCCGGCTGAGTATTTGCCTGAAAGGATTTCTTCTGCAAGCATATCTTCAATCTTACGTTGTATTAACCTTCTCAAAGGTCTTGCACCATAAGCTTCTGAATAACCATTTTTCGCCAAATGATCTTTAACCTCATCTGTAACTTCAAGTGACAATTCTCTTTCAGCCAATCGTTTAACTAGATCTTTCAACATCAAGTCAACGATTTGTCTGATTTCTTCTTGTTTCAAGTGTGCAAATACGATTGTTTCATCAATACGGTTCAAGAATTCAGGTCTGAATGCTTTTTTCATTTCTTCAGAAACTGTTTCTTTAAGTTTTTCGTACTTGTCTTTTGATTCATCATCACTTGTTGAGAATCCAAGCTTAGATGTTGTTGTAATCATGCTTGCACCAACGTTTGATGTCATAATGATAATTGTGTTTTTGAAGTTTACGTGACGACCTTTCGCATCTGTCAAACGACCATCGTCCAAAATTTGCAACATGATGTTGAATACATCTGGGTGTGCTTTTTCGATTTCGTCGAATAGAATTACGCTGTAAGGTTTTTTGCGAACAAGTTCTGTCAAATGTCCGCCGTCATCGTAGCCTACGTATCCCGGAGGAGAACCGATAAGTTTTGCAGTTGAATGTTTTTCCATAAATTCTGACATATCAACTCTTATCATGTTGTCTTCTGAACCAAATACGGCTTCTGCCAAGGCTTTTGCAAGTTCAGTTTTACCAACGCCGGTTGGACCACAGAAGATGAAACTTCCGATAGGTCTGTTAGGACTCTTCAAGCCCACTCTTGCACGTCTGATTGCCTTAGAAATAGCAACAACCGCGTCGTTTTGCCCGATAACTCTTTCGTGAAGAGTTTGTTCAAGTTTAAGAAGTCTTTCGCTTTCGCCTTCTGTCAACTTAGTTACAGGAATACCGGTCATTGTTCCGATTACTTCCGCAACATTTTCAGCCGTAACAGTCGGTTTGTTTGCTTCGTGTTCTTCTCTGTACTTTTGAGCCATCTCACGAATTCTATCTTTCATATCAGCTTCGTCATCTCTTAATTGAGAAGCTTTTTCAAATTCCTGATTTCTGATAGCATTTTCTTTTTCTTTAATAATTGAACGCAACTCTTTTTCAAGCTCTTTGCCTTCCGGTGACAAGTTTGAAACCTTCAAACGAACTTTTGAAGAAGCTTCGTCAATTACGTCGATTGCTTTATCCGGTAAAAATCTGTCTGTGATGTATTTGTTAGACAATTTTACAGCCGCAATAATCGCTTCATCAGAAATAATTAATTTATGGTGTTCTTCGTATTTTGGTTTCAAGCCTTTGATAATCTCAATTGACTCTTCCTCAGTCGGTTCGTCAATGATTACAGATTGAAAACGACGTTCCAAAGCAGGGTCTTTTTCAACATATTTTCTATATTCATCAAGAGTTGTAGCACCGATAACCTGAATTTCGCCACGTGACAATGCCGGTTTTAAGATGTTTGCGGCATCAATTGCACCTTCTGCGGCTCCTGCACCGATAAGTGTATGCATTTCATCAATTACAAGAATGATGTTTCCTGCTTGACGAATTTCGTCCATGATTTTTTTAAGACGTTCTTCAAATTCACCACGATATTTAGTACCGGCAACCAAAAGCCCCATGTCAAGCTGGATAACTTTCTTGCCGTCCAAAATGTCAGGAACTTCTGCATTAACAATTCTGATTGCTAAGCCTTCTGCAACGGCTGTTTTCCCAACACCCGGTTCACCGATTAGAACAGGGTTGTTTTTAGTACGACGAGCAAGAATTTGAATAACACGTTCAATTTCTTTTTCTCTGCCGACAACCGGATCAAGTCTTAATTCTTGTGCAGCAAGTGTTAAGTCACGACCAAATTCATCTAAACTTGGAGTTTTGGTTTTTCCGCCTGATGACGATGATGATGAGCTTGACGCACCTGATGAAACAGATTGTGGTTTAGATTCACCAAGCATTTTCACAACATTACTTCTAACTTTATTTAAGTCAACACCAAGGTTTTCCAAAACTCTTGCAGCAACTCCTTCGCCTTCTCGGATTAGGCCAAGAAGAAGGTGTTCTGTACCTATGTAGTTGTGACCGAGTTGTCTTGCTTCGTCCCAAGAAAGTTCCAAGACTCTTTTAGCTCTTGGTGTGAAAGGAATTTCCACAGCAACAAAGCCAGAACCTCTACCAATAATTTTTTCTACTTCTGCTCTAGCATCTTTTAATGTTACGCCCATAGATTTTAAAGTTTTTGCGGCAACTCCGGTGCCTTCACCGATAAGTCCCAAAAGCACTTGTTCTGTTCCAACAAAGTTGTGACCAAGTCTGCGCGCTTCTTCTTGAGCTAACATAATTACTTTTATAGCTTTTTCCGTAAAACGTTCGAACATTTATTTTACTCCTATCTCTCTTCTATGATATATATTTTACATAAAAAACAAAAAACTTTCAAGTGTAACAAGTTATAAATACAGACAATGAATGACAAAAAAACAGAAGTAAAAACTTTCTAAAAAAAAATTTAAAAAGAATGGTTGACATTTAAAAATGTTTCATGTAAGATAGATTTTGTCGAAGGAACCAAGCCCCCATCGTCTAGAGGCCTAGGACAACACCCTTTCACGGTGTAGACAGCGATTCGAATTCGCTTGGGGGTACCAT
>ERZ1034925.236-NODE-236-length-28964-cov-9.220693_pt1 | contig 28964 bp, 30 predicted proteins | sample MGYA00520687_ERZ1034925 | MGnify/ENA primary metagenome ERZ1034925 (study PRJEB33766, sample SAMN09781758) | gut metagenome | biome: gut microbiome | host: Homo sapiens | place: Madagascar | study: EMG produced TPA metagenomics assembly of the PRJNA485056 data set... | reverse complement strand
TAGAACGTCGGTCTCCAAAACCGGATGTCGAGGGTTCGAGTCCTTCAGGGCGCGATTTATAAACTAAAAGGAAACAAATATGATAGGTGCAGAAAATCAAACACCGGCATGGTTAGAAAAATCAACAAATTCAGTAAAAACATACTTTAGAGGTGTTAGAACTGAATGGGGCAAGATTACTTGGCCTGAAAAACGTCAGGTTGTGGCAGAAACAGTTTTTGTTGTTGCCATTGTTTTTGTGTTTACTGTGGCTGTATATTTGATGGACATAATTTTTAAAGGTTTGCTTGGATTAATCAAATAATCCGGTAGAAGATAAGGTGGCTTATGACTGAAAAAGAAAAATCTATGAAAGAACAATTAGACGAAGATAAAGCGCAAGAAGCTGTTGAGGCTGAAGCAGTAAACGAAGCTAAAGAAGCTAAAAAAAATCAAAAACGTTGGTATATTGTTCACACATACTCAGGGTATGAAAATAAGGTTAAAGTGAACCTTGAAAAACGCATTGAATATATGAACATGGGTGACAAGATTTTTAGAATTGAAGTTCCTCAAAAAACTGTTACTCAGATGAAGGGTGGTAAAAAACAAGAACGTGAAGAAAAAATCTTCCCTGGATATGTTCTTGTAGAAATGATTATGGACGAAGACAGCTGGTATGTTGTTAGACACACATCAGGTGTTACAAAATTCGTTGGATCAGCTAAAAGACCTATCCCTGCTCGTGATAGCGAAATCAAAAAGATTATTAACCGTTCAAGTTCTACTCAACAAAAAATTGAGCTTGATGTTAAAGCTGGTGACAAAGTTAGAATTACATCAGGACCTTTCGCAGACTTTGTTGCTGATATTATCGAAGTTTATCCTGATAAATCAAAACTTCGTGCAAATGTTTCAATCTTTGGACGTGAAACTCCGGTTGAATTGGAATATAAGCAAATCAATAAATTATAGTGAGTAGTAAATAGTGAATAGAAGATGGTTCAATAAAAGCAACGAACTACTCACGACTCACCACTCACTATTCACTAGCATGTACAAAACATGTGGAAGGATTTTTGCAGTAGTCGGCAAAAACCGTTAGTACCACAAAAGGAGAAAAAAATGGCTAAAAAAGTAGTAGGAAAAATTAAGCTTCAAATCGAAGCTGGTAAAGCAAATCCGTCACCTCCAGTTGGTCCAGCACTTGGTCAACACGGTGTAAATATTATGGATTTCTGTAAACAATTCAATGCAAAAACAGAATCTCAAGCTGGTTACATTATCCCTGTAATCATTGATGTTTACGAAGATAGAAGTTTCTCATTCGTAATCAAATCACCTCCAGCTCCAGTTCTTATTAAGAAAGCATTAAACCTTCCAAAAGGTTCTGCTGTTCCTAACAAAGACAAAGTTGGCGAAATTACAGAAGCTCAGCTTGAAGAAATCGCTAAAATAAAAATGAACGACTTGAATGCAACAACTATGGAATCTGCTGTTAAGATGATTAAAGGTTCTTGCAGAGCTATGGGTGTTACAGTAAAAGAAGGTTAGATGGAAGGAACATCTCCCATACACCAAAAGGGAGAATAGAATTTCAGTCAGAACTAAATGAGATGATTAGAAATTCAAGTGAGGAGGTAACTCCAAAACTTAAATAAGTTCCGCTAATACCACGAAAGGAAAAATAATGAGTAAATTAACTAAAAAACAAAAGAAAATGCAGGAAATGTTGGAAGGATTCGTTCAACCAGCAACTGCAGTTGATACAATTAAAAAGTTGAAAGAAATTTCTAAAGAAGTTTCTAAATTCAACGAAACAGTAGAATGCCACATGAGATTAGGTATTGATGTTCGTCAAGCTGATCAACAAATCAGATCTACAGTTGTATTGCCAGCAGGTCTTGGTAAAACTGTAAAAGTTTGTGTTATCGCAAAAGGACCTAAAGCTACTGAAGCAAAAGAAGCTGGTGCTGATTTCGCTGGTGCTGAAGAAATTATTGATAAGATTTCTGACGGTTGGTTTGATTTCGATACATTGATTGCAACTCCTGATTGTATGGGTATGCTTGGTAAATTAGGTAGAGTGTTAGGGCCAAAAGGCTTGATGCCAAACCCTAAAACAGGCACTGTAACAATGGACGTAGCTAAAGCAGTTCAAGATGCTAAAGCTGGTAAAGTTGAATACAGAGCTGACAAACAAGGTATGATTCACTGTCCGGTTGGTAAAATCGAATTCAGCGAAGAAGACTTGTTGAAAAACTATGCAACTCTTGCTGATGCAATTTTAAGAGCAAAACCTGCTTCTGCAAAAGGTACATTTGTAAAATCAGTTTACCTATCAACAACAATGGGACCTGGAATTAAACTTGATCCTAAAAACTTCGCAGCAGAAGTTAAAGAATTGATGGCATAGTTAAGTTATCAAATAAAAAAAAAGAGTTCCTTAAATAAGGAGCTCTTTTTTTATACAAACCACTTGCAAAACTCTAAAAAATATGCTACAATATTAGCAGATAGTGTGTATTAAGAGGGTTAGAATATGGCAGGAATTAATTTCTTTTATAATTTTTCAAATCCTATAGAACATCAAAAAGAGCAAAGAAAAGCACAAAAAGATGCTTTAATAAAAAAGAATTACAACGATATTTATGCACATGAAGCGGCGCACAAAGCGGCAGGTGGATCTCTTGCCGGCTCAATTGTTATTGAGAAAAATACAGATGGAATTCCAATTGGAGGGCACGTCAGCATAAAAATGCCTTCCTTAAATCCTAATAACCCACAAAAAACAATAGATGATGCCAACACTGTTATAAAATCGGCAATGGCTCCTGGAGATCCGTCCGATCAGGATTATAAAGTTGCATCGCAAGCTCGTGGAATAAAAATGCAAGCTCAAGCTATGAAAGCAGAAAACGTCGGAAATAAATTGGATTATAATGCATAAAAATGCGAGGCATCTACTCCACTATTTTTATATTTATGTCATGTCCTGCGCGGACGGCGGGACATTATAATTAAATAATAAAATAATTACTGTTTTCATTAATTTTTATGCTATATTAAAACTATGATAGAATTATTAATCCTTTATGTCTTATTAAAACGAGATTTTACAATGTACTCAATTCAGAAACGAATTGATGAGAACTTTGCACCGTTCACAAAACCGAGTTTTGGCGCGCTAAAACCAGCACTTCGCAGACTTGAAGAAAAAGAATGTTTGACGTCTCGCAAAACAATGTCCGATGGTGGAAAACTTTCTGTATATTACGAAATTTCTAGAAATGGGATTGCAGAACTGAAACGTTTGATACTAGAGGATTTGAGTGATAACCCGCTACAGTTTTTATCTAATGCGAGAGCCAAGCTTTGTTGCGCTGATTGCCTTAATTCTGACGAGAGAAAACGTCTGTTTTTCTCTGTAAAATCACGTGCAATGCAGTTTAAGACTCTTTCACAAAATGTTTTGAATGACGAATACAACCACATAAATTTCTATCAAAAAGTTGTCATTGACAATGCATTATGTGAATTTTCAAATTTAATTACCCTCGTTGAAGGTTTGGAGAAAGATAATGCCAGCAATAGTTAGTTCTGTAATTGAGGGCTCGATTGCTGAAGAGCTTGAAATCCAATCAGGTGATGAGATTTTGTCCATTGATGACACAAAAATGCTTGATATGATTGATTACAATTTTTTGTGTAAATCAGATTTATTAACATTGGAAATTAAAAAAACTGACGGGGAAATTGAAGTTATTGAACTTGAAAAAGATTATGACGAAGATTTGGGCATAGTCTTTGAAAGCGCCGTTTTTGACAGGATTAAACCGTGCCTAAACCATTGTCTTTTTTGCTTTGTAGATCAGCAACCAAAAGGTTTGCGAGACACTTTGTACATAAAAGATGACGATTACAGGCTTTCGTACCTGCAAGGGACTTATATTACACTAACAAACTTCAACGATGCTGACAGAGACAGGATTAAGAGAATGCATCTTGGACCGTTTTATGTTTCTGTGCATACGACAAATCCTGAATTGCGAGTCAAGATGCTTCGAAATCCAAACGCTGGAAAGGCTTTAGAAAATCTTCAATGGTTCAGAAAGAACAAAATTCCATTTCATGCGCAAATCGTACTTTGCCCAGGGTTGAATGATGGAAAAGAGCTTGAACGCACGCTTTCAGACCTTGCAAAATTGAAAAACACAGTTCTTTCCGTGGCAATTGTACCGGTTGGAATTACACAGTTCAGACAAGAAAGTTTAAAACAGGTTGATAAACAATGTGCAACAGAAACCCTTGAAATAGCTTCAAAGTACAAGCGAGTTTGCTGTTCTGACGAATTTTTTATTCTTGCAGGAAAAGATATTCCGCCGGCAAAATATTATGGGAGCTACAACCAGCTTGATGACGGGGTTGGGTCTCTTAGAATGCTTTTGGAAGATTTTAAAAGTCAAGAATTACCTAAAGCACTTGAAAAGCCATTGAAAATGACATTTGCCCCTGGGGTTGCAGCACTTTATGCAATTGAACGCATTGCAAAAAAATTAAACAAAATAAAAAACCTTGAAGTCGTTGTAGCACCTGTAAAATCAGAATATTGGGGACGTGACATAACCGTTTCTGGTCTCATCACAACAGACGATTTGATACGGACAGTCAAAGATATTGACACAGATGTTGTCGTAATATCATCAGTTATGCTAAAACCTTATACCGAAATGTTTTTGGACGGAAAAACTTTGACCTACGTAAAAGAGCAAACAAAGAAAGAATTTCTTGTTATAAAAAACATTTACTCAACATCAGAAATCGTAGACTATATCTGGGATTTTGCCTGATTATTAGTAAATTAAGCGTGAACTTTAATTACATTCCAACCATTATCCCATTCAACAGAACCTTCAAGTTCTACATTATGATAGTCATAAGGATTTTGGATAAGTTGAGAAATCTGTTTTTCGTCCATAAGTCCAACATTTTTTAAGCGTTTTATAATCTTTGGAATCATAGTCGTACTGCCGGCAATCGTACCTTCTTTGGAAGTCGCTTTCACACCATCATAATAGACTTTTTCATCGGCGAAAGTAAATTCAAAAACTTCCCCCTCCCCTGCATCTCTATCACTCGCAGAGCTCGCTAAGAGCTGCTTCCCCTCCCGCAAGTGGCGGGGATACTCTGTGCAAGGCAAACTGTCGCTGATTAAAATTATTTTATCAATCGGTTTTGTTTTGAACACAAGTGCCAATGCCTTATCAGAAACATGAACTCCATCACCAATAATTTCTGTATAAATTTCATCATCAACAAGGGCTGAAAGTGCCGTAGTTTCGCCTCGATGCACCACTCCACTCATTGCATTGAACAAATGAGTAGCACCTGTACACCCCGTCAAATCTCCTCCAATACAATGTCCAGCTTGAACTTTTATTTTCTTTGAACGAAGATATGATATTAAGTTTTCATTTCCCGAAACCGACTTTGCCTCTTTGGCTCTCTGCATCTCTGCATCTGGGATTAATTCCGGTGCAAGGGTCACAATTTTTATAAAATCATCTTCTACCAACTTATAATTTTCAATCGTCGGCAACATAAAATGTGCAGGATTATGAATTCCTTTTTTTTCAGGGTTAATAAAAATTCCTTCAAGATGGATTCCCAAAATCTTTGCCATGCCGGTCGTTTGCCTTGATGCAGCCTCTTTAATTACAGATGTTGCACGTTTAATATTTTCAACACTATCTGTCACAAGTGTCGGAAATATTCCGCCAATACCGTATTTTAAAATTTCTTTTGACAAATATAAAACATCATCAACAGTTGCTTTGTTAAAATCAATTCCAAAGCAACCGTGAAAATGCTGTTCAATTATTAGTTTGGTCTGCATAATGTTAACCCCTCTCTCTAACTCTCTCCCTAGGAGAGAGGACAGTTTTCACTAAATCACACTACCTTCAAAGACTTTGTGAGCTTCTTCTCTGTCGTCAAAGTGAATAGTTTTGTCTTTTAGGATTTGGTAATTTTCGTGACCTTTTCCGGCAATCAAAACTACGTCATTGTTATTTGCAATTGTTTTTAATAGCGCAATTGCAGTACCTCTATCCGGTTCAACAACTACGTTTTCAGTATTTACAGACTTCAAACCTGCAATAATATCTGTAATAATAACTTGCGGATCCTCTGAACGTGGATTGTCACTTGTGATAACAATTTTATCAGCAAGTTTTTCAGCAATAGCACCCATTTTAGGACGTTTTGTGGCATCTCTGTCACCGCCACAGCCGAATAAGCAAATAAGTTTTCCATCAGCCGGAGTAATTTCACGAGCAGATTTCAAAACATTTTCCAATCCATCTGGTGTGTGGGCGTAATCCACGATTACAAGCGGTTTTTTGACAACAACTTCAAATCTGCCGGCAACACCTTTTACGTTTTGCAAAGCTTTTAGGGCAACTTCAATGTCAATACCCATTGCAAGAGCTGCGGTTACGGCCGCTAAAACGTTATAAACACTGAACATTCCGTTCATGTGAAGGTTCACTTTGTGTTCAAGTTTTCCGCCATTATTCACGTGATCACCTGTTACAAGCGTAAATTCAGCACCATTCAATGAAAAATGGATATCTTTAGCCATTACATCACTCTGCTGTTTTACACCATAAGTGAAAACGTTTACACCCTCTGGAACTTCGGCAATAAATCTATCACCGTACTCATCATCAGCATTAATTACTGAAAAATCACCTTCTGTCAATCGATTGAACAATAAAGCTTTTGCCTTAAAATAATTTTCCATTGTGATGTGATAATCCAAATGGTCTTGAGTTAAGTTTGTAAAAACAGCGCCATTAAATCTGCAACCACCAACACGGTTTTGATCAAGTGCGTGCGAACTAACTTCCATGACAACGTTATCGATTTTTTCAACGTCTTTAATCATTCTCAAAGTCGCTTGAAGTTCAGGAGCCTGTGGAGTAGTGTGTTTTGCATCTCTGTACTCTCCGTTTGAGGAAAGTTTGTAGCCCAAAGTTCCAATAAGTGCACATTTCTGATTATTTTCTTCAAAGATTTTTTGAATAAGGTGGGTAACAGTTGTTTTTCCATTTGTTCCTGTAACCCCAATCAAATTAATGCCTTTTGAAGGGCAAGAATAAAATCTGTCTGCGATATCAGCGATTTTGTGACGAGTTGATGAAACAACAACTTGCGGAATTTTAGTACCTTCAACTTTTCTTTCAACCAAAAGAGCAGCGGCTCCAGCATTAATTGCATCTTGTGCAAATTCGTGACCGTCAGTGTGCTCACCAACTAAACAAACAAAAATATCGCCTTTTTTAGTCGTTTTGGAATTGTATGAAATCCCAGTTATATCAATGTTTTTAAAGTTAATCAAATCTTTGTAGTCTAAATATTCAATAAGTTCATCAAGTTTCATTTATTTCTCCTTATATATTAATTAATTTTTTTAGTCGAAACCGGCGCAACTTTATCCGGTTTTAAATTCATTATTCTTGCAATCTGCGTTGATACCTCGTGGAAAACAGGTCCTGCAACGGTATTTCCCCAAATAGCACCAACTTTTGCGCTATCAACCATTACGTAAATCAAGACTTGCGGATCAGATGCCGGCAAATATCCGATTGTTGATGTGTAAGTGTATGGGGTATAACCGGCACCACCTTCTTTTGGTTTTCTTGAAGTACCAGTTTTTGCAGCAACATTATATCTATCCATTTTAATAACAGATTTACCATTGTTTACACTCGCCGCCAGAAGTCTTGTAACTGCTTGTGCTGTAGATGGCTGAACGACTTGTGTATGGTGAATTTTATTATCAAATTCTTCCTGAGAATATTTTATAACGTGCGGAGTAACTCGAACACCATTATTTGCAAGCGCCTGAACTGCAGAAATCATCTGAATTGCAGTTACAGAAGTTCCATAGCCATAAGCCATAGTTGCATGAATACCCTGATCCCAATGAGCCCAGTAAGGTAAAAGCCCAACAGATTCGCCAGGGAGATCAATTCCGGTTTTTGAACCAAAACCAAACTTTTTCAAAACACCATAAAACTCTGCCGGAGTCATCAATTTCGCAACATTGATTGAACCGATATTACTAGAGTGTTCAAACAAATATTCAAGCGTAATATTTCCTGGGTACGGGTGAACAGCATAGTCGTAGTTTTTGATTTCCCACTTGCCGATAGAAGTTTTACCTGTATCCAAAATAGTTGAATGTTCATTAATTTTACCCAAATCCATTGCACTCGCAACAGTAATCGTCTTAAACGTTGACCCTGGAGGGAATACGTCAGTCAAAGTCCAGTTTTTAAGTTGTTGCGGAGTCGCTTTTCTATAATTATTTGGGTCAAAAGTCGGATAAACAGCATAAGCAAGAATTTCTCCGTTTTTAGGGTTCATAACAATTACGGTTCCACGTTCTGCGTGCTTTTCATCAACCATCTTTTTTATTTCTTTTTCACAAACGTGTTGAATAGCTGCATCAATCGTCAAAGTGACATCTTCACCCTTTGGATTTGTAGTTGTTGCAACAGGATCGGTCGAAAAGTCATAAATAATTTTTCCATCACGAGTTCGTTGGTATTTAACCGTATTAATAACGTGCTCAAGCCTATCTTTTGCGGTATATTCAATTCCGTTTGCAATATCAGCATCAAAATTGTAATACCCCAAAACATGTGCAGCAAGCGTCCCTTGCGGATATTCTCGAGTATTTTTCTTACCCAAACTAATCTCACGCAAATGCAATTTTGCAATTTGTTTTGAAGTACTTCTATCAATATCTTTTTTAAGAGTGATTACAGGCCCCGGCTTTTTAAGCTTTTGCAAAAGCGTATCTTTCGGCATTTTTAAAAGCGGCGCAAGCATTTTGGCAAGCTCTTCCGGCGTATGATCGTAATCTGCAGGGTGTGCATAAACGTCACAATAAACCTTATCTGTCGCAAGTTTAATTCCATTTCTGTCATAAATATCACCACGCATTGAGAAAATTCGTCCAACACGTTGGCTTCTCGCACGAGCTCTGTATTTGCCGACATCTACAACTTGAATAAAAAACAAATAAATTATCAACAATGCCATAAACGCAACAAAAAACAGCTGCAAAAATCCAAGAACTTGTTCAAATGTCCTACTACGCTTTTCTAATTCGCTTTCAGGTTCACGCCTGCGTAATCTTTCTCTCATCTATTTTATCCCTAAACTATCTTATTCAATTTTAGCATAATTAATCTGAAAAATCGTAAATATTAACTAATTTAAAGAAAATTTTTGACATTAATATTCCTTTACAAAAAGTAAATTTTTCCGCATAAAAATACTTTATATAAATGTAAGGTTAGTTATAAACTTGGAGAAATGTTATGATAGGCGGTGACTTTGATACACCAATAATGTATCAGGACTTAGCAAATAGTACACTTGGCGCTATGCCATATACAACGGGAATTCCACCTGCGATGTACGGTTATGGAATGGGCGGAATGGCCGGTGGAACTTCATACCTCGGCAGAATTCAAATGCGTCAACAACCCGACAGGGATAAAGTTGAAATTATGCACCAAAAAGAAAATCAGGACAAAGCGACTCTTAAAAAAGCACTTTGGGTAATTGGCGGCGCAATCGCACTTGGTAGCATTCCAGTTTTAAGAAAAAGTATTAGAAAAGCCGGTGGTTTGAAAAAATATGCTCAAAATTGCTGGACTTCTCTAAAAAACTTCGTCACCGGCAAACCAAAGAAAGGCAACTGGTTCACGAGACTATTTAAACGGAAAAAAGCCGCAACGCCTTAATTGACTTGATATAACAATAAATATACAACCCCAAAATTGTAAATAAGTGCAAGGTCTTTCATCTTGCACTTTTCTATGCTATAATCCGTTTATAGAAGCGATTAAATTCGCACAATCACAAAGGTTTCAAAAAAAAAGAAGGGAGTTAAATATGGCAAAAGATTGTAGTTTTGATATAGTTTCAGAATTTGATAGACAAGAACTTGTAAATGCCGTCGATCAGGTCAAAAGAGATGTGTCATCAAGATTTGACCTAAAAGATTCAAATTCGTCAGTGGAATTGGAAGCTGATAAAACCATTACGATTACGACAAATGACGATATGAAATTGAGAAATATCATAGACATTTTGCAAACTAAACTTGTAAAACGAAACTTGAGCACACGAATTTTAGACGCTCAACCTGTTGAAAACGCTCTCGGCGGACAAGTTCGACAAGTATTTAAACTTAAAAAAGGACTTACACAGGAACTTGCCAAAAAGATTGTATCTGATATTAAAGACAGCAAAAAGAAAGTTCAAGCCTCAATTCAAGGCGATCAAGTTCGTGTTTCCGGCAAAGATAAAGACGTTTTGCAAGAAGTAATTCAACTTTTAAGATCGAATGAAGAAAAATATGATTACCCTTTGCAATTTACGAATTATAGGTAAACGCGAATTGACACTATGCTCGTCATTCTATTACGTTGTCGTCATTCTAACCGCTTAGAAAAATATTCTAAGCGGTTAGCGAAGAATTATTTTTCTTGCTATTCAGAATCTAGTTTATTAAATTAACGATGTCGGGCTAGGTACCCCGACCTACTTTCTTTAGTCGTCATTCTGAGGTTCTTCTGAACCGAAAGAATCCAGCCTATATTATTACGAACTCTTATTAATGTTTTTCTACAACTTTATTTTTATCATCAACGATTACAATAGTCGGTTTATAGCCTTCCAATTCTTCCGGATTATACAAACCATAAGCGATAATTATAACCTTATCCCCAGGTTGAACTTTTCTTGCAGCTGCACCATTCAAACAAATCATGCCGGAATCAGGTTCACCCTTGATTACGTAAGTGTGAAATCTTTCGCCATTATTGATATCTAAAATATCAACTTTTTGCCATTCTTTAATCTTTGACTCTTTCATCAAAGTTTCGTCAATCGTAATTGAGCCAACGTAATTCAAATTTGCATCTGTAACTGTTGCTCTGTGTATTTTTGAACTTATAAATTCTTGTAACATTTTTTCCTCGCTAATATATTTCTTGCGACAATATTCTAGCTCAAACATTAAAAAAAATCAAAAGATGCAATCAATCAAGACTGCATCTTGTTTTCGTTGTTTATTTAATGTGCCAATAGGGCTTTCAATTAGCCTATATATTCTGCTTGTAAATCTTGTTCGTGTATTTTTCAATATTTGGAGTATCAATCTCAAATACATGAACTCGTGCTGGTCCTAACTCTACACTTAACATATTGTCTTTTGCTTGCAATATACTTTCTTTTCCATAAGAAGGAAGAAGGTTTTTCAATTCCTGACTAGCCTTCAATGTCGGAACTTTAATATTTGCAGCAACTGAACGATTTATATTTTTATTTGCAACTACTAGAAGTGTTTTGCCGTTCAAATGTCTTGCATAAGCGATGATTTGATCGTTTTTGTCCTTTGTTTTATCAAGCTCAATAAACGTTCCCTTTGTAATTACATCAAGGTATTTGTCACGCATTTTGAAAGCTTCTGTCATAAATTTGCCGATTTCAGGTTCCTCGCCCCCCGGTTTTCTAGACAAATTAAAGATATCCAAACGGCCTCTATGAACTGTCATTTCGTGATTATCTGTTTGGGTTACAGGGTTATATTGCCCTTCATACTTATAAATATAATTATCACCAGATTGGTAACCGTCAACAATATAAGGGTTTAACATAGGCAAAGTAGCTTGAAGCCCCATTGTCATATTACAATAATCCGCTCCACCATGTGACATCGGAGAAATATCATCGTGAGTTGCAAAAGAACCGATTATAGATTTACCTTTTGGCAAGTTATAAGACATATCCAACTGCTCTTTCACGTAATTCATAAATGTTTTTGCGTCAGGCCATTCGTGGAAAATGTGATATTGACCGTAAATCATATCAAAACCGGCTCTTAAAGAGTCCTCTGGTCTGTCATAAGGCATATTAGCTTGCGGAGATGCGTCCTCGTAAGTATAAGTTTCTGCAAGCCAACCAAACTCAGGATCTCTCATGTGAGAATAAGGGATTAAAACGTCCCAAAATTCAACAGGTTTTGCTCTGCCTACATCGGCTCTAATTCCGTCTACACCCAAATCTATGCACATATCTACAAATTGTTTATGCAACTCAAGAAGTTTTGGATTTAGCGTTCTTTTGCCTTCATCTTCCCAAGGTTGGAACATTCTGATATCGTTCCAGCCCTGTGGAGTTTTGGCAAGTCCATCACTTTCCATTGCCATCCATTCTGGGTGCTCCAAGAACATATCGTAAGACGCACAACTTGGTAAATCCACCATTACTTTGATATTGCGTTTGTGACATTCATCAATAAACGCTTTAAATTGTTCCATATCACTTCTCGGATCATTTGGATCAATCAAGTTTGGATCCAACGCCAACAAATCTTTTGGCGCATAAACAGAACCTGCTGTTCCCATAGCTTTCATTTTCCCTGGAGGGTTAATCGGAAGTACGTGGAAAGTGTTAAAACCATCAGCTTTTACTTCATCAAGTCTGTCTATTGCATTCAAAAACGTTCCGTGTTGTTCGTTTCCATCAATATAATCGTTGCCGTTTGTATCTTTTGCGTTAAAAGTTCTTGGAATTATCGCCAAAATCTTTGCTTCATTGTTTTTGAACATAGAGCGCAAATTGTTGTGATAATTTATAGGAGCTGAATTTTCAGTTTTTTCTACCTTAGCAGATTTTTGCACAACAGGAGCATTAATCATTGCCATATTGTTAAGATATGCACTTAACAAACCTGAATTACCTAGAGATGACGGTTGCACAGATGTTTGACCTGAAATCGGATTTGAAATTGCAGGTTGATTAATTTTTTGAGTTTTTATTGTTAATAAGTTTGTTGAATTAATCATTTTTTATCCGCCTTCTGTTGATATTTCGGCATTTTGCCAAAGAAAAACTGTAATAATACTGTTACACCAAACAATGCAGCTCCAAAGGTTCCAAAAATTTTGAGCCATTTTCTCGTATTGAACGCCTGTTGACCAGCCTTATAGAACAATTCATCTGGGGCAATACCTGTTAGCAAGAACTTCAAGTCAGAACCGGCACCATTTGCAGGTCTGATTTTGTGGTTAGGTTTTGCAAAATAATGTTCACTACCGATGTTATCCAAAATCAATGTTCTGTATCTGTTAATTTCATCACCGATTAATGTTTTGCTCAACATTTCTTTTGTTGCCGGATCCAAATCTTCCTCAAACATCAATTGCATTGCGTTTTGATAGAAATACTTGTCGCCACCAATATCAGTTCCGGTTGTTTTGCCAAAGTATTTATTTTGGATTTTTCCACCTTTAACCTCAACTGGCCCGTTATCTGTTGCAGGATTTGGATTTCTCAACATATAGAATTTCGTTGCACTGTCAGAAGAATGCCCTTGTAGTGTAACGATTTTACAAAGTTCAATCAATTCTTCCTTAACTTCACGACTGTATTGACCGTTTACAATATACGAGCCGTTTGGATTTTGAGCAATTCGTCTGTAAAAATCAAGTGTATTGATAAGTCTATAGAACGAACTTTTTACGCCGAGCATTCTTTCTGCGGCATAAGATTTTTGAATATTTTTAAGAGTTCCGACATCCTCATAAGGATTGTTACCAGCAATCGCTTTTGCAGTACGCCTTAAACCGCTTTCATCAATCTTACCCTTGAATTCTGAGAACAAAGAGTCGACCTTGGTTTCATAAGCTGTTCCACTATTGTTAGTTTGCAAAGCTCCAGAAGATATGTCACTCGGCTTGATTTGAGTATCAAGAGTTGCAACTTCATCAATAATTTTCTTCATCACTTCACGATACTTGCTATCATCAGAAACGATGTTTTCAATGTGTCCACGAAGAACTTCTCCCATTAGATTTCGGTCAAAATGAGTTTTTGTAATCTCTTTATCTGTAAAACCTAATGTTTTCAACAAGTTTTTAGAAATATTATTCCAATAATTTGCAACAACAGTTTCCGGAGCGGCACCAACTTTTTTAACCGCATACTCATTCAATGTAAACATTTTTGATCTAAACGAGTTCAGAACCTCAGCCATATTGCCAATTTTAGCTCTTACACCTTCATCAAAAGTTTGAGCATGAACTTTTTCCAAAGCTTTTCTGATTGGGTGGAAATCTTTTACATTACCATTAATAACAGTAGCAACTCGTTTTGCATCATACTGTTTACCATTTGGATTTGCTTTATTGTATTCAACAACATTATCTTTAACTTTTTTAATTATAACGGCGCGAATTTGTCTTAAATCATTTTCGCCCTCGTTGCCTAATAATTGGCTATCACCTAGAAGTTTTGCCAACTCTTCATCTGCAGGAATTACAGAATTTATAAATTCTTCGCTATAATTTTTGCTCAAAAGTTTTTCTTTCAAATTCTTAGAAATCTCTTTTGTAGTACCATCATCTACAACAAAAGAATTTGTCAAAAGCATTTCTTGAAGATCTTTATGAATACTTCCGGCTGTCACATTATCAAAACCCTCTGAAAGCATTGATGCAAGACTTTCTACCAACTCTTTTGTTACAGGTTTATCAGCGTTTTTAGATAACAATTTTTCAATATTTTGAGTATAATTTTTGTCCAAATATTTTTGAGAATATGTTTCAAAATTACTCAAAATCGCATCTGCTTTTTTATTTTCACGATTATTCAAATATTTCGCTAAGAATGGTTCTGTCTGGTTACAGATCAAAGCACTCATAACAGGAGTTGCAAAACCTGCAGTCATCATCCACAAAGTATTATTTTGAATAGCGATTTTTTTCATTTTTTCTTGAATTGCATCACGTCTGTTAGGAATATCTTTTGGAACTCCCATTCTATCGCCAATTTTTTGGATTTGCTTGTCATCATACAAGTCCCAAGGAATAAATTGAGGATCTTGATAGAACGGTTTCTTTCTGCCAAAACTATCTTGATATTCTTTTTGAACATTTATGCCATGGATTAAATATGCAGGAAGCTGGATTGCAATCTTAGGCCAAATTGCCATTGATGCCAAGAAAGATGCCAATCCGACAAATTCCATTCCTTTTGTCATCGGAGTCTGCTTTTTAGAGAACAAATACCCAGCAATTGCAAGCCCACCAAGTTTCAACCCGACATCGTTCAATTTACCGAGTTCATGGTCGTTTGCTTTACCTTTTGCAGCATGTTTAAATGCCTTGAAATCATATATCGCATCTTTCACCATAATCGCAGGTGCATTGAAAATGTTGCCGTTAAGCAACTTTCCTTCACCTTCAAGCGGTTTTATGAAAGTTCTGTTGTTTAATTCTCGTTCAATATCAAAATCCGGCTTTGGCTTTTTCGGAGCTTCAACTTGAGGTTTTACGCTTGTATTATAAGGATTTTTTTGAGTTGCTACATAATTTTGAATCAAGCTTGCCATACTAACCTACCACATACTTTTTGTTTTTGTCGATAACATCAGCCGCACCGACCTTAGACGGCTTGTGAGAGCTTGATACGGTATTTACAACCCCAAGCACAGTTGAAAGCACTGCTGCGCCAAGCAACATTTTGCCGGCATGCTTTGAAACGCCTTTACCTTCTCCTTGATAAAATGCTTTCGCACTTTTTACGAAGTTTTTTCCAAAAGATGCTAATGTTTTACCAAACTCTTTAGGCTTCCAAAACTTCAATGTCATAACATTAAAGAAGTTTTCCCAAGGCTTTTGAAAAGCTAGTCCAACACCAGTTGCTGCCCAAAGATATGATGAAATATTTTTTGCCAAATTTTCTTTTACAATAATCTCTTTAATTCTCGGTTTAACTTCTTGATCTGAATCTTTTAAGTTTTCGCCCATGCCCAATCGTTTAGCGATTTTGTCATAGCGATAATTTCTAGGTTCACCCTTTGCCTCTTCACCATAAAGCAAATCCCAGCGTGGGAATTCAACACTCTCAAAAACTTTATGATGCTCAATGCTGATAATATCCGTATCGTTTACATCTTCCGGCAACTCATAAATTACCTTTGCATAAGGTCTTTCAGTATCAATACCAGTCATCATCTGCACAGGTTTACTTACAAATGACTTAGAAACACCCTTTAGAATTCCATAAAACAGTACGCCAAGCGCCATTTTTTGTCCAACCTGAGAAGCTTTTGTTCTCGCAAACGCCTCAAAGTGTTTATTCGCAAAATTAAATACACCCATAAGCATTGCACTGCCGACAATATAAGGTACTGTTCCCATTGTCAAAAATTCATAAAAGTTTGCGTTTTTACTCCCCTTAAAACCCTTTGCAGGGTATACCGTAATGGCATTAGAAAGCTTATCTATCCCTATACGTGTTCTGGTGGCAAGATTATCCTTTAAAAGCGTGTCTTGATTATATTCGAGAGCTTTTTCTTTTTTATCGTTGCCGTCTGCAGAAAAATTTATGTTACTGTTAATATTATTAATCGGTAAAATCATTTTTACTCCACACATCGATGTACCATTAGAAGGTCCGTAAATATATTTTTTTGTCAGTTAATTAGCCCCAAGTTTACATATTTTAACAAAAATAACGGAAATTCTACTAGCCGTAGTAGCTAAAAAATGCTACTGCACCTAATCCTGCTAAAATACAGTAATATCCAAAAATCGCAAGTGAAAATTTTGAAATAAATTTCATAAAATATTTGATACACAAATACCCAACAATTCCGGAAACAATTGTACCAGCCCAAATTGCAGTCCAATTGTAAGTCAAAGCTTCATGAATATCGATTTTCACTAACGGATAAACCATTGAAGCCCCCAAAATAATTGGAATACTTAACAAGAAAGAATATCTTGCCGCAGTTACTCTATCAAGTCCCATAAACAAACCTGTTGCAATTGTCCAACCTGAACGAGAAAACCCCGGGAGAGCCGCCAAACCTTGTGCTAAACCGATAAAAACAGATGTTTTTAAATCAACATTGTCTTTTTTTGCTTCAAGCTTTTTAGACTTGTATTCACTATAAAGCAATGCAAAGCCGGTTATAAAGAGTAATCCTCCAACAATATCAGGTCTGAAAACTAATTTTTCAGCGACTTCATTAATCGGTAATGCCAAAATAATTGTCAAAATCGTACCTGCAGCGATATAAAGCCCCAATTTCGCTTCTTTATCAGACCAATCTTTAGTTTTTAGAGCATGCCACATTGCTTTCAAAATATTCATAATATCTTTACGGAAAAAGATTAACACAGCAATCAAAGTTCCTAAATGCACCATAATATCAAAGAAAACTTCTTCATTAGAACTTTGAACAATCGGAATATTTTTCATCACCTTGTAAAAGTTTGATGTAAAAACCAAGTGAGCAGAACTTGATATCGGTAAAAATTCACTCAATCCCTGTACTATTCCCATTAATATTGCTTGTATAAAATTCATTTTTCCCTTTTCTCCGATTTAACTTACTATATTTGTATTGTTTGTTGAACCCTACCATTAACTCATGTTCATTGCAACTGTCAACCAAAACAATTTTTTCTGCTTCGGACTTATCGTCCCATTGCCTTATCGACTTCAAAAAACTCAGCTGCCTAACTTCTTAGCCGTCCAACTACTTAGTTACTCTTCCTCAAAATAACTACAACAAGAAGTTTGAGTTTCCCAAACCGTTACTTTGCTCAATTGAACAACTCTTTCTTTCAACTTGTTGTAGATAAACATTGAAATCATCTCGCTTGACGGGCTTTCGCCTTTAAAATCAGGAAGAGCATTCAAATCCTTGTGATCCAAAAGATCAAGAACTGCTTTCAATTCTTTTTTCAATGTTTTGTAATCCATCAAAATATTGCTTTTGTCTAATGTATCACCCTTTACAAACACCTCTACAAGCCAATTATGACCGTGTTGATTTTCGCATTCGCCATCGTAGTTTAATAAATGATGAGCTGCGGCAAAAAATGCCTGTGTTTTAATTTCAAACATTATATTTCCCCTTTTAATATATAGTCACAAAACTCTCTCACTGCGCCTCGTCCACCGTTTTTTGTCGAAACAAAATTAGCAACTTTTTTAACTTCATCCATCGCATCAGCAGGACACCCTTTGAGCGCAACTTTTTCCAAAATACAAATATCAGGCGTATCGTCACCCATATAAGCAACTTCGTCAAAACTAATATTGTATTTCTGCAAAATTTCTTCTAAATCCGCAATCTTGTTTTTGGAACCTTGATAAAGTTCTTTAATTTTCAGATTTTCGGCACGGTGTTCAACAGTACCATTTTTACGTCCGGTAATAATAGCGGTAATTATTCCGGCTTTATTCAAATTTGTTATTCCCTGACCGTCTTTGGCGTTGAAAGTTTTGTATTCTATACCGTTTTCGTCATAAGTAATACTTCCGTCTGTCATAACCCCGTCAACATCAAAAGCTACAAGTTTAATTTTCATCTTATGCAACTCCCGCTCTTAACAAATCGTGAATATGAATTACACCAATTGGTTTGTTGTTTTCGTCCACAACCGCAAGAGCAGTAATAGAGAATTTTTCCATCAAATTCAATGCACTTGCACCGTAATCTTTTTTAGAAATATGTTTTGGATTTGCAGACATAACATCTTTGGCTAGAAGCGGTCTGATGTTTTGGTACTTAATCAAGGTTCTTCTAATATCACCGTCTGTCAAAACACCTGTCAAAATTCCGTCATCATTGACTATCATTGCCATACCGAGCTTTTTCTCAGAAATAAGTTCTATAACATCAGCAAAACTGTCTGATTCTTTTGCAATCGGAAGCTTTTCAGGTTCCGTAAGCATCAAATCTGCAACTTTGTATCTGAAACCTTTTCCCAACGCTCCAGATGGGTGGAAAATCAAGAAATCTTCTTTTGTAAAACCTCGTTTTTCAAGCAAACAAACAGCCAAAGCATCTCCCATTGCTAGAGTTGCGGTTGTACTTGCTGTCGGAGCTTTATTCAACGGACATGCCTCTTTTTCAACAGAAATATCAAGGGTAACATCTGATGAATGAGCCAAAGTTGAATTCAAATTTCCTGTCATACCAATCATTATTACGCCAAATCTTTTGATTAGCGGAAGTAGGTTTAAAAGTTCTTGCGTTTCTCCACTGTTTGAAATTGCAATTACGACATCATTTCTCGTAATAATTCCGGAATCACCGTGAGTACTTTCAGCTGGGTGCAAGAAATATGCCGGAGTGCCGGTTGATGTCAATGTTGCTGCAATTTTCCGACCAATAAGACCGGATTTTCCCATGCCCGTAACGATTACACGGCCAGTGCAATTGTACAAATAATCAACGGCTTTATCAAATTCGTCACCAATATTGTTTTTAAGTCGCAAAATTGAATTTGCTTCAATATCAAGAACTTCTTTTGCCAACTCATTTATGCTGTTTTTATTCATAGTTACCATATTCTCTCCCCAATTTCCACAAGTATACTATTAATATTGTACAAAAAAAGCGTTTTTACCAGAAATATTTAATTTTTGTAAATTTTGATTTCGGCAGAATTGTTCAATTTGTTATTATTTAGAAATTTTTATTGTATAATTGCACTAAACATTAGAAAAAGGAGAGTTTATATGATTGAACAATTACAAACCTTGGTGCAAGCGCACGGTGTCGTTGTTTCAGCTGCGATTTTGCTCACAGCGTACGTGTTTATTGCACTTGAAAAAATTCCAAAGGTTACGATTGCACTTCTAGGAGCCGCAATTACAATTATTTTGGGCTTAGTTAGCCAAACAAAGGCTGTTGACGGAGTAATTAATCCACATTATTTCATTAACTTCGTTGATTTTAACGTAATATTCTTGCTTGTATCGATGATGATTATTGTAAGCATCGCAACCCGTAGCGGAATGTTTAACTGGATTGCAAACGAGCTTTTGCGATTTACCAAAGGACACCCAAAACTTGTTTTGTTGACACTAGGCGTATTTACTGCTGTTACATCAGCATTTTTGGATAACGTTACAACAGTTATTTTAATCATGCCTGTAACTTTCTTTATCGCAAAACAACTGGACATCAACCCATTGCCATTTTTGATTACAGAGATTTTTTCATCAAATATCGGTGGAACGGCAACTTTAATCGGCGATCCTCCAAATATCATTATTGGAAGTGCTGCAAAACTTTCATTTATGGACTTTTTGACAGAATTAACAGGCATTGTTGCGGTTATTTTAATCGTAATTATCGCTTTGATGTTATTTATTTTCAGAAAATCTCTAAAAGCAGCTCCTGAAAAAATGGCGGCAGTTGCAAACCTTGACAACTCAAAAACAATCACTGATTTCCCTCTTATGATTAGAAGCGGAATTGTTTTGGCACTTGTAATTTTAGGCTTTATTTTGCACGACGTAACACATATTGAAACATGCGTCACTGCAATGCTTGGAGCAAGTTTCTTGTTACTTTTTGAAAAACCAAAAGATATTTTGTGCGATGTTGAATGGAACACAATTTTCTTCTTCATCGGCTTGTTTATAATTATTGGCGGCTTAGAAGCTACAGGCGGAATTGCACTTATGGCTAAGTGGATTTTGGCAGTAACAAAAGGTTCGCAAGAGGCAACCGCAATGATTATCTTGTGGGCATCAGGCTTTATCTCAGGAATTATCGACAATATTCCGTACACAGCAACTATGACTCCGATGTTGTTAGAAATTCAAAAAACTATGGGCGCAGACTACACATTGCCACTATGGTGGTGTTTGTCACTCGGCGCTTGCCTTGGCGGAAATATGACTATTATCGGAGCCGCTGCAAACGTAATAGTTTCAGAAACATCAGCTCACAACGGACACCCTATTCCGTTTATGAAATTCTTGAAATACGGCGTTTTGACAATGATAATTTCTCTTGTAATAAGTTCTGCATACATCTATGTAAGATTTTTACATTAGAATTTCAAAAATATAATCACAAAAAGTCCTTTCAAGATGAAAGGGCTTTTTTATTGCAAAAATTGGTCTGCCTTGAACTCAAATTTTTCTTGATGTATTATAAAACCATCAGATGTGTAAAACAGAAAGAGAGATTAAAAAAATGACAAAAAAAGAATTAATTTTTTTAGGACCACCAGCATGTGGAAAAGGAACTCAGACAAACAGATTGGCTGAATATTTGAACTTTCCTCACGTTGATACAGGTTCTTTATTGAGAGCAGAAATCAAAGGTGAAACAGAAGCCGGAAAAGAAGCTAAATCATACATTGACAAAGGTCAATTGGTTCCTGTTGAGCTTGTTACAAGAATTATCAAAAACAGATTGTCACAAGACGATTGCAAAAACGGTTACATTTTGGACGGTTTCCCTAGAAGCGTTGAACAAGCAGGCGAACTTGAAAAAATGAACGAAGAAATTGACAACGGTGAAGATACAAGATTTATTGCAGTTTATTTTGATATTGACACAAGCATTCTTGTTGAAAGAATTGTAAATCGTCGCTCTTGCCCAGTTTGCGGTGAAATCTACAACCTAGAATTCAAACCACCAAAAACAGTAGGACACTGCGACAAAGACGGTGCAGAATTAACTCAACGTAAAGATGACACAAGAGAAGTTGCTCAATCAAGATTTGACACATACAACAAAGAAACAGCTCCTCTTGTTGACTACTACACTAAAAAAGGTGTTTTGAAATCAATCGACGCAAACGGAACAATTGACGAAGTTTGGGAAAGATTGTTGGAAGTAATTAAATAAGTGAAACGTGAAATGTGAGACGTGAAAAGATCAAATACGTGCTGCCGCACAAAATTTTTAATTAGCGAAGCGAATGAAATGAACTTTTCACTTTTTACGTTTCACTTTTCACTTAACTAAAAGAGGCTTATCATGATACATAAAAAATCACGTGATGAAATCAAAAGAATTAGACACGCAGGGCATATCGTAGCCCTTGTTCACAAAAAAATGCGTGAGGTTATTGAACCGGGAATTAGTACAAAAGAACTTGATAGTATAGCTCACGATATTATCAGAAAAGAACGTGCTATTCCGACATTTTTAGGCTATAACGGTTTTCCGGCATCAATTTGTGCTTCAATTAATGAAAAAGTAGTCCACGGAATTCCACACGAGGACGAAATCGTTAAGGAAGGCGATATTATAAGCATTGATGTTGGGGCAACTTATGCCGGAATGGTTGGTGACGGTGCTTGGACATATCCTGTTGGAAAAATCAGTGAAGAATGTCAAAGACTTTTAAAAGCGACAGAAGAAGCATTATTTGCAGGTATTTCTCAGATGAAAGCCGGCAACGTATTGGACGATGTGTCAGGAGCAGTTGAAGCTGTTGCTGTTCGTGAAAAACTCGGTATTGTTCGTCAATATGGCGGTCATGGAGTTGGACACGAAATGCACGAAGAACCGTTCCTATTCAACTACAAAGTTGGTGATAGAACTTTGTTGAAACCAGGTTATGCAATTGCAATTGAACCAATGCTTAACCTTGGTTGTGACGAAGTTGAAGTTGCTGATGATGAATGGACTGTTAGCACAAAGGATAAACGTCCATCTGCGCACTTTGAGCATTCTGTGCTTGTAACTGAAGACGAACCGATAATTATTACACAATTAATGGAGTAAACCGATGAATTATTACATTGGATTATCACTTGCGGCGTCATCAGGTATGGATAGCGGTGTTGCGGTTTTAGACGAAGACGACAATCTTATTCTTGTCGACAAACTTTACACGATGAATGATGTAATGTTCTTTTTCGACAATTATCCATCGTTGAAGTATTCCAAAATCTGCGCATCACTTGTCTGGGACAGAACAATGTTGAACGGCAAATGGAGAATTCTTGGGAAGCCCTATCAACAAGTTTCTACAAACAAACTAATTCCAAATCGTGACGGCTGGACTCACAGATATTCAACCAGAGGTTGTGAATACTTCAAATCTTTGACAGAAAAAGGAATTGAAGTAAACAGATTTGAGCTCTATTTGACTCGTCAAAATCTTCATTTGGATTCTTGTTACAAGGAACGTTCTCCTGCAGATTGCAAGTTTTTACAACAAACTTTGCGATTGGAATGGGGACTTGATCTTCCGGTAAATATGATGCCTATGGCGCAATTGGAAGCGATAGTCGGAGCAATTTTGGCAAAAGAAAATACCAAACACCCTGAAAACATCAAAGTTATTTCGAGTTTTAAAGACTTAAATGTAATTGATGTTGTTAAAAATCCACATACTATTGAAAGAATTGCGATTTAAGGACGCCAAATTTATAAAATAGTAATAGTTAGGTCGGCATTGTTATGCTGACAAAATAATAAAAAGGAGAAGTCGAAAAACTTCTCCTTTTTGCATTTATAAAAATTCTTGAACTGTTAATTATTCAAAAATCCAACCATTTGTCAAATCAACTTTTACTGGTTTTAAAAGTTTGATGTAAACAGTGCCATCAGCTTCTACATTAAGTTTTTCACCTTTCAAAGTTGCTCTTACAAACTTCATAAACCAGTTTCTGTCCTTAGAAACTTCGCCAACTCCGTTGAATGGAACAGTTTGGTCGTTGTTTGTTGTTAAAATTGAGTTATCAAGAACAAGTACACCATTTCTTACAAACCATTTACCTTCTCTAACGTCTAACAATTGACCTTTCAAAGTTGAGCCTTTGTAAACCAAAATATATTTGTCTTTTGTTACGTAGTTTTCAGGAGCTGATGCTGAATAAATTTCACCGGCTTGAGATGTTTGAGAACTGATGTATTTTGTCAATTGTACAGGAACAATTGCACCTGCCGGAATTGTACCTACACTGCCTTGTACATAAGCATTTTCAACAACGTAACCATCACCGGTTTTCTTTCTCATTGCTTCTGCAAGTTTAGCGTTAGGGTTAAGTTTTGCTTGTTCCATCATTTCATAAAGAATAGCAGCAACTTCCGCTCTTGTTGCCGGTCTGTTAGCTTCAACTCTTGCTTTGTCTGCAGAAGGAATTGTTACTAACATATTCAAAATTTCTGCTTTACCGGCCGGAACTACGAACCATTCAGGAACTTCGTTTACATCAGCGAATTTTTTAGACAAAACTTCTTTTGCCTTCAAATCACTGATCTGTTCTGTTGTCAATGCGTTTACGGCAACAGAAATTGATTCTGCACGAGTAACCGTGTCATCAGGTCTGAAAGGTTGACCTTCCGGCGGACAAGAGATTAAATCAAAATACAAAGCTTTTTGAATTGAATCGTAAGCCCAGAAAGTCGGCTCAATATCCGTAAATTTTACCGGTTGAGCAACTGTTGTGTGTTCTTGTCCCAACGCTTTAATTGCCATTGACGCAAATTCTGCACGACTAACATTATCGTCAGGTTTAAATGTTCCGTCAGGATATCCTACGATAACCCCTTTTTCAGTCAAAATTTCAATCTGTTTTGCAGCCCAATGATTAGCTGAAACGTCCGGATAAGCAAACGCCGGAGCAATCAGAAATACGCTGACAAGAACAGATAACATTAATTTTAATACCTTTTTCATATTACCTCTCCTATAATAAATAATACCAATTATATGCTACACGTAAAAAATATTCTCGGCAACATTACTTAAAGATATGTAAATAAGTGTTCAAAAAATTTTTTCACGAGTTTTAATAAAAATAGAAGTGTTTTAAAAACAAAAAGGACAATATTTATGAGAATTCCTCATTTTAGTAATATGCAAGTCGCAAGGGCTATTGTTACCACAAGACAAAACGGCAGACAAATTGCAAAAGTTGCACAAAAAGTCATTCCACAACCTACAGCAACACGAAAAAACATAATGACAGCAATGCTTTTTGCATCTTCGCTTGTTCCGAATAGCACTCGCAGACCTATTTTTAGACCTCAAGTAACATGGGGTGAAAAAATCTCTATGGTAGTCGCAAACGCTAAAAAGGCAATTGCCAAAAAACTTCCTACCAAAAAGTCAGCACCTAAAAATGTCTCAGCATCAAATTTAAAACTAATAACAGAAGAGTTTACGGAAAATCCAAAGGAACTTTGTTCAAGATTCAATGATTTGTTGTTGAAAAACGATAAGGGTAACAACTTGTTAAACAATAAAGGACAAGCTTTTATTCGGATTGCAAGGAAATATAATGTAGATCCTGTTGTTTTAATGTCAATTGCATTACATGAATCAGCTCGTGGAACTTCCGATGCCGCAAAATTCCGTCACAATGTCGGCGGAGTAACTATCAACAAAAAAGGGTTAAAGGGTATTTATCGATTTAAGCTGTATAATCGGGTTGAAGACTGTATTGACCAGATGGCAGAAACCCTATCTATTCATAACAAAAAATCAAATATTCAAACAGTAAAAGAATTGGCAAAAGCCGGAAAATATTGTGGTAAAAACGAAGCCAAAGGCTGGATTAAAGGCGTAATGTTTTACGTAAAACGTTTAAAAGGCATTGAAACATAACCCTATTCAAAACCCACCCCTTGAAAATCTTAAAAAAATATAGTAAAATATTTATAAGAGAATAGAAAAGGAGCTTGATTTGATAGATTTTGAGATTAAAAAAACGGGCATGCAACCCCCCCCCCGATGGTGCTACGCTCGTAGACCTTTGCGACGATATTCGTTCATACTTCATACATTGGTGTAAGGCTTTATTAGATGCGAAGAGATTAAGAGGGATAGAGGCGGAGTCGACAAAGTAATGGAGCTTATTGCACTGCACTAATCCAAAGTAATGGCTGGAAAATTCCAAAAGACTATCCTAGAAAAGTACGTTATTAACACATATTCCCGACATCTTGAATTTAATATTAAATTCTGAACAAGACGAAAATCTACGCTGAACACTAGATTTTATGTTTTTTCAGAATGACGTGGATTATATCTATCTACTAATATTCTGATCAATAATATCAGAAACCCAAGGAATATAGCTAAATCTTCCCATAAATGAAGTTACGGCAAGGTATGCCAAAAACGCATAGATTACGGTCTGCAATAGAGAATAATCAAATATCAAAGGCATATTTAGCAAAAAATTTATTTGTGCAACAACCTTATTAATAAAAGGAATTACACTCAACAAGTTTGAAACCCAACCAACCAAAATCGACAATACTGCAAAGCCCAACGAAATGAAAATAGATTGAAAAATATGGTATTGCAAAAACGGTTTCAATCTGGCATTTGTAAACAATCCAATTATCAGCCATACAAAACCTACCATTCCCATTGTCAAGTATGACAACGCTGCAATCAATCTCTCAATCAAATATGGGGTTTCTCTCATTATACGGGCTCTCCGTTTCTTTTCTTATCAATATATTCATCTATAATTTGGTTATAAATCAATCTGTATTCATCATTTTCGGGTTCAAGATTAATTGATGCTCTATATGATGCAACAGCTTGTTCAATTTCACCTTTAAGATAATGCGCATTACCCAAAAGCATATATGTCAAAGCGTTGTTAGGTTTAATTCTCAAAACTTGTTTGTACAAATCCATTGCCATATCCAAGTGATTGAAGTTTGTGAACAAGTTAGCTTTCAAAATCTGTGCATTAATTTCTTTTGGTGCAATTTGTTCAGCTTTATCATACATAGCAACAGCCATGTCGTATTCACCGAATTCAGAAAGTGCAATCGCATAGCAGATATAAGCCTTGTAATTATCGCCTTCCATTTGAAGTGCTTTTTCAAAATAAGAATAAGCTTTTTCACGTTCTTTCATCAAAGTTAGCGTGTTTCCGATACAAATCGCAACGATTTTGTTGTCAGGATTTAGCACAAAAACTCGTTTATAAAGTTCCAAAGCCGTTTCATAATCAAACAATTTAAAACAAACATTACCCATATCAATCAATGCCGTAATGTTTTCCGGATCAAGCGACAATGCTTTTTCGTAATATGCTTTTGACTCAATATAATCTTCTTTATCCTGATACAAAAGCGCAATTGCGTTATAAATTTCAGGGTTTGTAGAATTCAAGTCAATCGCTCTGTTGTAGTAGAAAAGCGCTTTATCAAAGTTTTTCCATTCCGCAAAAACATTTCCCATATTGTAATAAATAAGGAAGTTTTTAGGGTTTACGTTCAATGCTCGGTTGTAATAAGAAAGAGATTTTCTAAAATCTTTTTCATAAAACCACATTGTACCCATTCCAACAAGTGCCTGAACATCGTCCGGTTTTATCGCCAAAAGGCTGTCCAAAACGGACATTACCTTGTCGTAATCCTCGATTTGAAGATAAAGTTCTGACAATCTATGGTAATTTTCGATATTTTGCGGATCTTTTGCCATCTCCAAAGTTAATTCGTTAATTTTGTTGTTAATATCTTGTTTGTTCATCATCTATCCTCAAATTGCTTGATTTACACAAATAAGTATATATTCTTTCACTGAAATTTGCAAGAGTTTGACGAAATATTACATTTTTTGCACCTCGTCAAAAACAAATCTCCGACAAAAGAAAAGGCTCCAAAAATGAAGCCTATTACGTTATTAAAAAGTCTTGTATTCTTCTGAAAGTTCTTTCCACTCAGCTTCAGGAATGCTGAATGCATGGCTCCAGAATTTTTCGATTGCATAAGTTTCACGTTCTTCTTTATGCAAAATGTGAACTACAACATCGCCGTAATCCAACAAGTTCCAGCGATTTTTCATATCGTTTTCCATTCTGACAGGAGAACGAGAAAACAATTCCTTAATTCTTTCTTTTGTGTTGTTCATCAATGCTTTTACCTGCGGTGTTGAATCCCCTGTAACGATTACAAAGTAATCCGCCAAAGATGAAACGTTACTGATATTCAAAATTGTAATATCTTTTCCTAACTTTTCGTCCAACGTTCTTGCAATAACGCAAGCAAGTTTTTTTGAATCAATATCTGTCATAATAATTTCCTTTTTTGTTTGACTATAATAGCACAATTTTTCGAACTTTGCAATAAAAACTTTATTTTTGCAAAGCCAAGTCTGGTGAAATTTCTTCAATTTTATTATATAATCCAACTATGTTACAAAAACTTTCAAACCTGTTAGACTGGATTTATAAAAAGAAATGCTACTTTTGCAGAAGTTCAAAAGAAGCTGTCAAAATGTGCTCAAAATGCTATGATGATATGGATTTTCTGCCTGTTCAGATTAACAGAATTATTGACGGGAAGAAAGTTTACTGTGCCGGAGTGTATTCAAAAAACCTTCAAAAACTTATCAGAGGGCTAAAATATCACAATCAAAAAGACTTAGCCTACTATCTTGCAAAGTTTATGGCTGAATATTTTTCAAAAATAACTGACAAAACAGATTTTGAAATAATTCCCGTACCAATTTACCCAAAACGAGAAAAGAAGCGCAAATACAACCACATGAACCTTGTAGGCGAAGAACTTGCAAGGCTTACGAACAACTCATTGAACAAAAATTTAATAAAACGCGTAAAAGATACCAAACCACAATACAAACTCAAACGCCACGAGCGTATGCAAAACCTCAACGGCGCCTTTGAAGTCGATAAATCAAACTACACCGGCAAAACACTGTTGCTTATCGACGATATTTGCACGACAGGCTCGACTTTTGAAGAAATGATAAAAGAGTTTGCAAAACACGGAATAACAGACATAATCTGCTTTGCCGCCACAACCCCGTTTGATTAAAGGAATTCAAAATGATACTAAGTGAATTTTCAAAATACTTGCAATCAAGAAACGAATATATTACCTCAAACCGCTCATCTGGCACGAAAATTCTTTGTGACTGGATTAAGCTCGTAATCAACAAGAATCCGAAAAACAACGTTGACAAAATCGTGCATAAAGAAATTATGCTTGCAGAAAACAAATCCGGAGACTTTTTTATTGTTGGCAAATCAGAAAGTGGCAGAGTTCTCGTAAACGCACTCTACAACTATGCTTTAAGCTACGAACATTACATCATGAGCAAGTGGCTTGAAGATAAAAAAGC
>ERZ1034925.233-NODE-233-length-29261-cov-12.541533_pt1 | contig 29261 bp, 63 predicted proteins | sample MGYA00520687_ERZ1034925 | MGnify/ENA primary metagenome ERZ1034925 (study PRJEB33766, sample SAMN09781758) | gut metagenome | biome: gut microbiome | host: Homo sapiens | place: Madagascar | study: EMG produced TPA metagenomics assembly of the PRJNA485056 data... | reverse complement strand
ATTTATATTATAGGTTGTGAGTATTTTTATAGTATCGTTTTTCCCTTATAAAATAAGGCTTTAGAGCAATTTCGTTGATGCCTTTTTTTTGACACTTTGCTGCTTGAGTGTTTTTTATCCTGCTTCGCTTGCGTGATTATTGATAATGAAAAAATGTGCCTTTCGCTTCTTCGAGCGTTGCTCTCAGCGCTACAGCCCCATTTGTTTCCTTATCAAAATCCCGTCTGCGCTTGCTTTCTTTATCCTCCCTTCCTGTTGTGTCTGATTCTTTTTCTAAAAAATATGCTTCGCACTCGTTTACTCCCGTTTTGCGCAAGCGCAAAATTGGTCGTAAACTTCGCTCTTACGAGTATTTTTTAGTTATGCTGCGCTCCACAGGAGCTTGCATATTTCTTTATAAAAGAGAAAAATTATAGAGATTTTTATATTTCTCTTGACATTCTGTGACCTTTGTGATATTATTATCGTAGAAAATGGAATGGGACTTTAAGCAAGCTTGAAGAATAGTGAACTTAGAGTTTTAGGAGCGAAGCGACGCTAAACTCTGTAGTTCACTCCATTTGCGGGACTTTATATGAAGAATATGGAGATAAATTTAAATGAATAATATGAATGGTACAAATAATATCTACGGAATGACTGATAGAGAATGGATTGGTAAATTGATTGACGAAGTAAATAAGAATTTGACTTCGTGGGATAATGATGCTCAAAATAGAGAAGAAAGTTTGAATAAGATTGCTCTGTTCTGTAGGGAAGTTGTTAGAGTGTGTGAGGAATGATAAATGGGTTCTATTAGAGATAAATTGAATTCTATCGCTAAAAACGAAAGATTGTTTTCTTTAAATGAGCTATATGACAATCAGAATATGCCTTGGAATGAATATTTTACTGAGCTTGTTAAGAAAGTTGAAGTCATGTCTGATGAAGAGTTTGCTTTGTATGTCGAACAGGGTGATGTTGATGTTGCTGAATTGCTTTTGAAAGATATGGAAAAGTTTAAACTTATTCGTGATAGTATTACTTCTGACTATATTAAGTTAAGTAAAAGTAATGTGGAGGATACTTGGAATGTATGAAACAGACTTTACTAAAGGTGTTTACAAGTTAGAGGATTTTTGTAACGCCTTGAAAGACAATAACTGTATTGTCGAGCGAAATGTATTTAATGATTGGCAAGCTCTTGTAGGTAGCACAAAGTATGATAGTATTAGATTCGTTATTACTGCTGTGCATGGTGAAATGAAATTCGGTTTTTGGATTGCTTGTAAGCATGATTTGATTATTACAGATTATGCTAAACAGCAATGGTTGGATTTCTTTTGTCTTAGTAAAGAAACAGAAGATGTTTGGGAAAGATTGCTTTTTTGTAGTGCTGTGAAGCCTGTTGAGAGTTTTGATAAATATGAGGATGCTGATACCTCTGTTTTTAAGGTTAAAGTTCGTAAAATTAAAATTTGTTCAAAAAAGAATAGAAAGGTTTAATTATGATTGTTGACGATATTATTAATGGTAAGGTTGTTCCTTATGATGTAACTTCTGTTATGCTTAATGTGAATGATATTCCAGCTCCTATCTTTATGACTATTGCAAGTTCTATTAATTTATCTGAGAATGAGAATTATTCTTATTTCGTTTGTAGACCTCCTACGAAATATAGGTTCTGGGATTTGATTTTCTGGGATTTGATTGATGAAAATGGTCAGAGACAGGAAGTTGATAATGATTTGAGCTATTGGCTGAATGGCCTTGTTAAAACTTATTTGACGCTTTTCTTTAGTTGGAATGTAACATATAAGACTAAAGGTCAGGAAATTTTTACCCTTGTTCGTGGAGATAATCAGAACAGAGAATTTAATAATTATAATTTCGATATTGAAAAACTTGGCTTGAAGCCTTGTTTTGACGAACATGGAAAAGTGTACGCTATTACTGTTGAATTTAATCTGTGCTTAATACTATGATTGAAAGCCTTTAGAGTGTTAGTGAGTGAAGATTATGAAACAGAGCTTTAAAATAGATGAAGTTCTTGAGCTTATTGAAAAGAATTTAAAGAGCATAAATAAATCAGAAGATTCTCTTGATATGATGCAGGATATTCTCGATTTGCAAAGTATGAAAATGCTTATGAAAAATAATGGGTATATTTATTTCGTTGGGAATCTTTGGTGTGTTGAAGTTGAATCTTTTGGTAGAATTAATAGATGGACGTTACCTAAGTGGATTGGAGATTTGTTGAATAATGAATGTAAAGTGTAAGTTTACTATTGATGAAGTTATTAGCTTAACAGAAAATTGTTATTATGTTACTGCTGACGATGTGGTAGATTTGTGTGATTTGAGAGATATTGGCTTTGAAAATGTCAGGTGGGTTAAGGACATTTTTGAAGAATTTGGCGGTTGCTGGGTTGCTGAAAAGATTGAGCATGAAGTTGATGGAGATAAGCATGGCGGTATGCTTGTTTGCTTGAGTGTAAGAGTTGGAAGAATGCTTGACGAAGTTTGTGAGAAAGAAAGTAAGAACGAGAATGCCAGAATTAGAAATAAGGTTGAGGATTTAATGTATGACTTGCATGATAGTCTTAACAAGTGGAATGGAGATAATCAAAAAGGCGTAGAAAGAATTATTCTTGTGTTGGAAGATTTAGTTGATGTGTTTAGGCAAATTAGAGATAAACAGATTGATGAAAAAGAAATTGCTGGAACATTTTAAGTTAGTGTAAATGGTCTGTGGATAAATTGTGGATAAATTGTGGATAAATTGGGGGTATTTTATGAAGAATATGTGAATTGTGGATAATTCTGTGGATAAATAGGTCGGTTTGTGGAAATCTCAGTTTGCTGGAAACACTCGTCTTCCGATATATCGGTTGCCGATATAGTGTAATCTGGTTTCTTTTAGGGGAGGAAGAGAGTGTAATACCAAGCTTCTTGTTAAAAAAATTTTTTCACAAGTTTCTTGTAAATTCCCAAATTTCCACAAAATCCTATAAAATTCTCTTGAAAAATTTATAAAACTCTTGACAAAACGCTTCTCATACATTATAATATATGTATAATAAATCAGATATGTATAATAAATCAGGGAGGTGTTTCACACAATGCCAGCAAATCCAATTCGTATATCTTCACACGCAAAGCTTCGTTTTTCATCTCGTTTATCAATAACGCACAAGTCAGAATTTTTAAGTCTAACAAAGGCAGCACGTTCAAAGGGACTACCTATCCACACATTAAATATTTCAAACTACAACGGATGTTATAAGGACAAGTTTAATTTAACCTATCCAGAGTTTTTGGCTTTAAAGAACAGGGTATATTTCAAGTCTAATGCAACGAAAGCATATTATTATAAAGGTCATGTGTTTATCTTTGAGGGGAAGAGTTCAAAGACTCTGACAACAGTGTATCCTATTAATGTAAAGGGATATGAGGGTAAGGAACAGCCTAAGTTTTAAAATGCTGAATATGGAGGGATAAATAAAAATGTTTATGGACATTGACCGTTATCAGATAACTATGGATGGAGAAACGCCGTTTAATGGAGAGTTTTACAAGAATCTCTTTATTAACATTTATAATCATACAGGAAAAGGAATGGATAAATTCATTGAGACAAGGAGATATTATATTCCTAAGAATCAGTGGGTGATGTTTTTGCATTTTCTTGAAGAGTGTCCACAGGGGATTGTTGTAGATAGTGTAGAGAGTTTATTGAAGCTACCTGATGGGACAAGGATTAAAAGGTTTGAAATCAAGGGCATTCCATATTAAAATAAAACAAATTAAGTTAAATTTAAATAAAGGAGCATAAGAAAAGGGCATATGCCGAACATATATAAGCAGAGGAACAAGCTAAATCAGCTTGCATTGAAGAAGCAGAAGGAGTTTCCAGAGACAGTTGAATGCATTAAACCATTGTATTCTCCAAAGAATCCAGAATATATTTCACTTAATGTAGGTGAGAAAGTAAATCTAAAGCGTTTTCCCTCGGCTTCAAGTAAAGATACATTATATACATTTGGGTTTGTGTCGAATGCTGAACACGATAATGTAGATTTGTTTTTCTTAACTGAGGAAGAAGTACGAGAGTATTTTGACGTAAGTGAAATTGAAAAGCGAGGACTACAGATTACAGATGCACCAACAGAGACTGGTTTTGGAATGGCGTTGTCACAATTGAAGCAAGATTAAAATGTTAAATATTGAATGCTAAATGTTGAATATCGTTAAAAAGATATTGACAAAGGACGAATAATATGATATAATAGGCTCATGCTGAAAGGTATGAGCCTAAAGGTATAGCTTAAAGTAAAGGAAGGAATATAAAATGAAATTTTTGGCGAGGAATTATATTCCAGACCGACCAGTAATAGTATATAGGCGTGACGCTGCGAATAAATTACTGGCTCAAGGATTTAGAATTGTTTCAGTAGAAAAGAATCTTAAAAGAGATGGGGATACAAGTATATTTTTATTTGACCCTGAAAATGGAGAAACTTTAAAAGCGCTGGATAAAATTTTAATTGAGCTCAAAGAAACCAAAAACGATATTAATAGGTTTATACCCCAAAATTAAAACAAAAAGATAAAGAAACAACTAAGAAACAAGGAGTAAAAATAAATGCCTAAGAAGAATGAATATCCTGTACCAGATACATCAGGATATATTAATCCAAAGACTAAAGAGTATTCAAATCTAAAAGCCTTATCCACATGGCATGATAGCGGAAGTTATATGTGGATAAGTTTTGAAAAGAAAGCTAATTTTTGCAAAAATTTCGGAAGAGACGTATGGGAGCTATATGAAGAGCTTCATGGTTTTTGGAGAGGAAATAATAAAACTGTAATAAGATTATCTGACCTATTATTTATGCTTGAATGGGGTAAAGATAAATATTATACAGTAGTAGAGAAAGCTGAAAAGCTTGGAATTTTGAAAACTGAGTCCGTAGGGAATGATGGAGTAGAATTTACTTGTCTATTAGATTATAGAGGACAAGAGAAAGACAATGAACTAATTCCTCGTGGGACATTCCCGATAGATTATTGTGAACAGGCATATAATTATGTAACGGTTCCTCATATAGACCCGAACAATAAAAAGATGAGTTTAGAAGAATATAAAAAGACAAGTCGAAAGCTGAATGCAGAGAGCATGAGCTAAACATGAATAACATCTCTGAAAAGCCAAACACTTTAATATAGTAGCGAGCTAAATTTTTTAAATATGAAATCATCATTACCCTTCTGATAAACAGAATACCTTGAGCCCCAAAAAGAGGGTAAAAGTGCTCTAAACCCTTATTTTATAAGGAAAATAATTTTTTTACGAAAACACTGTTACCCTTCTGATAAACAGAAGACCTCTTCTGATAAACAGAATAGGTATTCTGATAAACAGAAGAGGTAGTCGGATAAACAGAATAGGTATTCTGATAAACAGAATGCCCCTTCTGATAAACAGAAACCCAAAGTGCTCTAAACCCTTATTTTATATGATAAAACCTCACCCCTAAGAAAAGAAGGAATATAAGGAATATAAAATAAGATATAAAAAAGAAGAAGTAAATATTTCTCGCCCCACTTCAAAAGTGTGGCTCGGTTCCGCTAACGCTACACATGGACATACATGATACAGATATAAATGATATAAATAAAGGAATAAGTATAATGAGTATAAGATATAGATATGATAAATATGATGTACTAAGAAATGTAATGTATCATTACTTATGTAATTGGAATAACCAGAGTATATGTGTAAATTTAAGTTTATTTCAGAATAATAAAGATATAAACACTGTAGATATACTTATTTATAGTTTACTAAAGAATCTTAGTGATACTATAGGATTAAAAGAAGATAGTTATAAGTCTATAGTTATATCTAATGTTGAAATAGGGAATATATTAAATGTATCTAAAGATACAGCAAAAAGGACACTAAATAAGTTAGCTGAATTAAATTTAATTAAAATAGAATGTGAAGGCTATAGTAACAGGCGTATAATTTATATGCCTATTGAAAATAAGTGAGGTAGAATAAAATGCCAAGAGGAAGACCAAAGAAAAAAGTAACAGAACCGTTTAAGTTAGTCGATGCGCCAAAGTGTCAAAATGACACTTTGGATGATACTTTGGGGAAAAATGACACTTTGGAAAATGCTGTGAATACTACAGAAAACAAAGCGGAATCTACAAAAAGCAGGAAATCTTCAACCTCTAAGCAATATCCTCTTTGTACTCGATGTGGAAAGCCTATCTCAAATACTAATCCATTTAGAGTTAATTTAGCTTATCTTACTTCTGTGGCTTCATATCATCGCAATGTAGCAGAAGATGTACCTACATTATGTAATGAGTGTGCTAAAGGTCTGAGTGATGCTGTGGATAAGTATTTGATTAGTGGTGGAGCTAAGAGGAAATTTGAAAGAGAATGAGAGAGAATAAAATTTTTATTCTTTCTGAATGTTCCACTGATACAGTAGTTCAAATCTTTGTCAAAACCTTTTATGATTTTGAACATGAAATAAATACGAAAAATACGAAATAAACCTGAAAAAATAAAACTGGATTAAAACAAATTAAGGAGAACAAAGTCATGGCTAACACTACAAATCCCTATGTCCCTAAGCCCGTATACGAAACTTGTGTCACTCGTATCATTGGAGAACATAAGTGTCTGTGGTATTCAAACTATAGACCTGATGTGCGTAAGATGGAAAAGCTCATGGAAAGTAATCCTGATGATGTAAAGATTGTTTTAGACTATCGTAATGAAACAGGTGAAGCTTATGGGCTACAGGTTAAAGTGCCTGAGAAATGGTTTAAGACTCCAAGCAGACCCAAGCAGATTAATCTTACTAATGAACAGAAAGCTGCAAGGTCTGAGCGTATGAAGAAAGTCGCAAAAGGACTTTGGAAGAAAGAAGAGAATAACGCATAATTAATTCTATTAATTGATTCTATTATAAATTTTTTAGAAAGCACTATTTAAATTCAATATGACAAAACTACCCCAGAGAGATTGCAAGTTGTCTCTTTGGGGTATTTTTGTAATTGTGTGTATTTGTAAAAATTTAGATGCGAAGTAGACGAAATGCAAAACCTAAAAAATTATAAATAGTATAGTGTTAGAATTTTGAGAATTTTTGTTTTGTGAGGTAGGGGGAGTATAATTTGATGGGTAAACGTGGATTTAAAAAATCGGGGCGTTATTAAAAGAAATAAAGGATGGGCCGCGAGATTTGAAAAAGGGGGCTTTAAGGGTGTGAAAAAAAGGGGTGGCCCCGTTAGAATAAAAAGGGTGTGGTGGGTGGGGGTAAAAAGGGGTACCGCAGGGTATAGTTTCCCCTTCCTACCGGAAGGACCTTATAAACTCCCCAATATAATTGAAGAGAAAGACTTTTGGTTTTTAGTCTTTTTTAAAAAATCTCTTACCCACCCACCACAGCCCAGAGATTTAATTAAATGTTATACTGTTCAAATAAATGACGTTGTGGAGCAAAATCGCCATAATACTCTTTTTCTGCTTTTAAGCGAGCAATTATAGCATCTTCTTTTTCTAAGAAATAACCAAGAGTAATAGATTCTCCATTTACACCAATGTAAGCTTTCCATTTTTTACCCCTTGGTTGAGGTGGACTTACACCAATAATGCCACTTTTAGTAGGAAATTTTCTTGTAAAATTCCACATATTTTATGTATGAGTGGCAGGACGCAAATTAGATTTTCTATTGTTTAAGGTATTTCTGTCCACATGGTCACAAATTTCATATTGAAAATTTGTAACAAGTCGATGCATTTTTATCTTTTCTACTTTACCATTAATGCGTTTATCAGCTAAAGCATAACCGTCACAATAAAACCAAGTATATTGCGAGACTTTTTCATAGTCTTCTAAATCAATATAAAAAATTTCATCTCTGGTATTAAAATGACCTATTACATAATCATCGTAAAACTCATATTTATTACCCTTTTTAACATTGTGAGAACAACCACAACTCTTTACGAGATTATGAGTAATATTATGCATAGTTTGACTTGTAATGTTACCACATTTACAACGCCATAAATAGTAAGTTGGAGCATTTTTTATTTCGCCTTTTTTCACACGCTCTTTTTCGCGAAGATTTCGTTCTTCATCTTTGCCCATATAAACAAATTCTCCAACTTTATCTCCAATTTCCATTAGAATTCCTCCTTTCTATAAGTCCCATCCACCCACCCATTCCTTATTTAAGGAATCTTACATAATTGATAACAGAGTTGATGATACTCCTTAGAATTGAACCAATCCTCAATATCCTCATATTTCTGAGAAACAATTGGAGGAAGATTGGCTCTCTCCTGAGCCCACTTCTGTTTTCGCTGTTTCTTCTCACGTTTAATTTCGCTTTCGCAATGAATGACAAAAGCAATCATAAACGCAAGAATGGATAAACTGATAGGATTCATAAAGCCATCGACAAAACCAGCCTGAATAGCTCCTGTCCACCAGAGCACCCAAGAAATATAGAGCAGAAAAACCATATTTTACTCCTTTCCTAAATATTTTTCAAACAAATCATGTTGAGTGGCAAACTCTCCATAATATTGTTTTTCGGCTGTTAATCTTGCAATTATAGCTTCGCGTTCAGTTGGAAATGAACCAAGCCATATTCTTTTTTTGTTTATTATAATGTAAGCTCCCCATTTCCAATTGTCTTTTTTAGGTTTAATTACTCCTATCACTTTATCTCGATTGGAATTACGATTCCACACATTTTGAGAATGAGTGGCAGGACGTAAATTTTCTTTGCGATTGTTTAAACGATTTCTATCTTTATGGTCGCATAATTTATATTGAAAATTGGTAACATAACGATGTAAAAGAATTCTTTCTTTTTCACCGTTATTGTTTATTATATCAGTATAAGCGTAACCATTTTTATTAAGAAACCAAGTGTATTTTGAGACTTTCTCATAATCGTCTAAATCAATATAAAAGATTTCATCTCTGGTGGTGAAATGACCTATTACATAATCTTCATAAAACTCATAAGTATTTTTACCAGTTTTATATCGTTCACAGCCACAAGATTTTACAACTCCGTGTAAAATATTATAGCGAGTTTGACTTGTAATATTGCCACATTTGCATTTCCATAAATGAAAAACTGGTCTCTTTTTTCTTTCACCATTTTCGAATCTTTCTTTTTCTTTTTGGTTTCTTTCCTTGTCAAGACCTAAATAGATAAAACCGTTAATTTCTTCGCCAATAGTTAATTTTTCATATGACATAGGCAACACTCCTTTCTTTCAAAATCAGTCTTCCCTATTCAGGAAGTAGTACAACATTAACCATGTAGTACCCAAAACGATAATAACTCCTTCTACTGTGATAAAACCATCTCCTTTCCAAAAAATATTTTTATTCAAACATCGGCCAATTGTCAATGTTAGAACAATCATAGCAATCCTCCGCCACTTCCTTCGAGATATAACAAATATCACCGATATTGGTTGCACCGAGGCTTTTTAAGTCCTCAGATAAAAAGGACTTAAGACGAAGACGAATTTCGCAATCATCATCAAACTCAAGCGGAGGAATCTTCGTTTTGATGCAAATGCTGGTAATTTCATATCCATCCTTATCTAAGAAATAAACTTCGACAAAATAGAAATCGTTAATAGCTTTCATAATAGTTCTCCTTTTTCAAATTTAGATTTTTTGGCGCAAATGATTAAGAATCATCTGCTGGGTATCAAGAATGATACCTTTATCCATATCTTTGATTTCGATAATGGAATCACGAGAATCTTCATTCTCCATGATTTCATCGAGTTCAAAATCAGACATGACCTTAGAACTACCATCGAAGAATGTAATCCAATACATACAATAATCCTCCTTTAAACATTTGTAGATTTTCTACGACGAGTGGTACAATTACGAGTTGCAGGAAATACAACTCCATAATCCATAGTATAACAGAATGGAGTGATTCCGTCAATATCATATTCAATTTTAACGGTAATCCATTCTGGATGAAGAAGCTTGGAAAGCACAGTTTCGACTTCAGCTTTCTTAAAGAAATAGCGCTCATCATCAGCAGAACGTTTTGTGCGCCTTTGATTAAAGTGCTCAATAGCTTCAGACAAGACAGCATTCACAGCTTCGGTAATGATAGCATTGTTTTGTTCAGTAAGAGAAAGAGTGGGAGTGGTAGCAGAAGTAGTATTCATGGTTAAGCCTCCTTAATATTATTTGAATTGTATTTGCTGTTTTCAAACCATCTCTTAGCATCATTGAAAGTGATGTTACTTAAGAAATGTTCGAGATAGCCCCAACGAGAAATACCACGCTCTTCATCATGCTCAATTTTCTTAAGCAGAACCCAATGAGGACAAGGGTATCGGTCCTTAGCGAGAGCATATTCATAAGAGGGATGATAATACACGGGAAATTTCTTTAAGCTAAACTTATCTGAGCGAATCCACTTAGTCATTTTTAATTCTCCTTTCTTTTATTTTTAGTTTTAGTTAAAGAATGTACGAATAGCATCACAAAGTTTATAACGCTGTCCACGAATTTTGATATAAGTTCCGCCATTCTTGTTGGAATAGATGCGGAGTTTATGCTGATATTCAGGATTAGTTTTCTTTCCAATCCAAGCTCCCTCAGCGCAGAAAAGAGAATCATTGATGTCGTATTCAATTTGGTAGATTTCCAGACCTCCCAGAACAGAGAGATAAGCGATAGGATAAAGATTAGACATATTCTGTGCGAAAAATTCTTTCTTGGTCATAATAGACATATTAGTTCTCTCCTTTCATAAGACCGCGAAGTAAATTATACATCAGAGTATTTGCTTCTTCATCGGTTTGAAGCATAACGGTAGCCTCCTCAAAAGTTTCATCATTGGTAATTTTGAGAGTGGCGCGACATTTGTTTTGGACAATGGTAATCATAACAATTTCCTTTCTCCCCGTATAGCCGATAGGTCAGCTTTGAACTCAATTTAATTGACGATGTGAATGAGCCACAAGAACACAGTAAATTCCAAGACTAAAACCCAACCAACAATACTGATACATAATCACATCCTTTCATTTTTTTATTTTCGTTTTCGCTTTGATGCTATGAATCCGTAAACAAATCCCACGAATATGTTTATGATAACAAAAGCATCTATGAAATTGATACCATAAATATTATTAGGGATATTGCCACAGACAGCATAAAGGAAAACAACAAAGAGAACAGCTACATTCAGATAGAACCACCTCCTTTCATTGTTGATGTTTGTATTATAGCATCAGTGCTGCTGAAATACAACAGTTTTAATTTTCTTATTCCAACATTTCTGACAAACCGTACAAGTGACAGTTTTATCATGCTGATTAGGACAGGTGGAATAAGACTTAGGAAATTCAGGATTCTTAGACTTATCCTTAAAATCCACATAAGCCACAGGAAAGCTATACGGATTAGGAACAATCCAATCCTTATCCCATGCGGAGAAGATGATATTCAAGTTCTTGGGAAGCTTCTCATTTTCAGAAAGCCATTCATTCACGATGAAATATTTCTTCGTAAATGCCATGAACTTAATCTTAGGATTTCTCAAGGCAATTTTGACCATGCCTTCAAAGAAATCATAATCAGGAATATCCCCTGCATCAAAGAATCTGCAAAGGCTCAAGCCAGAATGTTTCAGTTTGAAGTCAACCTGAGCCCAGAAGTCTTCAGGGTCATCGTTGTAGATGCGAAGATTCCGAAGATACGCTGCCTGAACAGAAGTAATCGTTTGACACCCCTTCATGCAGTAGCAACCATCCTTTTTGCAAGGAGCGTCCTCGCGACAACAGCAAGTAGGAACTGCAATGTCAAGAACCCCCATACCAGTCTTAGAGTTCTTATTGGTTACATGAATTTCGTTGGTTCTCATGGAAAGGTGCTGGATATAATCCTCACGAGACAGGGCGAATTCCTTTTTAGCAGTTTTCTTAGCCATAACAAAAATTCCTCCAAAAAAGTTTAATTTTCCTCTTGACAAACTTAAGAAGATGTGCTATATTATCATCAATGGGAGGCAGAGATGCGCCTCTACCTCCCGTCAACTCATTCGTTAGTTGCGGTGCTTGATGATAAACACCTGAACTATGCTGCTAACATAGTCAACGAAAATGATTCGCTACATATTTTCACTTCCTTTCTAAATAAAGTGACTACGAATGAGTAGCCTATAAATAGAGAGACAGTTAAATGAAACCGTCTCTCTTTTATATTTGTATTTTAAAAGACATAGTAAGTTGCTCTGAGGATAGCTTCAAGTTCATCCTTTTTCATAAGCTTGGCATTATGGGTAATCCAGTTAATGTTACGTTTAGTGAATTTGGTGTCTCGAATCTTCTGAGGTATATCATCCCACTTAAGATAAGCTTCGGGACCCATAACACCATCTTTGTAATCGTAAGTTGTGAAAGCATAACGGAGATGCTTAGGAATACGAGCATCAATGAAAAGACATCCATCGTTATTGTCGGCATAGAAGATATAATCATTTAGATTAGCATTAGGAACACCTTGTTTAAAAGCTTTCCATTCTTCGATTAAATCTTGACCAATAACTACATCTTTGTAGTCGAAATTGACGCTGGCAATGTAACGGATTTTGTGGGCAACAAAAGGAAGATAATCGTTAAAAAGAGAATTTTGACTTTTAATCCACCCCATAAGATAGCGAGCGCGAGAAATCATACGTTCACCATAATTATACTGGAAATAAGTGGCGCTAATGCAATCACGATTCTGATTGTCCTTGTAAATGACGTAAATCTGAGAACGCTGACCCATAGTAAATACCTCCAAATATTTTTTAGAATTAGTTTAATAAGCTTAAAAATTTACTTAAGGAACATTTTACCATTTTCAGTAGTAATGGTACTCTTATAAATCACATCTTCATAGTAGAAGATGTAATTATCCAGAGTTTCATTACGCTGGAAACAATCAGGCTTAGTCATACGACCAATACCAGACTTATTCCCCTCGTAAACTGTGATGAAATAGAAAGAAGGTTCTCTTACCAGATTATTTCCAAGAGAAGCAGAGAAAGAAAAATCACGAATATATGCCTGAATTTCTTTTATTGTTTCTTTATCAGCAATAACGTTAAGAACGTTAGAGCAGATAACAATATAAGGGTCATAACAGAGTCCTGAAGACAAAGCAATATTGTTTTCTTCAACAGGCTTCCAGAACGGGTCATATCCTCTGAAGATAAAACCCTTAGTAGCAAGGAAATGTTCAATGTGGTCAGTATATCGACCACAACCAAAGTCAAGAACAATAGGCGTTCGATTGAATTTGGTGAGCTTAGCCCAATGTTCGCGAAGAGCATCCCAGTTTAAACGGTTGTAGATAGCAGGGAGTTTCTTGGAGTTGATGGAAGTGTTCTTGGAACTGATGTTGGGCTGAATAGTGCAATACATTGTAATACCTCCTTAAATTAAATAATTTTGGTTAAGAGCGAATCTGTGCTGCGATTTTGTCAATGACAAGCCGATACTTGTTTGTCATTTTAGGAGACCTATAATTACGTCCATGACGAAAGACATTGACGATATTATAGCTATCATCAGAACGAAGCATATAGGGAGTATTGAATTGAATGAGCACAGAAACATAATCAAAATGTTCTGTAGGAGCATTTGCCTTCCACTCAATGATATACTTTCCTGTTTCAACAACAGGGGCAAAGATTTTCAACTCCCGTCCAGACTCATCATGGAGTGTCTTGAGATAGAAATAATCTCCATAGATAACGTTGTACTTAGATTTAGCCATTGTCATAACCTCCTTAAAAATATTTTTTAGAAACACTTGACAAACGAAAATTTCTATGTTATAATCTTCACCATAGAGAAATAAGAAACCCGTATTTCCTATTTTTCTTTTTGGCATAACCAATCAATTAAAATTAGTTACGATGGTGAAGTACACGACTTGCGACAATCGCGTAATAATAATCAACAAAGATTATTTTCTACATATTATCACCTCAATTCTATTCCTAAGAACATAAGATAGCTATACGGGTAGCGAGTAAGAGAGACAGAAGTGTGAGTTCTGTCTCTCATTTTTTATACATCAATTATGACAGATTCCTCGATAACGAGAAAATCGCCAGCAAGGTGCATATCATAAAAGGTATAAGTTGCACCAGCAATGGATTCAACAGGAATTGGGTCGCTGACATAACCCAGATTGCTCAGATACTCTTGCTTTGTCTTGAAATCTTCTTCAAGGACAGCATCAGCTTCAAACCATTCATCTTCATTGTCGAAGGTGTAGATATGAAGCTGAGTCTTTGCGGTGTTATCGTTGTCGGGAATCCAAGCGTAACCAGTAGACATATACTTTTTCATTTTTTGTTCCTCCTTAAACCTCTTAAAATAAAGTTTTAACCTCAAGCTTATTGCAGTAACATTTACCGCAACGATAACGTTCAGGATGTTGGACAATATTGCATGACCTTGTTCTTGTAGCAATCACCTTGTTACAAACGGGACAAAACACCTGATACTTTGCCCCTCCAAGTCGAGCAGCAGTTTCCTGAGCATACCATGCAGGAGCATCATCAGGATTCACACATCGAGTTACCTTAAACTCTGTGAAATTGGAAACATAATTAGCTTTATATTTCCATTCACCAGTATGTTTCATGCCATTTTTAGTAGCATGAAGAACCTCATGGAGAATTACTTCATGAACTCCTCTGGGGAGGGCTACCTCAAAGTACCGATGAGAAAATGTGAGGACATATTTATATTCACTGTCCTTGTGACAAAGACCCAGAGATTTAGGTCTGGGCTTTTCGTTCCATCCGATATGGAACTGAATATCTTGCATTTTCTTTTCGTGTCCCCAGATATAATCTAACCAGATACAAATTTCATTCACCTCCTTTCTAATGTCGTCAAGGGTGTAAGTGGCAGTGTCTTTGCGAGAGAAAGAAGTGGGGATAAGAGTGCGAACAGTAGGCATAAAACTTTCCTCCATTAAGATATAGATATTGGACATATTAGACATATGGATTAATTGTGGTCACGAACATCGGCGAAATGGTCAATGATAGCGTTTGTGTCTTTTTGGATTTTATTGACAGCTTTTTCAATTTCATTGAACAGGTTGAGACGAAGATTGGTGTAGATATTATATTCTTCCCAACGAGTGATAAAACCAGCAGGAGAAAGGCCAAAAATCCCAAAAACAGAAGTGGGAATAAATGGAGAGTTTAAACTATAATTGTCATTGAAATAAACCCCTTGAACATACATATAGTTATTTTTATTAATGGAAACATTAATTTGGCATCCCGTGTCATCCTCAATATAAGTAGCGCGAATTACAGGGATTTTAGCCTCTTTCATAGCTTCAACTAAAGGCTTAAGCTGTTCACAAATTGCGTTCCACTTAGCCTCACCAATTGCATTGATTTTAGGAGTGTAGAAGTTATCGGTGGTTTTGTAGTTGGTTTTGGTTTCGCTAAGCTTCTTAAGAGCCATAGCAAGCTCTAAATCTTCCTGAGTGTTATATTCGACAGTGACCTTGATGTTGTTGATAATGTTAATGTTCTTTTCCATGATAATTCTCCTTTAAATAAATTTTAGTAAGTTTGTTTTGGATTAATTAGAGGAAAGGGGCAGAGGAATTAATCCTCCGCCCACAAATCGCTAAGATTATCAGCACAATCGTCCATGCCCATAGAATACTCTGCACGAGCATTGGGAAGGCGATAAAAAGCGTAGTCCAGTTCCTTAATAACGTTGATGAGGTCTGTCTTGCTGTAGTTATGACCATTGTTTCCAATGAAATCATAAAGCTCGTGATTTTTGATGGCCTGAATTAAATCCTGATAATTTTTGTCCATGATAATTCTCCTTTCTTAGTCAGCCACTTCAATAGTATAGAAATCTTCGTCACAGTGGAAACACTGATAGGTGTAGCCTTCAACAGTAGAAGGATAAAGATTCCGTCCACACTTCGGACACTTCTTTACAGGGTTACATTCTTCACCTCCATTCTCAAGAAATTCCTTTTCATCTTCTGTGATGATTTCATTCTCTTCCAGAGCGGAAAGAAGCCCATCATAGGTTTCGCAGATTTCTTTCTGGAACTCTGGAACAGCCCCAATCTTACGCTTAATCATTTTCACCTCGCTTCCATCAACGACTACACAAGGAGTTTCATCTCCAAAAACATTGTGTTCAAGGAGACAATAAACCCTGTCATTGACACGCTGAAAATCAATGACGCTCCACAGACCAGAGTGACCGACAGTTTTGTAAGTGTTATCCCTAACCATTTTTAAATCCTCCTTAAAATTGTTATTGGCTATGGCTAATGGTTTGGTTAAATCTGAGAATAAGTGTCCCAGTTCACATTGTAAAGATAAGAGCCCATCATAATGAGAAAGAGTTTACGCTGGTTTGACTCACCCCAAACACGACGCATACCAGTGATATTGGGATGAGGGCCTGCATTGGGGAAAGATTCGATATGAGCCTTAAGGAATGGGGAAATGCTGGACTTCTTGGCATACTTAACGGGATAGATTTTGTTTTTCATTGAAATAAGCCTCCTTAATTTTCTTTAAAGTTGACAGGTAAGATTTCATAATTGTTCACCTCTTCAGGCATGAACAAATCCTCAGAATAGAACCCTTCATTGGAAAGGAGTTTGCAAGCTTTAAGCTCGTTTTCTGAAAGACAAGACTTGTTAAATAGAGGACTGGTTGTCGCCAAGCCAGCTATATAGCATAGAGTAAGTTTAGGGAAAAACTCAAATTCATAAACTTTAAATTTAACTCTTCCTTCTTCAACAAGCTGGTTAAAAGTATCAGCCCACATACAAACAGCAGTAGGCATATTAGGACAACTATCATCAGGAACACAAATATCATCCCAAGAATTGATAGGCTCATCGAAGCTGTCTGTATAAAAAGTGATTTCAAGAACACAGGTTGTGTCAAAAGGATGCGGTAAACAAGCGTTCTGAATCTGAGCCGCTTCATTACAACGTTCAATACAATATTGAATCGCTGTTTCATTATCGTCATCATAAATACACTCAGATTTTTTCATGAGAGTGGCATCATAAAAGAAAATTGTGTCTCCATCTGCACAAGCCCAAGGATGAACAATTTTATTGTTGCCGTGTTCAAAACCATATTCGCCATGAGTGATAGGTTCAACCGCAGATTTAATGCAGCCATGATAAAGAGTGTAAGACATAATACTAACCTCCTAAATATTTTTCAAATAAGTGTGAAAAAGTTCTTGACAAATAGGGTATAATATGTTATACTGTCCACAGTAAGAGAAGTTGACCCACATCTTCCCTTACTGTGCGTAATTAAAGTGTTGGATTAATTACGGGGCTTCAGGATGAAGACACAAACAATATTGTCAGTGTAATCGACGTAGATAATTTTCTACATACTATCGTCTCCTTTCAATTAAGATGATATGTAAACAGAGTTGTGGGACTCTGAAACATTAGAGAGTGGTTTTACTGCTCTCTTTTGTTTTAGTCACGGGGGTCAAAAGCAACGTCAATCCAAAGACCATCTCCTTCATTGGGGTCATGATGAAGTTCAACATTTTCAACAAACACATCATCAGGAAGGCTACTCCAATCCCAAAAGCCAACGGTGTCATATGTGTAATCACATCCAACCATCCATTCACTCTTAGATGTATTGTAGACTGCGATTTGGGTATCTTTGGAGAGGGTTCGAATGAAATCCTTAATGGAAACGTAGTGGTCAGGACTTACAGTCTTGTTCTCCTCTCCATTTAAGTAGTCGCAAGCTGCCTTGAAATCCTCAAGGAAATAGTGTCCCTGAGCCCAATAATGACGCTGATAATTAATCCCCCATGCCACGATGTATAGGGGGTTGCCTTCCTTAGTCCACTCACAAAGAAGAGTACGGTCAAGGTTCTTGTTTTCAGCAATGATTTCGTAGGTAGTTCCATTATCGTTTCTAAACTCTCTAACCATTTTAAATACCTCCAAATATTTTTTAGAATGTTTATAAATTGATAAAAAAGACTTGACAAGTGGAAAGAAATATGCTATAATCAAGTCACAATCTAAAAGAGACCTGCAACCTCAGATAGATTGTGACTTGTGCAAGAAATCAAGTGGGATTAATTTCTATGCTTAATAATAACAACCTAACAGGTGTTATAAGTATAATCAATGTGTATGATTTTACTCATGTGAAATCACCTCTTTTCTCCCTCTATAGGGAAAGTTAAGCTTTGCAGGAGCTTAATAAAAAGGACGAGTAGCTGGTAACTACCCGTCCTTTTATTTTAAGTATGGTTACTCATTTTCAGGTAACGCCATAAGAACAACTGCCAACTCTCTGAAAAAAGCATCTCTTGCTTCTTTTATGTTAGGTACATCACACATTACCCCAGAAGCGGCACATTCTTTACATTCTTTTCCATTGGGACAAGTTGAAAAATCATACAGAACTTGGGCTCTTTCTTTAATAGTCATGTTTATTCTCCTTTCTTTTCTTTGAGTTATTGGTTAAAAGTTCTTCTTGCCAACAAAAGCAAGGTTCTCAAGTTTGATGGTCAGAACATCAGGCTTCTCATCAAGCTTGTTAAAATACGAAGCCTGAATCAAACCAGTTGCCTGAAGGTCAGCCTTCTTGATTTCCTTACCATCGAGGAAATACTTAACCTTGGACTTATTGGGAGTGGAATGAGCAACAACATAAATATTGTGCTCACCAGCCTTGTTGGTATGCTCGATGAAACGGTCAGAACCAGCGAGATAGGTTCCCCAAGTCCTCTGCTGAGGGGTATAGCCCTGCTCCATCTTAGCCTTGATGGAAGCCTTGTTGGTACGATTGATGCCGAAACGAACAGTTGCAAGAGTCTTCTTGTAGGCAACATGACCAGACTTCTTTGCTGCGGCAGTCAGAGGAAGGTCAGTAGTCCATCCGATGCTTACGAATGTCCCCTTGTGGATAGCGTTGATAATGGTCATGGCTTCATTCTTGTTCATGATAATTCTCCTTTAAATTAAAATATTTGTTAGAAAGATTAAAATTAAGATTCCTTATTCATAAGGTCAACAGTTTTACGAACAGGGCAAGTTTCACACACTTCTTCAGATAAGAAAGCGCAATCCATGCAAACAACATCAACTGCTTCTAAATACTGCTTTTTGGCTTCTTCTTTGTTAACGATTCTGGTCATGATTTTGTTCTCCTTTAAATTAAAATAGATTTTTTATTCAGAAGGGAGACAGCTTACGCTGCCTCCTCTACTGCACTCCAAACAGCCTCAAGAAGAGGAAGTTCATTGATAACTGCGGTGAAACTCGCAGGAGTCTTGGTGTTGCGCCAAGAAACAGGGTGACTTGCAACGTCAGAAGCTGCCTGAATTGCTCCCCACGCCGTATTATTGAAGTTAGTCAAATCCTGCTGGTCATATGCCTTAAGCATCTGTTCAATCTGCGCAAGATTGCGAATCTGGATAATATCCTTATCCTCAGCATTGACAGGGAACAGACGCTTTGCCAAAGCCTCAAATGCATCACGACTGAAAGGCTTAACAGCAAGCTTTTCAGCTTCCTCATTCAGAGCAGCGAGATAGTTAGTATTCTGAAGAAGAACCTGACGTGCGGCATCCAAACGTCCCTGAAGGTTGGAAGAGTGACGAATTGCAATCTTATTGGTTGCACACTTGAGGGAACGAGTGATGGCATTAGAACAGAAAAGACGAACAGGGCTGAACATGACACGGACACAACCCGACCCATCAAAACTATTAAAGAAATTGATAAAGCCCTTGAATTCATCACCGAGAATGTTCAAAGGTTCGGTGCTCATACAAATGAAACTCTTAGCACCACGAGGTCCGTAAGTGCTTGCGGTTTCAAACTTAGCACCTTCCATGACAAGAGAATCAAGGAAGTCAAACCCCTCGGTGTTCTGAAGAATCTCGTAATTCTTACCAACAACACCGAGACTATCCATTGTATCAGTACGGACAGTAGCGAACATATCGGGAATGTTGTGGGGAGTGTCAACCAAAATCTGATTGCCATTCCACTCCTGAACAGACTTGGTAATGAACTGGATGGGAAGCTTTTCGACCTTGAAATCCATCTTGCTCAACTTAAGAGCAGTTTCAAGGGAGTTGACGTTCTGAAGGTTGATGCCCATGCCTTCGAAATACATCTTGCGCTCGTTGTTGTCAACCTTTTCCAGAACAGAAGCGACCTTCATAGAATCAAAATTAGCGAAACCCATAGTATAATCCTCCTTAAAATAAATAATTGTTTTTTTGTTGGGTTGGTTTACAGATAAGGGGAGATATATTCCCCTTTATCTTTTAAGCAGAATACTTCCAAAGAAGCACAAAGAGTTCATCAACGAGCTTTCGAGCCTTAGCCTTGTCTTCATTTGGCATAGAAGTGTCAGACTTTAAATCTCTCTTGAGAATATTAAGAGCATCAAGGTAACTGAGTTTGGTAATGTCGAGATTTTCAATTTTCATGGCTTGTTTCTCCTTTTAATAAAATAATTTGTGGCTTATGGTAAGGGTGGAAGAATTACTTCCACCCATATACCTTCTTGATGTACGGAGCAAGAGAACGGGTGTATCTGGTAATATCTTTCTTGGTGACTGTGCCGTTGTAAATCTTCCAGAGGAAATTGTTGGCTTGGTCAGAACTGATGTTCGGTTTAAACTCTCTAAAGGTACAAAAATGACTTCCATCGTGATGCGATTGGTCGCATCTAAAGTCATATCTGTCCACATAGAAATCAGCGTAGTCACAACCTTCAAAGAACTTAAGGCAATCTTTTATATTGTGGTCATAAAGTTTATAACCACTGCGCTTGCCATCCCAAAGACCGACCTCAGCAATGCAGACGATGCGTCCTTGGGTATAAATGTTGAGATTCATGCGTTCATCGTCGAGATAGTTTGCATTGAGCTCATACATCTCTTCTCTGAGCGTGTCATCGTTAACGTCGGTAGGGAGACCATTAGCCTCCCTATTTTCAAGTAATCCCTCCTTCCAATCCTCAAGATTGAGTTCGTAGTTTTGCCAAATGTGGTGGATAGGTTCTCTGGATTTCATTGTTCATACCTCCATAATTTTATTTGAGTTTATTTTAAACCATCTGAGATGATTTGTCAAGGGGTTTTAAACTTATTTTAATGAATATTGCAAAAGAAATCTTCTTCTACGAAACACACACCATCGTAGTGTTGAAAGATGATTTCATCAGGAATATCTTCGGGGGTACTAAATGTACCCTCGTTAATATCCTGAGTTTCATCTTGATAGAAGAAATTGGACTTAAGCTCATTGAGCTCGTCACGGGATAAATCCTGAATCATTTTTACCATTGTTTTTTCGCCTCCTTATTCATCAAAGTCACAGTTCTCTTCATCAAGGTTAGCATCACCAACCCATTTAACCTCACGCATAGGAATTTCATCTAAGTGCTGAGAAGCATATTTGATAGCTTCCTCGATTGTCATTCCATCGGGAACTTGAATGGAAGAGTTGTACACGCCGAGGCAGTTGACAGTAACATTAAGAGTCTTCATAATTTTTATCTCCTTTTTTTAATCAAATGTTGTTGTTAGCACTCAGTTTTTTCGATAATCATATCGAAATGTTCTTGCCCACGAGCTTCAGCCTCATCAATCTTTTTATTGATGCACTGAAGAAATTCTTCACGAGTTTCACAGAAGATAAAAGGACCATCCTCTTCACTGAGACAGAAGCTCAAAATTTTGTTACCCATATTGTTTATTCCTCCTCCTGAACGTCAGTGGCTTCAAAGTCATCAGACCAAGAAATATCTTCTTTACCATAACCTTCAACCTTACGGTAAGCGTCGAGTTCAGATTCAGCTTCAACCTGAACAAATCCATAATGGGCAAATGTGACAGTGTAAATCTTTTCCATGATAATTTCCTCTTTAAAATAAATTTGATTGATATATAGGAAAAGGGAATTAATTCCCCTTAACCTTTTCACAGAATTCTTTGTATGCTTCACTGTTTAAAACAGCAAGGACGCTATTACGCATATTGATTCGATTTTCGTAATATTCCGAATTGTAGCTATGATGACGATTATAAATCATCTCAGGGTCTTTTGCTTTGAGTGCTTCAAGAGGACAATAAAGTGAATGTGTTGTTTCCAGTCCTTCAAACTCGTAAACGAATTTAATGTAGATGTCATGAGTCTTCGTTGAATAAGTTGGGACATAAGCATCAAACTTATAATCCCTCAAATAAGGATAATCTCTATAAATAGCATCATAGAAAAATTCCTTGAGTTCTACATCTTGAAATTGACTTGGAATAACATACTGATAAGCATCTTCAATCTGGTCTCTTGTCCATTCACCTCTTCTTTCTTTGAAAATAAAGTTCTCTTTGATATTGGGAAGCCGCTCATAATTTTTCTCGTAATAGGCATTGGATTGACTATTACAAGGAATATATTTAATAGAGCAAGCATTTTTCATTTTAATTCTATTTTCAACCAACCACAAAAGAGTTTCAGGAGAGAAACATTCTGTCCAACCATCCCAATTAGAGATGTACTGTTTTGCTCTTTTGATACCAACAAAAGTATCATCAAGACAAGTGCCATCATAGGGAGCATAGAGATTAGAAGTGTTTTCCATAACAAATTTCCTTTCTGTTTTCATTTTAGTTTATTTTATTTTTAGTCTAACCGACCGCAGTGCCAAACAATGTCAGTACAACCGACAATAGAGAGGTAGTTTTTGATTCTATCAACCCACTGTTCCCAACTCCATTCTCCCTGTTTATTGGAACGGGGAATCATTTTGTATTTCTGACCTTCATATTTGAAGGTCATGCCATAACCGATTGCACAGCCTCCCTTATCCTCAGACATTCTACAAAGGTCTTCCCACATCTGAGCAATTGCTTTGATAGCAGGAATTTTGTTGTCATCATAATCTTCAGGATGGAAAAGAACAATGGGGTAATCATACTTCTTAGACATAGCAGAATTCCTTTCTAAATAAAAATTTCAAAAAGTTCTTGACAAATGGATATTAATGTGTTATAATACCTACAGAGTCAAGAGACCCGTAACCTCTCAACTCTGTAGGATATTAATTTTGATTTCCTTATAGTTCAAGGAAACCAGTTAAAACGATTACATAATAGTAAACGTTAAAACGATAGTTGATAGATTTAGTTTTCTACATGGCTTTCATCTCCTTTCCTCCTTAGACAAGGGTTTCATTTATATGAACAGCTTACGGGGCTGGAATTTTAGATGGGAACAGGATTTTACTCCTGTTCCTTTTCTTTCTCCTCAAAGGGCTTAAGAGAAATACGATTTCGAGTAGTGTATTTTCCTTCATCATCCATTAGAAAATCGTTTTCACAGGACTCACAGAAGAACTTGGTTTCATTCCTGAAATTGTCAACTTCCTCAACCCCATAGTTTCCACAGTAAGGACAGCGTGGCTCAATATATTGTCCGAACTTAATATCTTCCTGATATTCTTCGGAGCGAGGTTCTGACCAGACTTTGACAGAAAATTCTTTGGGATTATCAGGGTTAAGTTCTGCCATGCAAATATCCTGTTCGACAGTCTGTCCATCACGGATAAACGTAATAAACGCTCCATGATAACCTTCTTCCTGTTCAGGGTAAATCCTGAACTGACCGTTAGGTGTGTCAATGGAAACATAAGCATTTTCATTCTTCTTTTCAGAATAAAAAAGCATTTCGTTGAAACGTTTGGTGTTGTTGCTCATTTCATTCTCTTCCTCAATTTTGACGTTGACGATATATTCATCTTTGGTAACAGGATTAATCATTTTCCAATGACCAAGGATAGAATCATAAACTGCATCAGAGCAGTTTACTTCATGCAATCCTCCTTTTTCATCAGGAGTCCAAAGAATTGATTCGCACCAAGATGCTCCATCCTGAGAGCCGCAATAACGAATGTCCATAACCATTCCGTTAGCAAAACCAACGGTAATTGTATATGGAGTTTCATCTTCCGAAAACCAATCCAAAGGGTAGCTCATTGAGCAAGCCTTGTTGATTTTAGCGGCGATGTCCTTGCTGATAAAAATGTCCTTTTCATAAATGTGTGCCATTTTACTTATCCTCCTTAAATTTCAATTTTGGGATTTTAAATTAATACATATAATACTCGTCATCATGATGAATATAACGTTCAGTCAAATCCTTCAAAGGCTGACTGATTTTCTTGGGCTTCTCTTTAAGGCGTGAATCCTTATAAGCTCTATTTGTGTAGTATCGGAACTTTCCATGTCCCTTTACCATTTTATTGTGGCGTTGTGCTTGTAGAACTTCGTGCTCGTTCCATCCCATATATTTCACCTCCTTATGTTGTAATTAATAGTGGTATCTACCGCCTTGGGGATTATCCTCCTTCCTCTTATAATTAAAAACCCTGCTGATATTATAAGCCCAAATATTATTCAGGCTTGTATCAATACAGGGTTGAACATGGATAGGGAAATGAATTGAAGCACAATACTCTTCAATCCTCTTAAGCTGAAACTTTCGAAAAACCGTGATTGTCTCACCCCTGAGCAAAGCTTTGATGTCAGCTTGCTCAAGCGTGTCAATCAACAAATTGAGCTTGTTGTTGCTATCAATGTTATTGATAGCTTCGTTCATATAACGCGCAGTCATAGCGGTCATTTTACTTAACCTCCTTTTTAATTTTGGACATAAGATTCATTTCATCCTCATCAAACTGAGAACAAATTTTGAGTTCCTTTTGATACCAAAGCTGTTGGCATTTCTTGCATTGAACAATGCCGTTCTGCATCACCACAAACTTATGAGAGATGCAATTTGGGTTAGGGCAAAATACGGTGAATTTCATCTGATACACTCCTTAATATTTTTCCTAAAATATTTTGTAGATTCCTCTTGACAAACCAATCAAACCATGATATAATCTTCAACAGTTAAAGAGATGAGCAAATGAAACTCAGAGCTCTTTAACTAAGATTGAGTTAAGCTGTGAACTTATCGAACCTCAATCTTACCACCGAGGATATGTGACACCACGGTGACATTGAAGAAATAGTTTATTGACTAAATCTTACGCATTTGAAAGACCTCCTTTCTTATGTGATAAGAACAATCAGACAAGCACAAATGAGTGTTTGTCTTTTTGTTTTATTTTGTTAAGGCTTGATAGAAACGCTGAACTCAGTTGTTTCAAGCTGGAACACCTTTGCATCCCAGTTATCGTGGTTGCGAGTTTCGCAATAAGCGAACATATTATCGGGATTCTCATAGGAGATGTTGTTTTCATCATCCATGAAATCATTGTCGTTTAACCATTCCCACGCCTCGTCAAAGTAGTACATTTCAACATAGTTGGTAACTACTTCATTATTAATTCCTTTAGCATCAAGGAAATCGGTGAACAGCAACTTTCTTGCTTCGTCGGCATTGGCACCACAAACTTGTGGAACATTGATTTCACGCTCAAGACAATCAACATAAAGATACATAACTTTTATCCTCCTAAATTATTAATTAAAAGAAATACTTAAAATAACAGTCAACTGGTTTGACCGTTACTTTAGCTGAAGAAGCTAAACCCATCTTGGTTGTCTTGATGACATAACCAAAACGAGCTACAGCATCCTTTTCTGAGCGAGCTACCACGTCGCCTTCGTATAGTTTGGATTGCCCTCCAAGCTGTGCGACGTAAGCTTTGACGTGGTATTTGCTGCGAAAGCCCATTAGTTCACCTCCTCCTCTCTGTAATGAACACATTTATCAACTCTGAAATAGATTCCATGATTGTACCAATATTCAACACGTTTAGCGTTGAATTGCTTACGGTACAAACAAGTTTCTTTATTGCGGCAAGCACAGCAAAGATTGACATTCTTTCGAAGATAATCTTGCTTCTCCTTAAGATTCATTGTTTTCACCTCTTTTATTCCCCTGTGATAATCCATTCTTCGCCATTGCCATCAATGATGTGAATTACTTCGCCATTGATAGTAACGTCCTGAAGATTGGACATCCAAGATTCTACCACTTCAATCTGGCTTGCCATTGAAGCTTCTTCAGCTTCATGTAAGCCATCTTCATAGCCCACGTTATAAGAGCCAGTCAAATCTTCCTCAGAGTAGAGAGTGGTGTCCTTGATGGAATAGGACTTTTCTCCCATGTCCCATCCCAACCAGAACATGAAGATGGAACAAAGGGTTGCAACCAAAGCAACGATAAGACCGATATTTTCCTTGGCCTGATTTTTCATTTTTCATAACCTCCAAATATTTTTTAAAAAGATATTGACAAACGCTAAACCATGTGGTATAATTCTCTCAAGAAGTGAGGAATCCCGTATTATTCTCTCACTCCTTGAGGCTATTGGTTTATAGGAATCGACTTCAATGAATTAGAGCTCCATGAAGCCACAGCTTACTATTGTAAAATAGTAAACATTGAATTTGTAGTCAAGCTACTTTAGATTTTTCATTGAATCACCTTCCTTTCTTCCTCTAACTGATGGGTTGTCGCACTATACGGGAGCGACTTTTTAGAATGGAAAAGATTGAACGACTCGTTGCGGGAGTCGTTCTTTCTTTTTTATTTGCCTTCAATGACTTTCTCAACAAAGAGCCCCATACAACCTTCGGGATGCTTTGTGGAAACATCTTTGAATTCCTTTCGCTGTGCGTCGATAAAATCAGTTGAAGTGTCATATTGTTCAAGAGCTTTAACAAGCTTAATTGTCTTAAGCATATCGTTTCCATAACGTTTATAAGCCTGATACCCAATGTTGAGACTGGCTTCCACGAAAGCTTTACTATCGTGGTCAGCCCAGCCACTTAAATCAATGAGTGCGAGTGCATAATTAACGCCTTCATCTCCAAATTCATCGTGAATCTGAAGAAGCTTTCTGGGAGCGGTGATATTACGAAGACTGCCCTTCTTACCTCCAACTGTGACATTGTATTTATCACAAATTTTCAGAATGGAAATGGCAGGTTCAAGATTTAATTTCTGAGCACAGTTGAACATATCTGCGGGAGAAACGCGAGTTACGCCATCGTTCTGATGAGTGAAAAGATATGCTTCTTCTTCAATAGTAAGATTATCAAAAAGTCTGAACCAAGCCCATTTATATCCCTTTGCAATAAGAGACTCAATGGTGTGATGCCCATCCCAACATTCAAGATAGCCATCACGGAAGTTAAGAGACTTAACCTCGCTCCGCTTGTAATCGAAGTTACGAAGGATAGACAGATAGGAATGCTTAAGGTCTCTCTGCCCCTCAAAAAGATTCACAATATTAAGAGGACATTTAATCATCGTCCAAGGACGGGCGGGATTCGCGCGAATTTCATTAAGTGCAGAGACAAGAACAGTCTTAGCCCAAGTGGAATTCATATCCACTTTAATCTGTTCAATGCCGAGAGTGTTCTTGTTGTTGATGCTGTTCATGTTGACCTTCTTCATAATTCTGGTTCCTTTCTGGTGTTATAGACTTTTCCTTGTCTAAATAAAATATTTAGAGTACAAATAAGCACTCTATGGAGGGACAGAACCTTTTTCGGCTCTGTCCCTCTAACAATGCTTATTAGAACCGCATCACTTCGGTGCGGTAAATCTTACCAGTCTTAGACTGGTTATAGCGCTTAACTGCGCCATAGTTAATAGCGGTTTGTGCAATCTCCTGCTTAGGCACTTCGTTGTAATGGCAGGTCTTGCAGGACTTGCCATTGCAAATTCCAGATTCTACAAAGAATTTGCACTGCTTGGTCATAGTATTTTGATTATTCATACTGTTCTCCTTTCGGCTTATAGCCATTATGAAATTGTTTATAGGAACTTTATATAAAACACTTGACAAATATCATCAAGCGTGTTATAATCAGAGACAGTTAAGAAAGATGCTGTCACATCAATCTTAACTGCTCTTGTGGATTTATATTAGATTATTACCAGATAATCTCCAATGAGGAGACTACCTACATAGTCTCCTCGATAACTATAACTAATGGTTCTTAGTTACGGTTGTAGAGTATTCTTACAGCTACTAAGCTGTAGAAGTAGTTAACGAAAAGTATTTTCTACATTTTATCACTCCTTTCATAATTTGGTACTTAATTATAGACTATGTAGGTAATCTATAATTAAGCAGAGTGTTTATTGCTCTAAGCACTCTATGGAGCTCACTATCAACTCCTTTTCGGGGCGGATAGTGAGCTCTAACAATGCTTAAAGAGAATGATGCTGATTATAGACATATTTCATGTCTGCATCATAATTATCAAGAATGCCTTGGTCAATCACATGGTCTCTGACCATTTCCGCGAGCTTGTTGCGCTCACGGTTCATCTTCTCAAAATCACCATCTTCACAATAAAGACGAGAAATAGTAAAGATGTGATTAATCCTCTTGAACAGTTCATTAGTAAGCATAGTTTCTATCCTTTCTGGTTTTATTGTCTTTTCCTTGACATATTATGAAAATAGCACCTGATTAACGGGTTAGATGTGGCGAAGATACCATAGAAAATCCTTTTTACCTCCTGTGAGGCGGTAAATGACGTACATGGCAACAATGCTAAAAGCGCCCAACCCAGCAATGATACTGGCAATAATAGAACCGATAAGAATAGCTTCCATAACTAATGTCCTTTCTGGTTTATGTTTCCGTGTGGTTTCCCATCATCAGTGCCGTAGTAACCAGCTACGACAGACAGGGAGAGAGAAAGTCTCTCTCCCTGTTTCGGGATTAATGGAGGATAATGTCATCCACCTCCTCCATGTCCATGGCAATGCCAAGGACGCTGTTATTAGAGTCGAGGACAATTAAGCCCTCTTCTCTAATCAGGACTGTGTGACCGAGATAAGTAATAGAATTGTTAGCCATGTTTTGGCTCCTTTCTGGTTTTAACGTCTTATGACCTGACGATTTAAATATTACATGAATTTCTATGAAATTCGATTTTCGAATTCATTAGGAATTCATGCTTCTTAATTCCCAATTAGTTTGGATTTAATTGGGAATTTAGAACTGAACAACAAGAAAGAGATGAACGACGGGCAAATACGCTTGTCATTCATCTCTTTTTGTTTGCTGAAGATAGAAACAGGTGAAATTACATTACTGTAATTCACTTTTTTGTACTTCTACTACAT
>ERZ1034925.231-NODE-231-length-29301-cov-8.892259_pt1 | contig 29301 bp, 25 predicted proteins | sample MGYA00520687_ERZ1034925 | MGnify/ENA primary metagenome ERZ1034925 (study PRJEB33766, sample SAMN09781758) | gut metagenome | biome: gut microbiome | host: Homo sapiens | place: Madagascar | study: EMG produced TPA metagenomics assembly of the PRJNA485056 data set... | reverse complement strand
CTCGCCGTCGAATTCTATTCTTGCATAAAAGATTTTAAATTTCAAGCACTTATTGGGGTTTTATTTTTTTTTATTCAATTTTTACCAATAAGTTATTTCCCAATTTTCTTCGATTACTCATGCTGCGCAACCAACACCATTGTGATCTGAGGTAGAACTTTTATCACAGTGGTCTATATTTGTTTTCCAATTCATGTGAGGGACAAGCGTCTCATCTTCTTTTGTGGCTCCTTTTAGGTCATATAATGGTCTAAGTTCAGTTGCTTTGTTTGCGAGGATATTAAAACAATATACGTCATATCTTAGTTTATTTGGAGGCTTATCACCATTCACGTCAACATTAACAATAATTCGATTAGTACTAGATAATGCATGTATATACTGTCATACTAGATTCCTTTCTTTGTTTAGTGTCCTAAAAAATAGGGTTTAGTCTAATATGTGTTTGAACTTGGACATGTTTTTTGTTGAAATCGTTTACCAACTTGTCGATATATTAATATTAGACTCCGGCTCGGAGACCGGAGTGACAGTTTCACTTAGCTACCTCACTTCCTAGCCGTTTAGACGCTTTTACTCTTCCAAATTTTTCAATACCTTACAAGGATTTCCGACTGCGACAACATTCGACGGAATATCTTTTGTCACAACACTTCCAGCACCAATCACAACGTTATCTCCAATCGTTACCCCTGGCATTACAGATACATGCCCACCAAACCAAACATTATTCCCCACCGTAATAGGATAAGCGTACTCAAGTCCGGAATTTCGAGCCTCGACATCTAGTGGGTGTCCAGCCGTATAAAATCCGCACTGCGGCGCAATAAAAACATTATCCCCAAACCTAATCTTTGCAGGATCAAGCATTACGCAGTCATGGTTTGCGTAAAAATTCTCACCAACTTCAATATTATATCCATAATCGCACCAAAAATTTTGCTCAATATGGAAACTCTCTTTTGTTTTACCCAAAAGTTCTTTCAAAATCGCTTTACGTTCGTCCAACTTATCCGGTGAAAGCGCATTAAACTTATGGCACAAGCATTTTGCCTTAACCCTATCTTCCGCAAGAATTTTATCTGCAAATGCGTCATACAATTCGCCTGCAAGCATTTTCTCTTTTTCTGTCAAAAATTTTTCCATATATTACCCCTCTTTTTGAAAAAAATAATATCACAAAATTAATAAGCATCATAAGTTACACCCCTCTCCCGCATTTCTAATACTCGTTTTAACTCGTAAAGAACTGCGCCCTCTCCCTCGGCGAGGGACAAAACACTATAACAAAAACATTTTTATTAGATTGAAAAATAATATCATGAAATTAGACTATCGAGCAATGAAGATATTCAAACTCTTTAACAAAATAAAAATGTTAGAGAGGATTTATTTTGAAAAAATTATTTATTACATTTGGAATTTTACTTTTTATCACAAACATCTGCCTTGCAGAAGAGCTTTTGAAACCGCAAACCAAATATCCGGACTACGGCTATATGTACCTCGGGGCGGACAAATACGAAAAACTTAACCGCAAAATATTTGCCTTTAATCTCGGCTTGAACAAGTACGCAATTCGCCCTATTCACATCTTGTGGACCTCAATCATGCCAGAATACGGAATAGAGCGAATTCACAGTGCATACAAAAACATTGAATATCCAAAACGCTTAGTCAGCAGCCTTATTCAAAAAGATTTCAAAACCTCAGGAACCGAAACTGTGCGATTTTTAACCAACACAACACTCGGCGTCGGTGGAATATTCGACCCTGCAAAGCATTTCTTCAAACTAGAGCCGTCAAATGAAGATATGGAGCAAGCTTTGACAAAATGTAAATGCAATTCCGGCTCATATATAGTTTTGCCGGTAATGAACGGAACAACAGCCCGTGGAATTGCCGGAAAAATTCTTGACACCTCGCTTAACCCGACAACTTACGTCGGAACACCGGTGTTAGCAATGGTTAAGGCTGGTTTAACGGTAAACCGAACATCTTTTATGCAACCGCTTATAAAAATGATTGAGTCGACTTACGCCGATCCTTACGATATTGCAAGAAAAATGTATGGTATAGACAATTTTATCAAGTGCGAAAACTTAGACAAAAAAGAAGTACTAGAAAACGGGTTTAAGCTTGCTGCTCCGCAATATCCAGCAGATGTAAATCCTGAACTTGTAAAAATGGATTTGCGTGGAACTGAACCTGATGAAAAGTCGACAGATGAACTTACTGTTGCCGAAATTATAAAAGGCGGCACAAATATTGATAACGTTATTCTAAAAAGCTACAATGCAACAAATTCAAGGCTTATGGCGGATATTTTGCTTCACGATTACAATCCGCAAAACCCAGTCGTTGATTCTATGAGAACAGCGCTTTTTGACAATCCGAATGTCGACAAGTCAATTTGGAACGAACTTTCGATATGGAATAGAAGTTTTGCAAAAAAAATCCACACTTCTTCAATAAACATTGCGCCAGACAGAGCAAATTACAAATTCAAATACATTATGCAAAAAGATAAAAACGCGCCTGTTGCAATAGTTTACCCATCTATTGGAGAAGGGATTTCATCACACCACTCAGTCGTTTTGGCAAAATTATTTTACGATGAAGGTTATTCCGTAATCATTCAGGGGAGTCATTTTCAGTGGGAATTTGCAAAAAGCATGCCGGAAGGTTACGCTCCAGGAATTCCATCTAAAGATGTCGAGTATTTAAAAGAGGTTACCGGCAAAATCGTAAATAATCTGGAGAAAAAATATGACTGCAAATTCCCTGAAAAAACTGTTATAGGCACATCTTTTGGGGCAATGGCAACACTTTATCTCGCGGATAGTGAATTTAAACATAACACTCTTGGCAAAGCAAAATTTATCTCAATTTGTCCGCCGGTTGAACTTGTTTATGCAATGGAACAGGTTGACAAAAACGGCGAAGAATGGAGTCGCAACGCAGAAAATCTTAAACACAAAATTGCAGAAACTGCTGCAAAAGTTGTGCAACTTGCAGATTTAAAAGACAGTTCTCAAAATATTGAAATCAACAGCCTACCATTTTCTGAGGAAGAAGGGAAACTTATCACGGGATTTATTATGCATCAAAAGCTTTCGGACTTGATTTTCACACTTGAAAACACTCCAAAAAATAAGCAAACTGCGATTTATGACACTATTAACAACATGAATTATAAGGATTATGCCGTAAAATATTTGCTGAAAAATAATTTCGACAACCTTGCAGAATTGAATAGAGAAACAAGTCTTTTGTCGCTTGAAGATTATTTGAAAAACAATTCAAATTATAAAATCTATCACTCGTTAGATGATTATTTGACAAACCATGCTCAGCTAAAAAAACTTAAACTTTGTACAGGCAAAAACACTGTTTTGATGAGCAATGGAGCACATTTGGGATTTTTGTACACAAAAGAGTTTTTGGACGATTTAAAGAATGAAATCAGATTAAATCAACATCTCTCAACATCGATAATTCACGAATAAGATAGATTCTGAATAGCAAGAATATTATGTATTCGCTAAGCGCTCGCATTAATCCTTTTTACCAAAATATGAGGTATGAACCAACACTGTTCTAAAGGGGGAAGGGCACTTCGTGCAAAACTCTCTACCAAAACCTGATGTATGAATGAACATTGTTACAAGGGGCTACGTGCGTAGCACAAAAAAAAGCCATTCTTACAAGTGAAGAACGGCTACCAGACTTGGGGAGGAGGTATGAAAAACATAATGTTTTTCATATCTAATACTTTTATACACGGTTTGACAAAATAAAAACTTTTGCATTTTGTTCAAATCTCCTCCATTTGATGTATATTTGGGGTAAAATTAATTTTATGACAGAGAATTGTTACATACATATCCCGTTTTGTCGGTCAAAATGTAAATATTGCTCATTTGTTTCGTTTCCGAGATTGGAGATGAAAGAGGAGTATTTGAGGGCGCTTAAGGGTGAAATTCAGACGCATTATAAAGGCGAAGAGCTGAAAACTCTTTATTTTGGTGGCGGAACTCCTTCTGTTTTGACTGTCGAGGAGTTTTCGGAAATTATTGAGTTGTTTAATTTGACTGAGGGGTGTGAAGTTACGACAGAGCTTAATCCAGAGACGATGAATTTGGAATATTTAAGCGGATTGAGGCATGCCGGTGTTAATAGAGTTAGCTTTGGGTGTCAGACTTTTGACGATGGAATTTTGAAAAACATTGGACGGAGGCATTCGGCGGATTGTGTAAAGCAGGCGGTTAAGTTTGCTAAAGACGCAGGTTTTGAAAATATCAGTTTAGACTTTATTTATGGACTTCCTAAACAAAGTTTGGAAGGGTTTGAGAGGGATTTAAACACTGCACTTGGGCTTGGCGTTCAGCATATTTCGCTTTATGGGTTGAAAATTGATGAGGGGTGCTATTTTTATGAGCATGCTCCTAAAAACTTGCCTGATGAGGATATGCAAGCAGATATGTATTTGAAGGCGATTGAGGTGCTAACAACGGCTGGGTTTGAGCATTATGAGATAAGTAATTTTGCCCAAAATGGATATCAGTCAAGACATAATTTGAATTACTGGGATAATAATTCTTACTATGGTTTTGGGGTTGCGGCACATGGATATGAAGATGGAGTGAGATATTTCAATACGACATCTATTGATGAATACCTGAAAAATCCGATGAAACATAAATCACAACATATTTTGAGCGAGCAAGAAAAACTTGAAGAGGCGATTTTTTTAGGTTTTAGAGAGATGAAAGGAATTGATATTTCAAAGATTAATTTGAGATTTGGAATTGATTTTGACAATAAGTATAAAGAAATTGTCAAAAAATACGTGCATTACGGCTATCTTGAGCGAACAGATGTTGGATATAGGCTTTCTGACAGCGGAATTTTGGTTAGTAATGTAATTTTAGCAGAGTTTTTGGAATAATTTTGTCTATGAAGTTGGTCAGGCAATGCCAAAATAAAAAAAGTAGGGCAACAAAATTACCCTACTTTTTAAAGCTTGTTTTAACTTTTGATTAAGCTGTTGCTTTTTCGCCTGCCTCTGCAGCCTTCTCTGTGGCTTTTCCAGCAGCCTTTTCAGTTGCTTCAGCGGCTTTTTCTGAGCCTTTAAATACTTTTGGCAACCAGTTTGAAACCTTTTCACCAATATCATAAACAAAGTTTTGAGCTTTGTTCAAGAATGACAAGTTCTTACCTTCTTCTGCAACAACTTTTGTCAACTTGCCTCTACCAACTAAGAAGCCGAGAACAGCAGTTGCAATTGCAGCAAGACCTACTATAGTTCCAATGATTGCCGGAGCTTTACTTTTTTTCTTTTCACCCACTTTTTCAAAAGAATCTGCCGGTGCTTCTGCTTGTGGAGCCGGATTAGAAAACTTGCTTGGCGCATTAATCAAATCATTTGCAGGTGCAACATCGCCTCTGAAACTGATACCTGATACTGAGTTTATCATTGACATGGGAAACCTCCTTTATAACACACTACTTTAATACTCATATAAAACGACTAACATAATAATTTTGTCCTAAAAACAAACATTTTTCAATAATTGTTACAAAACTTTACATAAAAATTGGAATATTTTTTTATTGAGTGTCATCTTATATGGTAGAAGAGGAGAAAAATAATGGGATCAAATCAAGAAACATTAATTTATATTGAGGACAAAGATAGACTAGATGCGAGTGTTGCGGCAAATTCGTTTGCTCATTCCGGAATTAAAAACCGAGTTTATATAAATACTCTCGGCGCAAAACTTGGCATGAAATACTTAGCATCAGAGGATATTGATGTTTCTAATGTTTATAATATGCATTCTATAAAAAAGGTTTTGGAAGAAGTAGATATTGCAGATATTATGCTTTCAAACATTCATATTGATGTCAGAGTTGTGTATGATGAAAATACGATTTTTATCCCAAAAGCGCATTTTGAATATGGCTTGACTCCAGATATTTATTTGGTTTTTCAATTGGCGAAAGATTTGTCTTGTGTAACTTTCCTCGGATATTTTGAACCTTCTCTGATAAACAAAAACAACGCAAATACAGATTATTACTTTATTGAAAAAGAAAAATTGAGCCCTGTTGCCTCTTTGAAAAAATTCATTTCAAACTTCAATGGAAACACAAATGTCGTAATTCCAGAAAATGAAGTTGAAAATTCTGAACGCATAATTATGGCAATGGCGGACAACGATGTTTCTGACGAAGATAGAAAATATTTAATCAAACAATTGACAAAAAGCGCAGAGTTAAGGGATAAATTTATTGAATATGAAAATTTTGAAACACTTTCATACAAAGCAATGACAGATCCTACAATTTCTAAAAAAGAAATTAGCGAAGAAAATGTCACAAATATTTCTGCACTAGAAAATATCGACGGGCTTAATGATATTCAAAAAGTTGAAGAACCTAGCTTAGAACCGGAATTAGGTTCTATTGAAAATCTTGAAGATATCACGCTGGATAATATTTTTGACGAAGGAACACTTGAAAACAATATTGAAGAAACTAAGGACGAAACTTCACAAGAAAATACTGTAGAAAAAGGTGATTTAAAACCGTCTGACAATACTGTCGGCAATATTGCCGGAACTATTGCCAGTGCAGCTGCAGGCGCTGTTGCTGGTGCCACAATCGGAGGAGCAATTTCTGCAACTGCTGGAGAAATTTTGAGCTCAATGGGCACAGCAGAAGCAGCAATTGACACCGTTGGTGAAGTTGCCAATGCAGTTAGTGGAGTTAGCGAAGTTGCTTCAAATGGAATTGACGCCGTAAAATCCGGTATTGATGCAATTAAAGATATTGCTGGTTCAAGCAAGATTGAAGAAACACAGCCAGAATCGATTTCGTTGGAAGACGTTGATATTTCAAATATGGAAAACATTGAACTTCCGCAAGAAAATAATGAAAGCGAAACAATTTCTCTAAATGACGTTGAAATTTCAGACGAAGTTAATACTGATTTTATCGACTCAATAGATAACAAAATTTCTTTTGATGATATTGAATTACCAAACGAGAATATAGATATTTCAAACGAAGATATTAATATTTCAAGTGACGATGTTCAGCCACTAAACATTGACGAGCAAACGATTTCAACGACAGATGAATTGCCAGAAGTTTCTGAAAACATTGCAGAGCCGCTTGAACAAACAGAAGATTTAGGCAAAATTGAAGATATTTCTTCAAATGAAACAGCAGATTTAGATTTTGGCTCAATAGAAAATCTTGAGCCACTTGAAGAACCGTCTATTGAACAGCTTGAACCACTTGATGAAAATATTGAACCTTTAAATGAAACAGTTGAGCCATTAAATGAAGATATTGAAAATGAAGAAGAAGGCTTGAAGTTGCTGAATACAGATATTTCTGAGAATGTTGAGAGTTCTGCGCCTGAAAATGATGTACAAACCACTGAACTTGTTCAAGATGAAAATTCAAATATCGAAGATTTAGACTTGGGCTCAATTGACGATTTGATTAATCCAGAAAATACGAATACAGAAACAATGCCACCAGACCCATTAAATGAAAACGAAACAGCTAAAACATCAGACGGTTTTGGCGACGCTTTGTTGGAAAACTTGACAAATGAAGAACTTGAAAATATTACAATTGACGACTTGGGAATAGCTGATGAAGAAAGTTCTGTAAATGTTGAGAATATTTCATCAAACGATTTGTTGTCACAAATTGATGACGTCTTAAATGCCTCTGCAACACAAGATGAACCTGTTGGAGAAACTCCAGAGATTGCTGAGTCAACGATTGACGAGCTTTCAACAGACAATGAAACAACAGCATCAGCTGATGCAACAGATTTATCGATTGATGATTTATTAGATGAGTTAGGCGACGATGAAACAGGTGAGCAAACACCTAGTGAAACATCTGAAAACGTAGACGAACTCTCATCATTGCTAGATGAACAACCTCAAATCAATGAAAATACACAAGAGGATATTCCGCTTGATGAAATCCACAATTCTATGGAAGAAGCTGAAAAACCGGAAGAAAATGAAGTAAATGGAGAAGGTGAAAACGGCAATTTGGAAATGCTTTTCAGTGATACTGATACTGAATCAGATATGGATTTAGATGAAATTACATCTGATGAAGCACAAACAATCCCTGGACAAGCACTTTTCCCTGATCAGAAAAAGCAGTCAAATAAAAAGACTCTAATTGTTGCAGCCGCACTTGCAACAGTTGTTGCAGCATCTTCTGCGGTTATGTTCTTAAAATCTAAAAACAACGCAACATCTGACGTTGAACCGCTTAATCCAAAACAAAATGAAATTGTAGACAATCAAACACCTGCTACACCGCCATCTACTGACGATATGCTTGCAACAAACATGCCTAATATCAACCAAAATACAGCGCAAGTTACACAAACAAAACAACAGGTAAAAGAGCTGAAAAACACCGCAATGAACAAAAAACCTGCGACATCTGGCTCTTATTTACAGGTTAATAAACTTGTTTGGAACGTACCTGACAATTTGTCTTACAACCCTAAAATGCAAAACTATTTAAGAACAACAGGCAAAAGTTTGAAACTTGCACTATCCGCAGACTTGTTGTTGGCAAGTGAGTACGCTTACACAAATCAAATGAAAGTCAACTTAAAAATGGGCAGTAATGGAGAAATTCAACAAGCAACAATAGGTTCAAGCAGTGGCTCAACTCAAATTGATAACATTGTGTTACAATCTGTTAAGGACACATTGAGTGCCGTAAAACCGCCGGTAGACGAGTTAAAAGGACAAAGTTTCAATTTGGCTCTTATCATATACTTTTAATTATGCTATAATGTCAATAAGGAAATTTTGAGAAGTGGAACTGGCACAAGATAAAATAGATTTAATATCCAAAATAATCAAAAATGACAGAAAATTTGCAAATAATGAAGATTTATATGATGATTTTCTAAACGAAACTTGCAAAAGATCATTGTTGATTGTAAAAACCGTTACCTCAGACAGTACGTTGGAAGCTTATTTGAAGCGAATTGCTACGACATCTATTTTGAATGTTTTAAAATCTGAAGGTCGTCTAAGACGTACACGAGAAGGTTTTACGCCTGTTAAAAGTGTACCTTTGGAAACACCTTCAAGCATTCCTGATTATTCAACCGTACAAGTTCATTACGAGCCGGTTGATATTCAAGATACGCCGGAAGATGTTGTTGCCAAAAAAGAGATTTTGCAAATTATTGTTGATACAGTTGCAGAGGTTGACAGCGCTGAGCCTGAAAAAAATTACTTGAAATTGTACTACCTACGTTATGAAAAAGGTATGACTCAAAAAGAAATTGCAGAAGAGCTTTCAATTTCTCAATCAGAGGTTTCTAAGAGATTATTCCGCTTAATGGAAAAAGTTAAACAAGCATTTAATTAAGGTTTTGAGCAATGAAATGTCCGATATGTAAAAAAACAATTCCTGACAATGCTTTGAAGTGCCCTTATTGTAAGGCTAGAACCGGTTTGTTGTGCAAAAACTGCAATACAGTGAATTCTATCTTTGATTTCACTTGCAAAAAATGTGGAAAAGAGATTTTGAAACGTTGCCCAAACTGTGGCAGTGTAAATTTCCCAAATGCCTTTAAATGTCGAAAATGCGGATATTCTTTCAAAAAAGTTGAACCTGAAAAAGAAATTAACCTTGAATATCCAGCCAATCTTGTATCTCAGCAGAGCGCAAAAAATATTTTGGTTAAGGGAATTCTTTCCAAGAAAAAGAAAATATTTTCACTAAACGGCGCCAAAGGTATCGGCAAAAGTTTGGTTTTGAAAGCTGTAATGCAAGAATTGAAAGCGTATTCATGGCTTTATGGCAAATGTACACCAATTACGCAATTGACCTCAGGCGGTGTTATTCAAGATATTCTGCTCAATGCGTTTAATCTTCCGAATTTTTGTGTGAATAATGCGCAATTCAAAAGAGATTCTGCAAAATTTTTCAAGAATGAATTTCTGGAACTCAAAAGCCAAGAGATTTTTGACATCATAAACTTCTTGTATCCTAGTAAAGAAGGAACTTTTGAGGAAATTGTAACACGCAAAAATTACATGTTTGCGATTTTGGAAAAGATTTTTAACAAGTTTACGACGTTTGGCAAATTCGTTCTTGTTATTGATAATTTCGATTTTATTGACGGATTTTCTTATGAATTCATAAGTCGCTATATCAAGAAAAAAGACGTTTGGGAAAACCTTAAATTTTTGATTTTATACAACGAGCCAAAACCTGCAAAAGGTTATTTTTACTTCCCGACAATCAATGACAATATTTATTTGGACGTTGGAATTGCGCCGTTGGAACTTGGGCAAGTAGGAATTCTTCTTGAACAAAAAGAAAAGAAAATTGAAGGTTTTCCAAAACTAAATAAGTTTGAAATTCAAGAAATCTTCGACATCAGCCACGGCAATCCGTCGTACATCAATCACGCACTCGACTTGTGCTTTGATTGCCAATTAGCAGGTCACGATTTTGAGCTTGCGACAAACTTTGTAGGACTTTTAGAATTCAGACTAAATCTTTTGTCACAAATAAATTCGCTTGCCTATGACATTTTGCTCGGCGCTGCCATAATCGGCGATAAAATCAATATGGCGCTTGTTAAAGAGATTTTTGAAGTTGATGAAAAAACTTTTATTGACGTAATGGTTTACTTGAAAAAAATGGACTACATTACGCCTGTAAACGACATGTATTGCGAGTTTAGCTCTCTTTTGTTATGGGAAACGATTTTGAAAACCGCAAAAGGCGATCCAAATTACAGAGAAATCAATCAGAAAATATTCAAACATTTGTCTGCCCTAACCCTGAATTCACACGCAATTTTAGGTATTATTGCGCAGAATTTGAAACAACCTGAACTTGCGCTTGATATTTGGACTAAAACCACTCGCTTCGCGTCATATATCGGAGATTTGAACCTCTATGCAATTTCTCAAAAACAATCTTTGGCGTTAATTAACGAGTTTGACGAGGCGGAAACTTTAAAAATCCGCTACAATATTTCAGAGCGCTTGGGCAAACTTCTTGCAAATTCTAACCCAGAAGAAGCGATTGAATATTTGCCGGACGCAATTTCTAACGCACAAGCCGTCGGTGATAGCCCTCGAGAAATTGAACTTTTGGCATATTTGGCAAACTGTTGTCGCAACACCGGCAACTACTTTGGAGAAGTCGAATGTGTTGATTCTGTTTTGAAAAAAATCGGAATTGACAACAAACTCGAAGTTGCGCTTTTAAAAACGACAAAATTGAACGCACTTTTAAGTATCGGCAACTGCGGTCAAATTATAAACATGGTCGACAATGAGATTATGCCAGAGTTTGACAAGTTTTTAAATAAGAAATCTGCAACCAAATCTTACGAACTCGGATTTATCTATGAAGTTTGGCTAAAGACATATTTGGTTCTTGCAAATGCACTTGTAATGCAAGGTAACGACCGCTCTTTCGAGATTTTGACAATACTTTTTGACATAATCGAACGCAACAATATTCAAGACAACTTGTTTATTTGCAAATGCAAATTGACCCTTGCGTTTGCAAACACAATGAAGGGGAATTTCAAAGCGTCAGAACAGATGCTGGAAGAAGTTTTGAAACTTTATCGAGAAAATGTCATGGACAACGAAACAATTTTGAGATGGAATTTCATAAATATTGTCAATAATTTCTTTAGAAAAAATTACGATGGCATTCAAGAGGATCTGTTCCAAGTTGTAACTTTTGCAAACAATAACGGTGACAATTTTACAAAAAATATTCTAAAAACGTTGTTGGGCAAAGTGTTTAAGGACAATGACAATGCAAAGCAAGCACTTGAGATTTATAACGATCAAATTGCATATTTTGCAAAAGAAAAAATGGCTGTCGGCGCACTTCTGACTTGGTTCTTGATTGCTGATGCAACATTGATTACAGAAGGTGCACAAAAGGCTCTGGAAACCGCTGAACAGGCACTTGAAGTTGCACAAAATCCAAAAATTAACAACTATTTCTTTATGATTTTGTTCAAAATGATTATCGCAAAATGCTCTATTACAATGTCTGATTTTGACACGGCAAAAATTCACTTGGAAAGCGCAATTGAGCTTGCTGAAAGGTATAATTTAAAAGATTTATTGGGACGTCTGTATACATCTTACGGAAAATATTTCCAAGAATTAGGACTTGTAAAATCTCCTGAGCAGATGGAATACCTTGAAGGTGCGCAAAAAATGTACGAAAAGGCAAAAAAAATAGTCGATAAATCTGAAAATAAATATGTTTACTCGGATCTTGCAAAAGCCATGAAATCCTTGTACACCTTCTGCTGTGTGAATAATTTGAAGGTATTTGAGAAATAAGGTGCCTTTTTATAACAATATTCGTTTCTGTATAGTCACTTATCTACTTTTGATAAAGACTATGCCCCTTCGCCTCTAAGCATCTTTGTATCTAAAACAATACCAACCTACACTTAGCAGCTTTACTCTAACTCATTTCTTTACTTATTAAAAAAAATATGCTATATTGTTCATATAAAAAGGATTACGAACAGGCGGAATAATGAAATTAAATAAAAAATTAGTAACACTAGGTTTAATTATATTAACTTTATCAATAGCGTTGAAATTTGTTTGGGCAGGCGTTAGTCGAATTAAGGTTGACGATTTTCACCCTGCTGCTGTGATTTTCGTCGTAGATTCTTCGGCGTCAAACCAAAAACAGCTCCCTGAGCAGAAAAAAACACTTCGTCAAATTTGTAACCTTTTAGATCCTGAGGATCAAATCAAAATTTTAAGAGTTTCTGAGGACGCATACCTAATTTATGAAGGCAGTCCGATGAACGGCAGTATAATTACAAAATCAATGGACGAGTTTACAAAATACGACCAAAAAGATTATGGCACAGCGTATGGCATAGGTTTGAAAAAAGCCTTTTCGCACGCTCTTACGATGAAAAAAGGGGGCTATATCCCTGCAATAGTTGTAATTGGCGACTTGGAAAACGAAGGAGCTATTGAAAAACAAATCAATTGGAACACTTTGCCATCTAATGTTCAAAACGTAAAAAAATATGCACCTGACATTTCGATGATGTTTTTGGACGCTCACCCTGCCAAACTCGATTTGGTTAAGGAAAAATTGACTCCTGTTTTGGGAGAAGAACATTTAATTGTTGCTCCAAAACAAAATATTGACAAATCTGTTAGAAGATTTCTTCACGCAATTGGAAGATAAATTTTGAGAGGATAAAAATGACTATAATAATTTCAACTTCGCAAGGCGAAAGAATTTTTAATAAAGATGTAATAACAGTTGGTTCAAACCCTAACTGTGACGTCGTTTTGAATACTGGTTACGACGTGTTATTAACGCTTGAATACAAAATTGCAGAAAACAAATGTTCCGTAATCAACACATTCAAAAGTGACAAAGTTCTTTTCAAAGGGCAACCGATTAAACGTGTTGAGGTTTCTAATGTTTGCAAATTGATGTTTGGCGAATCTGACGAATTTTTATCAATAAAAATTGTTGCAGATGTAGTTCCGACACCTCAAGTCAAAACCGTTACATCTATTGGGAAAGAGGACTTTACGGAAGAAGATATCAAAGGTTTGTACGGAAAAGATGTTAATGCCGTTACAAAAGTAAAATTGGAAAAACAAAAAGAAGATATCGAAAACGCACGTGTGGCAATAATTAAACAGGTTGCGTTCCATATAAACGATTTGAAACAAAAGCTTTCCACAAACTCAAAAACGAGCATATTTTTGCATATTGCTATGTTTTTCAGTGCAATGGTTTGCGCATTCGGGGTCTCAAACTACCTTATGGGGCTTGAAATCAAAGAGTCTGCAAACTTTTTACACCTTCCGACAAACATCAAAGTTTGGGGAATTTATACAATTTTGATTTACGGAATTTGTTTGCTTTTGAAACAAGGAATTTACTTGTATCTACAAAGCAATGTTCAAAAAGAAATGTCAAAATCTGCTAAACTCGGACAAAGTTTTATGTTGATTTTTTCATTGATTTTTGTACTCGGAATTTATGCCGTAAACCTTGTATATTATATGAATTTGAATGATTTTATGACATTTGCGATATTTATTTCGTTCTTCTTTGCCGGTATTATGGCAGTACTTGCAATATCTTGCGGATATTTCAAGTGCAACGGAACTGAATGGACAATGACGCTTGACAAATACGAGTATAGAGAAGATTTTGAAAGTGTCATAAAATCTTATAGACAGTGGATTGAACGCTATATCAACAGTTTGAGTAACACCAAATTGCAATACATTAAAGACAAAATGTTCAATCTTCAACTAAAATCTGTCGGTGAAACTGTTGTCGGAATTTTGACAGCACCGTTTTTGGCTTATGGTGTGTCTAACACTTTGGCAATGTGTTTTCCGGAAGCTGCCGGCTGGGTAAGAATTTCAGGTTTAAGAATTAGCCCTGTATTCTTGACCCTTGCAACATTTATGATTATTTTTGCGTTCTTTTCATTTGTAAACGCTTTTTCTTGCACAAAGAAAATTCAAGGTTCGCAAGTTATTAAACAGGACGGATTTTCAGACTATCAACACCACGGCGTAACAATTTACGGGCTTGAAGGTGTAAGACGCTTGAACTCAGAAAAAAATCGTTCGCTTGCTATCGGTTGCACAATTATTTTCATTGAATTTGCGATGAACGTATCATATTTTATGACTGAAATCGGTGGTGATATGCAAGGTATTTTCTTGAGTTTAATTGCTGCACTTGTTCCAACAGCTTTGTTGATTGCAGAAACCTTGATGTTGAGCCAAACAAAATTTGATATTTATGCATGTGATGAATTGCTTTCAAAAGTAGATAAAGATTAATTATGGATATACTAAAAGTTTTAGTAATAATTGCATTTGTGCTTGTGACGATTTGTACGATAAAATTGCACCCGACAATGCATCAGCAGATGATTATTGAGGACGCAAATTTTATCCTGACAAGAATTAGTGACAATTTGCCAAACGCAAGCGAAATTCCGACAACTTCAACAACATCGCAGCAAATTTCTGTCCAACCACAAAATGCACAAAGTACTAAAACGGTTGAAATGCCTCAACAAAACTTCAATTTTGGGGATAATTCAACAACTCAGACAAAATATATTCAAAATGAGCCACAACAAGTTCAACAGACATCAAAACCGATAAAATTCAATAATACCAAAGGAAATCAGCAAACGAAATATTATCAGGGACAAAATCAGGACGAAATCTCTGATATGGAGGCCGTTAGACAGATTTTGAAAAGTATTCAAGAGCAAGCACAAGAACAGTCCGGTTCTCAGCCAAGAACCTCTTCGACAACAAAACAACCTCCAAAAGCGCAAACTACGAAACCGAGCCAAAACCCAAACTTCAAAAACCCTTATATGACGGAACAAGAAGAGATTATCGCTTGGAACAAGTGGCGCAGCAACTTGCAAAACCAGATTATGAAGGACTCAAACATTGACTATGCACCATTAGGCACAATGTTTACGTTTACTTTTGTTGTCGACAAGTTCGGAAATGTTTCTAATATCAAAGTAGAATGCTCAAACCCAAATTATATGAATGTTGCAAGAAACAACGTTAAGCCGGCAATTGCAAACTTGCAGAAAAGACCTATTTTAAACTTTCCTCGTGGAACTCAAAGAACTTCAACCGTTGTAACAGGCTTGTTTTTAATCGGAACACAAGAAAGATATTCAACACCTAATGATTTTTCAGATTACGAAAGGGTGAAAAACTAATGAACACAACAAAAATCGTAATAATTTCTATCGTTGCGCTAATATTGGTTGGAATTTCTACCGCCATGATAGCAACTCTTAAGCCACACATGCACAAAACCGTCGTGCTGGAACAAATTATCTACAAAAGGAGCAAGTAATGCTTAAAGTTTTTTTCGGGATAATTTTAATCATTTTAGAAACTCCATTTTTCTTTAAACTTCGACAGGCTGACAGTGACTTTGTTCGCCAGACTGCAATTGTTGTTATAATGCTGATTATTCCAATTATTTTGTGGGCTATTTATTCGTTGAGTTTGTTTGTGCTAAGATTATTTTAAGATGTATATATGTAGAGAATGCAAAGCTGAATACAAAGAAAAAGTTGAGTACTGTGACTGCGGAAACGATACATTTGACTATGTTCCTGACGAAGTTGAAGCTGTCAAAGCACCAAAACCGAGTGCTAAAAAGCAAATGACACTTGAAGAGAAATCAGAACTTGTTTCAAGAATATTTTTTGCACTTTGCATAATTTTATCAATAATTGTATGGGCACTTCCAATCGGCAAAGCTCCTAAAAAGTCTAAGCCATCAACTTCTACAAGTGTTCAAACAGTTGAAGCGAAATATATTCCAAATATTGATAAAATCTGGAATGACACACCACTATACACTCCCAAAACTCAACAACCACAACAAATTCAATCCCCATTGGATAAAATACGAGAAGAAATTCCACTAACATCTGCACCTATAAATGACAACAGAGTTGCATCAAACTCTGTTCAAAAAAAAAATTAACGAGTCTGTAAAACAACAACAAATTCAACAAACTGCACCGCAACAAGCCAAACAGGTTCAGCCAAAGACACAAAAAACTCAAACAAAGGTAAATCAACCGAGCCAGTCAAAAACGCAGGTAAAAAAGCCTGCAAGTCAAAATGTTGCACCTAAAAAGTTGAATGAAACACCGCTTTATAACGAACAAAAACCTACGTATAACCCGAATAGTACCGAAATGTTGCGTTACAAGGGAAATTTAAGGGCTGCAATGTTCAAACATTTTGCAGTCGGGAGCATTACGGGCTCTGGCGAATGTTCTGTTCAATTTGCAGTAAATGATAATGGGAAATTGATTAATCGCAAATTTTCAAAAGAGTCATCAAATAAGTCGTTAAACGATGCGGTTTATTATATGTTGATGAGTGTACCGACATTTAATCCGCCACCGGCTTCTTATTCTGGCCAGACAATTCGCATGAATTTTAAAGTTAATAACGGAAGTTATGAAATTTCGATTTATTAAAATTAAAATAGTTACAATTTTCGCAAAACAGCTTAACCGTAAATGTCACTCCGGACTACGATCCGGAGTCTGTTTTATTTAGTAATAGATTCTGAATAAGGCGAAAATCTCCCCTTAACGCTTGATTTTCTGCCTTTTCAGAATGACGACTTTGTAATTATTTTGTAACGAACTTAGCGTCCTACCGTTTTAGCGTCTTATCATCTTTCAAAACCTAGCCGCCTAGTCGCCCTACTTATACATTCCTGCCCTAATATCTTTTATCTCCGCAATCGTCTTTGGATAATCATCTGTCAGCAATTCGCCAAGTGACTTATAGAGTTTCAAAATCGACTGTTCAATATTTTTATGGTTCATATTAACCATATCACAAGCCATTTCCTCGTTAGAAAGCGCAAGGCGCGTCATATCACGAAATCCACTCGCAGCCATCTCCAACGCTAAAGGATTATCTTTTGCAGCAAGAACAAGCGCCTGTGCAACAACCATCGGCATGTGAGAAATCATTGCCGCAGCCCTGTCATGCTCCTCTGCTGTCGCAAATACAGGTTTTGCACCGACATGTTCAATAACTTCCAAAAGTGGCTTAACCGCTTCGCTGCCTAGCTGCGTAGTCGCATAGCTGTTTATTATCACCCATTTTGCACCTTTAAACAAACCCTTAAACGAGTTTTCAAACCCTTTATGCTCTGTCCCTGCCATCGGATGCGACGGAATAAATTTATAAGGTCGTTGTTTTTTACAAACAAATTCTTTCAAACTACAAACATCTGTCACAATAGTTTCCGGAGACAAAACATTTTCCAACTCATCAAGCACCTTGAGAGTAGCATTCATCGCCGTACAAACAAAGACAATGTCTCGGTCTTTTAACGCCTCATAAGACTTGAAAATTCTATCTCCATTTTGAGATTTTGAAACAGCTATAACGTCATAAACCTCGCCCAATTCCTTAAAAAGCGAGCCCCCAATTAATCCTAAACCAATAATACCTATTTTCATAAAAAAATTGTATCACAAAATTTACAAAATGGCTTGACTGATAGTTGCTCTAATGTAGTAGGATAGTTAGTGAATGGTGAGTAGCCCATTACAGAATAAATATTTCGAGCGCGGCGAGCTATTAGAACACTCACCTCTCACTATTCACTACTCACTTAAAAGGAAATATTCATGTTCAAAAAATTGCTAATATTAGTTATAATAGGACTTATTATAGGAGAAAGGACTATGGCAAAAGACGTTTTGACAACTAAACAACAAGATATCGCAATTATTTCAGCTTTTACAGCGGTAGGAAACTTGACAGATCTTGAACCTGCAATTAATAAAGGGCTTGATGATGGGCTTACAATTAACGAAATTAAAGAAGCTCTTATTCAAATGTACGCATACTGCGGATTTCCAAGGAGTTTAAACGGACTCGGCACATTGTTAAGTGTTACTGACAAGAGAAAAGGAGCCGGCAAAAAAGATGTTGAAGGCGAAGCCGGAACTCCTCTAACAGGCGACAAATTGGTAGTCGGCACAGCAACTCAAACTCAATTGGCTGGAGTTCCCGTAAAAGGTCGATTTTTCGATTTTGCCCCAGGGATTGACGAATTTTTGAAAACTCACTTATTCGGTGATATTTTCGCTCGTGGCGTGCTTTCTCACGAAGATAGAGAAATCGCAACGATTGCAGCTCTTTCAGCAATGGAAGGAGTCGAACCTCAATTAAAAGCACACATTCAAATTGGCAAAAATGCTGGACTTACAGATGCACAAGTTGAAGAAATCATTAAAATCACTAAAAAAGGTGGAGTTTTCAAACTCGGTCAAGAAAACACTGCTTATGCAAAATATTTTGTTGGCGAAAGCTATCTAAATCCATTGACATCAGAAGGCGTTCACTCTGCAAATGTAACATTTGAACCAAAATGCAGAAACGACTGGCACATTCACCACAACGGCGGTCAAATTTTGCTTGTAACAGACGGCAGAGGCTGGTACCAAGAATGGGGCAAACCTGCTCAAGAACTTCACAGAGGCGATGTTGTAAACATTCCTGCGGAAGTAAAACATTGGCACGGTGCAGCAAAAGATAGTTGGTTTTCACATGTTGCAATCGCTGTTCCCGCTGAAAATGCGACAACTGAGTGGCTTGAAAAAGTTAGCGATGAAGACTATAATAAGCTAAAATAACAATAAAATTTAAAGGACTAAAAATGGAAATAGTAAGTATACAAACCCCACGTGGACTGATTTTAAAGGGTGCAATGTGGGGTGATACCTCAATGAATACCGTTGTTATTATGATGAGCGGAATTTGTAGCAACGTATTTCAAAACGAACTTCTGCCGGAAGCCGGAAAAGTATTGAGTAAAAACGGAATTGCATTTATTGCAGGACAAGCTACGGACGCTTTTTCATTCATAAGTTACTCAAACACAAAAACCGGCAAACAAACAACAACCGGCGTTGTTACAGACGATTTCAGCATGGCTTATGAAGATGTCGAATCTTATGTAAAATACGCAAAAGACCTCGGCTTCAAAAAAATTATCCTTGCAGGACATTCGCTCGGTTCAAACAGAGTTATTCACTATTTGGCAAATACAACTGACGAATATGTCGATAACTTTATATTAAGCGCACCTGTGGATTTGAAACACTTTTTTGACATTATACCTGATAAAGAAATGTATTTTGATACAGCTCAAAAATTTGTTGACGAAGGCAGAGGAAAAGACATTTTGCCATTCGCATTTATGGGATTTTCCCCGATGACGGCAAACACGCTCCTTGCGTTTTATAATGCAGAAAACCTAAAAAATTGCCCTGTAATAAGTGAAGATGGTGAAACTCGCTCTCTTTCTCAAATGAAAGTAAACGGTGCATTCATAATCGGAGCCTGCGACAGCATGACAAACAAGAATGCAGAAGGTTTTATCAGAAAAATTAATTCTTATTGTAAAAATCCGGAGAAAAACCGTATTGTCGTTGTGCCAAACGCTTCTCACATCTATTATGCAAAGCACAATGAACATGCCTGTGCCGTTTTAGACTGCGTAAAATCGTTCGACTGCGTCAAAATTTAATAAAAATTTAAAAACTGGCAAAAAATAATTTTTTCAAATTTTATATACCCCATAATGAATATCAATAAAATTACTCCGAATATAAATTTTGGTGCAAGACACGTCATGGATATGAATGTCGGAAAACTTAATGATGGCAAATATATTCAAAAAAATGTCGCATTTGTAGAGCTTGACCCGACAGACAAAAAAGACAGAAATGCACTTAAAAAAATTGCTCACGATTGGGGCTATTATTGTTTTGCAGAAGACATCTATAACGAAGTCAATCTTTCCTTGAAAGATAATCCTGATAAAGGACAGGTTTTTGCTCTTACAACGCAAGCTCGAAACTTTGAAAACCTTGACGCTGATGCCGTTTTAGGACTAGCAGAAATAAATACGAAAGATAAAAAGAAATTCCACACCGTTTACATAGAACGCCTTCAAACAAATCCGGAATATCTTGATGCTTACGAAAAACCACAATATCGGGGAATTGGAACCTCTATTCATAAATGTCTTTTCAAAGAATATCAAGGCAACAGAATAACATTAAATTCAGTCCCTTTGACCTCCGTCCTTGAACACTATGAAAAAAACGGATATGTTCGCCGAGATTGCAGTTATACATTTGACTACGATGCTTAGTAAAAAATCTTTACAATAATTAAAGTTTTACTCAACTATTGCCGTAATATAGAACAGCAATAGGAGTACTATGAGTTTAGTTATTGATTCAAATCTTGAATATTTACAAAGTGTTCTACATATTAGCAAAGTCACTTTTGAAGAAAAATATGGCGACAAATCTGTTGACGAAATTATTGAAGCAGAGGCAGCTCAGGGCAATCAGGAAGCGATTAAACTAGCTCAAGAGCTAACTACTAACGTAAACCTTGTTATGGAATTGTTTGACCTTGCAGACACCAATAACAAGTATATGATTTTGCGAGAAATGTCTGCTCAACAATTACAAGTTTTCTTACCGGAAATGGAAGAAAAAGACTTGTTACAGGGTTTATTCTTTTTCACAGAGGACAAGTTGATGAAAATGTTGGAAGATCTTCCGGCTGAACAGCTTGTAAATACTGTGTTTGAAATGTTTTCAAAAGAAGAAATTGTTCAACTTTTACCGGACGAGCAACTTGACAAATTTTTAACAAGCACCGACATTGACAAAAATAAAATCCTAAAACACATGCAATCAATTCCGGAAGAATACGTTGCGCAAGTTTTAGAACAAATTACAGGCGAAGCACAAGAAGGCTTGGATAGCATTGATTTGTCTAAGAAATTTGGGGAATTAAATCCATTGGAATTCAAAGATGCCGTAACAGCGTTTCAACCGACTCAAAAGCAACAACTTGTTTTATCACTTGGCAAAGAGCACGAAGAATGGTTTCAGTTGTTTGATGCAAGCGCTTACACAAAAGTCATAAACCGTGAAAAACAGCAGCCGGAAGTTGTCAAAGCAATGTCCGTTATCGATCCGGAATATATACAAAATATGATTACGGAACTACCAAATGATCTTCTATCAATCGTTATAACCCAAATTGACACAGAAAAATTTGCAGATATTTTGATGAATGAATTCCCTGAAATAATGGCTGAAATTATCCTAAAATAACTAAAACCTCAACAAATTCGTAATATCGGTTTCAAGAAAATTCGCTAATTTAGTAATTTTTACCAGCGACATATTCTGAACCCCACGTTCAATTCTGCTGATATACTCACGAGCAACACCGATTTTTTCGGCAAGTGTCTCTTGCGAGTATCCTTGACGAATTCTTTCCGCTTTTACATTTAGACCAAATTGTTTTAAAATTTCTTTTTCGTGATTGTACATAGCACTATTTTACAAGTTTTTTTGATATTTTTCTTGTACCTTATAAGTGCCAGTAGTGGTAACTTATAAATGCCCAAAAGTTTAATTTACTTTTGGGCAATAGCTTGATATAATCGAAAATCCGTCAACTTATCCAATCTAAAAAGCGTCTGTCTTAATAGGGTTTTTAAATTTCGTAATATTGCCTTGGAATAGAAGCTTAACAGTCCCTACAGAACCGTTTCTGTGTTTTGCAATAATAATCTCTGATTCACCTTTAGATTGAGCTTTTGCAGTAATTTCTTCCTCGCCCTCATCAGTTTTTCGATAATATTCATCACGGTAGATAAACATTACAATATCGGCGTCTTGTTCGATTGAACCTGATTCCCTCAAGTCTGAAAGCATCGGACGCTTATCGGTTCTGGATTCTACCGCACGAGACAACTGCGAAAGTGCAATTACAGGGACATCAAGTTCTTTTGCGAGAATTTTCAAACCTCTGGAAATCGCAGAAATCTGTTGCATACGATCTTCCTTGCCAGAACTTTCCATCAATTGCAAATAGTCGATTAGGATTAAGCCCAAATCCTTTTCTTGCATCTTCAAACGACGACATTTCGCACGAATATCCGTCAACGTACACCCTGACGTATCATCGATATAAATCGGAGCCTGTGCAAACGCATTCATAGCTGTTGCAAGCTTTTCCCAGTCCTTGCTCTGCATATTACCGGTCTTAACCCTTTGGGAGTCAATTTCTGCCTCTGAGCACAACATACGTTGCATCAACTGCCCCTTTGACATTTCAAGAGAGAATATCGCAACAGGGACTTTTGCCTTTAGCGCAACATTCTGTGCAATGTTAAGTGCAAACGCCGTTTTTCCCATCGCTGGGCGGGCTGCAAGGATAATTAAGTCAGATTTTTGTAAACCATTCAACATAGCATCTAATTCGTAGAAATCCGTTGGTACACCTGTCAATTCGTCCTTATGCTCATAACGATATTCAATCTGTTCATAAGTGTTCAAAACTAAGTCTTTTACATGCACCAAATCCGATGTTGCTTTTTTGGAAGCTATGTCAAATATAAGCTTTTCGGCACTATCCAGCGATTGATCAATTGGATTTACATCGTATCCAAAAGATACTATTTCAGAACCTGCGTTGATTAGAGCCCTTTTAATAGCTTTTTCCTGAATAATTTTTGCATAATACTCAATGTTTGTCGTCGTAATTGTCTTGTAGCACAAATCATTTACAAACGCACGACCACCAATCGTTTCAAGTTTTGAATTGAAATTCAAAACATCTGAAACCGACACAATATCAATTCTTTCATTGGAGTTAAACAATTGCAGCATAGAATCATAAATATATCTGTGTGCAGGCTTATAAAAACTTTCAGGTTTAAGGATTTCAACGACTTTCGTAATCACATTCGGATTAACCAAAATCGCCCCGAGCACCGCCTCTTCCGCCTCAATATTTTGGGGTAACATTCCTAAATTATTTTCTTTTTCTTTATCTTTCACTGCCATGCTTTTCTCCTAAAAACATGATACACAAAAAATGGTTCACAAAGAATATTGACAAACAAATTTTAACATTCCAAACTATAATTATGAAAAAATTAATCGCAAATTTCAAAGCATTTATACAACAAATTCAGTCAAAAACACCTGAAAAAATAGGAAAAATTTTGCTCAGAGAAGCTTTACAAATCTCATCGGCAGAATCCTGCACCGGTGGGCTTGTAAGTTCTAGACTGACGGACGTTTCAGGTAGTTCTGCATACGTTAGAATGAATTTTGTCACCTACTCAAATGAGGCAAAACAAAAAATCCTTAATGTTTCACTAGACACACTCGAAAAATACGGTGCAGTAAGCGAAGAATGTGCACGAGAAATGGCACAAGGCTTACAACAATTGACACAAAGCGATGTTGTAATTTGTACAACCGGAGTAGCCGGACCAACAGGCAGTGAGGCAAAACCTGTCGGATTAATGTATATGGCATGCGGCTTCAACGGCAAAATAGAAGTTCGCAAAGTAAAATTATCCCCAAACTACAATCGCAAAAATATGAAATTCCTATTCTCCGAAGAGGCGTTGAAATTTGTTTTGGAAACAATTTTATAAAATCTTTCAGAATGACGTAAATAGCAATTACAACAGATTACGGAGTCAAATTGCCACGATAGCGGAATGAACAATAACTTGTTAGCGAAACAAATAACAAAACGAGTGTTGTTTGAGCGGGAAAGGTAATAGGCTGGATTACTTCGCTAACCGCTCGTAATGACGATTTCATAATCTGTTATGCATGTGTATAGCGAGTTCACTTGTTTCGGAGTGAGCTTACAAGTTATTAGGGAATGGAGCGTGTGGCTGGTTTTGTGGAACTTTTTTCATAAAAAGTTCCCGCCGTCCGCGCAGGACATTATAATTATATAAATAATTAATAAGAGATTCTGAATAGCAAGAAAAATTATTCTTCGCTATTCGCTTAGAATATTTTTCTATGCTTTCAGAATGACGAAAAGCATTGCTCGGCAATAAAAAAGGTGGACATGTCCACCTTTTCTTGAAATTATTTAATTATTGAAATTAAGCTTCAACGTATTCTTTCAATCGTTTACTTCTGTTAGGGTGACGAAGTTTTCTCAACGCCTTAGCCTCAATCTGTCTGATACGTTCACGAGTAACGCCGAACAACTGCCCAACTTCTTCCAAAGTTCTTTGACGACCGTCGTCCATACCGAAACGCAATCTCAAAACGTCACGTTCTCTTGGTGACAATGTGCACAAAACTTCTGCCAAATCTTCTCTCAAAAGTTCTGAAGCAACTGTCTTAATCGGCGCATCTGCTTCTTTATCTTCAATAAAGTCACCTAGTCTAGAATCTTCTTCTTTACCGATTGGAGTTTCCAATGACAAAGGTTCTTGAGCGATTTTAATAATTTCACGAAGTTTTGGAATAGAAACGTTCATCTCAATTGCCAACTCGTCCTCAGTCGGTTTTCTTGAAAGTTCTTGCGCCAAACGTCTTGTAACTTTTTTCAACTTGTTAATTGTTTCAACCATGTGAACAGGGATACGAATAGTTCTTGCTTGATCCGCAATTGCTCTTGTAATCGCTTGTCTAATCCACCAAGTTGCATAAGTTGAGAACTTGAAACCTCTTTCGTGGTCAAACTTTTCAGCTGCACGAATTAGACCAAGGTTACCTTCTTGAATTAAGTCCAAGAAAAGCATGCCACGTCCAACGTATTTTTTCGCAATTGAAACAACCAAACGAAGGTTAGCTTGAACAAGTTTTCTTTTTGCGATAGCCCCAGGGGTTCCACCTTCAAGAATTTTTCTTGCAAGTTCAATTTCTTCACTTGCAGACAAAAGTTTAATTCTGCCAATTTCTCTCAAATAAAGTCTTACGGGGTCATCAACGGCAACGCCTTTTGGAACATCTACATCTGCATGATTTTCTTGGTTGTGAATCATGTAGATATCGTCCATATTCGGCTTATTTTCCATTTTCGCAGTAACAATATCCTCGATATTATCAGTACTAATATCAACGTTCATGTAATTTACGCCGTCATTTTCGCCTGAAATGTTACCGTCTTCGTCAATATTATGTAAATCATCAATGTTTTCATCTTCCATGATGCTTACTATAGAGGAGCTTTGTCTTTTTTTACTCATTCATTTTCTCCAATTTTAATCTGTTATTTATCTTATCTCTAAGCTGCATTTGAATTTTTAGGGCTTCCATATCATTATCATTTGCGCTTTTATATAAATTTCTGATTTTTTCTTTTTCTTTTTCATTCCTACAATCGTCAATCTTTCCGATATTTTCTTGAATAACTTTCACAAAGTCGTTTTCATCAAGGTTTTGGAATGCTTCTGATGTGCTGATTAAATCAGTGATAAGTTTTTGGGTTTCAGGATCATTCACATAAGTTGTGTAGAGCCTGTCTATCAATTCTTTCACATTATTTACGGTACATGCTAATTTGTCAATTGTAGATTTTACATTTATTAACGTTTCTACCGTAAACGGGGTATCACCTATAATTCGGTTGATTTCGTCTACTGTGAAATGACTATCGGTTACAAAAAAAACACTCAATAAATTTTTTTGCGCTTTTTCTATAATTGATGTATTTTTCTTAACAATTCGCGCAACGTCCCTATTTTGAATAGTATTCGTCCTACCAACTGTTCGAAGTTCACTCAACAAAGCTTTTTCGTCCACTTGAATAGCGTCAGATACCATTTTGACGTACTCTGCCTGAATAATTTTGTTCTGAATTTCGTTCAAAATCGGAATAATTTCTTTAACCAAATTATTTTTTTCAATTGGAGTTTTCGGCTTTTCTTTCAACAAATTGTTCAACTGAAAATCCAACAACAACGGAGCATGCTGCATATATTCTCTATAACTTTCTGCCCCGACAGAACGAATAAATTCATCAGGATCTTTTCCCTCAGGCGGACAAATCACACGGATTTCGCACGCATATTTATCGTTTCCGGAAGAAATATAGCTCTCATCAAACTGTTTAATATTTCCCAAGCCAGAAAATGCGTCTTTTATAAGCTCTGCATTACGTTTCGTCGCCTTTTGCCCTGCCAAATCAGTATCAAAAGACAAATAAATTCTTCTTGAAGGCGTGTAGCGAGATAACAACTTGACGTGATCCGGCGTTAATGAAGTTCCGCAAGATGCGACTGCATTTTTAATTCCATGCGCCTGAGCAGAAATTACATCAAAATAGCCTTCCATCAAAACCACGCTATCTTCCGCTTTTATCGTGTCTTTTGCAGTATAAAGTCCATACAAAAGCTTACTTTTATTGTAAATAAGCGAATCTGACGAGTTCAAATACTTCGGCATTTGTCCTTCTTCAACTGCTCTAGCCCCAAAAGCCACGACATCACCAAATTCATCTTGAATTGGAATAATAACACGATTTCTGAACCTGTCAATGTATTCGCCTTCTCTTGTTTTGATAATCAAGCCGGCTTTTTCCATAACATCTTCTGAAAAATCATGCCTGAACTTTTTGTAAAACATTGCATAAGCCTTGGGCGCAATCCCAAGCTTATACTGTTCAATAATCTCTTTTGTAATACCTCTATTTGTCAAATACTTCATTACTTCAAGAGTTTCAGGCTCTTTATCCATCAAAAGTCTTAAATTATAGAACTCCGCAGCTTTAGCACAAGCTCTAATCATCTCCTCACGGCTTTCACGAGGGACAGAATTGGCTCGATGCAAGCTCTTTGGCATCTCAAGCCCGAATTTTTCAGCAAGTTCTTTGATTACGTCCATAAACTCTTTGTTTTGAGTTTTCATAATAAATGTAATCGCATCACCGCCGGCGCCACAGCCAAAACATTTGTAAATTCCCATAGCAGGATTGACAGAAAAAGAAGGTGTTTTTTCCTTATGGAAAGGGCACAATCCCCAGTAATGTCCACCATTTTTCTTCAAAATCACCTGTTGGGAAACAACGTCTACTATATCCAGCCTGTCTTTTATCTGTGTAATTAATTCGTCAATCGAGTTCGCCATAACACTATTTTACCATCAATAAATTTATTTATCAAAGTTTTTATACGCAATCCGCTTAATGCTGTACAAATATCCGAAAAATAGTACAGATGATGCACTTACCCACGCAATCGGTCCTGCATAAAATATTCCGATGTAACCGAATTTTATAGCCAAATAAATTGCCGCAAACGCACGCATAACAAGTTCTGCAGCACATGCCAGAGTAGGAAAGATTGTTTCTCCCATACCTTGAAGCGCATTTCTATAAATAAAAATTTGCCCCAAAAAGAAGTAAAAAACAGTGCTTATCAAAAGATATTTATGCGCAATGTCAATAATATCACCGGTTGCCGTTCCAATAAATTCGCCAATAATATTCGTACCCCACAACCGCATTACAAAAGCCATCAAAACGCTTAAAATAATATTAATCGTTGAAGTTTTAATTATACCAAGACGAATTCTAGAAAACTTCTTTGCCCCATAGTTTTGCGCAACATAAGCCGCAAGCGCAACCCCAAACGACATCATAGGTAATGTCGCAATCTGCTCAATTCTTAACGCAGCCGTCAACGCAGCAATTACGTTTGCCCCAAAAGTATTGCAAACACTCTGAATTATTAAAATTCCAATCCCGATAATTGAGAATTGAATTCCCATCGGAATTCCAACACGCAAATGCTCAAACGCAGATTGCTTGAATTCTTCATAAGAAAACTCAAAATCTGATTTATTCAAATGCAAAATCGGCAACTTGTATTTTATATAAATTAAGCATAGCAAAAACGAAATTCCCTGAGAAAGAATGACTGCAATTGCAGATCCTGGGACACCCATATTGAAAACTTTTATAAAAATAAGTGCAAGAATAATATTTATAATCGACGCAACTATCAAGAAATAAAGCGGCGTCTTGCTATCCCCGAGTGCCCTAATAATCCCTGCAAGCATATTGTACATAGTTGTCGCAATTAGGCCTATTGTAATAATTTCAACGTACCAAAAAGCATTATGATAAATATTTTGTGGCACATTCATTAAATGTAAAATCGGATTCATCAAAAAGCAACACACAAGTGAAAAAACAAGCGTAACAGCTGTACTCAAAATAGTTGACACAATTACAGAATTTTTTACACCGGCAATGTCTTTTGCACCGTATCTTTGTCCGGTTACAACTGCAAACCCACTTGTTAATCCTACAATTACAAAAACGATTAGAAAAAATAAAGGAGCTACCGCCCCAACAGCTGCAAAAGCGTCAACTCCAAGGGTTCTGCCGACAATAACAAGGTCTGCAATATTATAAAGCTGTTGAAAAATGTTCCCTATTAAAAGCGGAACTGAAAAAAGTAAAATGTGTTTTAGGGGGCTTCCCTGCGTCATATCTGTAATCATAATTTTGCCTAAAATAAATTTCCTTACAACATTATTATATTATAAAATTGATACAAAAATTTCAAATTTTACATTAATTCCAGTGTCTCAGTTCAAACACATATTAGACTAACCCCTATTTTTTTAGGCCCCCATTTTTAAAAGAAGAACAAAAAGAATTTGAATTTGAGATAAAAAGTATCCAAGTAGATGGAGGCAGTGAATTTATGGGAAAGCTTGAAGATTATTGTGAGCAAGAACAAATAAAATTGTACGTCTTACCACCACGAAGTCCAAAAATAAATTGTTATGTAGAGCGAGCAAATGAAACAAGGAAATTATTA
>ERZ1034925.230-NODE-230-length-29394-cov-41.575377_pt1 | contig 29394 bp, 42 predicted proteins | sample MGYA00520687_ERZ1034925 | MGnify/ENA primary metagenome ERZ1034925 (study PRJEB33766, sample SAMN09781758) | gut metagenome | biome: gut microbiome | host: Homo sapiens | place: Madagascar | study: EMG produced TPA metagenomics assembly of the PRJNA485056 data... | reverse complement strand
GCTCATTGCCGAGAACAGCGGCACGTATTCAATCCTTTCAGTTCCGGATGTCGTCGTGGTCTTGATTCGTGCGACGAAGAGAGCCACGCCCAGCTTCATCTTGTCGGCGCTCCCCATATATAATTCGTAGGTATTGCCTACCACCACGGCACCGATAGCCGCGATGTTGAAGTCCGCGTCATCCACGAACTCGCCGTCAGCGTTGATATACTTGCCTGTCGTCTCCGCCGTCATAGCCACCGACGGAAGCTCCGCGTACTGCCCCAAGTCGCGCTCAAGCGCCGCGACGCCGGAGGACACTTCTTTAGCCTCTGCTGCTGCATCGGTGGCATTCTTGGTTGCCGTCTCTGATTCAGTCTTCAGGCGTGCGAACTCTGTCACACGTGCTGATTCGGCGGCTACCCTTCCTTTTTCCGCTTCTACGCGGACAGCCTCTGCCGATGTTCTTGCTTTCTCGTTATTCTTCCGCTGCTCCTCGTTTGCCGATCTTGTCGCTTCAGCATTGTCTCTTGCGCTTTCCGCCTTCACCCTTGCAGATTCCGCATTGACACGGCCAGTTTCGGCGTTCACACGAGCCTGCTCGTCGGTAGCTCTCTGTTCCTCTGCTTCCGCCCTTTTGGCTTCTGCCTCGGCGCGTTCGTCCTCTGCCGAAGCTCTTGCCTTCTCCGCGTCCGCACGTGCCAGTTCAGCCTCTTTTCGTGCGTTTTCAGCATTGACGCGCTGCTCCTCTGCCTCTGCGATGCTAGTGTTCGTCGCTCCTGCCGCCTTTGCTGCCGCATTGGCCTTCACCGCCGCCTCGTTGGCCGCCGTGGCTTTCGCGTCCGCATTGCCGGCAGACCTGTCAGCTGCCGCTGCCGCATCGGTGACCGCTTTTGTCGCAGCTTCTATCTTGGCGATTGCCTCGGATAATGAATAGAAGCGCATAGTGCCGTCAATGTCCAGGACAACCTCTCCAGTGTCGGCATCCGCTTCTTCCGTAGTTCTGACGATCTCGAATGCCGGAACGTCAAGCGACGAAGAGAACGCCTTGCCGTCCGCGAACTCGACGATAACACGGAAAGGTCCTGTATAATTCTGGTCTTTTGCCGCGTATGTGCAGCGCAGCGTCTGCCCTTCAGCCTTGTGGGACATTTCCGCCACTGGCTGGCCCTGGACGTCCGAGAAGGCGTACACGTGACGGATGTCGCCCTCGCTCCATGTCACCGGCTTGCCGGATATGTTGACCGACAGGGCTATGATGGCGTCCGTGCCGATTCGTATTTTCTTTAGATTTGCCATGATATTATGATTAATTAGTTAGTAGTCACTTCTGCAATGGTGGCCGTACCTCCGGCCGCCGCTATCGCTTTCTGGAAGCTCTGTGCTTCAGCATGGGTGTAATTATTGCCTACCAGTGCGGGTGGATTGTCCGCCATGGTCTTCGCGTCCTTTAAGGCAATGCCGGCGCTGTCGCTTAGGGCACGCACGACTAGTATCTTGTTCGGGCCAACCTCCGTCAGCGTCACGGACCACACGCCGCCCATTTCCGGTGCATCCTCGCTCCAGATGTCGTCGTACTGCTCGAACTCGTGGAGCCGAACTCCGGACATGATGCCCGAAACGAAGTCATACGTGCCGCCCTGCAACAGGAATTTATGCCCCTTGTATCTGACGACGGCATTGTAGTTCCATAGTCCTGCCGGCGAAGGCATGCAGTCACCCTCCAGCATCTGCATCGGCTCGCGGTGGTATTGGAGGATCTGCTTGTGAAGGAATACCGGAAACGGAGATGTCACGCCATCCCATGTGACGCGATACAGGACCGGTGCGACGAGCCCATCGCTGTTCGCATAATACACGGCGTTGCCGTAGTTCTGCGAAGTCTGCCAAACCACGTCACGGCTCAGGAACCCTATGTCCGGAGAGCGCGTTTCTGTTACGTTGTAATTGTCATTGTTGATGGTCGTGGTCGTGTCTGACTCCAGCTTGCCGACAGCTTCAGCCTTCAGGGAAATGCCGGTGACAGCCATGTATATTCCGCAGCCTTGCGGCGTCAATAGCACGTTAGCATCTCCGACGTCGAAGTATATCTCCGACAGGACAAGACGCAGGCGGCCGGCCGTGCGCATCAGTGTCTGCCCGATGAGGGTGGACGAATCCTCGAGATTGAAAGATATGGAGCCGGCATTCTGATTTTCGTTATATTCAAGAATCTTGCTCCCCTGCTGCCAGCTCGTTTCTGTCTTGTAATATTCGGTGCCGTCCAAGGTCGTAAATATCAGCGCATACTTGAGCGACGACAGGTGCGGAGTGAATTCTTTTCTTTCCGTTGTTCCACTGCTTTCTCCGGCCGTAGAATGTGTCAGCAGCACATATTCAGGTTGTCGTCCCCTTCTCTGTGCGTATATCGCAGGACTTTCTGCGAATTGCAGCTCCAGCGTGCCATTCATGCCGGCCAGCAATGTGTCGATGTTGTAGACGAACACTTTTGACGCTGTTTTCTCGTTGGCGGCCAATAGCGCTACGTGGTCAAGGTCCAACTCGGATGATGTTCTGCCGCTCAAAGGCCCGAAGCCGTTACCTGTCTGCCAGCCTTTAGCGGCAGCATTGATGTTCCGAGTAATGACGCCCGTTATCTGCGCGTATGTCGCCGGACGCTCCTGCATCATTACGGAGATGTTGGTCGTGTATGTGCTGGTAGATGCGGACAATGACAGGCCGTCCGATGCGTCATATTGCGCCTCTTCGTTGAAGTCATACTTCACATTCTCGACTATCCGCTTATACGCCGGCTTGTAGGTGCGAGTGCCGCCGAGGAAAACGACATCCTGCACATCAGTGCTCTGCTGCGTCGGATTCCCAAGCCATGGCAAGTACCGCAGATGGCTCACAACGTACTGGTTGTTCCCTGTATAACGGAGGAAAAGGCCGAGCGAGGACAATACTGATTCCACGACATCGTACCAGTTCTTGCCTTCGAACTGCGACACATTCACGCGGAAGTCCGCCAATTCCGAATTGTCGTATAATATCCACTTGTGAGCCGACAGATACTCCCACTCACCGAGAAGGTAATATATAGCCATCTGGAAGTCTATCTTGTCGATTGCCGCCTTCAGCAGGTTGGCAATCGTTGCCGTGCCGGCATTGTCTCCCTGAAGGTCGAAATCGAAGTCCTGGAGATGGCCGATGTTGTCGCGTGCGGTAATGGTTACCGCTCCGCGATAGTCCAGCGATTCCTGCCAGTTGTCAGGTGTGATGAACCCGCTCCACAAGAATTGCATCCCTTGCTTGATGATAACCTTATACATTGTGCTGTCAGGCGTGAAGAACTCCTGCCAGTCTCCAGACTTCTCCGTCGCCGCGTCCGCAATCTCCGGCGCGTCCACGAGCGTAAAATTCACGATGGTCTTCTGAACAGGAGAGACAGGGTCGTCGTCTCCGTCGACCTCAAGCGTCAGCCCCCGCCATGCGCGGATAATCTTTGCCTCGAATGATTGCGGCAGATCCTTCTGCCATATCTCCAAGGTGAAGGCGTTTGCGCCGGCCTCCTTGCGGCTGTCAAAATTCGCCACATATTTAAGTCCATATTCCGCCATGTTACCTCCCGTAATAACTGCGGGCATTGTCGCCCGCTATGAGTATGTCCTTGCCGGAAATCTTGCCTTTCACATAGACTGTCATTTCCGTGGAAATATTCTCGTTTGTTGTAGATGCCGAGCTTCCGGTGCTGCTGGACATCGCGCTCGAACCCCCTGACTTGCCCAATGCCTGGATACCGCTCGACAGGGCCGCGCCCAGGGCCACGAGAGCTGCGCCGGCGGCTATTGCCACAGCCGGGTTTAGCGACTTCATCGATTCCTTGAATGCGGCAATGCCCATTCCCTCGACAATGAGCATCTCGCCGAGCTGTTTCGCCATGTTCGCGAACGGCTGGAGCAGAGCTCCGAGAACCGCCGAGGCGTCCGCATCGTCCAGCCCGAAAAGCATGTCCGAAAACGCCTGCATGCTGTCAGAGATGCTGCTGGCGATAGAATCGGACAGCATGTTGTTCAATTCTTCCGCCTTTTGCATTCTATCTTCCAGATTAGCCATTGCCGTGTCGGCTGCATCTTGGGCGGCATCCATTGACTCTTGCTCCTGTTGCGCATAATCATACGCTGCGCGTGCTGCCTTCTCGTATGATTCCTGTGCGAGCTCCGCGAATGTCCGCTGCTTCTCCGTCATGTTGCTCAACGCCTCGTCATGTGTCCGCTCGAACTCTTCCAGCGGGTCGGACATTTTCTGGAACTCCTCGTCGGCGGCCATTACTTCCGCTTCTTCCGCTACCTGGGCGCGGAAGTCCGCCATGCCGTCCTTTGCGGCGCCCAGCTTCTTGATGATGTCGTCAAGTCCTGTTTTCTCCATCGACTGCGCCGTGCGGTCGGCACGCTTCAGGATGTCGTTCATCTCGTTGGTGGCATTATAGTATGCCTCCATGGTGTTCACGAGGTTGCCGGAGATGTCGTCGCCTATGCTCTGATAGCCTGCGAAGAAATCACTATATTCGCGCTCGACCTTGGCCGGATCCGAACCCATCATCTTGATGAGGTCAACGACCTTTTCCGAGCTGTACTTATTCGGAGACATGCCGCCGATAACAAGGTATTGCTGGACTGTCTTGTCCAAGATCTCCTTAATCCCTTTCACGCGCGGCGCATAGATTCCCTCTATTTCCTGCCGATAGGCTTTAGCTGCCGCCTCCCTGTCCGACGCGGAAAGCGCGGAGTTCATCATTTTGAGATAAAGTTCGTGAAGTTTCGGGCCTGTTTGTGCCATGTTCAGCTTGAAGGCATACTCTATCTCCGTCATTGCGTCCTTGGCTTGTGATAGAGCCTTGCCGGCATCCATCGCGTCGACTTCCGTCGTGTCGGAGAATAATGCCTTGAAAAAACCTTTAACTCCACCTTCAGCGATGCCTCTGTTCAGTTCCGCGCGCATCTGCTGCCAGCGAGTGGAGAACTGGGTCATCAGAATATCCCATTGGTCTCCAACCGTCTGAGAGGACTTGACAAAGTCAAGCGCCATCTTGGTCGCTGCTGCGCCAATAGCTCCCCACACAGCAACTGCTGCGGCAGAAAGACCCTTTATCTTGTCCGCAAAAGACCGCGTCTTGCCTTGTGCATCGTCAAGCCCTTTCTTGTATTCGTCCGATTTGAGTTTCAACTTGACCCAGAGGTCACCTATCTTTCCCATGTTCTTTTGATGTTATGAAATCTTCCAGCATTCTGTCCAATTCCAGTTGTTCGTTCCGTGATACTTGCCAGTCTCCGTCCTGAGCCCTTGCAGCCTCCGCGTCCTTCTCCCAAGCAAACGGCACCCACAGCGTCGGCGTGGACGGCTTCTGCTTCACGTAAGGGTTCATTTGCAAGGCTAGGAACATCTGCCACCTTGCGCGCTCCCATTTCCGCCGCTCGTCCTGTTCCGCCGCCTCACGCAGGAGGATGTACTGCCGCATGCTGACCCATCCCGCTTCTTCCTCACTCTTGCCGCACCTCCCCACCAGAAACGCCTCAATATCCGCGTAATCCAGCCACACAGAGATTTTTTTTTTGCGTCCTGCTTCTTTTTTGCCTCGTCCGTCAGCTCCGCAAGGCTCTTTCCTGACAGCAGCCGCACGGCCTTTGCGACAATGCGCCCGAACTCGTCCGGATGCTCGGCTGCCCAGACGTGGAAGTCCATGCGTTTGTATTCGAACTCGTCCGCATCCTTGCCGGAGAGCTCCCACCAATTCAGCGCACCGCAATACAGCACGTCAGCATACAGCGACATGACGGCGGGGATGTTTTCCCCGTCAGCCTCCAAGGTGACGCCCTGGCGTCCCTTGTAAACAAAAAGGCGCGGCGTAATCAGAACATTAACCGCCACGCCTTTCTTCAGTTCAATGACCAGAACCGCCGCCATGCTACTCCTCCGTTATTGCCGGATAGTGTGTCGGCGCTCCTGTAATTGTCAGGTCCATCGAACGAGACGCAACCGCGCCGTAGTCGTTGGTGTCCGAGATTCCGGTGATGATAGCCTCGAAGATGTCACCCTCCGTCGGTGTCGTCGCGCCGTCTCCTGACAGCTCGCCGATGAAGCCGTACACCGGCTTCCCATTGTGGAGACAACTGATCATCTTGTGCTGGGGCTCTGACCCCGTGTCGTCCGTGAAGACTATCACCGAAGCGGTCGCGCCCTTCTTTCCCGAAATGAATTGTGCCCAGTCGTTGGACTTGTCACTCACCTCGATAGCTTCTGCCGAGCGGTTTAAGCTGTTGTTCTGCTCGCCCTTCAGCCATGTGAAGGTGCCGCCCGTCTTTCCTGTCGTGAGGTAGAATTTCCTCGCATTTCCTAATTTTGGCATATTTATTTAGCTGCTATATAAAAAGTTAAACTATTAATCACGCGATAGAGGACGACTTGTGTCTCCGTCATGTCTTCCATCGTCTGTGCGGTGCTTTCTGTCACGCCCAGAATGCGGAAGTTGTCAGTAGTGTCTTCTGCCTCCTTGATGAGGTCCAGATTCCTCTGACTGATTGCCAGCGCCTCGCCGAGGCTCCTGCTCGACATCGAATCAATGGACACGAGTATCTGACGCACGTCACCGCCCTTGTCGATGCCGCTCTGCTCGTTGATTGACGCAATCTCCGCGCGCGGATAGCCGGCGGTGCTGCCGACAAATACGCCCTTGCGCTGCATCGCTCTTGTCAGGTGACGGAAAAGCTCGTCACATGCCTGTATGCTCTTGTTGATGTCTATCATTTGCCCCTGTTGATTATCTTCATTAATGCCGTCTTTATTTCGTTATATATGACCTTCTGCTGCGAAGCTACTGCCGGACCGAAGAACGGCTGCGCCTTCGTGCCCTTCTTCGCGATTTTCCTCGCTATCAAGAAAGCGACGGAGGCCGCCTGCTTCTCCTTGCGGATCCGGAGCTTCTTCCGCACCCATGCCGTCAGTATCTTCGGCGGCGGCATCTTGCCTGCCTTGCGGCCGTTCTCCACGTACTCGGCATAGCCTCTGCCCTTTTCCTCGGAGAAGAAGCCCGCCTGATAGTCGCAACTGCCCAGCTTCTCCGCGCGTCCGCTGTTGGAAAGCAGTCCGGTGGTGTTCGTGCCGTTCATACGCAGGTTATGCTGCGCCTCGGAGATGATGGACATCGAGCCCTTCGACAGCGCCTCGTCGCACACCCTCCTGACTTCAGCCGTGTGCTTCCCGAATGCCTTTTTCAGCTCCGGAAAATTCTCGACAATGAATCCGTCCTGCTCCATTGCTCCTCCGCGTCAGGGGTTGTCGACTTGGTAATATCCTGATATGCGCATTATCCGGTTGCGCATACCTACGTTTTCCGGCTGCGAGAACACGATGTCGTGGCCTTGCCAGCGTATGCCGTTGAACTTGGCCGCCGTCCACCGCATCTCGATGTCCACGCCCACGACGTCTGCCTGCTGGAACGTCATCATTGCTTTCGTGGCGCTCATCTGTTCGACCGATGCAAAAACGCGGAGCACCACGCTCGGCTCGCCCAGGCTGACATGCCCGTATTCGTCCGTGTGCGGTTCAGCAAACAGCAGCTCGATAGGCTGCGTGTATGTCCTCGCGTTTCTCGGTTGTCTTAACATTGCGCTATGATCTTGATTAGTTCGTCAGTCTGCCCGTCGTACAGGGCTGTCGCATATTGGAACACAAGCGGCAAAAGGCGCCCGTATTCAGCCTCTCTCGGTTCGGTGGTATAATTGACCACGAGAGACGGCAAAACGCCCGCAGTGCGCACGTATCTGCCGTTCGTGGTGTAATCTACGCCTGCTCCGTCAGCGGAAGTCACGGACAACACCTCCGCAGGCGTCTGGTAGAGCCGGATGTCGCGTGACGTGTTTCTGTCCACGTGCAGCTCCAGCTCGCACGGCAGGATGCTGACGTCCGCGTGCTCCTGAATCTCCAGGGCAGCAGTAGTAAGCATCCGCTGCAATATTGCATCCTGCGTATCGTCAACTGCTCCCGCATACTTCTTGAGTTGCGGAAGCAGATATGAGCGTCTGTCGTCTATTACTTTCTTGACTATGAGCATGTGATTTATCCAATTATCTTCCAGAAGCCTTCCTTGATCATATACTTCACGACCGCGTCCACGCGGACCTTGCGCCGTTCTCCGGAAGGAATGCCGTCGTGCGGTTTAACCACCTCGCACACGACGACCTCTCCTATCTTCGGAACATGCGGCTTTTCCGGCCGTTTGATTTCAGCAGGCATTAGGCTGCTGCCTGAGCAATCGCTGCAATCGCGGTGGTTGCGTTAGCAACGTAGATGATGCCTTTCTTCTCTGGTGCAGGCACCTTAACTTGGAAGGACTTGCGCAGCCAGACTCTCCATCCGTCCTTGCCTGCGACCCTTTCGAGTTCCATCTCGTAGTCTCCGCGGTCGATAACCTCGACGCATGATGTGTCGGCCACGAGGATCTCGGTTGCCGAGAGCTGGTCGGAAGTAATGACGCGAACCTGTCCGAACATGCCGGTCACCTGATTGAAGAGGTAGTTTCCGTTCTTGTCCTTCAGGCCGCGAATCTGGGCCTCGATTGCTGTCGGCACGATTGCCACGTTGGCAGAGTAGCCGTTGGCCTTTGCTTGAGCGATGGCGTCGAGAATGACGTCCGCGATGGTCGCATTCTCATACTTTGCGCCGGTAGCGGCGAATGCTGTGCTGCCGGAAGTCTTGAGACCGTAGACGTGCAACGGCTTGGTTGCGTCCTCTCCGTCTCCCTTCCAGATGAGCTCGTCCGCCTTGCGGAGGATGCGTGCGATTCCGCGAGTACGCGCCCACTGATAGACGGCGTTGAACCAGTCCGCAACCTCGGACGACACCTCGATGAACGAGCCGATCTTGGCGAACTTGCGCGTCTTTCCGGACACGGCATAGCTGTTGGCTTTTGTCGACTCCTCGAACTCTCCAACGTAGTCGGTCTGGTCAGTGTCAGAACCCTCAAGCCACTCGATAGAGTTGCCGGTTCTGGTAGTTCTCGGGAAGGTTGTGAGGAACGCATTGGCGGCCAGCTTGTCAGCATGGATGTTTGGGTCCAGCTGGACAGCCAGCGATGTGTTGGTGATGTTTGCTGTCGCAAGTTTGAACGAAAGACCGCCGTAAGTCTTGCTCTTGACGAATGTCTCCATTTCCTCCTTGTGCTCATCCATAAACTCGCGGAGAACGACGTCGAAGGACTTTTCGCCCTTCTCCTTCAATTTCTTGCCGAGGTCCTCGATAGCCTTCTGCTGCTCCTGGATGGTCTTGTCGAGGTTCTCTGCCTCCTTCTTGCGCTCTTCAAGCGCCTCTTCTGCCTTTGCCAGCTTGGACTCGGTCTCCTCTGCCTTCTTTTTTGCAGCAGCAGCCTCCTTGGCTGCATTCTCGGCCTTTGTCTCCGCAGCCTCCATTTTGCCCTGGAGTTCCTGCGCTTTCTTTTCGATTTCTGTCATGTTAGTAGGGTTTAATTATAGTTTTGATATTATTCTCTTTGCGATTTCCTCCTCGACCGCATCGTGGAGTGAGGACAGCTGTGCCTCCGGCATTGCCGCCAGCGAGCCTGCCATGTCTTCCGCCTTCATGTCCGTGAGGGTGGCCAGAGGATTCGCCGCGCGTGTCACCGGCGATACCTCTACGATGCTGATTTCCTCCAGATAGCGCACGTCTTGGCCGTCTTCCTTGCCGTATGTGTATGTGTCCGCGTAGTAGCCGATGGAGAACTCCTTGATGGCTCCGGCCTGCATCAGGATCTGGACATCCTTGCCCTGCTGTGTCGGCAGGATGTCAGCTTCTATCCAGAGCCCCTTGTCGTCGACGCCCTTCTCGGTGATTACGCCGATTACGTTGCGAATGTCGTGTTGATAACAGAGTGCGCAGCGCTTGCTGTCCTCGGACCTGAGCCACTTGTCGCATGCGCCTGTCTTGATGATGTCGCCGTAGCTGTCGATATTGCCGAACGCAAGGGCGTAGGCACGGATGGAAAGCGTGCCGTCGTCCTTTTTCGATTTCACCTCGATGCCGCCAGCGTGTGATTTATACTGCAATGCCATTGTTAATTGATATTTACGCATGAATTTAACCGCGTGAATGGCAGGCGCTTAAATGTGCATATAGTCACGTTTGCGGCACAAAAAAAGGGAATCCCGAAAAAACGGAATCCCCAAAAACTAAAAACAAAGTTATGGAATCACATCGGCACGCGCATCACTGCGCATGCGCAATTAATTATTTCTCCAGCTTCGGCGCCCATACTCGTATCGTGCGGGTACATGAGGTAACTACGGCCGACCTTGAACGGCTCGTCTTGCCCTACGACCACGCCGTCCACCTCGATGTGCGTCTCCCTCGAATTGCCCAGTCCGCTTACGCTCCACTGCTTGGTGTACTTGACGTCGAGGGTGCGCGCGGCCACGTCTCCCGCCTTGCCGAGCCCTATCATTGTCTCAGTCTGAATTATCCGCCGGACTTGCCACAATGCCAGCTCGTTGTATTCCTTGTACACCTCAAGCGTCACTTTCTCTATGCCGGTGACGCCATCGGTCATCTTGGCCTGCAGAATCTTGATGAGGTCCTTTTTCAGCGTGCCGGACACGGACACTATCAGGTCACCGACGCGCTCGTTGGCGTACTGCTCCAGCGAAGACATCCACATGCTCTTCAGCACCTCGCTGTCCTCCGCCTTTTTCCTGTTCATGTCGCGCACCACGCTCTGCGCGTGCGGCAGCCCCACGGAAAGTATCAGGCCACGCTCGATCTGCTGCAAGTACGGCTCCGCAAGGTTTGTGTCAATGACGCCCGCCCATTCGCTAGGGTCGTAGTCCTTACACAAGCCGAGGACGCGCCGAACTTCCGCGCGCCGCAGACGCTTGAGGCGCGACTCATAGGCCTGTGCGACACGCAAGGCCTTCAGCCGCAGATAGTCAAGATGTCTGCGCATTGCCGGACTTATACGCCTACGCATTGCCCGCCAGCTCGTTTATGTCAATGTCCGCAACCTCGTTGCCGAACTGCATACCCATCGGGATCATCGGTTTGTCCGCCCATTCCTCGGGTATCGGTTCGTAGCCCATCACCTCGCGCTTCTCGTTCACCGATGCGTTCATCTTGTCGAGAGCGTCCAGCGCGTCTGCCGGCTTCTCCTGAAGCACGTCTATCCTCTGTGTGTCCACCTCCAGCGAGAATTCCTTGGATAGTCCGCAATAGTTCAGCAGATCCTCGGCGAACTCGTTGGCCATCGGCACCGCGTTCATTTCGAAGATGGTCTTCTTTGCCTCCTTTGCGTTCTCGTACTTGCTCTGCCCGTAGTAGAGGTCCACCGGAATGTTGTAAGCGAAGCACAGCGCCGTGACGGCTTCCTTGTGGCTCTCCAGAATGGCCAAGTCCACAGGAGCGTTTCCCAGCGTCTTCACGTCGATAGGGAAGCGCAGCACCTTCGTCTTGCCGAAGTTGTCTTTTGAGTTGAAGTCTCGTTCCAGCTGGTCTCCTTCAGCCGGTCGCGTGATGCCGGTCAGCTTGTCCTGCGGAGGTGTCACTATGTTGGTGACGCCTCCGTTCTTCAGCGCGATGTCCTCGCGCAAGATGCCGCTCTGCATCATTGACAGGTACTGATACGCGGACGCAAGGCGTGACGTGCCGAATGCGCTCTGGTCGTCAAGGTTGTAGTCGAAGCTCTCGAACACATCCGAGAAACGGATGGTATGGTCACCGGCCAAGCCTTGCAGCCTCACACCTTCCAGGACTGAATCCTGCCCCCATTGCGCGCCGATGCGCCAGGACGGGATAACATACATTTCTTTGATTGTGCCCAGATTGCGTCCGACGGCTTTCGGTGCATAGACCCAAGCGTCGCCGTACAGCAGTTTGTTGACAGCCCACGCGGTGCCGAACTTGCGGAGGGTGAAGCGGTCGTTAGGCCGCGCCAGCAGGTCAACGAGCCAATGTTTCTCGACCGGAGTGTCGTCGGTTTTCCTCGTCAGAAGCAGGTACTGCATCACTTCGCCGACATTGCGGGCGATGTAGTTCACCACGCCCTGCACCGGAGCGCTCTGCTGATAGAATTTCTTAATTGTCATGCGGTCCATCTCCGTGATAGGTGGCAGCTCCAGGCCGCGCGTGCAGTTGGCGATTGCCTGAAGATAGACATTGGCGGCATTCTCGCCGACCTCTCCGTAAAAGCCCTTTATTTCGTTTCGCAGGGCCTGTATTTCTTTGGTTGATATGAGACTGAGACCGAACATATATAATTCAATTTTGGCCGAAAATAACCCCGTCGGGGTTATTTGTTAATACGTGCATATACGCACGTTTGCGCACTAACGCGTTGAAACACGCTAAAACGCGCTAAAACGCGCTAAAACGTACTGAAACGTGCTGAAACGTACTGAAACTTGCTGAAACACGCTAAAACGTGCTAAAACGTGTTGAAACACGCTAAAACGTGCTAAAACGTGTTGAAACGCGCTAAAACGCGCTAAAACACGCTAAAACGTACTGAAACACGTTGAAACCTGGGGATTGGAGCGCATTCCGTTACCCCTCGCCGATGACGTTCGTCTGCCCGAGGTATCGGAGCTTCGTGACGCATGCATAGTTGATGGCATCCATGAGATGGTCGTTGCCGTCCTGTGGAATGCTCAAATAGCGGCTCCGGTCCTTCGGGTCCGGCTTCCAGGAGTAGCGGTCACTCTCCCACTTGATGTGCTCGCCGACATACTTGACGGAGAAATATTGCAAGTATGATATTCGCCCTTCCTTGTTCCTGTTGTCCGCCGGCATGGCGCAGAGGTCGTTCATGCGGAGCTCGCCGATGTGCTCCGGTCGAGCAGGGTCGCAGTAGATGTCGGCCTCGCGATCCACGCCAAACGCCTCCATATCCTCGTAGATGATCCGGGCGATATGCCCAGCGAGCAGCTTCGGCTGGTAACAGACCTCGCGCAGGTAGATGGTCTTCTTGTCGATATCATAGGCACAGCAGACGACCGCCGTCGGGTCGTCTGCGTAGCCCCAGTCGATGCCGTAGAAGCAAGGCAGATTTTTAGGCCAGTCGTTCAGGCGAATCTCCTTCCAGCGCTTGTATATGATGCCTTCTGACAGCGTGGCCCATTCTCCAAGCCAGATGTTGCGGTACTTTTCCGGCGCTTCCGCTTCCATCTTGCGCGCCTGCTTGATGATTGAAGGATTAAGATTGTGGATATTGTCTAGATATGTCGTGGAGATGTAGCAGACGTCTCCGATGATGCCATTGAAGCCTTCCGGTACATTCCGGTAGAATCGCTCGTAAATCCAGGAGTGCACGTCCGTAGGGTTGAACGTCAGCATAACGGTATTAGGCGCGTCCGGTGTCCTGACAGAGAAGTCTATCGTGTCGAAGAGGTCAGGGTCTGTCAACTCTTGAGCCTCGTCCAGCACGAATGTCTTGATGCCCTGCAATGATTTCAATTTCGCGACCTGATTGCCGGAGCTTGCGAGCAGACCCCTGAACAGAATCTTAGCTCCGGTCGATAGATTGAGGATGTCAGCAGCCTTCACGCGGAAGTGGTTTTCAAGCTCAAGCGCCACGACCTTGTCGCGGAACTCCGGAATTACAGACACCTCCGCAGATGTCATGGTATATCGAGCGAATAGGATATTATAAGGGTCGCGATAGGTGCTCACACATTGTGAAGTATTTACGGCATAGGACTTGCCGGATGCGCGCCCTCCCTTGACAAGGAAGTAACGCACTTCCGGCATGACTTTGAAAAGCGGCTTGTATTTCGGCGAAAATAGCATTAATCCTCTTTGTTGTTTTCTTCTTGTTCTTGCTCTTCTTCCTCTCCGAAATAGATGGCTGGCGGTTGCGCATCTCGAAGTGTCGCGTCTGCCTCGACCTTCTGCGTGGCCTTGCCGTCCAGCCTGTCGACGATGCTGTCCAAGGTTATGCTGCTGCCTTTCTTTATGTCCTTGATGAGGGCGGATAGATAACCAACCAGCAACAGCGGAAGCTCCGGATCCTGAAGCATCTCGGACGCCTTGTTCTTGTCCGCCATCAGGATGTTCTCCAGTATCGTGCGGATGTCGTCGTGGCTCAAGCCGATGGCCTTCAGCTTCGTCAGGATGTTAGGACGGCGGCCCTTCTTCTTCGGCTGGTTCGTGCTGCTGAACCGCGTCTCCCTGCCGATGTTGGCGATGTTCTTGTTTCCTGGTCTCCCCATGTCAAATCCTCCCCGATTAATTGCCGATAGCGGTTGATGCGTTCTGCTGCATGACGAAGCGTATGCGCTCCGCCGTGTCGAACCTCACGGGGATGCCGTCCTTCACCTTCTTGACTGTCCGCCACGTCAGCCCTGACTGCTTCGCTATCTGATACACAGACAAGCCGCAGCCACGCACTTCACGCGCCAGCTGTCGCAAGCTCTCGTCGCAGTGCTCCATAAACTGCTCTTCAGTTATTGTCCTCTGATTGTCCATATCTCACTCCTTTGCAATAGTTATTATTCCGTCAAAATATTCTTTGTAAAAGTCATAAATCCCTCGGTCGATGGTTATGCATGCCTGCTCGGTCCTTGGATTCGTGTTGATGTTTGCGCTCGACTGAATCCCGAAGGCGAACTTGTCTCCTATGCCCGCATAAATCTTCGAGTGGTTGCGGAACACGGCATATCTGCCAAGCCCTTCATGCCTTGAATACATGCTCTTCAGCATCTCCCACTCTATGATGTAGCTGGTAGGGAAGATTTCGCCGACGTACATGTCCAGATGCTTAATCTTTCCTTCGTTGACCCATTCCTCAATCTGGAGCAAGTTCTCGCCTGCAAGGCACCATGTTGACGCTAGGCAGTGCTCCAAGTTCTGCTGCCGCAATACGCACTTCAAAAAGGAAAGGCTGTCAATGTCTCCTCCTGTCAGGAAGTTGTACGAGTGCCCTTCCGTGAACTTGAACTCTCCGCACAGGTCAAGCAGTTTCATCTCGCTGAAGGCTCGCCGGTATTCGTACTTCTGTGATAATTCCAGCAGGGCGGTCCTCCGCCTGTGCGACGTGGATGCCGGCAAGGCTTCCTGCTCTGCCTCCTTTTTCTCTTCTACCCCCCCCCAAGAGGAAAAATCCAAATCCCATAAATTGTCAGCCATGTCTTTTCTTCTATTCAATTTTCACGGCATGTTTGCCTGTGAGTTTTTCCCATCTCGCAAGTATGACGTCGCAATAGTGTGGGTCAAACTCCATCGTATAATTCTTCCTCCCGAGCTGCTCGCAAGCCATCATCGTGCTTCCGGAACCGCCGAACAAGTCAAGGACTATCTGCCCCGGTCGTGTGCTGTTGTGGATGAGTTGTCCGCAAAGCTCCAGAGGCTTCATCGTCGGATGCAGGTCATTCTTTAGCGGCTTGTCAGCATCTATGACATCTGTCGACACCGGTGATGCAAGCATGTTCTTCAGCATTTCCTTCAGCTCATCCTTCTTCAGTTTGTCGATGTCAACATTATCTTCAATGACTGTCGGATGGTTGAACTCGTCTCTGAACCAATGCCCGGCACCTTGCTTCCACCCATACAGGCAAGGCTCGTGCTTCCACTTGTAGTCCTGCCGGCCGAACGTAAAACTATTCTTGTTCCAGATCAGCGTTTGCTTGACTTCGAGACTTCCTGTCTTGGCGACCGCTTCCCGGAAGTTGAGCTCTTCACTATGCGAATACCAGATATAGAAGGCCCCGCCAGGCTTGAGAGCATTGGCGGCATTGTTCATTGCGCCTGAAAGGAATTTCCTGAAGTCCTCCTTGGCCATGTTGTCATTCTGAATGGTCATTCCCTGCGAGTTGGAGACATTGACATTATACGGCGGGTCAGTGAGCATCAGATCAGCCTTTATTCCACCCTCCCCCATTAACTTTCTGACATCTTCTTCGGATGTCGAATCTCCGCACATGAGTGTATGCTCGCCGAGCTGCCACAGGTCGCATTTCGCACAGCGTGCCGGAATTTCCTCTTTCTCCTCGTCAAAGTCATCTTCCTTTGCCTTTTCTTCAGCCTCCTTGATGCTGTCCTGCCACTCCGGAGGTATCGGCACACCCCAGCCTTCCAAGTCCATGTCGCTCCACTCGTTAGCCAGCGCGTCAAAATCCCACTCACCCATGGAGACGTTGTCTTTCGCCACAATCTCCTTCTTCTTCAGGATGGTTGTTCCCTCCGGCACGACATAGCACGGCACCTCGGACATGCCCAGAGCCTTGCACGCCGCATAGCGCATGTTACCGCCGAGGCAGACATACTTGCCCTCGTGGTAGTCGACGATGCAGCCGCGCGCCTCCAGCAGCTCCGGAGTCTCCTCGATGGATGCCTTCAGTTTATCTAACTGCGCCTTGGTCCACTGCCTAGGGTTCGAAGGAAGTCCTGCAATCTGGCCGGTGTTCATCTCTATCAAATCAATGGCTATTCTTTGGTGTCCTTTTTTCATTTTCTGGTCGATTTCTTAGTTGATAATTACAAAGTTAACAAAAAGTAAGTAAAGTAAGTTAATTGAAACTTAACCGCTTACGATGAGATAGTCCTTTATTGTCTCGCGGAACTGGTCAAAAGAACGAATGACCACGTACCTGTACCCTTGCTCCTCGACGCGCTTCTGGTAGTCCTTCTGGCTCTCCTGCTGCCTCCCTGTACGCGTCTTCAGCTCCAGCAGCAGCGCGTGGTAGCCTTTCGCCGCGACAAGAAGTATCAGGTCGGGGAAGCCTGCCTGCGTGCCCATCTGCTTGAATCTTGCGCCCTCGCGTGCATCTCGCCGTCCTCCGTTGGGGGAGTGGTGAAGCAGCCGCGCCAGCTGTGGGAATTGCAGACGGAACCAACTGACGCAATGCATCTGCAAGTCGTCCTCCGCGTGCCCCTGCCGTTTGCGCGTTTTGCCGGTGACACCTTGCTGCCACGCTGCAAGAGCTTTCAATGCTTCGTCATAGCTCATACTTCTCCATTTTTTACATTTCAAAAACCACATCTTCGTACTTCCGCACTCCGTTTGCGCGGACATAATGAATCGCGCTGATCGAGTCGTGATATCTTCTCGACTGGTCCATGTCGCGCCACATTAGGAATCTCCTATATTGCGGAACGAAGATCGTCTCTCCGTAGCCGTTGACGGCCTTTATAACTCTATATTTCATCATAATGATCATTTGATTCTTGTAGAAGTATTAAGCCCCACAATAAGGCTATTATTACTACATGATTAAGGGCATTCAGCCACTCCTTGCTTATTGCACATATTACGGCGGATATTGCATTCGCTACAATTGCTATAATGTAAATTGTTTTCATTTGAGTTTTATTTATCATCTTTCAATGCTTTTTCGAAGTCGGCAAGACTGTCGCGCACTGAGATTAACTCACTGCCGGTTCCGTCTTTAGAAACAACATTGAGTATTCTCTTAAATCGCCGCAGTTCTTGCTCGTATAGTGCAAGCGCACGCTCATTGGCTATTCTCTTGCCAGTATTGAATAACCTGATTTTGTCACATAAGTTTCTGTTTGCGCGATTCTGTCTATCAAAACACATAATTTCGCCTCGATACATGCAAAAATCACAAGCTGTCATAATATTTTCGATTTTAAGGCAGGGCAAGCGCCCCGCCGTTGTTAGTAAAGAATGACCGGAACAGCCAGAAATGAGCACCAAACGTCGCATCTGTATAAATCGCCATAGTAGCCACTAACGAACCAACCCTGTGCCCTACCAGAACGCGAACAAGACCACACGTCGGAGTTAGTGTCTCGGAGCAAGTCTGCATCCTCTATTGTCTTCGCAAGCGCGTCAATGTCCTCTTTTTGGCCTTGGATTTCCATTGCCGCAAGCAGTGTCGGCAATGCGAAGATGCTGTTGTGTTTGTCAGAATGGAAATTGCTGACAAATTCGGCCGCAGGACTTCCGTTCTTCAAGAGAACACCAGTTGCCCAGAGATTTTCATATTTCTTTAGAGCTTCAATCTCGCTGGCACTCTTTGCATCCCAAGACTCTATATTCTTTTCCGTCAGCAGCGGCAGTTGCGCGTACTTCGGATAGACGAGTGCATTCTGCCCGTTCAATAACTCAATTTCGATACCCTCGATGCATTCGAGGCGGTTCTGTCCTTCAAGACCTTTCTTGTAAACTATTCTTGCCATAATTCTTTATTTGTCGTTATTTGTCGTTATTTGTCGTTATTCGACAATTTTCACGTTGTTTGCAAGTTCAGTATATCCGCCAAGCCGCAAGAACTGCTGCTATTCGTGTACATAGTGGACGTTTGCGCACGGACCGAACATCCCGATGGCGATGTTGTAGCCGTTGCTCCCATCCTTCTCGTAGATTATACTGCCTTCAGACCAGTGGAGGATTTTCTTGTCGAAGTCGTTTTTCTCGAAGAAATCGTCCGTCAGGAGTATTGGATAAGGCTCGCATTCCTTGTCTTCAAACTCCACCCAGTCGTAGTCGTTTTTATCGTTTCTTTCGGCATCGGCGTAGGTATAGCCGACGGATATGACCTGCATAGGGATTCCGATCGCATCGGCTATCCAGTCGCCGACCATTAGTTCTTTGCATTTCATGTTTTTTCTATTTGTAATTATCAAAATTCGGAACGGGAGCAAAGATCGACCGCATATTGCACCAGCGCTGTAATTTCCGATATGTCGGACATGTCCTTTTCATCAGTACCTGAAATCCGTAAATTGAATCACAACGCCTTCAAAGATATTATCATGGTTACGCCCGAAGAACCAATTCACAAAGTCCTCTGTACTCAGGCCATCATTGGCGGCCACCATCTCGACAGGAACCCTGTGTCCATCCACCCAGCACCGAGGTACGGCATCCTCGCTGCTGTAGGTCATTGTAATCTCCTGCATCCCAATCTTGTCGAACCTGGCGATTTCTTCCTGCTCGGAGTTGTAAGGTCTGCCAGTCCACTGCCTGACTGACAGATACTTCCTGCCTTGCATTACATCCTGACAACGATTGCTCCAGAGATTCCCCGCGTTGCCCCTGACAGTATGAATCTTGACGCCATCTGTCAAATTCCTCTCAAATAATGTAGGCTCTCCAGCTCTCCTGTGCCCCGTGGGGAATGTCTTGCATAGCGAAAGTATAGCCTTGCGTTTATCTTTCATTTCCGATCGTTTGTTTTGATTTTCCGTAAACATGTCTTTCGATTATCTATTGTCTCCATCGCCGGAGAGTTTGCCACGATCCGCACGGGACTTCAACTTGTCGTAGTTCATCCGGGCCACTTCCGTCAGCGAGAAACCGATCTCGTTTGCCAAGACCGCCACATACCAGAGAACATCTCCAAGTTCTTTCGCAATCTCCTTTCTCTTTTCCGCAGTCAAAACGCCGTGGTCATCGCCACGCATGATTTTCTTGACTTTTTCTGCCACCTCACCGGCTTCACCATTCAGTCCCAGAGCCGGATAAATAATCTTGTACTGCCTCGGATATATAGCTGTCTCCAATGCGCCTATCTGGTATTCATTCATTGTCATTTCCATATCTAATCTATAATTTTTTCAAAATAAAATTTACCATCCCATTTGTGCTCTGTCAGAATCCCATACTTGAGCGCCATGCGCGTGGCGAATGTTCGCTTGTAGTCAAGTTCCTTTTGCAATCTTCGCCGGAACTGCTCGATTGTGTTCATTCCCTTATAGAAGTTGCACATGCGACAAGACGGGTTATAATTCTCTATGCTGTCCTCTCCCACACCACCCAAGCGCTTCTCCGCCCATACGCTAAAATCTTCTATGATTTTGCAACGCTCGTAGTTTCTTGTTACAATTTGGAGACTGCTATCTAAAGATTCATTTTCTTTCCAATCAGTGAAGACATACACCACACATTCTTCTCCTTCTTTCGCAACTTTTAGATAGCCTGTCATTACTTCGCCCTCATCACCTTTCGCCTTGAATTATAAATTATTGCATTTTGAAAAATCGTATTTCATAATTTTCTAATCTTTTTCGTTGATTTCCTTAATTGTAAACCAGTCAATGTCGTGTTCGCGCAACCCGAACCACTCAATCACGTCCTCTTTCGTTGCGTCCGGCTTGTCGTAGGTCCTGGTCATGACCCTGCCGTGCTCGGAGAATGTAGCCTCAAACTTCATGACTACCTCCCTATTGAACCATAGCCGCCTGTTCCTCTGTCGGCATTATCGCGTTATGATCTAATTTCTTGATTTTAACTTTCATTTTGTTTTTCAATGATTTAATAGCCTCCTCCATAATAAAGCGGAGTGCTGCATTTCTAATAAATTCTTTAACCTTCTCTTCTGAAGTCATATTTATTCCTCGTTCTCAAGTGCCTCAAGGAATCCGATGACCTCATTAAAAGAGGCTGCTTTGCCCATGTAATAGGATCTTAAAGGTTGCGGATTCTGTTGGTTCTCGGCCGCTTCCTTGCAGCTCTTTTCTCCTCGTTTAACATAATCCAAGAGGAGAGATAGCCTTCTGTCTTCCATAACACCTACTCCTTAAAATCAAACCTCGCAATGTCCTCATCAGAGAACCGCGTGCCCTTCTTCAGACGTTGCAGCGACCGGAAGACCTTTTCCATGCCGCCGTCAACTTCTCCCCTGTCCACGCACAGCATCAGAAGCTGTATGACCTCCGCGGAGCTGTGGTTGAAGTCGTCGTATGCCTTCACGCCGTAGCTGCCGAACGTGCAGTCCTCGATATAGGGCTTCAGGTCGCGCTCGAACCAATACTCCGCAGCCTTTGTCTTCTCCGCGTAGTTCTTCATGCCGCAGATTATGTCTCCCTCTCCGCCGCTCGTTTTTGCGTTCACGCCCTCTGCCTTGAGCTCCGCGCGAATCATCACGTCAATCTGCGCAGCCAGCAGAGACAGGGCGTTGGACATCAGAAGTCCGACCTTGACCAAGTCCGGAATCTTCGAGCCTGCGACGCGCTTCCATGCCCTGTCGCGCAGTTCGCGCCTGAAAGCCTTGATATTCTCCGCAGCTTTCACTTTCGATATTGTTTTCTTTTTCTCAATCATTGCTAATTTGCGCACAAGCGCCCGTATTTGAATTATTTTTCTTTTGACGGTCAACTATGCCGCCGATGGTGCGTTCTTTCATTGTGGCGGACTTCTGCGCCCTTCTCGCGCCTTTCTTTAATGTTAGCGACATGCGGTCTACGAGATTCGTCAGCCTGTTGTCTCTGATACCAAGGCGCCGAACCCTCTCGATGCACCTCCGCATCTCCTGGTATTCCCTTGCCGTCAGCACCGCCGGCGGCAAAGTGTCAGAACGGCAAGTCATCTTTCGGATCGTCATATACCGGAGCCGCCGGCATTGTCATGCCGTATGCCGGAACCTGTGGAGCAGCCGGCTGGTATGCGGGCTTCGGCGACACCCATTGTCCTGCAGCCGGAGCCGCCTGTTTCTCGCCATCTGACTTGTTGCCCAGCATCTGGATGTTGTCCGCAACTATCTCCGTGCGGTAGGCCGTCTTGCCGTTCGATTCCCAGCTTCTGGTACGCAGCCTGCCCTCCACGTAGAGCGGCATTCCCTTGCGTATGTACTTTTCCGCGACATCCGCCAGACCGCGCCACGCCACGATGTTGTGCCATTCGGTCAATTCCTTGACCTCCCCGTCCTTTGACTTCATCCGCTCGGTCGTGGCCAGCGAGAACTGCGCCACCTTCGGATGCTCCGGAGTTTCCAGATACCTCACGTCCGGCTCCTTTCCCACGTAGCCGATGAGTATTGCCTTGTTTAGTGTTGCCATAATTTTGTTTTTTTAATGTTTTTAATTGTCAATCATATACAGGGAATTGCACCGGCTTGTTTTTGTTGCCGCGTAGCCATTTCCCGAGAATCAGCTCCCTGGCCGCCGCGTTTGATTGGTCCATGAGCCATTGCTTCACCTCCCTCGTCACCTCGATGGATGTGCAGACGCTCCTGCTCTCCATGTGCACGGCCACGCCGTCCTCGTACATCTGCCGTCGGATGTTGTCAGGCGCCTGTTCCGCGAGCTCTGACCAGATCTCGGCGAACCTCGGCGGGAATCTCGCCCCCTCCTTCTTCGGTTTCCATATCCTGGCCTTCGCTAGTCTCTTCGCGTCGCTGTCCAGAAGGTCTCCCTTCTCCAGCGCCCAGCCTGAAGCCTCGTAATAGTCTATGAACCGCTGCGTCTCTGCTGCCGGCTGGCAGATGTTAGCTTTCCAAAAAGTAGGGAAGAAGAAATCAAAATCTGTGTGTGGTGCTGGTGGTGTGCTCGCGCGCGCCTGCGCGCTATTAACACACACACAAGGTGTGTCAGTATCAGTATCAGATACAGTATCAGTATCATAGAGCAAAACATTTTCGGAAATCATTTGTTCACTTGAAATCATTTGCTTGCATTTGCTCGCAATTGCTCTGCCCTTCTGACCTGCTGCCCTTCTCTTGTCCGATATGTCATTATACTTTTCAAAATCGGCGTCAAGCGCGTTCTTGATGAATGTGAAAGCCATACTGCTTAGCGGTTTCAGATCCGACAGTGTCCCCGATAGCGCATACCTCATCGTCGCTTCGTACACTTCAAGTCTGACCTCCGCTGGATAAGCACTCAATGACTTAAACCATTCGAGCCGAAATACAAAAGATTTTCTTGCCATACCTTTTCCTCCTTACCTCTACGGCTTGTAGAAGGCCTGGAACCTCACGAGCCCGTCCTGATACTCCGGTGACTTGATCAGCCCGTCTCCCTGTCCCTGCAATGTCTGCGCGCCCTCGTCATCGAGAACCACCTTGCTGTCGATGGCCTTCGGAACCCGGAAGCAGACTTGGACAGGGATGTTTACCTTGATGTCTCCGGTGATGACTTTCGTGCTGGCCCTCTGTGTCGCGACGCAGAACCTCATTCCGCAGGAACGGCCTTTCTGGAGCAACATCTTCAGGTTCTCCATGAGAGTCTTCTTTCCCTCCAGTTCCTTGGAGGTGCGCGACTGATCCATCGCATCTGCAAACTCATCGAAGATGACTAGGGTGATTTTCTTGGATTTTGCCTTGATCCTTCCGTTCATCTCGTTGACCAGTTGCTCCATCACATTCTCCAGGTCTTCGATGTCGCTGAATACGCTCGCGATGCCGCAGTCGAGACTCGCGAACTCATATTTCGGGTCGAAGATGACGATGTCGTCTATACCGGCCTCCTGTGCATATGCCAGGATGCTTATCAGCTCGACGGACTTTCCGCTTCCAGTTGACCCGCAGACCAGCATGTGCGGCGTCGAGTGGTTGTCCAGGTCCCATACGATCGTGTTTCCGAAATTGTCGACTCCGAGAGGAATCCTGTGTCCTTCCAGATACTTCGTGTCCCAGAACAATGTCTTGTCGCGCTTCTTGTTTACCTCGACGGCCACGTAGGATTTGTTGTTGTACATCATCAGATAGCCTGCTATTCGTACCAGCGGGACATCGAGAGCATAGGCGATGTCCATCCTGTGGGAGAAAATGCTGACGATCGTCACTCCCGGAGCTACGTCCAGAAGATAGGTGTCGCAGCTGAATCCGTCTATCGTATGCGCCACTTGCACATTGATGTTGTGCGAGCGCAGAACGTGCTCTATTTTTTCTTGCTTTGTCATGTCACAGTTGCTGTAATCAATCCGGATGAAAGAAGCCGCCTCCGTCCGGAACTTCGTTATAATCTTTGGGTTAATATTGATTCGGGAAGAGTCCTTGATCTTCGCGGTCCTCTTGCGTATCAGTTCCTTCTTGCTGTCGGGAACGGTAGGGAAGTCGTCCACTTCCGAGATCATCGTCCTCGCCCAGAAGTCGTAGAGGACGGCCTTGTCAATGAAGTTGTCGGACGTGTTAATCATATAGACGTAGTCCGGATTGCTTACTGCCTCGCACATCCGCTTCAGCGGCTCGTAGAGCAGAGCTTCATAAAGCATCCTGCTGTTCCTGTCAATGCTGATGACGTGCTTGCGGAGTTGTACCGAGCCGTCCTTGTTCTTCGACTCTTTCGCCTCCACGAACCAGACCTCGCTCACTTCCTCCGTAGGGTTCGCCGTCTCGTAGGCCTCGACGTATGTCATCGCCTGCTGCCCGTGCACCAGGGCCACCTCGTCGCCGTCCGTGTACTTCGACTTGCTCTTGTGGTCGATGATGACCACGCGCCCGTCCTTGAGTCTTACGACCATGTCAATGACAGCGTGCAGTGGCAATGGGATGTCGACCCCGTTGACCGTCACCCACTCTTCGAAGCGGGTCTCCACATGAAGGACCTCGGCAATGTCGCCGGTGTAAGTGCCCACCTCTTCGCAGAAATATTTCAGCAGGTTGTTCACTTTCGATGTCGCCTCTGCCTTGGCCGCCTCCGCGGTAGGGAACTTGTCCGTAGTCTTCCAGTCATTGGCCGGCACTTCGTCAAGATAGCCGTATGCCACTGCCGTGAGTGCCACGAACTCGGGCTGCACGCCCGGCTTCCAGATGCTGAAGAACTCCTTCAGAGCCTCATGGTAGGCGCTTCCCGCAATCGAGCTGATGGATTTTTTGTCGTGCTCGCAGTAGATGTACTGCATCTCGAAGGCCTTCTCGTTCCTGGCGAAGCATTGGACGCCGCTGTAGCTCCAACTGTTGACCAGGTAGCCGGAGAGGTGCTCCTCCATCTGCTCGGGCGTGTATTTCAAATACTTGTTCATAGGCTAGGGCATTTCGGGTGCTGCTGTCTCTGAACCCCTCATCTCCTCTTTCTTGGCCTCAATCGCCATCTGCATACTGTCCTGGTCGTCAGGGCTGTCGGAGTACTCTTGTCTGCCGTTGTCGTCGAAAATAGCCTGGTCGGTCTTCACAGCCTCCTGCATCTGCACTGAAAGTGGAGCATACTTGCTGAGAAGTAATTTTATCACCGTCTTCTTTGCCATTGCGTCGAAGTCCGTAGCCCACTTCGAACTGTTCCTCGTGCTCTCGTATTTGCTGCTGTATGTCTTGGAATAGGCCTTTGCGTGTCTCTGCAATTCCTCTACCGTCATGTAGAGTGTCTTGCTGAAGCCGTTCACAAGTTCGAAGTATGCTGCATATCCTATGACTGGAAGCTCCAGGCGGTTCGGTGCTGCGTCGAATGTTATCTCGCCCGTCAGAAGATTCATGGACTTGATCTCACCTTCCTTTACGTCAGTCACATTGATACGCTTGAACTGTCCGCTTCGGATCGCGAGCTGTATGAATGCCCGGTATCCCCATTGAAGTTGAGCCTCCTTGACGACGACGTCCCTGACTGAACCGTCTTCGCAGGTAATTCTCCGCTTGTTGTTGTAGGGAATTACATACGCGAAGCCCAGATTGTTGTCGAGTGCGAAATCCAGTGCTGTAGCCTTGATGCCGGCATAGATCAGCGACATCGGGGAGCATCCCTGGAGGTTCGCGTCATTCGCGACAAGGGCCGTGATGTTGTTTACGAAAGATTCTTTTTTGCGCCCCAATACCTGAAGAAGGTATTGCTGTGTCTTGACCGATGCTATGCATCTGTTGAATCTTCCCATCGGCGCGTCGGCGGCTTTTTTAAGCCCATCCGGTTGCTTTACTTGTAATTCTTTGTTCTCCATAAACTTTTATAGTTTTTAGTTGTTTGTAGAGCCCCTGAAAGGTGTCACCCCCGCAAGGGCTTGACGGAACCGCCGGCTGAAAACTGATGCTAAAACCATTATAACCACAATATTACACACTTGCCAAGCGTCTCCGTGCCCGCGCATCGCTGCGAAGGACTTTGTTATTATGTCAACAATGATAATTTCCTGTTGTCGCGTCATTGCAGGCTGTCGCGCTGCATTCGTTCACGAGCATCCTCCTGCTGTTAGGCAGCGCTACTATCATGTAGCCGAGCCCCAGCGTGTCGTAACATACGACCCTGCCGCTCGCCGTGCCGTTTGCTGTTTTCCAGACGACCTTGTCGTTAATCTCGAACTTGTGCATGTGACCTCCTTCATTGTAGCCCTGCCCTGGACATTTCTCGATGGTACTGGTGACGCATCATGCCGCCGGCGATGTCTCGCGCCTCCTCGGTTTCGAAAGAGGCCAAAAACGCCTCGTTGAAATCCGCCACCTGCATGCGCCTCGCTTCCGCAAGTTTCAGTGCGTCCGCCGCTGTTATCTTCCCGTCCATGGTTCAGTTCTTTTCCTTCATTATCAGCCGCGCTTGTTCCCTTTCCGCTGCCTTCAGGCAGTCAAGCTGGTGGCGGCTGTAGACCTTCTTGTTCCCTATCCTCGCGAACTCCGCAAGCCCTGCGTCTCTCATCCGGTTGAGCCAGCGGGTGCCGTAGGCCTTCTGTGCCTCGTTCTCGCTGAGCTCGTCGTCGACCGGCTTCATTTTCTTGATGATGGCGCCGGCGATGAGTTCGCTCACCTGTGCGTAATCGCGCGATAATATCTCTATGCTGCTCATGATATACGTGTTACTTGATATTTGCCGCTAGGCAATGTCTTCACCTTGTAGCGCACGCGCTTGTTGTCCATGCGCAGTTTCGAGCACGCGCACAGCAGCGACGTGTACTTGATTTGATCGGGCTTAAAGACGAAGATCTCACCGACGCCCAAAGTCTTGATTGTTCCTAATACGCTGATTTTCCCTTCCATTTTCTTTCTCGTTTTGTTTCAATATCAGAGGAAGACGGAGGTCTCGAACATCCCACGCTGCCGGTCTGTTTTCGCTTTCAGCCGTCGAGCGCCACGCCACCCGTGGAAGTCTCCCTGCCAACCCTGTAAAGGACTATCCAGTGCCAGTCAGGGCGGCGTCCGTTCTGCGGATCGCCGGAGTTTTTATGTTTTGACTTAACCCACGCATCCCTGCGTCTTTGCCGGCGGGCATGGATTCGAACCATGCTGCAATCCTAGGCTTTCCCCTGACCGCGAGGCTTTTGATGCATTGTCAGGCTATATGCTCCGAGGTGCGCCACAATCCTCGTTTTACCGCCGTTGTCCGCCTGCACGTGCCTGCTATGTGTGCAGGCGGTTGCTAGTTATGTTAGAGTAACCCTCACTTGCCCTCTCGGGGTCGTTTTGAGTCGTTGTCGTCTATTGTCGCCAGAGTCCACACTCCGACACATACTGCGCAGGCAAGGAATCTGGCCATGCCGCAGTGGTAGTTCCCGAAGAACAGGTAACCGGCTCCGGCCGCCAGCATCACCCAGCCGATGGCGTGGCGTGCTACCCTGTCAATATCCCATTCGCGTCTACTTTTCATTGTTCACCTCCATCCTGTATTGTTATGTCATAGATAGCGTTCAGTTCGTCGTTTATTTCGTGCTGCCGCTCGTTGAGCGCGTCAACTATATCCCAATCCTCGACCTTGCGCGCTTCCTGAATTTTCGTCCTGTTAGCGTTGAATTCAGTCATCAGTTTCTTAATCGTTGATTCTAATTCATCGTGTGTCATATCGTTTGTCTTTAATTTACTTTTTATTACCTTTGCCCTTTGTGGGTTGGTTTCTAAACACAAAGGTAAAGAAACTTAATTTATTATGCAAATAAATTAACTGAAAAATTAAGAAAATTAACAAAGGGCAAAGATGGATATCAAGGAATTCTTATATAGAAACAAACTAAAACAGGTTGATTTAGCGAAGTATCTCGGTGTGACAGAGGCGTTTATATCGAGAATGGTTAAGGGGGCAGGCAACCCTTCAAAAGAAAATCTAACCAAGATACTCAACAATCCTCATGGGTGGGATACCTCGATGTTGATTAACGGCGGCATTTACGCCGGCAATAACAACGCCGGCGATGTGAACGTCCAGATAGACCAGAACAGGGCGGGCAATCGCCCGAAAGATGGCGACGCAGCTACGCAGATGGCGGTGCTGGAGAAGGAGAACGAGATGCTGAAGGAACAGCTGAAGGACAAGGAGGCGCAGATAGATTTTCTCCGCGCGCTAGTGAAAAATAATTAACAACCAATGAATACATATCGTTATGGAAGAAACAACAAGCACGGCTTCCGCAAGACAGGAAAGCGTAAACATCAACCTCTTTGCCGAGAAAACTCTGCAGAAGGCGGCATCGGCCGTTCTGGTTCTCGGTATAATTGTAGCCGTATTAGGGCTCCTCATGGGAATCAGTGAAATTCTAAACGGAAATTCATTTTCCATAGTGCTTATATTGTGCGGCGTTTCTGTTGTCCTGATACTGTCCCTGCTGATATATTCAGGGATTAAGGTGTTCGCAGATATGTCCGTCACGCTCAAAGAGATTAATGCGAAACTGAAGTAGGCGCGGATTTCGTGTTGTCAAGAATTGACAATTAATAGTCGCCAAACGGCAATAGTTTGGCGTAAAACTCGTATATCATAAAACTAATATCATTAATTATGGATGACTCAGATCATGACCAAGACACGGAGTCTGGTATCAAGCGCAACGCGCGCAGTGCGTATGAAAGCGTAGTGAAAATCTTTAGCGACATGCTGGAGCGGTCGGACGCAAGAATCGACAGGACAAACAGCATCATTGAGGAACTTACTAAAGCCTGCAAGTCGGTGGAGACAGCGTACACCTCACACGTCAGTTCTTTGCAGTCTTCGCGTGACACGTCGCAGAAGAACAACGCAAAGCTCATTTCCCTGCTTGACAGGTTGACAAGTTCTTTCACGAAGGAAAACGAGGATAAACAGCGCAGAATTGAGATGCTGGAGGCGGACAAGCTCGCCCTGAAGGAGCAGCTCCACAGCGCGACCGACAAGTACTGGAAATTACAGGAAGACTACCGCCGGCTGGCGGAGAGCATAACCACTCGCGGAACCTACACTATCGGCTGTAATAACGGCGGATCTGTTAATTCTAAATTGAATATATAAAGAAATGAAGAGAATTTTTGTTGCAATAATTACGGCATTGTGTTTTTCTGCGTGTGCACATGCCCAGGAAACGCCGCACTTGGTCATTGACGAGAGTGTTTCCGGAACGTCGACGCTAGTGACCAGCTACGTAGAGTGCAAAGCCACACAGGATGATGAACCGAACCTTCTTATAGGTTTTTCGTTCGTCCGGCCGTTGGGTATGCCTGCATGCTTGTTTATTAATGTGATGTATCGCAAGACGCGCGCAGACGCGGCGATTATTACCGAAGGGCGATGCCTTATTACGAAGCGGAGCGGAAAAACCATCATCTTGAAACAGCTTCCGAACTCCGTCGGGGAATCAGAGGACTTCTTCGATGAAGACGACAAATTGAGCTCATATCTATACGCAAGCTATATCTGTCATGACATGGCCGGGCTTTTCGACGGAACTGACCCTGCAAAGGCGATAAGCTTCGGAGCTCTTCCTCATATATATAAAGCGGAATATTCAGAAGAAATCAATCCTTTGAATACAGCCATCGTGCAGGCGATACATCCAATCTTCACGGCGGCAGAAAACAAGCGCGTGACGTTCAACGTGATGATTGCCCCTGAGACATTCGC
>ERZ1034925.227-NODE-227-length-29956-cov-6.786562_pt1 | contig 29956 bp, 39 predicted proteins | sample MGYA00520687_ERZ1034925 | MGnify/ENA primary metagenome ERZ1034925 (study PRJEB33766, sample SAMN09781758) | gut metagenome | biome: gut microbiome | host: Homo sapiens | place: Madagascar | study: EMG produced TPA metagenomics assembly of the PRJNA485056 data set... | reverse complement strand
ATATAAGACTTAGTATATTCAGAAGAAATAATACTTCCAAATTTTTCTAAGTTTTCACCCACCTTATAATTACTTATATCTACACAACCTATTTTCTCAATAGCTTTAACAAACTTATGTTGTTGCTTTACAGAAAATGATTTTCTAGATTCACTTCTTCTTAAACGATACCCAGAAAAACTATCATATATATCATTATAACTATCCTTTTTAAGTGTCAATTCTATGACATCTTGAATATCCTCAACATTAATTGTCTTTCTATCTTTGTAATTATTATATATATATTTGCATGGAAAATGATAAAGAAGTAAGTATTATAGGATTCAGTAATTTAACAGGAATACCCTACAAAACCATCTATGAATGGGGATACGAGGTAAGAAGACTAAGCCAGAAGGGATCCGATATTTACCAAAAACTTACAGAATACAACGAGGAAAGTTTATCGAATAAATTAGCATCAGGAAAAGCGAACCCCGTAGGAGTGATCGCAATCCTCAATAGGCGTCACGGGTGGGCAAGCCCATACACGGCAGATAGTAACAGGCAGCGCAAAGAAGCGCTTACCGCTGCCGAGCTGCCAAGGCTTGGAAAGACAAATAACAGTGAAATGTCCGCCAGCGATGCACAAATAGGGAATAATCCCCAACTATTGTACAAGATAAACAAAGAAAGCGTTGACTGATTGTGCATGATGTATAGCGATCTATGCGGAGAATTTGGGTTCTTCACATAGATCCAAAATATGGGAGCTAAACACGGGGGCGGGGGAGGGGGTCTGTGAGATTCCGAAAAACCGGCCTACTAAGTCCCCAAAATATTCTCAAAAATAAAAAGACCCTATGGCAGTAATAGGGATGTACACCCGAAAGCTGTAAGCCTTAACAGTTTTACTGCCATAACAATAAGGCGAATACCAGAAAGGCAGGTATAGACATGAATGAGTTAAAGATTTTTGAAAACCCAGAATTTGGAGCAATCAGAACGGTAGTAATTGATAATGAGCCATGGTTCGTAGGGAATGATGTAGCAAAAGCTCTTGGATACAAAGACACGTATTCCGCATTGAGACATAATGTTGATGATGAAGACAAAAGGCTCTGCCCGGTGGGCAGTACCTCTGGCACACAGGATACACTGGTGATTAGTGAGAGTGGATTATACTCCTTAATTTTCGGGAGCAAGTTGGAAAAGGCAAAAGAGTTTAAACATTGGGTGACTGCTGAAATCCTCCCATCAATCCGCAAGAATGGCGGCTATATCCAGAACCAAGAACAAATGACACCAGAACAGATTGTTGCAAATGCTCTGATTGTAGCAAACAAAATTATCGCTGAAAAAGAAGCAAAGATTGTCGAAATGAGGCCTAAGGCGGAATATTTTGATAATCTGGTTGACAGTAAGCTGCTCACCACTTTCAGGGACACAGCAAAGGAACTTCACATTCCACCGCAACAGTTCACAAGATGGCTGATTGATAACAAGTATGTGTATCGGGATAGACACAACATGTTAAAGCCGTATGAAAGCCATAGAAAATCCGGCCTGTTCCAGATGAAAGACTTTTCGACACCGTTTGGATATTCAAATGTTCAGAACTATGTAACCGTGAAAGGAAAAGAGACGTTTAGGCTTCTCATCGGAGGTGCAAAGTAAATGACCGGAAGTGAGTACCAGAAATTAGCAATGCGGACAAATGACGGGATGGCAATTAACAGACTGCATGAAGCGACTGCTGAATTTCACACGGAATGCAAAGATTTTGGCGGAATCATAAATGCCTGCCTGGGACTGTCTGGTGAGGTTGGAGAGTTCAATGACATGATTAAGAAGTGGGTGTTCCACGAAAAAGAACTGGACATTGAGCACGCGAAGAAAGAAGCAGGGGATGTAGCCTGGTACTTGGCAATGCTGTGTGAATCCTTTGGTTGGGATTTGGATGAAATTTTGAAAATGAACGTGGAAAAATTGAAAGCACGATATCCTGAAGGCTTCGATACTTACCTTGCGAATCACCGGACGGAGGGTGATGTATAATGCGAGTGCATGGGAAAGACATAAATGACGAGTGCCAGTTCTGCGAGAAAATCCTTGAATGTGAGTTGTTCATCCAGGGACACGGAATCCGGCAGGAAAGGACAAACATAGCGAGAATGATGCGATGCCAGTTCGAACACGAGCAGCAACGCAAAGACAATGGGGTGTAGCCAAGCGGCAAGGCACGGGACCTTGACTCCTGCATTCGCCGGTTCGATTCCGGCCATCCTAGTTTGGGTGTTTGGATGATACCCAAGGGGCTTTTAATTCTAGTCCTTCTCCTACCCACTAGCGGGAAGCTGGCAAAAGGGCCGTCACAAGGCCCGGTGGGTTTTGTGGAAATCATCCGGTGTGCCGAGACGCCGCTGTTATAGGCAGCAACCACTTCACCTCCTTTCCATGATGATAGTCAGAAAAGACATTAAAATCCGTTCGCCAGTCACGTACAAGGCTGGCAGGCGCTTGCATATCGCCTAGAATGCCGTAAGGTATATGCAATTACGGGGAAGCGGCAACAATTGGCGGTGTTGCAGCTGACTGTAAATCAGTTCCCTTGTGGTAAACATTGGAGGTTCAATTCCTCTCTTCCCCATTGGTGATGTTGCCAGTACACTCTGAGCGTGTTTGTTAAAGAAATGCGGGCACTAATCAATATTCCGGATAAACTTAGTGCAGGGAACTGGATGGAGCCGCTTGCGGCTGACTAAAAGATCCTTGGGCTTGTTGGAGATAACCAAGTAAAAAACTCCTTCGTATGCAGTGTTCCCATAATGGCATTGGAGCCGGTTGCTAACCGGTCAGGCTGTAAAGGCCTTGTAGGTTCGAATCCTGCACACTGCGCTATGCCAGATAGCGACTGGCTGATTTGAGAGTTGCGGACACCTCAAAAAGAATGAAAATGCTGCGGGCTGGTATCCGGTTCGCAGAAACGCATAATGGGACATAGCTCAGTGGTAGAGCTTCCGGCTTATATCCGAAGAGTCTTGGGTTCGATTCCCAATGTCCCGATGTTGCAAGAGAAACACAGTGTGCTAGACAGTATAGCTTTGTCGGCCGGTTGAATTCCGGAAGTTGGTAGCTCCAGCGGATACTCCTCTGCAAAACGAAACATAAGGGAAGTCTTGGCAGATATAGTTTTGCCAGATTACACCGGTTTTCCCAGATTGAAGTAGGTTCATAGGTGGGTACCGTGTCGGTTCAATTCCGACGGCCTGCGAGCTGCGTAAAAGCGGCCGGGAGCCTGGGAGGGCGCAAGGTTCGACTCCTTGCTATGAATTATTTGCAGAAATAAGCCTAATTGGTAAGGCGGCGGCCTTGAAAGTCTGCAGTAGACAGAAACGGTGCTCCAGTTCAAGTCTTGGTTTCTGCGTTTTATTTTGTGTGGTGGGGTGTAAGAATGAAAAGAACGATTTTTAACATGTGGCTTCGGCATAGAACGAAAAACCTGACACGGATTCCGCTGTTTACCATGGTATTTGATTACCGGAAATATCAGCGGGACGGAAAGCCTGGAAGTTGTACATTTTTTGCACATCCGGGCATTGCACAGGACGAATTTGTGAAAGAGAAATTGTGTGAAGTTGTTGACCATATCCGGGATAATTACGATTTGGAGATTTTTACGAGGATTTGAGGTGTAATATGAACGAATTTTATATAATAGGGCAACAACTTCCAATCAAAATAAAAGTTAAAAATAAAATCACAGGAAATATAAAGGAATATGAGGCGTATGAGGTTGTTGATGGAATATTTTTCTTGTGCTTTGATAATAAATTTTTGCCAAAGTTGATTTATGAGGAAATAGAAGATGTGTGATTTTTGCAAAGGGAAAGATGTATGTAAAACGGCATACGGGGAATTTAGAATTGAAAAAATAGGATGTATGGATGTGCTTCAATGCAGCGTCGATAAATGCCCGCCACATTCTCAATGCTGCAATAAAGAAATAAATGTAGAAATTGCGATGCAGATTGCATTTTGCCCTATGTGTGGCGAAAAACTGAGAGAGGATTAGAAATGTGTGAATTTTGCGATGGCAGAGAGAAAAGGATTGAAAACGGGTTCACGTATGGAAATGCTCATATAGTAAAAACTAATTTTGGCTACTCCTATTTGCTTCGCTATGACAATAGCGCTAATGAATACGGAGAAGGGGAATTTGAGATTAACTACTGCCCTATCTGCGGAAGAAGGCTGACCGAAGAAGAAAAAGACTCGATCAATATATGCATAACAAATCCTGATTGCGATCACAATCCAGAAGAATGCGGGTTTTCAATTGACTGCACAACGATTGAAGACAGCATTCAAGGGAAAGAGTCATACGTGTGTGGTTTTGAGCCTTGCATATATGCAAAAAGGAGAAATTGAAATGAAAAAAATGATTCTGATCGCAGGCTTGATTATATATCTTTTGATTCTTGAAGTGTTTTGGCTTTTATACGGGCCGGTGGCGCTTGTTATGTCAGTTCTTCTTTCCGGAGTCGTATTCATTATGTTTGTATCAAGTAGGTGATCAAGATGAACTTTATCCGTGCAAACCGGATATTTTCGCAAAGACATATGAGCTTGTGGAGGAATGATTTAATTGCTGATTATCAGCGGAAAGGGGAAAATATTATGGCTGATTTGAAAATATTTACAGAAAATATAGAACAGGAAGCATTAAATCAGATATATACGCTTGTAAAACAGCCAGCGTTTTCGGATTGTAAGATAAGAATTATGCCAGATGTTCATGCAGGAGCAGGGTGTGTTATCGGGTTTACTGCTGATTTAGGAGAAAAAGTAATACCAAACATTGTTGGAGTTGACATAGGCTGCGGAATGCTTACTACAAACTTGGGGAATATTGATATTGATTTTGATAGATTAGATAACATCATTAGAGAATATGTTCCAAGTGGTAGAAAAGTTCATGAAGAAGAAAACTTACCTGTTGTAAGTGATATTATTGAAAAATTATATTGCAAGGAAAAACTGAAAAATATAGATTGGCTTAAAAGAAGTTGCGGAACATTGGGCGGTGGCAATCATTTTATTGAAATTGATATGGATAGTAAGGGTAATAAATATCTTGTTATTCATTCAGGAAGTAGAAATGTTGGAAAACAAGTTGCAGAAATATATCAGCAAATGGCGATTGATGATATCTCGGGAAAATCAAATTTTAAACAAGACAGTGAGAAATTGATTGCTAAATACAAAAAATGTAAAAGAGAAAGAGAAATCAGCAAGGCTATCAAAGAATTAAAGCAGGCCTACGAAACGAATACAACTAAAATTCCTAGAGAGTTATCGTATCTTGTTGGAAAACATAGAGAAATGTATTTGCACGATATGAAATTATGTCAAGAGTTTGCGGAAATTAACAGAAGAACCATTCAGAGCATTATTTGTTACTATATGGGATGGAAAGTTACAAAAGAAACGGAACAATTTCAAACAATTCACAACTACATTGAACACAATACAAATATTGTTCGTAAAGGTGCTATTTCTGCAAAAACGGGGGAAAAGGTACTAATACCAATAAACATGCGTGATGGTTGCATTTTGGGAATTGGCAAAGGAAATGAAGATTGGAATTATTCAGCACCACATGGAGCAGGGCGAATAATGAGCAGGTCAAAAGCAAAAGAAAGCATTCCGCTGGAAGAGTATCAAAAGACAATGGATGGAATATTTACAACATCTGTAAATACATCTACTATTGATGAAAGCCCTATGGCATATAAAACAATGGATGAAATAATTGGAAATATAAAAGACACTGTTGAAATAGTTGACATTATAAAACCGATTTACAATTTCAAAGCAAGCGAATAAAAATATTACCGGCTAACAACAGGAGTTAGCCGCTACCCTAGAAAAATTATAGGCAGAGGTCTTACAAGCACCTTTGCTTTTTTGAAAGTGGAGGTGCTTTTCTATTGGCAAGTTCAAGCCTGATTTCCACGATAAACGGATATGAAAATTACATAGAGCGAAAAGGGATAGACGAAACGGTCATTGAGGCATACATACAGGCTCTGGCGGTTGCGTTTAGGTCAGAACACGATATAGAGTACGGATTGCAAATATCAGCAAAAGTAAAATCTTATATTGCTCAATATGTGAAAGATAAGACCGGTGGCAGAGTTGCCGATTTGGAAGTATATGCAGGAGATAATGACACATCCTACAAAATTTTGGAACAATTTTACAATGTTTTGATGTATGAATCAGCATATTTAGTCGATAGCTTTTTCTATTACATCGAAATAGATGAAAAAGATCCCTGGAAGAGATTTTATTTCCCAAGAAGAGAAGTTTTGAAGCCGGTAGTAGGAGCGTATCAGGAAATTTATGATGGGAAACTGGATTTTCTTTCTGTTTCGCAGCCAAAACGTACCGGGAAAACAACCGGAGGATTAAAGCTGGCACAGATGATGGGTGGGAGAGACCCGGACGGGAGTGTTTTTGGAGTCGGAAAAGGAGAGGGACTGGTAAAAAGATTTTATGGTGGCCTTTTACAAGCCTTTGAGACAGAAAGCACATACAAAAGATTTTTAAGCGTTTTTCCTGAAGCAACAAAAATCAGCAAAGATGGTTATAAGAGTGCGGAGAATCTTTCAATAGACCTTAAAAGCAAAAATATCTTTCCGACATTTACTTGCAGACCTATTGACGGTGCAATCGTAGGATGTACAGAAGCAAATGTTCTTGTCTATATTGATGACTGCGTAAAGAATCACGAGGAAGCAAGAAATAGAGACAGATTAGAGTTCCTGTGTGAAAAGGTTACAGACGATGTCCTGGGACGTAGGCTAGAGGGCACACCTATTATTATTCAGGGCACAAAATACAGCCTATATGACCCTATTACAGCATTGCAGAACAAAGCTGATGAACTTGGCTGGAGATGGAAAGAAATTGCGGTTCCTGCCCTGGACCCAATAACGGACGAAAGCAACTGGGAAATCTATCGTAAAGATAAAAAAGGATTGCGGAAGATATTCACAACTGATTATTACAGAAAAGAGCGAAAATTGGTATCGGAAGAAACGTGGGCTGCGGAGTTCCAGCAGGAGCCATTTGAAGCAAAAGGACGAATGTTTGCAGAGAATGAGTTGAATTATTTTGAAGAACTTCCAGTGGACAGAGAACCGGACGCAATCATGGCGGCATGTGATAGTGCAGACAAAGGCGATGATAGCTGTTCGATGCCGATTGGCTACATATATGGAAATGAAGTATATATTGTTGATGTAGTATTCGACAATGCCGGAACACAGTTCACGAAGCCTGAATGCGCAAATATGCTTATTAAGCACAATGTTAAAACTGTTACATTTGAGAGCAATAGCGCTGGCGAATATTTTGGGCGAGATGTAATGAACATCGTTAAAGAGCGTGGGGGCAGATGTAGCGCAAGGTTCAAGTTTAATTGTACGAACAAAATAACGAGAATGGAAAATGCAAGGGATAACATTATTCGGGATTATTATTTTCGTGATTTCAAAAAAATGGATAGGCAAAGCCAGTATTATAAGTTCATGAAAGAACTTACAACCATGACGAGAAGCGGAAAAGTAAAGCACGATGACGCACCGGATTCTATTTCTTTGTTTGAGAACGAAATGAGAACAGGACATGCGGCAAAGGTTGAAGCTGCTGTAAACCCATTTAGGAGGTACGCATGACAACAAGAGAATATTTATCGCAAATACGACGTTTTGATAAGATGATTTCAAACAAAAGAGAGGAAATATATAATCTGCGGGCTATGGCTTACGGAACGAGCGCACCGGCTGGCGGGGATAGGGTGCAAAGTTCTGGAGATAAGGACAAATTAGGCTCGTTTGTAGGCAAAATCATAGACACAGAACAGGAACTTGGCGAAATAATATCAAAGCGGTTCGAAATTGTGCAGGAAATTGAAAGCCTTGAAGATACGGACGAATATAATGTTCTGGCGAAAAAGTTTGTTTTACAGAAAGATGTAAAGGAAATTGCTGTAGAGGAGCATAAAACAATGCGCCAGACATTTGGCCTTATTTCAAAGGCGATCACAAGCTTTGAAACAAAATATGGAGAAAAATATATTTGAGCGGAAAGGAGAAAGCTATGTTAGAGAATTTTACGGGATATGAAAAGAAAAACTGGAAGAACAGTCCGGATAAAACAACACCGTTAAGCGCTGAAAATCTTGACCACATGGATTCTGGAATAAAGATGAATGCGGACGCCGTTATCGAGCTGCGGGAGCAAGCGAAAGAACAAAAAAAGAAAACTGACGCTGCACTTAGTGCGGTAAATACGAAGATAGCCAACATTACCCCGGACGATACCGCCGTAGATGGTAAGCCGTGGACATCCAAGCACATCGTTGATATGCTCTGCCCACCCTTGAAAGTATCCGGGAATCCGGTACAGTGCTATCCGGTGGAAGGGTATCCGCTGGGGATTGTTGCAAGTTGGGAGCCTACGCAGGAGGGGACTGGTGATCCGTCCCCGGATAATATCAGGCCGATTAAGGGGCGTGATAGCGTGACGGTGACACGGTGCGGGGAAAACATATATAGCGGAGACGGCCTTGATAATGTAACATGGGCGACTGAGTACCCCAATATGGTTGATGCCCTCAATACGCTTCCGTCCGGCGTATACTATATAAATTTCGATTTTTCGCTAGATGAATTTTCAGAAAGGTATACTTCTGATACGGCAGAAGCAAATGCCTTAAGAATCTCAATAATGGGGAACGGCAATAAATATCTATCATACACAGCTGGAAAGACGATTACGAAAAAAACAAAGTTGCCTTTGATTGAAAAAGTATCATTAAAACTTGACATAACAGAAGATACAGTTGGAAAAATTGAACATGTGTATTGCTATGCGTGCGGTCGTGATTCTGCTGTGGAAGGTGCGCCGAATGGCCCATTGGGTGTAGGCAGCATATACAACGTATCTATTACCGACAGTCAACCGGCGGAATATACCCCCTACACCGGTGATACCACCACACTCACTCTCCCAGAGACCATCTACGGCGGATCTGTGGATGCTGTGAGCGGAGCGGGAGAATCGCAATATAACAAGGTTAATATTCGAATGGAAAATCTGGACTATAACGCAAACATATCAGCTATGCTTGGCTACGCTTCCAAGAATATTCTGAACGATATACAGCTTCCGTCATCTAATAGTATTGCATTTGATGGAGTGTGTGATTACTTCCAAACAAAGCCAGCAGCAGAAATCAACAGTGGAGCGATTGGTTTAGGAGTGTCAGTATCGGGAGACATCTATCTGAAAGCAGAAGGTCTGGGCTCAAAAGAAGCATACGTTGCGAAATTCCCCGATGGGGTGAATCTATGCTATAAGGTGGCAACTCCTGCATCATTCTCAGCGACCGGGACCGCACCTGCCAAAGCCCTATCCGGCATCAACACAGTGCTGACAGATGCGGACAGCGTAGAGGTCACAGGGCGGGAAGATCTGCCCCATGCTATAGCCGGACAGTAAGGTATATTTGCATTTACCGAACCAAATGAAAAGCAGGAAACAGGTATTGAATTTCACAAAATTTCACATAATTTCATATATTCGTATCTTTTTTGTTGAAATCAGATAGTATAGAATATACTTGAAAAAATGTATTCAGAAGAAAGCCGTTCAGAAATGGACGGCTTTTTTGTTGCACAAATATGGGGAAGATTATGGGATATACACCAAAAACGATATATTGCCCACGTTGCAATCGAAGAGTTGGCGAGTGGGACGGGCGCTCCACTACAAATGTAATCGTATCGAGCTGTAAAAAATGTAGGAAGAGAATTGTGTATCACGTGGATACGGGAAAAACCGAAGTAAGCAAGATGCCTCTTAGGAACACATCTTCCGGTATGACTTTCCTTTAGGAGAATTTTATGTACGAAAAAAACAGAGTTCCTTTTCAAAAAATAGTGGGCGGGGACTATGGGCGAAAAACTTCATACACAGATGTCGAACAGATTACAGCCATGAACGTTGTAAAAGTTATTGGAAGCTGTATCGGGAATTTCTACAGAAACAAAGTGGCAATACGGTATTTGTGGAAATATTATAAAGGCGATCAACCGGTACTATATAGGGAAAAAATAAGCAATGAGGACATAACAAACAAGATTGTCGAAAATCATGCTTATGAGATTGTACAGTTCAAGGTTGGACAGACATACGGGGAGCCGGTTCAATTTATCAGCCGGAAAGATGATAAGCGGATAAACAGTTCGGTAGATGAACTAAACGACCTCATGGCTGACGCAAATAAGCAAGAGAAAGACATAAAGGCTGGAGAGTGGCAATCTGCAGTCGGAACATCTTTCAAGGCGGTCCAGAGCAAAGACGGGGATATTCCGTTTAGAATTGTTGCTCCCACACCGATGAACACTTTTGTTATTTATAACAGAAGCACGGAAGAACCGGTTCTTGCTGTGCAGGAATTGAAGGATGAGGACGGAAGATACTACAAGCTGGCCTTTTCCGAAACGATGTCATTTAAGATTGTTGACAGCACTGTGGTTGAAACAAAACTGCATACCTATGGCGGAATCCCGATTGTAGAGTATCCAAACAATCACGAACGTATTTCGGACATTGAACTTGTCATTTCTATGTTGGACGCAATCAACAATATGCAATCAAACCGCATGGACGGGATTGAACAGTTCGTCCAGTCATGGATTAAATTTGTAAACTGTGAGGTTGACGAAGAACAGTTTGCGAAAATGAAGCTAAACCGGGCACTGGTAGTAAAATCAATAAACAAGGACAATAAGTCTGATGTCGATGTGATGACACAGGAACTCAATCAGACGCAGTGCCAGGTTTCTAAAGATGACTTGTGGGACAATGCATTATCCATTCTTGCAATTCCTACAAAGCAAAGCAACACCGGCGGAGATACGCAGGGAGCTGTTGAGCTTAGAAACGGATGGGATTTTTCTAAAACAAGAGCAAAACTGAAAGATCCGATTGTGAAATCGGCAGAAAAGCGCCTTGCAGTAGCAGTTCTGAATACCCTTCGCGTATCCGGAAATGATTTAAAGCTATCTGTTAGAGATTTTGATGTGCAGATCAACCATAGCCCGCAGGATAATATGTACACGAAATCACAGACCTTGTTACAGCTTCTCCAATGCGGAATTCACCCGCTTGTCGCAATCAAAACTGTCGGACTGTGGGGGGACGCAGAAAAGACATTCCTATTGTCCAAACCATACGTTGATAATCTATGGAAAACTATTGATGATGTGGAAGAACAGGAGCGCAAGGCGAAAGAAATTGCAGAAAAATTAAATACTCAAAATCAAACAAATAAGGAAACTACCGAGTGAATCTTGGCAGTTTCTTTTATTTTATAAAAATTGCACCTATGCGTGAAATAGGAGAAATCACAGGCTGAGCAACCAGCGTAAAAAAGCGTAGTGAATCGGAGGTAATCAAAATGTCAAGAGAACAGGCGAAGCAGAACCTTGTAGCTCTGGGAATCGCAGAGCCGACAGACGAGCAGGTAACAAACTATCTTAACAAGGTGAATGGAGAAATTCAGAAAGAAAAAGACAAAGTGGCAGAGTACAAGGAAAAAGCCGAAAAAGCAGACGAGCTTCAGAAGAAACTGGACGAAATGGAAGCTGGAAATCTGTCTGAAATCGAAAAAGCAAATAAGGCTCTGGAAGCTGCAAATAAGACTATTGCCGATATGCAGAAGTCTAATGCCATCAGAGATCAGAGAGAAGCAGCTATGACCAATTTCAAAATTACTGCTGAACAGGCAAAGACCATTGTGAAAGAAGATGGAAGCCTTGATTATGCGGAGCTTGGAAAGATTATGTCCGAAAAAGAAACCGCAGCGGCGCAGGCAAAGGAACAGGAGATTGCAAAGAATCAGGCTGTTCCAGGCGGAGGAGCTGGCGGGAATAAAGGAAAGACAGAGGCAGAAAAAATGGCGGAGAACATTGGCAAGAACCTTGCCGGGACCAATAAAACTGCTGAGTCCATTGTAAACAGCTATATAGGAGGTTAAAAAGATGAAATTTACAGAGTCAACTGTAACAACTCAGAAAGAGATTCTGAAAAGACGGCTGGGCGGAGAACTTTTCGAGGAAATTACCCTTGATTCCACTGCATTTACGAATCATGTCTGCAAAGCAGGTAACCCTATTGACGCTACTGGGAAAAAAGTAAATGCAGCATCTTCCGACGGAACTGCTGTTGGAATCTTGCTGACAGACGTATATGATTCCAACCCGAACGGAACAATCGTAAAGGCTTTTGCTTGTGTAAACGAAGCGAATGCGAACGCAAATGCAGGAATTACGATTGCGGCAGATGTGAAAACAGCACTGTCCCTTATCGTGTTTGAGTAATTACCGTAAGAACTATCGGTAGAAAGTGAGGAAACAATGAATATTAGAGATGCTTATACATCAAAGGCGATTGCACTTGTCAATACTGAAGTGGCAAGTAACCGGATTGCATACCTTGGTGCCGGACTGTTTCCGGCAAAAAAGAAAATGGGGCTTGACCTGAAATGGATCAAGACATCCAAAGGGCTTCCCGTATCTCTGGCTCCGTCCAATTTCGACGCAGTGTCCACTCTGAGAAGCCGTGAAGGGTTCAAACTGACAGAAACCGAAATGGCATTCTTTAGAGAGTCCATGTTGGTAAAAGAAGCAGATGAGCAGGAGATTATGAGGGTTCAGGACAGCACCGACCCGTACGCAGCGGAGGTTCTGAGCAGAATCTTTGACGATGCCAACACCCTGGTTGATGGAGCTAACGTCGTTCCGGAAAGAATGATTATGCAGCTCCTGGCACCGGCTGACGGCTCCCCGAAGATTTCCATTGAAGCAAATAGAGTAACCTATGCCTACAACTACGACCCGAACAGCACATACAAGACAAAGAACTTTGCAAGCCTGACAGCTGACACTGACAAGTGGTCAGACACCACAAATTCCGACCCGATGGACGACATTGCAACAGCACTGGATGCAGTAGAGGCAGAAACAGGCGAGCGTCCGTCTATTATGATTGTTTCCAGAAAGACTATGGACTATCTGAAGCAGAACGCAAAGATTAAGTCCGCGATTCTGGCACAGAACACCACGGCGACTGTGTTCATGAACGACAACCGGGTAAAAGAAGTATTTTCCAATGAACTCGGAATCAAAATCATCGTGTACTCTAAGCAGTACAAAAAAGAGGATGGAACAGCTGAAAAATTCTATCCGGACGGATTTGCAACACTGATTCCTGACGGAGCACTGGGAAGCACCTGGTACGGAACCACGCCGGAAGAGAGAACCCTCATGGGAAGCGGCGAGGCGGACGTTTCTATCGTGAATACGGGTGTTGCGGTGGCAGTAACCACTACAAGCGATCCGGTTCACACAAAGACTACCGTTTCCGAGATCGTGCTTCCCTCCTATGAAAGAATGGATAGCACTTACGTTATTAAGTGTTACTAAGGAGGGCTGTTTTATGGTTTTCGATCATAAGGTCAAATATAAAGGCAAATGGTACCTTCCTGGTGAAGAAATCGAAGAGGTAGAGGAATCTGCCTCTTCCTTGCCTTTTGAAAAGGTACATACCAAAACAGAGATTAACAGAATGAGCGTGGATGAACTCAAAGCTCTTGCTGCGGAGAACGATGTTCCGGGATATGAAGATATGACCGGCACGGCTCTGAAAGAGTATTTTATCAATCAGCTTAATCTGTAGGAGGATTTCTTATGGCATTTACGATTTTGGAGCAGGTAAAAATCCGGCTTGGGCAATTTCATATTGAAGAATCGGACGGAACCGACAAGACCGTGTTTGACCATAAAGAAGATAATCCGAGGATTCAACAGTTGATTGACCAGGCAACACAGGAAGTAATAAACAGGCGTGAATACCCGGAAAGCTATACACAGGAACGGATTGGCGAAGATATGAAGAAATACGATGGAGTTATCGTCAATTTAGCTGTGTATGACCATTCGCAGGCTGGAGAAGCGTTTATGGCATCATATTCGGAGAACGGCGTGAGTAGAACGTGGAAAGATAGAGAAAGCCTATTTGTCGGCGTATTCCCGTTTGTAAGATTTTTATAGAAGATTGTGCGTTACCAATTTCGCAATGTTACGGAAAAGGTAGCAGGGACGTACTTTAGGCGGCGGTGGGCGGTACGTAAATAAAAATGCAGGAGATATAAATGAAAGACTTTTTATTACAGACATACATCATAGCCCTTCCTATTTTTCTGGGCTATATCGTCTGGCTTCTGCAACAGCAGAAAAAGGATAGAGACGCAAACAGCAAGGGAACGATGCTTCTTTTGCGTGTGCAACTGATTGAGTATCACGATAAATACGTTAAGTTAGGTGAGATTCCGTCATACGCATTTGACAATTTTGTTGAGATGTATAATGCCTACCATGCTTTGGGCGGAAATGGAATGGTAACCAAAATGTATAACGAGATACAGGAACTACATTTAAGAAGTGGAGGGAAAGAGTAATGGATATCATGCAGATTGGAACATCATTAGCGATTGTAGTGATTTGCTATTTGATTGGTATTGGAGCAAAGACTGTGCCGAATATCAATGACAATCTCATTCCTGTGATTGTAGGTATCTCCGGTGGAATCCTCGGTGCGGTCGGAATGTACGTTATGCCGGATTTCCCGGCTGGCGATATTATGACTGCGATTGCCGTAGGCATTGTGAGCGGTCTGGCCAGCACCGGCGTGAACCAGATTTATAAGCAGGCGAAGAAAAATACTTGACATTAACAAGCAAAGAATGTGGTATTCGCAGCATGGACAGCGAATAACCGTCTACGAAAAAGATGATGACGGGAACATCAAATATTATGAGGACGCAGACGGAAACCGCATTCCTCTTATATCCGATGAGAAAATTGGATATTCGGAGCCAAAAGAGTTTTACGCCAATATCAGCAATAAGCTGAGCGAAGTTCTTATAAAAGAATTTGGAATTGACGATTCAAGCATATATGTACAGATTGTCACAGACAAGGGATATTTACCACTGAAAGCCGGAGATTTGGTCTGGAAGAAGTCAGAGGTAGAATTTGACGCAAACAATCTTCCAGAGCCTACATCAGCGGATTACACGGTTAAGGGCGTAGCTGACGAGGGCCTGACTGTGGATCTGTATCTGCTTCAGAAAACGGTAAAGTAGGTGTGACATGGCACGTCATAAGATTACAATGGCACTTTCAGAAGATTCCATAAAGAACGCTATTCAGGAGATGGAAGAATATAGGAAAGACGTTATCGAAAAATGCAAGCTGTTGACCAAAAGGTTAGCTGAGTGCGGAGAAAAAGTTGCTGTAGAAAAGGTTTCCGAAAGCCCGCTCGGCCGAACGGTAAAACTGAGGATTGATTGCGAACCAGAAAAAATGGGCTGTAAAGCTGTTTTGATTGCCACTGGAAAAACAATTGAATCAGAAGAGCGGGAGCCGTTTTACACATTGCTTGCGATAGAGTTTGGAGCCGGAATTTATTACAACAGAGGAAATGAAAACCCAAAGGCCAACGAATTAGGATTTGGAGTTGGAACTTACCCAGGGCAGATACACGCATTTGAAGATGGGTGGTATTACCTTGGGAACGATGATAAGTGGCATTATACGCATGGTGTGAAGGCTACAATGCCGATGTATAGCGCAAGCTTGGAAATTATTCAAAAGTACAGAGAAATTGCAAAGGAGGTGTTCGGGTAATGGCAGTCGATAACCAGTGGGCGTTTGACCTGGAAACAAAGATTTTTTCCGTTGTAAATGAAAAAGCAATGGGGAAAATTAGGAAAAATTATCCGAGCGCATACATTACGAGAACAGGAAAATCTACAGCAAAAGCAATTTTCCCAAATATTTACATTCACGAATTGCCCGGGGCAGAAACCGGAAAAGATTTGGAAGGATTTTATATAAATGGTGTAAGGGAAACCATTCAGGTAGATGTAACAACGAACACGAGCCAAGGTGACGCGAGAAAAATAATGGCAATCGTGGCAGATGAATTCAAACAAATGAGATTTGCAATCACTCAAATGCCGGAAATCGGATATAGCGGAGAAACGTTCCGCAGCACGGCGAGGTTCAGCAGAGTGATTGGAGCAAACGACACATTGTAACAAGTTATGGAAGCGTGAGAGCTTCCTTTTTTATTGGAGGGAAAAGACATGGCAGCAACTAAAACAGCGGGCGTATCTTCTCTTGGCGTAACATTTTCATACGGTGTTGAGACTACCAAGGGAACGAAACCGACAGCATTTACCATTCTGAGCAGAATCAACCAGATTGGCGATGTAACTGTAGAAACAGAAGCTATTGACGCTTCCGCACTGGAAGATAAGCAGACAAGAAATATTCCCGGAAGAGATACCGTATCCGACACATTTACTATCACGGTAAACAAAACAGATGAGACCATTGCAGAGTGGGAAAAGGTAATCACAGATTACCAGGCACTCACAGAAGGAAAGAGAATGTGGTTCCAGACAATCACTCCTGGATTCACGAAAGCGGAGTTTGTTGTGGCAGCACCTCCGTCTAAGCTTCCTATTTCCGGTAAAGAGCAGAACTCACTTCTGACTATGGAAATCAATCTTACCGTAGACGAAATGATTGGAAGCGACACGAAGGTAGAGCCGACATCGGGGGAATAAATAGTCAGTCACAGTCAAAATCACGAAAGGCTGTTGTGGCTGACGATTATGCAAATACAGCCGAATCAGAATCAAGTGTACTTTGGTAAAACAGGGTGCCCTTCGGGGCACCCTTCCCTATATAGAGTATAGGGGGAAGGGGAAAATATGACAAAAATTAAAATCAACGGAAAAGATTACAATATTTATTTCGGATATGCAGCTACGGTAAAAAATGGAATCATCAAGAAACTGGTAAGCCTTGAAAACAACAAAAGCGAAGCTGAATCCATTGATAAGCTTCTTTTATTCCTTCCGGAGCTTTTGCTTATCGGGTTACAGAAATTCCATTCTGATGAATTTGGATTTAATCCGGAACGAGCAGCGGAAAAGGAAGCACAGATGGACAAGGTGTACGAACTTCTGGACTCCTATTTTGACGAAGAAGATAGTGATCTTGAAAAGCTGTATACAGCTTTGCAGAGCGAACTGATTGAAAACGGTTTTTTATCAAAAATGTTCCGGGAGGAACAGGCGAAAGCCAAAACGGTGAAAGCACTGAAGAAAGCAGAGAGCTAACATGGGAGGTTTATAAAAATCAAGTCCGCCCATTCTGGCTTATTGCTACAAAGGGATATGGCTTTACAGTTAAAGACATAGACAATTCATGCCCGGTAGATCTGGAACCGTATGCTGACGCTTATTCAATGGAGCGGAGAAGCAAGGACGCAGATATATGGACATGGTGCGGAAATTATGTAGCTTCTGCAGTTCTCGTTTCTGTAGAACACGTTCTTGCAGGCAAGAAAGCGCAAAGCAAATATATAAAAGAACCGTTATTAAAAGACGTGTCTACGGAAATGACGCAAGACGATCTGCAAAAGGAACGAGAAGCGTTTGTAATGCGATTACGAACGATGAAAGCAAATTGGGACATATCCCACAAAAAGGAATGATTAAAAGGGAATGGGTCTTAACCTGTTCCCTATTTTTTTATAAGGCGGTGAACTATGGAAAGCATTGATTCTTTACAGATTGAGATACAGGCAAACGCTTCCGGCGCAAGTAAATCAATCAATTCATTAACAAAAAGCCTTGAAAACTTACAAAACAAGGTATCGTTTGATTCTCGAAAACTGTATGGAATTTCGAGCGGAATAAAAAGCATTTCACTTGCTTCATCTAGCCTTAATTCAAGAAGCATTACAACACTGTCTACTGCTTTAGGGAAGATTGCTGATGTTGACGGAGGCAAGATTAGCAGTTTAGCAAGCTCACTACAGACATTTTCTTCCAGAATGTCTAGTATGCAGTCATTTGATGTAAGTGGAATTGTCGAGCTTTCTGGTGCCCTATCAAAATTTGGCGGAACATACGCAACGCAGGGAACAGATAACCTGTTAAAAATGAAAGACCAGCTGGCGCAGTTTGTAAGCGGAATGAACAGCGTAGGGTCTTTGAATTTTGATACAGCAGGTCTTATAGAAACCATAGACGCAGTCAGCAGGCTTGGGAGAACGACAGGAACACAGGCGACAGCAAATCTTCCCACATTATCTGCGCAGCTACAGAATTTTGTGCGGCAAATGAACAAAATAGGTTCTATGTCATTTGATAATAAAAACTTGACAGAGCTTGTGTTTTCAATAGGTAAACTTGGAAGCGTTGCGAGTGGAAGGGCTGTAACGAATATACCTCTGCTTGCGGACAATCTTAAATATCTATTTGAAACACTTTCAAAAGCTCCGAATGTCAGCCGCAATCTCATTGATATGACAAACGCACTGGCAAGCTTGGCAAAAACGGGCGCTTCAAGCGGAAGAGCTGCAAACTCTCTTGGCAAAAGCCTGATGTCATTTAATAGCACTTCCGGGAAAACAAAAAGCAGCACATTTTCACTGGCAAGGGCATTTGGAAAGTTTTATGCGACATACTGGCTGGTTATCCGTGGTATGTCAAAGCTGAAGGACGCGATAGATATTTCGTCTTCGCTGACAGAGGTAGAGAATGTTATTCGTAATACGTTTGGCAATTACGAACATTTAATAAATAAATTCACTAAAACGTCTATACAGGCTTATGGAATGTCTGAATTGACTGCAAAACAGGTTTCAAGCCGGTTTCAGGCTATGGGAGTTGCTATTGGAATGGCGCAGGGCAAGGTTGCCAATATGTCCCTGGAATTGACGAAGCTGACTGCGGATATGGCTTCCTTTTACGACATTAGCCAGCAAGACGTTGCAGAGGATTTGCAGTCTATTTTCACAGGAACAATAAAGCCGCTTCGGAAATACGGAATTGATCTTTCACAGGCTACATTGAAAGAGTATGCAATGAGCCGTGGCCTAAATTCCAATATATCTGCAATGACACAGGCACAGAAGGTATTGCTCCGATACCAGTATGTAATGGAGAATACTGCGGCTGCACAGGGCGACTTCGCACGAACGGCAGATACATGGCACAACCAAGTAGTTGTTCTGAAGCAATCATTTCAAGCTCTGGCGGCAGTTGTCGGAACTTCTCTTATAAATGCGTTTAAACCTCTTATCAGAACACTGAACGCAGTACTTCAAAAAGTTATCAGTTTTGCGCAGATAATAACCGAAGCACTTGGCTCCATTTTTGGCTGGAAATACGAAGTATCCAGTGGTGGTGTGGCTGATGATTGGTCTGACGCTGCTGGTTCTGCTGAAGATTTAGCAGATAGCACAGGGAAAGCCGCGAAGAACACTAAGAAGATGAAAGATAACATTCTGGCCATTGATGAACTGAACATCAATTCGCCGGATGATGGGTCTGGATCTGGCTCTGGAAGTGGCCTTGGTAACGTTGGAGCAGGCGGTGGAGTTGGAAACCTTGTACAGACAGATACAATCTTCAAAGATTTTGAGAGCAATATAAAAAATCTGTATCAGCTTGGAGAGTATATCCGTGATGCACTTATCGGCGCAATGCAAGGCATTGATTGGGACGGTGTTTATGAAAAGGCTCGAGGGTTCGGGAAAGGGCTTGCGGACTTTTTAAACGGATTATTCGCTGGTTCAAACGGTGTTACTCTTTTCGGAGAGGTTGGAAGAACAATAGCCAGCGCATTGAACGCCGTAATTTACGCAGCTCTTTCTTTTGGGCAGACGTTTGATTTTAAGCAATTTGGTTACAACATTGCGGACGGAATCAATAATTTCTTTGCTACGTTTGACTTTAAATCGGCAGCAGAAACGCTTAACACATGGGCACATGGTCTATTTGATACGATTTCCACAGCATTGACGAAAATCAACTGGGGTGATGTGTACGATGGAATTATGCAATTTTTGGAAAACATCGATATTGGTACAGTTGGAATTGTCATCGGAGCTTTGGCAATAAAAAATATTGCAAAGCTTGAAATAGCAGAGGCGGCATTAAATATCATAAAAAATTCCATTTCAAGAAAAATAGGAAGTGCCATTGCTTCAAGCCTTGGATTAAAGCTATCAAAAAATGGAGGAATAACCCAAGCTTTATTGCTGGCAGGGAAAAGTGCTGGGAACACATTTTTGGCAGGGTTTAAATCTTTGCTCGGAAGTAAAGCGGCGTCATCGGCATTGACTTTTGTAAATCCGGTAATCAAAGGATTTACGGGAATTACAAGCGTTATTGCTGGAGCAGGAATTGCTATCACAAACTTTTTCTCCATGTGGAGAGAAGGGTTTAGCTGGCTAAAAGAAGCACTGATGGTGCTTGGAATTGCCATTGCAGGAGTCGGAGCAGTAATACTTGGCCTTCCGGCAGGAATAGCAGCCGCGATAGCTGGAGTAGTGGCAGCAGTAGCAACTCTTGCTATTGCGATAAAAGACCATTGGACTGAAATTACATCATTCTTCACGGAAGCAATTCCTTCATGGTGGAATGGAACAGCGCTTCCGTTTTTACAAAGTATACCAGAGAAATTCCTTGAACTTGTTGACAATATAACTGCATTTATTTCCGAACTTCCGGAGAAGATTGGATACTGGCTCGGATTTGCATTTGGAAAATTCGTTTCCTGGAGTATAGAATTCATTGAATCCGCAAAGCAAAAGATTCCGGAGATTGTAGAAAACATTGTAAAGTGGTTCAGAGAAGATCTCCCGAAGAAAATTAGCGAAGCATTTACAAAAGTTATTAATAAGTTTGCGGAATGGAAAAATAATGCAGTTACTTTTTGCACGGAAAAAGTCCCGGAGATTGTCACAAAGCTTTGGGGAGAATTCAAAGACCTTCCGAACAAATTCCTTGACCTTGGAAAGAATATCATAGAAGGGCTGTGGAACGGGCTTCAAAATACATGGGAATCCATAAAGGGGAAAGTAACAGAATTTAAGGATGGTTTTGTTCAAGGATTCAAGGATGCGTTCTCTATTCACAGTCCGAGTCGGGTTATGTCTGACGAAGTAGGAACCTACGCGATGGAAGGCATTATTCAACCGTTTACAGACTTAACAGTAGTTCAATCACAAATTCTGGAATTTACAAACGCAATGATAAATACACTTAAGATTCAAATCCAGAAGATATTACAAATGGTAGTCCTATTATTTACACAACTGAATCAGCGGATTGGCATTGGAATGGTACAAATCAATAAAATTTGGTCATTAAAATGGATCCAGTATGTAGTGACAGTTCAAAATGCATGTAAAGAAGTGCGTAGTGCTATTTCTTCATTAAATGAACAAGTCCAAAGTATGTGTAATTCTATGACAAATGCCATTAATTCCGTAAAATCTGCCGCATCTTCTGTGAAAGGAATGTCGGTAAAAGGAATCTCAGTAAAAGGATATGCTTCAGGAGGATTCCCGGATACAGGTCAGCTTTTTGTGGCCAGGGAAAACGGTATAAGTGAAATGGTTGGCCAGATTGGAAGTAGTTCAGCAGTTGCGAATAATGACCAGATTGTGGAGGGAATTTCTGCTGGCGTAAGAGCAGCTGTATCGGAAGCACTTACCCCGTATTTGGCGCAAATTGCACAGAATACAAGGGAAACAGCTAACAAAGATCCCATTGATGGAAGAGGATTGGTAAATGTAATCAACAATCAGCTTGGTAGAAATGGATTCAGCTTTACATGATTTAGTGGAGGAATAAAATGTTAAAGACTGTAAGAAGCGGAGGAGGGTTATCCTCCTTTCTTAATGTCAACGGATATGATTTCCCTTGCCCACGTGTGGGTTTTACGTACACAATCACTACCACGGTAAACGCTGGTCGAAATGCAAATAATGCAGTAATTGGCCAGCGGGTAGGCCGTGACTTGTTTAAACTGGATAATATGGAATGGGTGGGACTTGAACCAGAAGTATGGCAAAGTATGTTGAAAGCAATAGAACCATTTTATGTTCCTGTCACTTTTGAGGACTATAGAACTGGACGCCCAATTACCATAACAATGTATCCAGGAGACAGAACGGCAAAGCCTTTGTTCGTTGACAAAGATTCTCACATAATAATAAAGTATGAAAACTGCAAATTCAATCTTATTGATTGCGGACTGGAGTGATGGTATATGCAGAATGTAAGTTCTGATTATAAAAAAATGATGCAGATGCCAATCAGAAACAGAGGATACATTTCAGCAAGAATTGGTATCATCAGCTCCGTAGCACAGGAAAATATAGAAGCATCGGAGAAGCAAAACAATTTTGCATACTTTTCCAATAATATAGAGGTATTTAAAGAAAAGTCGCAAATAAGCTTGTACGCTACTGGAGAAGAAAAGTTTTCCAAGGTAGATGGAAGTATGTTTTTTCTACCGGAACCTGAATATTTAAACTCTTTTTATAATGATGGTATTGTTACGAACGATCTATTAGGAAGTGTATATATATCATTTGACGGAAATATAGCGGATATTAAAGGCCTGACGATTGATTTTGGAGAATATTATCCGATATCATTTAAAGTAATTTATGATCATGGAGAACAAGCATATTTAAATACCAATGAAGTGTTTATTACCGAAGATACTTTTGATGCAGTGACACATCTAATTATTCAGCCTTTGAAAATGGTGAACGGAAACGGTAGATTAAGGATATATCGGTTTCAGTGTGGAATATCGAATACTTTTTCAAATAAACAAGTCAAAGATTACACATACAAAGAATTTGTATCAACAGTGTGTGAGACTCTTCCAAGCCAAGACATGACGCTGACGGTGGACAATCAAAATCTATATTACAATCCAGACAATCCAAAATCAGCATCGGCATATTTGGAGCAAGGGCAAAAAATGAAAGTCGCGTTTGGATATGACGTTTTTGGGGATGGGAATATTGAATGGTTACCAGAGTTTACCGCATATTTAAAATCGTGGAGTGCAACAGATACAGAAGCAAAATTCACGATGGTAGATGTTCTGGATTGGAAAATGACCGGGACCTATTACAAAGGACTGTACCGGGCAAGCGGAATATCGCTGTATGATTTGGCAGTGGATGTGCTTACGGATGCTGGAGTCGATGAGAAAGAATACTTTCTGGATCCGTACCTGAAAACCGTTCGTGTCTATAATCCGGTTCCTGCAGTAAAACACTCGGAAGCATTACAGATTATATCAAATGCTGGACGCTGTGTTTTAAATATAGACCGGTCCGGCAAAATTAATATTCGTTCTTCATTTGTTCCGGACACTACGGTGTCGGTTCCGGAAAGCATGATTTACCCGGAATTGGAATTATACCCGAGCATAGAATTGTATCCGCAAGTAGAAGGGCAGGTTCCATTCAGCAATGTCGGAAATATTATGCAGGATACCGAAAAATCAGCGTATGGAATGGCGAGCAATGATTTCTCCATTGTGGATGCAACGATTCATTTCTTGCCGGAAAGCGGAGATTATCTGAGTGATATAGGGTATGTAAGCGGCAGTATTGCGGATGACAAGGGAAATTTTATTACGAATCCTGTCATTACGATTCAATTGGAAGCCGGGTTCGTATGCTACGGTATGGTGGTGTATTTCAGAAACGTTGCTCCGCAGCAGTACAAGGTGACGACGTATTACCAGGAACAGAAGGTTGCGGAGTTTTTGATTGACGAACCGGAGCTTGAGTCCGTTATGACGGAAGAACTTGATTTGTTTGACAAAATGGAGATCGAGTTTACAAAAGGCCATCCAAACGCAAGAATTACAGTGGATCGTGTCCGATTTGGTGATGCTACCGATTATACACTTTCAAGAGACTTCAATTTGACCGGATCTCCGACATCCACACGAATGAGCAGGATAAAAGCAATTTCAGTAAAAAGAAGCCTTTATAGAAATGGTACCGAACAAAAGGAATTAACGTCTGAAGAAACAACTGTTTCTCCAGGAGAAAATACGATGACTGTATATTTTTCAAACCCATCTTATAATCTTTCTGTGGAATCAGAAACGGGAACAGTACAGATGGAAATCGTGGATAGCAGTAATTACTATGCAAAACTAAAATTCACGAATTCCACCGGGGCAGATGTCACATTGCAATACAGCGTAAAGGGCTACGAGTATGCTGTGGACGAACAGTATTACCGCAAAACCCACAATGATACCGGGGAAGAAATCACATGGGGAAATCCGCTTGTGAGTGACATGGAACACGCAAAGGACCTGGAAGAATGGCTTGCGTCGTATTACCTTGGGGATGTTGATTATCAAGTTTCTTGGAATGGGGATCCTCGGGTAGATGCAAACGATTTGTTTTTTTTGGAGGTAAAAAAACAAGGGAAAACACTTATTCGTGCATACCAGAATGAATTAAAATTTAACGGTGCATGGAGTGGAACAATAAAGGCAAGAAAGGCGGTGCTATGATGGGATGGACAGAGCCAAAAACGGGGTGGAAAAGTGACGACCGGTTTAACATATCCGATTACAATAGAATTAAAGGAAATATAGAATATTTGCATAGTTTGGCACAGGAATTGTACAGGTATTTTCCCATTCCAGAATTGGGAGAAGATAAGTTGGATTATGCGGATTATTTTTATGCCAGAGAATTTAACAACATGGAGGAGAGTCTTGAAAAAATCAATCAGATAATTTATTCGCAGGACATTGGAGAAAAACAAATTTTTGTGGATAATGGAGTATTTATTGATTGGAAAGAACTAAATCGGTTAGAATCGGCATCGCTTAAAATATATGAGTTGCTCAACACCCAGAAAGCATTATTGCCACGTATGAATTTTCGACTCGGAAACGTGAAAGGAGTAAGAGTATAATGGCATTATTAAAAACAAATTACAAAGATGATATTCTACTGGATAATTCTGGAAAAAGAAAATACACTATGATAACAAACGATGATGGCACAGTCAGCTTTGTAGATGTTACAGATTACTCGCAAAACGGAGACGCGTTTGGAGCAGCAGACATAAACGCTACAAATACAGAAGTTAATGAACATTTTGCGTCTGTGGAAAAAAGTCTTGAAGCGCTAAATACCAAAATAATACCCGTGACATTTCTCAGCATAATGAATAACACCTATGCGCACCTATATCAGAGTGGCGCACACTTCGCAGGACAGTTGCTCGCGACAAATGACACGCCCAAAAATAGGATATCGGTAAAAGCAACTGTAATTACTGGGATTGGGAATGCGTCTTCTTCAGATACATACTACTTTGTTCCAGTTGCATCTGTCGCTGAAAATCCATTCGGGCTGATGGCAAACCAATACACTTGTGTCGGTACGTCATTAGATCGGGCTACGTCTTCATCTGGCACGCTAAGCGTTGTCCCCGGCTTCGCGCTGGCGTTGTACAACGGGACCGATACTCTCTTATATTGCAGTGTCGGAGGAGGAAGCACAACGTATGCATCAACAAAATATCTTATTTGGATCGATTACTTTATTGGTATTTAGCGACCTTACAAAAAAGTAAATAGTAACCAGTAAACATATATTCTGAAAGGAGAAAATCATGTCAATCATGGTATCTTCTGCCCGCTCAGACGAGCGCGGCAAATATTCCGGCGGAAAGGCTGGAGACCAGAAGCAGAAATCAAAGACCAATGACACCCGGGGCGAGGTAAGTATGCAGGCAATGTATACCCACCGGAAAGGGTGGTATATCCTGCGCCCCAAAAAGGTATCACACGCTGACGCAATCGCAGAGCTGGGCATTAAGGCGGCAAACAATCCTAACATTGGCTACAGCCAGTCAGACCGTCTGGGCGTGGTTAAGCATGGCATTAACACCAAGGTCAAGACCAATGCGGATTGTAGCTCCCTGGTGCGGCAGGCGGTACGGGAAGCGACCGGGAAAGACACAGGCAACTTTACCACAGCCAACGAGGCCAGGGTATTGGCTGCCACCGGACTGTTTACAAAGATTGCTTATGTAAACCAGTCAAAGACACCAGTCTATAATGGTGATATCCTTGTCACAAAGACCAAGGGACACACCGTTATCGTGGTATCTGGCAATCCCCGCCCGCGTGTTGCAACAGCCGGAAACACATACCCGGTGCCGACCAGAACCATCAAGCTGACGGATCCGATGATGAAAGGTGACGATGTTAAGTGGATTCAGTACCACTTGATTCGCCTTGGATTCCTGCATGAGTATTACACCGACAGCAAGGGTAAAAAGAAGAGCAACATCGACGGCATCTACGGAACAAAGACCCGGGACGCAGTACTGGCAGCTCAGAAGCACTACGGCATTCGAGAGGATGGCATTGTCGGAGCTGGCACCAGGCTGGTTATCCAGTTCAATTAGAATCAAAAGACAAAATTCGACAATTCGTCCTTATGTATTGACCTTGAAGTATAACGTGATATAATCATAGTGTGCTATCAAGTGTTTGATAGTTTCCTCTCAAAAAGCCGGTAGGCTTGTCCTACCGGCTTTCGTATTTTATCTAATTCCCCATGAACCATCTCGGTTCAAAAATCCAACAACATAACCAAGTTTGTCATCGATAATTCCGTCTGGAAGAGCCACGTTTTGAGACATGAGTGGGACGTATTTCCATTCCATAATACCGTCATTTATCACACGATCTTTCACCACGATATAAATTCCACCGTTGCTTGTTACAACGCACCGTTCACCGCCCTGCGCTTTCCTGTCAGCCGCTATGAGTATGATTTCACCCGGAAGATAGTATGGCATATAGAAATCACAGGGCATAAGCATGCCTAGATATACTTTTGATTTCATATCTTCAGGAAGGCTGTCAGCGCAGTATGGTTCGACGCCATTCGTGGTGGCGATAAGGCCGTTCGTTAATTGTGGCCTGATTAAGGAGATGTATTTATGCTTTGCTCCAAGAGCAGAATATATCTTTGCCTGATGCCGTATCATGTAGCGAAGCAAATACAGTGAATGTTCCGGCAGGCTGCGGCATAATCGAATGGATTCCCTCATTTTATCTTCCATCGTGGCAGCTCCGACTAATTCATCAAGAGAAATGCCGAGACTTAGAGATATGGCTACGACAGTGGACAATTTAACATCCTTTGGGGAACCGTAAACAATGGTATTTAGCGTTGAATATGGAACACCTACGTATTCGGAAAATTCGTTGAGCGACATACGCATATCAGCAAGATAAAGTAGAATATTCTTTTTCAAGCTGTCCATGTAATTATCACGGTTTATGGTTAATCTTGTAGCGGTTTTTGTCGAAACATTCTTTTTTACCATGTAGAAATTCCCCTCTTTCCTTTGGTATACTTGTACCATCATTTGGTAGCACAAATGATTCAAGTTCTGGCGGAGGCGGGAGTAATTGGCGTTATCCCGTCTCCATAATGAAATTATATGCCTTTATTTTTACGATATCAATGAAAATATAGCGTATTTTTTATAGGTTTAGCGAAATATTTATGTAGACAAAACAGAACGTATGTTCTATAATTATGCTATCGCTACTACGTGCGGAGTGATTGGAGGGGTTTGCATGTACGAAAAAGAAGATTACAGGAAAATGATTATGGCACTTCTTGAGATGTGCGACGACTTGCATTGGCTGAAAACAATATATGCATACGTAAAAAGATTGATAGGATAAGAAAAAAGTCAAGGGATTGCGCATTTCCCTTGACTTTTCTTTTACTTGTTTGCGATTGAATCAATCAATTTTTCCAGTACATCCCAGTCGGAATCGTCTAGCTTTGATAGTGCAGCAACAAGTCTGTGCTTGAAATTATCTTCGCCGGATTTTTGAATGTCTGCAAACATTTCGCCAATTTCTTCGTCCTTTGATTTCTGGATACGCATTTCCCCGGTTCCGTTTCTGAGCCATTCGTCATTTACTTCAAATTCTCTGCAAATATCGGAAATAGTTCTTTCGGAAGGAGTTTTCGTTCCAATTTCTACTTGAGCAATAAAGTTTCGTGATAAACCAATTCGCTTAGAAAACTCTTCTTGCGTCATATTTAAGGATTTCCTTAAATTTTTTATCCTTTCATTCATCTTCAACCCTCCTTTCACTATTACTATACAACAAAAAAGTCCCCGAGTCAACAAAAAACTATTGACAAATTGTTTCTTGGGGACTATACTATGTTTACGAGGTCAACAAAAGGAGGTGAAAAAAGTGGAAATGCTTCACTACAGCAGTCTGGACGCAATACCGATTACGGTGTTTGTTCTCCTGACTTGTATTATGAGCTATTGGCATGGGAGATCCGAGTACGGATGGCGAATTGCAGGGCTTGTCTACACTATAATTTTGGGAATAATCGGTCAGATTCTTGTAGGATTCTTCCCAATGTTTGGGTAACGGCAAGTAGTTTTTCAGAGGAGTCATTTCTTCTATTGAGTAACGAATCGTGAAGAGATGATAGCTGCTCCCAGTATTCAGATGGTACATACAAAACTAATTCATGGTAAGAACGCAAGTACTCTGTTCGCTCACTTTGATAATTTGATTCTAATTGTTTGGAAGCAAATTCCAGAAAAATGGTTGAAAACGGATTGCTGTTTCTGATAATAGGAAAACTGCTTTTCGTATTTCAATTCCAATTTTCTCATGTGAGTAGCGTGAAAGTTGTTCAGGATCGTAACAAGAACCGGGCAGATTATTGCAACGCATAAAGTTATGGCAGATATAGCAAGCTCTAAGTGACCAGTATTTAATGTTTGCATGAATATGTACCTCCGAAAAGTTTTAATCATTATACCACAGAAAGGAAGTGAAGTGAATGAGCGAAAAGGAAAAGCAGATTGTTGAGAAACTGAAAGACGCAATCCCTAAAATGTCAGATTTTGACAAGGGATATATTCTGGGCAAGGTCGAGAATATGGCAGAGAAAAAGGAGAACAAGAAGGGGCGTAAAAATGAATAACGGGATAGAGCCAAAACATTTCTTCTTCTTTTTACTTTTCTGGTTACTGGGAACTTTTACGAAAGCGGTTATTGAAATGGTATGCGGATTTTGACAGGCAGAAAGAAAGGTGAAGGGAATGCCCAACATTATGGCAGAGAAGAAAGAGGCGGAGCCGAAAAAGCCAAACAGATGATACGGAAAGGAGAAGATTAAGTGAAAGGTTCGTATGGGTATGCACTAGGAAAAACGACTTTGAATCTTTCGGATAGCGTAGAGTGCATGGCACTCGCTATAGCGGAAGAATATGCCAATGATGAAAAGAGAATCGAAGAAATACAGCAGCGCTGTAAAATCCTTGATTCCCTTTCAATGGCATTATTGGCAGTTAAAAAGTAAAGTTTTTCCTGCGCATAGGATTGATTACTGCTTCTGCTTTTGCAGGCTGCGGTTTCTCTTCAGGAATAGACTCAATGATTTCAGAGTAGTATTGGTCGTACAGGTTCTTGAAATCATCAATCGTTCCAGAAAATCCACAGATTTTAGCAATGGCATAAGCAGACGCATATTCTTTAGAATCCAATTTATTCACCTCCTTATATAAAGACATAAGGAGAGTATAACACGAATTGCAGGTGATTTCCATGAAGCCGCCATGCGTAGACTGTGAGAAGCGTGGGTGCGGGGCATACCATGAACAATGCAAGGCCTATCTGGAATTCCGGGAAGAACGGATCCTGATAAGCCGGGAGCGCAAGAAGAATGTTAGCGCAACACCGAGTAGGAAATGGCGAACACGAGAGCATTCGCCGATTAGATGTCACATGAAATGAAAGGAGAGCAATGGACGAATTAAAAATTTTTAATTCCAACGAGTTTGGAGAAATCCGAACCGTGATAAAGGACGGTCAGCGGATGTTCTGTCTGG
>ERZ1034925.224-NODE-224-length-30155-cov-23.240864_pt1 | contig 30155 bp, 26 predicted proteins | sample MGYA00520687_ERZ1034925 | MGnify/ENA primary metagenome ERZ1034925 (study PRJEB33766, sample SAMN09781758) | gut metagenome | biome: gut microbiome | host: Homo sapiens | place: Madagascar | study: EMG produced TPA metagenomics assembly of the PRJNA485056 data... | reverse complement strand
AGGTTATGGACAAGCAATGATAAGAAACGGCGGACGTAACGGTGTAATGCTTTCTGTCGGTTTCCGTTGGGCTATTGGTAAATAGTGAGTTTTAAGTATAGATGTTGTTTCCAACAATAATACGTCACTATGAGAAGTAGATTTACGTTGGGGCGAGCGAATAAAACGAGTTTGGAATGACTCAAAAGTAATAGTCATGTTGAATTTATTTCAATATCTATTTAAAAGAGATTCCGAAACAAGTTCGGAATGACTATTTACTGGATTACTTCGTCGTTTCGCTGTCTTGGATTATTTGGGATTTCGCAAAAACACGCTTCTGCGACCAGTCAAATAATTCAAGACAGGTGCTTGAGTGAATTTACTAACAAATAAAATACTGTACTGTTGCGATACTAAAGCAATATTATTTTCTTACTGTTATATATTTTTACATAGCCTTGACAATAGTTGCTCAAAAGAGGATAATTAAGTTATACATAATATGAGAATAATGAAAGGGAAAATTAAATTTTCTCTTTTTTTTTTATGCTTTTATATTAATTTTGTAGTTATTTACGTAGTCTTCTACCTAATTCAAACGATGTAGAAATTATTATAAAGTTGCGTAAAAATCTTGTTTGATGTACTCTTATTGTGGTTAACTAATGTATTACAATTGTATAAATATAAAGGTGAAAATATGAAAATCGATTTTAAAAAAGACTCCCAAAATGTAGCAAGGGTAGAAATTGAAATCCCTGCAAAAGATGGTTTGAATGCTTATAATAGAGCAGTTAAAGCGTATGCTCAACATGTTAATATTCCTGGTTTTAGACGTGGTAAAGCACCAAGAAATATTGTTGAACGTCAAGTTGGTAAAGAAAGAATTGTTACTGAAGCATTAGAAACTTTGTTGCCTTCTGCTTTCCAAGAAGTAATTCGTGAAAATAATTTAGAAGTTCTTATGCAACCAAAAGTAGAACATTATGATTTCGAAGTCGGTAAAGATGTTAAAGTTACTGCAACTATTGAATTGAAACCTGAAGTAACTTTGAAAGAGTATAAAAATATGACAGTTGATGTAGAAGAGTTTAAAACACCTGATGATGCATTCGACAAGTCATTAGATAATTTATTAAATCAATCTGCTAAATTAGAATTAGTAGTTGATAGAAATACAAAAGCAGATGATGTTATTGTATTCGATTTTGACGGTTATTCAAATGGCGAAAAAATTGAACATGGTGATGCAAAAAACTACACAATGGATTTAGCAAATTCAAACTTTATTCCTGGTTTTGCAGAACAACTTGTTGACAAACCATTAGATAAAGAATTTGATGTAAATGTTACATTCCCAGAAAATTATCATGAAACTAAATTGGCTGGTCAACCTGCTACATTCAAATGTACAATTCATGAAATTAAAACAAGAGTACTTCCTGAATTGACAGATGAATTTGCTCAAAAGGTTGGTCCTTTCAAAACAGTTGATGAATTGAAAGCAGATATTCAAGATTATCTAGACAAACAAAAAGAATCTGTTGATAAGAAAAATGCTGAAAAAGCAATCTTAGATAAAATTCATGATGAAGCAAAGATTGATATTCATGAGGCAATGATTAAAAGAGAAGCAGATTCTTTGTTAGAAGAATACAAACAAAAACTTAAAGTTCAAGGTTTCACTTGGGAACAAGCAATTGAAGCTCAAGGCTTAGACAAGATTATGGAAACTATTAATTCTGATGCGTTATTTAGAATTAAAAATTCTTTAATTATTGATAAGATTGCAAAAGAAGAAAAATTAACTGTTTCTCAAAAAGATATGACAGAAAAATTTGATACTTTAAGTGCTGCTTATCAAATGGATAAAGAAACTTTTACAAAATATATGCTTCAAAACCCAGGAATGATTAATAATATTTCTCAACAAGTTTTGAATGAAAAAGTTATTAACTTCTTAGTTGAAAACAATAAAGTTAATTTTGTAAAAGCAAAATAAGAATGTATAATATTAGGTAAAAGAAAGGAATTATAATATGAGTTTTGTACCTGTTGTAATTGAACAATCTAGTAGAGGTGAACGTTCATTCGATATTTTCTCTAGATTATTAAGAGAAAGAATCATTTTTTTAGGGACACAAATCGATGATATGGTTGCTAATTTAGTAGTTGCTCAGTTACTATTATTGGATAGTGAAAATCCTGAAAAAGATATTATGTTGTACATTAACAGTCCAGGTGGTAGTGTTACTGCAGGTTTTGCAATTTATGATACAATGCAACATATTAGAGCCGATGTAAGTACAATTTGCTTAGGTCAAGCAGCGTCAATGGGTGCATTTTTGTTATCATCAGGTACAAAAGGTAAGAGAATGGCTCTTCCTCACTCAAGAGTACTTATTCACCAACCATTAGGTGGTGCTCAAGGTCAGGCAACTGATATTGAAATTCAAGCACAAGAAATTTTAAGAATTAAAAAATCTTTGAACGAAATCTTGGCATCTAATACTGGTCAAGATATTACTAAAATTGAAAAAGATACAGATAGAGACTATATCATGACACCAGAAGAAGCATTAACTTACGGTATGATTGATAAAGTTATTTCAAAGGAAGCATTATAGGAGATAGAAATGTCTAATGATAGCAGATTAAAATGCTCATTTTGCGGAAAAACTCAAGACCAAGTAAAAAAACTTATTGCTGGTCCTGAGGTATATATCTGTGATGAATGTGTTGAACTTTGTAATGAAATATTAGATGAAGAATTTTTTGAAAATAAAGAAAAAGATTCTAATTCCGAAGAAAAATCTGCAACAGATGATTTAAAATCTGTACCAAAACCACATGAAATTAAGGCTCATTTAGATGAACATATTGTTGGTCAAGATGATGCTAAAAAGGTTTTGTCGGTTGCTGTATATAACCATTACAAACGTTTGGAACACAATAAAGATACTTCTGGTGTTGAAATCCAAAAATCGAATATTTTACTTGTAGGTCCTACAGGTAGTGGTAAAACATTATTGGCACAAACACTTGCTAAGTTTTTAGATGTACCATTTGCTGTTGCAGATGCTACAACTTTGACAGAAGCAGGTTATGTTGGTGATGATGTTGAAAATATTCTTTTGAGATTGTATCAAAATGCTGAATTTGATGCTTCACGAGCAGAAAAAGGTATTATTTATATCGATGAAATCGATAAAATTGCTAGAAAGTCTGAAAATACATCTATTACAAGAGATGTATCAGGTGAAGGTGTTCAACAAGCATTATTGAAAATGATTGAAGGTACTGTTGCAAACGTTCCTCCTCAAGGTGGAAGAAAGCATCCTCATCAAGAATTTATTCAAATTGATACAAGCAATATCTTGTTTATTGTTGGTGGTGCATTCGTTGACTTAGACAAGATTATTTCACATCGTGTAAAAGACGGTTCTTCAATTGGTTTTGGAGCAAAAGGTGCAGGTACAAAGGCTGAAAAAGAACTTGAATCTGCAAAAATGCTTAAGAAATTGCAACCTGAAGATTTATTGAAATTTGGTTTAATCCCAGAATTTATTGGTCGTATTCCAATTTATGCTGTACTTGATCCATTAGATGAAAAAACATTGAAGATGATTTTGACAGAACCAAAAAATGCTGTATTGAAACAATATCAATGTTTATTGAAGATGGATGGTGTAGATTTAGAGTTTGAACCAGATGCAATAGATTTGATTGCAAAAGAAGCACTTAAACGTAAAACTGGTGCTAGAGCATTGCGTTCAATTGTAGAAGAATTGATGCTAGATATTATGTATGATATTCCATCAAAGGGTGATGTCGATAAATTCGTTGTTACTAAGAAAATGGTGGAAGAACGTAATAATGCTGAATTAATTCAATTACCGAAAAAAGATAAAGCAGAAATTGCATAATAAAAATAGGACTGTTTTAACAGTCCTATTTTTTTATATCTTATTTTGCGATTTCGGGTGCTTTTTGAAAATAAGTTGTAAAATCTTTTTTGTAGTCTGCTAAGTTTGTGCAGTATGCCTGAAGGTCAAAAGAAACCCCTTTTTTTGATGGGTGAGTTTTTATTCCCATTGATTTATATAATGCTCTCATAAATATGTTTGAAATTGCATCGCTGCCACGTTCCCAAGGTGTAGCATGAGCCATAATCCAACGAATTTCCGCTATATCAGAGTTTATTTTTTCTAAATGTTCTTCCGTAATTTTTTCAGGATGTTGAATGTAATCTTTTTGTAAGTTGAAATATTTTCCACCGACTCTATCAAGTGCATTGTTTATGTGTTCTGCTTTTCCATGAATCATTACACCATACTTGTAAATAGGAGAATAGAAAATACCTGTTAAACTCATATCGAAATAAGGATTTTTTAAAGGTTCTTTTGAAATTTTTGCAAAACGTTTAGTATAACTACTATATTTGTTATAGCCGTAATTATTTCCAAAAGGTGTTTGTAGAGTTACATTAGCCCAAGTACCGAGAGGTCCATAACCTGAACGAGATACTCTTAATACACCTGTATGGTCAGCTAAGTTTCTGTCTGTTGACTTTGAGTTCGCAATTTTCATTGAGTCAGCAATCTTTCGGAGAACTGAATCAGATGAATTATTACTTCTGATATTTTCAACAGCATTATCTGTTATTTGGATTACTTTTTCTGCCCATTTTATATCTTTACCGTAACCTTTAATGTTAATGAAAAAATCTTTTGGATTGAATTGTAATATAGTTGAATTTGGATTTGCGGTAAAATTAATTTTATTAGTAGAATTGTTTTGTTTTTTTTGTGAAGTATTGCTTATATTGAATATTGGTTGATGTGAGATAATCATATGAATTCCTGTTTATAGATAAATGTATGTTAATATAACGATATTTATGATATTTTTTTGCTAGTTAAGAAGATAATGTTAAGTTTCATAAACTTATATTAAAAAAGAAAAATAATTTTTGCAAAAAATCTTTACTATTTTCCCTATTTACAATACTATGGTAATATATTATAGAGTTAATAGACAGAATTATAAAAGAGGTTATATTGTGGAAAATTTAGGACCGGATATTTTTGGAAGAAAAGAACCAACACCTTCTGCTACACCAGCAGATTCAGCAGTAAAACCGGCACCAATGGGTAGTCCGGCTAGAATCAAAGTTATCGGTGTAGGTGGTGGCGGCGGAAACGCTGTAGAAAGAATGATTAAATCAGGACTTACAGGAGTTGAGTTCTGGATAATGAATACAGATTTACAAGTTTTAGGTTATTCTTCAGCTAAGAATAAACTACAATTAGGTTCAAAACTTACAAATGGTCTTGGTGCTGGTGGTGAACCTCAAATCGGTGAAAAGGCAGCCGAAGAAGCACAACAAGAAATTACTGCAGCATTAGAAGGTGCTGATATGGTATTCGTAACTGCTGGTATGGGTGGTGGTACTGGTACTGGTGCTGCTCCTGTTGTTGCTAAAATCGCTAAAGATTTGGGCATTTTGACAGTTGGTGTAGTTACAAAGCCATTCTCATTTGAAGGTAAACGTCGTATGGCTCAAGCTGCTCAAGGTTTAGAAAAATTGAGAGAAGCAGTTGATTCATTACTAGTTATTCCTAATGATAAATTGTTAGAAGTTGTTGATAGAAGAACTGGTGTTCAAGACGCATTCGTTGTTGTCGATGAAGTTCTATTAAGAGGTGTTAAGGGTATCTCTGATATCATTACTATTCCTGGTTTAATCAACGTTGACTTCGCCGATGTTAAGAGCGTTATGCTTGCATCTGGTTCAGCAATTATGGGTATTGGTCGTGGCTCAGGTGAAGGTAGAGCAATGGAAGCAGCTAAGATTGCTATCAATTCTAACTTGCTTGAAACATCTATTCACGGTGCTAGTGGTTTGATTGTTAATATTACTGGTGGTCCAGATATGACATTGTTTGAACTTACTGATGCTATTAACTTAATCAACGATGCTGTACTAGATGATGCAAAAGTTATTATTGGTACATCAATTGATGAAGAACTTCAAGGTGAAATTTCAGTTACTGTTATTGCAACAGGTTTTGAATTAAAACCTCAATCTCCTACAATAGCAGTTCCTACAGCAAAGGAAACTACAACACCTTCAATTGATACTATTTTCTCAGGATTGAATACAAATGTTGGTGGAAATATGGCTGGTGGTATTGGTGCAAATCCTGCTCCAACAATGCCTCAAGCACCAAGTATGTCATTCACTAATATTGAAATTCCTGATTTCTTAAAGAAATAGAATAATATTATAATAAGAAGATAAAAAGCAGACTATTTTGTAGTCTGCTTTTTTATAAAAATATTTTATTTATGCTAATGCGACTCGATTTGTGTATCTGGATTTCGCTTTTATTCCGGCACACAGATTTGCTATTCGCCCTGACATTATCAACATGTTTTTCTGTATGGCGGCATAGTCATTCATTGCTTCCATCATTTTTTCCGGATCAACCATCGACATACTTATATCGTGGTTATCTACTTGTTCTTTTGCGTACTTTTTTACCAATAATTGGTCAATTCTGTCTTTTGCTCCAACTGCCATAATAACTAATTCCTCTATAACTTATCCCACTTATATAAAGTTTTTTTAGTTGTAAAAATTGACTTTATTATTATAATTGTAAATATGTTGTAACAAATGTTATCGTTTAAATATGAAAAATACTGCTAATATTATAAAAAAGAAGCCGACAAGATAGTTCCAACGGAATTCTTCTTTTAAATAAAGTACTGAAAAAATAGAGAATACTATAAGTGTAATAACCTCTTGGATTGTTTTTAATTGTGCTGCTGAATATACAGTATGTCCAATTCTGTTTGCAGGTACTTGAAAACAGTATTCAAAGAATGCAATTCCCCAGCTAACAAGAATTATTAGCCATAGTGCAGTATTTTTAAATTTTAAATGTCCGTACCAAGCAAATGTCATAAATATATTTGAAATTGTTAATAATATTATTGGTAAAATGGCTCTTAACATAATTTTCTCCCAATTTATAATAACATAGTTGTATTTTTTATTAAAAGATATTCTTATATTGTTGATAGGTATGTTAACAAATGTTACAACATGCTGAAACCATGAAATTGAGTGAGTTTCAAATACTTTATATATTTAAGAGAGCAAAAATAAGGAGCTGTTATGGCAGTTGCTGGACTTAGGTCTACGGATAGTTTTGAAAAATATTTAGACTTGACTGGTAAAAAACCATCAACAGGTCAAAGTTTGCCTAGAAGTAATGGTGAAATACAATTATTTTCTGATGGCAAGATAGTTGAACCTGAAAAAGGTGGCTCTTCGGGTGTTAGACGTACCTCAGAAACTAATACGGGTGCTGCAGCCGGTTCTGCAAATGCTCCAGTTAGTGGTACAGGTACTTCTGATCCAATGAGTATGAATGGCAGCGTATTTAATATTAGTCCTGATGGTGGAGTAACAGTACCGGTTGGACCAAATTCTAATCCAGGTGTTGGTTCAGTTTTAGGTGCATCAGGTATAAATCAACCTGATGGTACTGATAGTAATGCTCCACAAGGTGGTGCAACTGGTGGAAACCAACGAGGTGGTGCTACTGCTGGTGGCTCACAAAATGGTGTTGGTACAGTAAATGATATGTTGTATAGTTTATACGAACAAGCCATAAGAGAAGCAAAAGATGCTGAAGCTGCCGGTGGTGGTATTTTTGGAGCAGATGTTTTAGGTAATGGCCCTACAAATACTGGTGGTGCTGAAGGTACTGGAGGTACTACTGGTTCTGGTGGTGCTGAGGGGCCAAATCCACAATTAGCACCTAGTAATAATCCGCCTGTAGATGATACTGGTGATGTTCCTGATGATGGTACAAAACCAAACAATGATAACAAACCTGAAGATGATTCAAATAATACTTCTAAAGGTATAAATAACCAAGAAGAAAAACGAGTTGAACAAGAACGATTAGAGGCTGAAGAACGAAGACGACTTGAGGCTCAAAAGAATGATGAAGAATAACTTTAAGCCCTTTTCATAAGTCTTTTATATTCATTTATTAGTTGTTGTTTTGGTGGATAAATTTCTATTATATCCCAAGGTAAATTAGTGTTTAAATCTAGTTGATTTGTTACGAATTTGTCTGTATTAATATTTAGTTGTTTTGCTACAGATTTGTATGCTCCAATTTTTCCACCTTGTTTGTAAACTTCTATGAGATAATCTGTTATGCTATTATCTCCTCTTGAAATCATAGTTTGATAATAATCCCATTTTGCACTTGAAAATTTAGGATTCATACCGATTTTATGTAACTCTTTTTTGAGATATGCTTCTTTCTTTTCAAGGGATTTTGTACTTTCTCTAGCACACCATTGGAATGGTGTATGAGGTTTTGGTACAAAAGTCGAGAATGAGAATGTTACATCAAATCCTTTAAATTCTTTTTTTATATCTTTTGCTAGTCGAATGAATTCATCTATATCTTTTTGGGTTTCGGTTGGTAAACCTAACATTGCATATATTTTGAAACCTTTTAGACCGTTTTCTTTTGCAACTTTAATTGCCTTGAATAATTGTTCTTCTGTGATATTTTTATTAACAACTTTTCTAAGTCTTTCACTTGCTGCTTCAATTGCTATAGTTACATTTTTCTGTCCACAAGCTTTTAGGGTTTTTACGAAATCTGGTGTTATTGTATCTGCTCTTAGTGATGATATACTCATTTCAATTTCTTTACCTGATTGTATTTTTTTGTAGATGTAGTCGCAAATATCATGAAATCTTGGGTGAGCACTTACTAATGCACCTAATAATGCTATTTTGTTGGTGTATTTTAATCCCATTTCGATTTTGTTGATAATGGTATCGTAATCAACAAATCTTGCTGGTAGATTTAAGTATGATGCAAGACAGAATCCACATCTGTTGTAACAACCTCTGGAAGTTTCAATTATAAAAGTATCTTTGAAAAAACTTTCATCACTTAGAATTGGAGTATGAACACATTGCGACAAATCGGTATGTGCTTTTTTTACTTTGTTTTCAAAGTTATGAATATATGGTACGTATATTCCATCAATTTGAGCAATTAGTTTTAAGACTTCTTCTCTTGGTTTGTCACGATTTTCTTTGAGAATTTCTACTGCTTTTGTGTTGACACCTTCTCCATCTCCAATAATTATAAAATCAAAAATATCTTTATATGGTTCAGGGTTTGCTGTCATTACTGGGCCACCTGCACATACAAATGGCTTTCCATCACGTTCTTTTGATTTTAAAGGAATATTATATTTATCTAGAATAGAAAAAATGTTTATAAAATCCATATCAAATGTGAAAGAAAAACATACTAAATCAACATCTTGAGGTCGAATTTTTGTTTTTGTTGTGTCTGTGCAAATTCTTTCGACAAAAATGTCTTCCATTTCATCAAATTCTTTATTTATCCATAAAAAACCTAATGATGATAATGAAAAAGAATAACATTCAGGAAAAGCAAACCATACATTGTAGTCAGTTGAATTATTTACCTTTCTTTCATATAGATAAGTTTCAGTCATTTCTTATTCTATTTCCTTATTTATAGGTTTTATGTATAGTTCATCAATTAGAACACAAATTGTTGCAGCGATTGCAGGTGCAAAAATTACTCCGATTGCACCAAGATATTGAGCAGTTACAAATACTGCAAAGAATATGATTAGTGGATGTAAATCCATAAATTTGCTGAATACATAAGGTCTTATGAAATTATTTTGTACCCATTGTGCAATAAAATAAAATAATAATACCAAACTAACTATAATTGGTCCAAGATGATAACACATAATTATGCATAAAATTATTGTTATTGTTGCACCGATGATTGGAATTAAATCTAAAATGGCTGCAAGAACACCTAATAATATTGCAGAATCTATTTTCATTAGTAGTAGTGGAATCATAAAACAAATGCCGATACCAACTGTTACAATACTTTGTGCTATTACGTAACTACCAATTTTTTGTGAGATTGAATCTGCAATTGCTCCTGCTTTTTTCTTTATGTGTTCAGGAAATAATAAGAGAAAACCTTTTTTAATTAAATCTCTATCTACGATGAAGTAATATGTGATAACACACATTGAAAGTAGATATATTATTGCAGTTGCAAGGTTCATTGTTATTTCAATAGATTGATTAACAAGGTTTGTAGTGAATTTTGAAATCGGTTCAACGAAAGAAGTTACATCTATCATTGAAACAAGGCTTTGTCCAAGAATTTTTTGTTGAAGTACAAAGTTTCTTATTGTATCAATTCTTTCCGGTAAAGAGTTGATTAGTAAATCTACTTGTTTTACTGTTACGACTACTAGAGGCAAAAATACTGCAAAAAGTATTAGTGTCATACCTGTCATAACAATGCTTGCAGCAAGTGGACGATTCATTTTTAGGCTAAACTTGTCAACAAGTGGATTAAGTGAACAAGCGAATACGTAAGATATAAAAAATAGCATTGCTATTGTCGTAATTTGCGAAAAAAACTTAATCAACAATATAACCATTAAAAGAAAGATTATATTTTTTACTGTAATGCTATTTTTAAAAGCCATAAAAACCTCATTTTATCTATCTGACTACAAATGTCATGATAGCAAAAAGAGGTTTGAAAATAAACACCTATTAGGCTAATAATTGTTGTAAATATTCTGGATTATCGATTTGTTCCATTTTACCAGTAGTTGGATTCATAAATGTTAACATAAATCTATCATTAGCATTTTTTGGAAATAAATTCGGTTGAAGAAAAGCAGTGTAACCTTTTTCTTTAAGTGCATTTAATGCTGGACGAAGATTCATATCTGCTTGTTTGTTAGGTATCATTGTATTTTGTACCTGACGCATTGCACTATCTTTGATTGCATCTTGCATTCCAGGTTGTTCATAATTTGAGATATTTACTCTTTCACCATTTTGGTTAACGTAATCTTCATTTGTTCTTGGTATGTTATTTATGCTTTGTTTTGGGTTGTTTAAAAATACGATACTACTATTATCATGAAAGTTGACGTTGTTATTAAGCCATTCATTGGTAGCAGTTATGTCTCGAGTAACAGCACCATCTTGTGCTTGTGGTGAAATACTACCACTCATTGGTTGTGTTCTTAATGAATCTGGTGTTGAAACTGCTGTCATAAAATCCTCGTAAATTCTTCTTATGTATATATAAAGTTAAAAAGTATATACTAATTGCCTTTTTTATCTCTTATCTGTAACATGTCTTTACAAATCAATTCTATTGTATAAATGCTTTAAATATTGATAAAATAAGTAATTTAGGTGATTTTTTGAATGCTTATTTTGAATAAATGTAACAAATATAAAAGAATAATGTTATATACTTTGTATATATGGGTACATGATATATGTAACTAATCTAATCTCTTTTCTTTATTTTCTCCTCCACTATAAAAAGCGTGAGTATGTGCCGTATCAGTAAATAGATCGGCATTTATTTTTTGCAAGGAATTAGGATTGGTCAGGCTCTGCCTGACAAAGATATAAATATAAATTGTTAAATTATTACTTTCATTTTCTTGTACCGACAAGAAAACGAAACAAAAGCGGATTGCCGACAGAGTGCGAAAGGGCTTGGAGTAGTCCAAGACCTGTAGGCACGTTTAACGTCGGCAACCAAGCAGAAACTCTCGGCGACGCTTCCGTTCACACGAGAATTGTATAATTCAACAATCGAGTCTCACAACTCGTGATTTTGTATATTTTAAATGTTTCAAAATCACTCAGACAGTTCGACATAGTGTTTCTTTAACATTCTCGGTTCACTCCGCTATTGCCGATTTTTAGTTACGTAATATTTGATATATTTTGCTTATCGTTACTGTGAGAAGTAGATTTTCGACTCTGTCGAGCAAAATAATTAAGTATTATTTTGTGAGAGGTGGCGACGACGAAGTCTAGCCCGTAACGTGGAGCAGAACCACGTTTCTGCGACCAGCCGAATACTTTAAAGCAATGAACGACGAAGCCGTCTAGTATAAAGTCATTCCGAACTTGTTTCGGAATCTCTTTATGGATAGATGCTGAAACAAGTTCAGCATGACGGAGATTGTGTTATACCGAGGTTTTAGTTGTCGCTCAGGCTCTGCCTGATAAAAATTAAATAAATTAATAAAAATAATTAAAAATCTAAATTGGACATTTTGTATTGCTTATTTTAAAATCTTATAAGAGATAGGGAGTAGGAATATGAAAGCAATAGTTTTTAATGATAAAGATGGACTACATTTAGATAATAATTACAAAAAACCTATACCTCAAAAAGGTGAAGCACTTATAAAGGTGACATTGGCAGGTATTTGTAATACAGATTATGAAATAACAAAAGGTTATATGGGATATAACGGTATTCTAGGACATGAGTTTATTGGTACTGTTGAAGAAATTAATGATGAAGATAAATCACTTTTAGGTAAACGTGTTACTGCTGAAATTAGTTATGGTTGTAACAATCCTGAATGTGAATGGTGTGCGGTTAAAAATTACCGTCATTGTCCTGATAGACATACTTTGGGAATTTGGAGAAAAGACGGTTGTTTTGCTGAATATGTTACTATGCCATTGAATGTATTGTTTGAAATTCCTAAAAATGTTGAAGATGAACAAGCAGTTTTTGTTGAACCATTGGCAGCGGCTTGTGAAATTACTGAACAATTACATATTCAACCTATTCAAAGAGTTGTTGTTTTAGGTGATGGAAAATTGGGACTTACAACTGCTCTTACTCTTTCTGCTCAAGGACTTGATGTTACATTGATTGGTAAGCACCAAAATAAATTAGATATTGCTAAAAATCAAGGTGTAAAAACGCAACTTTTACAAGATACTAAGATAGAAAATATTTATGATGTAGTAGTTGAAGCAACTGGTTCTGTTTCTGGTTTTGAAACGTCACTTAGTCTTGTTAAACCAAGAGGTGTATTAGTTCTAAAAAGTACAATTGCTACAGGTAAAGAATTAAATCTTGCACCAATTGTTATCAATGAAATAACTGTATTAGGTTCAAGATGTGGACAGTTCCCACCAGCATTGAATTTGTTAGCAAAACATAGGATTGATTTTAAACCATTTATTTCAGCAGTTTATTCAATTGATGATGCAATTGAAGCATTTGAAGCTAATAAATCAAAAGAAACATTGAAAGTACTTATTAAATTCTAATTATTTTAAGGTGTAAAATGGATAGTCAAAAGAAAAAAGCAATAACTTGGTTGTCATTGGGGCATTTAATAAATGATTCATATACAGGTTTTATTAATCCAATAATGCCGTTTATTGCTGCAAAATTAGGTATAACAATGGCAATTGCAACAGTTGTATTGAGTATTTCAAATATATTTTCATCATTGTTGCAACCGATATTTGGTTTTTTTGCTGATAATATGCTTAAAAGGGTATTTATATTTTGGGGTTTGATAATGACTTCAATATTTATACCATTGACGCCATTAGCACCAAATGTTTATGTTTTGATTTTATTTATCATATTAGGTAGTTTGGGGAGTAGTTTTTATCACCCACAATCAACAGGGTTTGTAAATAAATTTGCAGGCACAGATGACGATGGTGCAAGAAAAATGGGTGTATTCATAAGTATGGGTTCTATTGGTTATGCACTTGGGCCATTGATTGCTGCTGCTGTTACTCAATATTTTGATATGCACAGAATGCCTGTAACGTCTATTATGGGTTTAACATTGGCAAGTTTTATGTTTGTTTGTGTTCCAAAATTATCTGATATGTATCCAAAACCTGAATACAAAAAATTCAAAGAGTCTTTTGTTACAATACTTTCTAATAGTACAATGAATTTACTTATGATTCTTTCTATGATGAAAGTATTGATTACAACAAGTTGTTGTACGTTATTACCATTTTTATGGAAGAATGAAATGCATTATTCACCTATATATATTGGTGTTGCTTTGTTCTTGTTTGTATTGGCAGGTGGAGTTGGCTCTTTAACTAGTAGAAATATTGAAGTTCGTTATGGTACAAAAAATCTTTTGTATTTTTCAATGATAATTACGTTACCAATGATAGTTTTATTTCATTTGACATATCAACATCACCCTATTATATCACTAGTTACATTTGTTATTATTGGTTATACAACGATGTTGGCACAACCTGTTACTATGGTTTTAGGTCAGAAATTGTTACCTCAATTTAAGAGTATTGTAGCAGGATTTATGAATGGTTTTGCTTGGGGTGTTATCGCAATTTGTTTATCATTGATTGGTTTATGTGCTCAAAAATTTGGTATAACAAATGTGTTGATGTTCTTATCTGTTCTTCCTGTAATAACATCATATATTATTAAATATATTCCAGATGAATTAACAGATTAGGTTTATATTAAAAATTTGCACGTATTTTTAATATGTGCAATAATCACGATATGAAAGAGTTTTTAATTGATTTGTTGCAAAATAAAAATATTTTGATGTTTGCAGCAGCAATTTCTTATATATTGGGTTTATTTGCTTATTTTACAGATAAGCCAATTTTGTTTGCTGGGATATTTACTATTTCATCGTTAGTATTACTATTGAAAAATTTTCCTTGGAAAATAGTTTTATTGTGGGTATTTATTTTTTATGTTGCATTTTTTAATGCAAGTTTAAGGATAAAAAATTCTGATGAATTATTTAGTCTTGCACCCATAGATGGAACAATTTATGGTCAGATTGTTTCTATTCCAAATAGTAATATTCAAAATAATTCTAAATTCTTTTTTCGAGTTGAAAAGATAAAAACAAACAATGGTGTAATCAAGACTTTGTCAAACAAAGTTTTGGTAAATATGAACAGTGAAACAGATAGTGATTTTAGTCACTTGTTGATAGGTAATTATTATGAAATAGACGGTAAATTACGAAAGCCATTTAAGGCATCTAATCCTTCGCAATTTTCTTATGGGAATTATTTACGTAATTTTCAAACATATACATTATTTTATGCGGATAAAACTGACGTAAGAAGTGTTTCTCATAAATTATCTTTTCGTTGGAAAGTTATTCAGTTTTTGAATAACAAACGTAATGATATTATAAATACTCATTCAAAATATTTAAAAAGTCCTAATTTAGAAATATTGGGTGGTATTGTATTTGGAGATGATGCAGTTGCTCCACCTGATTATATCAAAACTACTTTTATTAATTCTGGTTTGTTGCATATTTTAGCCGCATCAGGCATGAATGTTGCATTTATTAGTGGATTTTTATTTTTCTTTTTACGTAATTTTGGTGTACCTTATAATGTTCGTATAATTTCTGGAATATTAGTTATAATTTTATATTCTTTGATGACTGGACTTGGGGCATCGGTTATACGTGCAGCATTGATGTTGGTATTTATATTGTTAGGTAAGTTGATTGATAGAGATGCTCATAGTGTTGCATTATTGTCTTTTGTAGGATTGTTGATGTTGATATATAATCCTGCTTATATAAATGATGTTGGCTTTCAATTGTCATTTATTGTTACGTTTGGAATATTAGTATCTGCTGATGTTGTAATGGAATATACAAAGAAAATGCCAATGTGGTTATCTGGTGCTATATTTATTCCTATTATTGCTCAAGTTTGGGTAGTGCCTATTCAGATGTTTTATTTTAATACTATTAGTACTTATTCTGTATTTGCAAATATTGTGACTATGCCGTTTTTATCAGTTATAAGTTTTGGAGGATTTGTTAGTTCTGTATTTTCATTGTTTGAACCAATAGCCGACTTTGTGTGTCATAGTTTTGATTTTGTTTTGAATCCGTTGTTAAATATTTTGGTTGGTATTTCAACGTTCTTTGCTCAATTACCTCATTCATTATTTATTACTACTCACCCTAGTATTGTACAAATATTAGTATATTATTTGATATTAGGATTATTTATTGTTGTATTAAAAACTAGGTTTGAAAATAAAAAGATTAATATTTTGTGTATAGTTTTATCTTTAATTTTAGTATTTTCAATGTTTCTTCATGTTCCGAATCATAATTTAGAAGTGATTGCATTTGATGTTGGTAATGCTGATGCATTTTTGTTAAAGACACCACAAAACAAATATTTTATAATTGATAGTGGTAAATCTGGATATAAAGGTAGACGTTCTCAAGCAGATATTATTATTTTGAAATATTTAAAAGATAGAGGTATTAGGGATATAGAAGGTATTATTGTTACGCACTTTGATGATGATCATGCAGGTGGTGTCGTAGATTTAGTTAAAAATTTGCACGTTAAAAAAGTATATATGAATTCTTTAACTGAAGATAAAAGATTGGCAAAAAAGATTTATAGAGTTGTAGATAAAAATAAGGATACGAAGAAAATTTTAGCAAAAAATAATAAAGTTATTTATAAAGAAGATAATTTTGTTATGACAACGTATATAGCAAATTTTGTTATTAATGGAAAAGATAGTAGTGAGAATGAAAATTCTATAATTACTTTTGTCAAAAATGGACAAATGAGTATGTTATTTACTGGTGATTCTGGTATTAAGGCATTTAATAAATTGAAGTATGAATTATCTCCCAATATAACAGTTTTAAAAGTTGGTCATCACGGTGCAAAAAATGTTATAAATAAAGAAATGATGAATTATTTGAATCCGAAAGTTTCATTAGTTTCGGTTGGTTATAATAGGTATGGTCACCCAAATCCTGTAACTATGAAGATATTAGAAAGGTCTAAAATTATCCGTACAGACCGTATGAATTCCATAAAAATAGTTGCTAAGAAAAAGGATTATGAAATTTATGGGTTTGATTCAAAGTCGCATAAATATTATAAACGTTTTGAAAGAAAATACTAATATTTTTGTAATATTGTGTAATATTAGAATTGTAATTTGGCAAATTATAATATTGTTTAACATTTATATTAATGTGTAAAATTTTAATAGGGTGTGTTATGGAAATCATAGGTTTAATGATGAATAAACCTCAAACATTGGGGGCAGGATTAAAACGAGTTAAAAAACATTTTGGTGTTACTGGTGAAAATTTGTCTAATCAATTAGGTGAAAGACAATATAACTGTTATGGTGGTAATCATCTCTTAGATATATCAACTCATGGTACACCTCGTAATGCAGTATTAACATTAGAAGTTGATAAAAATAAAGATGTAGAAAAATCTTTATTAGGAAAAATTTCTGATATTACAAAGACTTTTTCAAGAAAATTTATATATAAAGATGGTGTTATAGGACAATATCACGAAAAAAGAATTGCTGTTGAAAAGTTTGTACCTGAAGATAGTGGTTTTCTTTGTGATAGAAAACTGACAAATGTGAATAGAATATTAGTCATAAATTTATATCTTTAAATATCTCTTATTTTATGATATAAAAACTAGTATGAAATGTGGATTTGTAGCAATTATAGGACGACCAAATGTAGGTAAATCTACTCTATTAAATCAAATACTAGAGCAGAAAATTGTTATTGCGACAAATAAAGCACAAACTACAAGGAAACGTATCAAAGGTATTTATACCGTTGAAGATTGTCAAATTGTTTTTGTTGATACTCCTGGAATTCATAAACCATTAAATAAATTGGGCGAATTTTTGCTTGATGAAGCAAAAGTTTCTGTACCTGATGCTGATGCAGTATTGTTTTTGGTTGATGCATCTACTCCTGCTGGTAAAGGTGATAAATGGATTGTTGAAAATGTGTTATCAAAAACACAAATTCCTGTAATAATGGTATTGAACAAAATTGATAAGGCATCACCAAAGAAAATTGATGAAAATATAAAATCATATTTGGATTTGTATCCAAATTCTGTAATGACATTGAGAATATCAGCAAAGACTGGTAAAAATAAAGCAAAGTTGGTAAATGCAATTAAAAAGTATTTGCCAGATGGTGAAATGTTGTATCCTGAAGATGTTGTGACAGAAGAAAATATGCGTTCTATTGTAGAAGAAATTGTTAGAGAAAAAATATTATTAAATACAACAGATGAAATTCCACATTCTGTAGCCGTTCGTGTTGATGAATATAAGGAAGATGTTGATATAGATAGAATTCGTGCTTCTATTTATTGTGAAACAAAGAGCCAAAAGGGTATTTTGATTGGTAAGGGTGGAAGTCTATTAAAGTTGATAGGAACACAAGCAAGACAAGATTTAGAGAAAATTGTTGAGAAAAAAGTGTTTTTGGGGTTGCAGGTTAAAATCGAAAAAGATTGGCGTAAGAAAGATAAATTTTTAAAAGATTTTGGTTATGTTTCTCAGGATAAATAGTTGATGTTGTCAAAACGTTAATAGCTCTTAACACTCTGACATTATAGAAAATTTATGGTAGAATGATTAGTGACTCAGTGTACTGTTTTATGGGATATAAGTGAAATGGCAGAATTAAGCAATATAGAGAGTATAAACGAAAGGTTTGGAGAGTTAAAAAAACTTATTGATGACGTTAAGTCAAATATGATGAGTGGTGATGATTGTAACAATCAGTTTTATACTATTATTCAAACATTGGATAATCTTGTTACTAGTGTTTCAAATTTAAAAAATGATAAGTCTTTACCCTCTGATGAATATACTATTTTACAAACAAATATTTTGGAAGTACGTAAAGAATTATCTCGCATGAATAAGAGTATTGATGAAACTATTTGTGGCGGCTTAAAAGAATTGATGACAAAACTTACAGAAAAAGTTAATCGTTTAGAAATTCTTACTAATAATGCTGGTATAGACCAACAAGTTGTTATGAATGCAACTTCGCAGATAGAAAAAAGTTTGTCCGCTAAAATTAAAGAAACCTCTGATATGCTATATTCTCAAGGTGTCTCAGCAACTGATACAATTAGAGAAGATGTATCTGTTGTAAATGGTAACATGAAAGAATGTGTTGAATATCTTGAAAAAACAGTTAAGGCCGTTTCTGATGATGCTGTTCAACATGTTTCAGATGATTTGACAGTTTTAGGTACTACCATTGAAAAAACAACTGACAATTTAAAAAGAAGCATTATTGATATTTTTACAAGAATACAAGAAGCAATTGAACAAGGTGTTGGTAACGGTGTTTCGAAATCTAGTTTTGATACTAAAGAATTAGATAAAGATTTTGAAATGTTAAAAAATGGTATTTATAACTTAAATGTAAATACTGAACAAAAGATAAATCAATTAAGTTCTCTAGTTGAAGAACTCGATGTGTTTAAAAAATTAGAAAGTTTTTCAAAATTAAAAGATTTGCCGGCAATTGGAGATTTGAAACATACTTTAGAAAATAATATAAATAGAATTGTTGATGAATATTCTTATACTTTGCAATCTTCTCAAAATAGAGATGAATTAAATAGTTCTACTCAACAATTTAGAAAAGATGTTTATAATGAAATCGTATCTATGTTGAGTAATGTTTCTGAATATTTGATTGAAACAGATGAAAAAACCAAGGCTCAATTGAAAGAAGAAGAATTTGAAAAAAATCAAATAGAACAGTTTTCAGAAAAGATTGATGAATTGACATCTGTTACTGAATTGAATAATTCTGGATATGATAATATTCAAATTGAGTTGAAGGATATTAGAGAAAAATGTGCATCAATTTCAGAAATGATTGAAGCAAATGTTAAAAAATCTAGTGCTAAAAGAACTGCTCTTGAAGAATCAATGTTAGAAATAAAAAATGATGTTCAAGAAATTCAGTTAAAGAGTGATTATTTGAAAAAACAAAGTTCTGAAATCGGTGAAATTGTTAGAGAATGTTCTAAGAGTATTATTGAATCTAGTGAACCAGATAGAAACAATATTAAAAATATGTTGTCTGATATTAAGAAAAATATCTCAATATTACAATCAGGTGATGAAGAAACCGATTATACTTATAGTATGCAAGATATTGAATCTGATATTGCAAAGATTCGTATTTATTTGAATGAATTGAACAAAAACGGTGTTTCTGTTAATTCTGATGAATTTAGTGATGAATTAAATAGTGTTGTTGTTATGGTGGATTCTATGAAACAACAACTGAATAAGATTGATGAATGTGATTTATCTGATACAATGGCAAAAATGAAAGATGATGTTACAAGTATTAGTACGAGAGTTAATAAATTACTTTTAACATCTGATTCATCTTCAAATATGATAGAGTCATCTTTGAAAGAATTTAAATTGTTATCAACAGAGATTGATGAACAAATTAAATCAATGGCTGATTCAAGTAAATTTAAAACCATTGAAGATGAATTGAATGCAATTAAAAAGTCATTGGAAGAAAGTAGTAGTTATAATAATATTATCAATCAATCATTGATTATGTTGGCAGAATGGGTTGATAGTGCTGGTGAAACTATTACTAATATATTTGAAAAACAAAGTAAATTAGATTCCCTTGATGAACTTAAAGAATTGATAGTTGATGCAAAATCAAATATTTCTAATAGTTCCGAAGATGTTGTTTCTTCAGTAAAAAGTATGTTAGAAGAAACAAATACATTGGTTAAAGATATTGAAATTATTGATTATAAAAGTTCATTTGATGAATTAGAAGCAAAATTATCAGAACAAGATATAAAATTAGAAAAACAAGAAGAACGTTTGAACAAGATTGATGAAAAATTGACAACTATTTTAGAAATGGTTGCTAAAAATGATTTAGGCGAACTTTCTTCTAAAATTAATGATATAGATTTAAAAATGGAGAAACTCAATAGAAGTATTGAGAAATTGACATCGTATGTTAACGAAGACTAAGTTACAATCTACTTTAGAAAAAATATTATCAAAGGATAATGTTTTATCAACACCAGAAGAGTGTTATGTATATGCACAAGACGGAACAAATGGTGTCGCATCTGAGATATTGCCAGATGCAGTCGTTTTCCCTGAAACAATTGAAGAAATTCAAAAGATTTTGGCTTATGCTAATGAAAATAAAATTCCAGTTGTTGCACGTGGTGCTGGTACAAATTTGGTGGGTGCTTGTATTCCTGAAAAGGGTGGAATTATTTTGAATTTTTCTAAAATGAATAAGGTTTTAGAAGTTAACAAAACTAATATGACAGCAGTTGCTCAAGCAGGTGCGACAGTCGGTGAAATACAGCAAAAAGCAGAAAATGTTGGATTGTTTTTTCCACCTGATCCATCAAATTTGAGAGTATCTACAATTGGGGGTGCAATTGCTCAATCTGCAGGTGGCGCAAAAACTTTTAAATATGGAACAACAAAAGATTATGTACTTGGATTAAAAGTTATATTGGCTGATGGTAGATTGATTAGTGTTGGTTCTAATACTATAAAAAATGCTACTGGATACCATTTAGAACAATTGTTTATTGGTAGTGAGGGAACATTAGGAATAGTAGTTGAGGCTATTTTAAAACTTATTCCTAAGCCTGAAACTTCACGAGTTGTATTGGCATATTTTGATGATGTTGATTCTGCAACAAAATCTGTTAATGCTATGATTGATGCGAATTTAAGACCATCGACAATTGATTTTATGAATAAAAATACATTACAAACTATTGAAAAGTTTTATCCTGCAGGATTGCTTGTAGATAAAGAATCAGCATTGATTATTGAAGTAGATGGATTTGAATGTTCGATGGAAACTCAAATTGCAAGATTGGAAGAAGTTTTAAAAAAATCAGGTGCTTCGGATATTGTTGTATCTCATACAAAGGAAGAACAAGAAAGAATTTGGACATCACGTAGGGCATCTTTTGCTGCTACAGCGAAACTTAAGCCAGATGTTATTTCAAATGATTTGATTGTTCCAAGAGAAAATATTTCAAAATTGGTACAAGGTATAAATGAAATTTGCGAGAAATATTCTTTGCCTGTATCGATTGTAGGACATATTGGTGATGGTAATGTTCATCCACAGATTGCTTTAGATTTGAATAATAGTGTCGAGGCTGAAAATTACGAAAAGGCAAAAGCAGAATTGTATGAATTAACATTAAATTTAGAAGGTACGTTATCGGCTGAACATGGAATTGGCTCAGAAAAACGTATGTATATGGAGAAAGCAATTGATAAAGATACACTTGATTGTATGAAGAGTGTTAAGAAATTGTTTGATCCAAATAATATTTTGAACCCTAATAAGATATTTGATGTTGAGAAATGATTTAAAAATATGTTATACTTATTAGAGATATTAAGAGATAGGAGTTAGAATATGGACGCTATAGTTATATATTGTACAGTTCCTGATAAGAGAATTGCAAAAGAAATTTCAAAGTATATTATTAAGCATCATCTTGCAGCATGTGTAAGTGCAATAGATAGAGTTGAGTCTGTATTTTCTTGGGATGGTGAACTAGAAAAAGAAAAAGAAGTTTTATTAATGATTAAAACTTTGCGAACTAATTTTGAAAAGATTAAAGTTTTAATTACAGAACTTCACCCATATAATGTTCCAGAAATTATAGCAGTTCCTATTGTTGATTGTAGCAAAGAGTATCTTCAATGGTTAGCACACGAGACAAGACAGTAATAAAAAAAGAATTGGTTGATTATATTTCATCATTAGGGTTGACTGTTAAGACTGCTACAAAAGCACGTGGAAATAAGGGCTTTTTCCGTGAGGGTAGAATAGATGTTTCTAAAAAACTTGACGATGAATCTTGTTTGAGAACGTTAGTGCATGAGTATGCTCATTATGTAAATTATTGTTTGGATAAAAATATAAATAATTTAGAAATTTTATTTAAAGATAACAGTGATGAGTTGCGTGAAGAATTACAAAATGTCACAAATTATGTTGATGAGAATGCTTTGTGTCATAAATTGTATAATGAGAGAGAAAAGTTAAAGAATGATATTAAAAAGTTAACTGTTGAAATTAGGAAAGTTTACCCAGATTTTAAACCAAGTGAGGATTTTAAACCTTTTAAAAAATATACAAGATGGTCTGATGCAAGTTATTTGGAGAAATATGATAGAGTGAAAATTCATTCTTGGTTTTCACATAAGGTGTATTCTGTTGCAAGTGTCAGAAATGATTTCCCAGATATGCCAGAATCTTTTATAAGTTATATTAGATTACGTTCTAAACAGAGAAAAAGAGCAAAAATTTCACGTCGTATAACTAAAATGACTAAATATTATTCAGAACCTTGCGAATTGTTTGCGAGATTTGTTGAGGGTTTATATATAGATTTTGATGTTGTTGTTGATATTGCACCATTGGTATATAAAAAATTTAAGACTTTATATGATGAAGATTATTATGTGGGATTGAAGCATGTTTTTTCTATATTGGGTGTTGATTTAAAATAAAATAATCCAAATGAATGGTTGATATTTAAAAAAAAATAATTAAAATAGTTGTGTAGGTAGAGAAAATATACAGGAGATTACCCCAATGTCAACATTTAGTGCTTCTTCGCTTTTTGCGGGGATAAATGCAGGTGTTACTAATTCATACGCAATTTTATCTAATATGTATTCAGGTGGACTTACGCAAAAAAATTTGTCACAGGCTATGTCAAATACATCAATTTTAACAAGTACGTATGGTTCAACATTTGCATCATATTTGTCACAGAATTTTGGAACATTAGATAAAAATAATGATGGAACATTATCAGCAAATGAAGTTCAAAAATTGATGACTCAAATGTCAACAAGAGGTTTGACTCGTGATCAGGTTACATCTTTGGGTGGTATGAGTGGTATTTCGGCTGATACACAAGCAACTATTATTGACCATTTTAATGATATTGATTCAAATCATGATGGTTATGTAAGTAGTGCAGAAGTTCAAGGATATATTTTGCAGTCAAAACTTGAAAATCAAAAGGTTAAAGACCAACAAAAAATGATTAATAGAACATCATTGTTCTATGGTGATGATAATGCAAGCGATAGTGCTTCTAGTTTGTTGTCTTATAAGTGGATTCAAGACGATACAAATAGTAGAAATTCATAGGCGTGAATTATAGGAAATAGCACTTACAATTATAGGTGTAATTTAATTATACTAAGTAGAGTTATTGTTTAAAGTGCAATTTTAAGCGGCAGATGTTAAGTTTGTCGCTTTTTAAGTGGAAAAGATACTTCAAATAGTTGAAATATTAGGAATAGATAACATTATATGTTTGAAAAATAATATAAATATGTTAATATAGTTAGGTTAAGAGATGAAATAAGGAGATTTAGTCATAGCACCAGATGATAAAAGATTCGGTAATAGAGGCCGTGATAATAAAGATAAAGTATTAATGAATGAAAGAATTCGTTCAACAGAAGTTAGATTAATTGATGAAAATGGAGAAAATCACGGCGTTGTAGCAACGTCTAAAGCTCTAGCGATGGCCGAAGCGGCTGATTTGGATTTGGTTGTTGTTAGTCCAAACCAAGCACCTCCAGTTGCGAAAATTCTTAACTACGGAAAGTATAAATATGAATTAGAAAAACGTGCTAAAGAAGCAAAGAAAAAACAACATACAGTTGATATTAAAGAAGTAAAAGTACGTTACAAGATTGATACACATGATTATCAAGTAAGAATTAAAAATATTAATAAATTCATTTCTCAAGGTAATAAGGTTAAAATTGTTGTAATGCTAAGAGGTCGTGAAATGCAACATTCAAACTTGGCATTTGATTTGGCTAACAAGTTCATGGAAGATTTGGTTGGTGATACTATTGCTGTTGAAAAGAAACCACAACTTGAAGGTCGTAACGTAACTTTATTTTTAGCACCAGTATAAGAAAAATAATTATTGACTATAAATCTTTATACGGTAGAATAGTTTTACAGGGTTGAGAGATTATGTTTCGGCTTTGCTGAAATTATGATTATGGCTCTGAATAAATTTAATAAATGTGTGCCGCAATAGCTCAGTTGGTAGAGCAAGGGACTGAAAATCCCTGTGTCCTTGGTTCAATTCCGAGTTGCGGCACCATTTTTGTTTGTAATAAAAAAAGAACATCGGAATTGAAAGACTTTAAAAGGTCGAAATTTTTTTACAAAATTTCGAGGTCCTTGGTTCCCTCTCATAAAACAATACTTAATTGTTTTGTTCGGCAGAGTGAGTTGCGGTACCATTTTTAAAAGAACCCGTTAAGGGTTCTTTTTTTATGAAAAAGGTGGAATAACTTTTTATAAAATGTTGGGAACCGATTACACTTTTCTCAGCCTACATTCTGAATAAAAGTTTCTAGTTCGAAAGTATCATTTTCTCTATCGTAGGTAGCGTTTTTGATTGTTGTTTCTTTTGGTGTATTATTCAAAATAACTTCGTATTGAGCATTTACGTCTTCATGGTACCCACCTTGAGTTCCTTTTGTGAGAGTTGCTCGTTGGAACATTGTTGTATTATCACCTCTGTTTATGTCTTTCCAATTTCGTGCCATACCTTCATCAAACGAGAATGATTTAAAACGAGTATCTGTTAATTTTGAACTTTTTATTTTAGATAGCAGTTCTTTTACAAAATGTTCATCTCCATATTTTGCCATTTGCATTGCATCTGCAAGTGATAATGTTTCTTTAGAAGAAAGAAAATCGTACAGATTTGTATAAGGTGCAACACAATATCTGCCAGTATATTCTGTTATTTTTGTGTTAAGAGCTTTATCTTTGTTTTGTTCTAATAATAATCTTGTTTTTTGTTCAAAATCTTTGTCAAGACCAATTTCATCAAACATTCCGACTGTTTTTTCACCTCTATGCAATACTACATCTGTGCTTAATTTACATTTTGAAAAATCTTCGCTTAATTCTCTAGTTATATTTGTATCTCTTGTAAAAGCATCGCTATTTTCAACATATTCTCCTATGTGTCGTATTGTATATGGAATTCTATCATTCTTCATTACTTGCATTTGCTCTGGTGTTATATTTTGCAACATTTTTACAGATGGAGTAAGACCAGCTTGTGACCAACTGCTTATTATTCCTATAGCATTTGGATTTTTAGACATTGCATATTGATAAACATTTGGATTATATTCTTTTAAAATAAGCATATTCATATAATGTTCAAAAGTTGGTTTTTTAAATATTGTGTCAACTTCTGAATATGTTTGTTTCAATTGTTCTACAGGTTTATTTTTTATAATTTTTACAACAGTATCACCATAATAATTTACCATTTTGGATAAATTAATATCTCTGCCATTCCCTACAAATAAAAGGGCTTCAGGGTTTTCTTTGCGTAAGGATTTGATTGTTTTGTATCGCCAATAATTTAATTCATCTTGAACTCTTATTTTACCTTGAGCAACATTTTCTACAACTTCTGGAAAATTTGTTTCTATATAATCAGCATGATAAAAATTTCTAACTTTTTTTAATAACTCATCTGCTTTGGTATTTATTTCTTCAAACGCTTTAGAGCTAAACTGAACCGTATCTTTTTTTAGGGCAGGAGCAAGTCTTAAACCTTTTTTATTAAAAGTATTTTGAGGTTTTAAACACAAAATACTTTCAGCAAGTTTATCACCACTTTTAACAATGAAATTAAAATTCATATTTAATATCTCCATACAAAAACCTTTATATTTGTATAAAGTTTTTTTATATGAAAAATTGTTTTTTATGTAAAATTTTATAAAGTTATTTTAGATGATAAGTTAGTGATATTTGTATAATTTTGGGCTTGATATAGAAATAATATATATATAATTTTTCAAATTGTACTAAAAATACTCAATCTATCTGTTAAAAATAATCAAACTATGTGTTATTTTACAATGATACTTAATCATTTTTTCGGCAGAGTGGCACCATTTTTGTTTTTATAAAGGCAAACAATTTAAAAAAGCAACTCGGAATTACATTCCGAGCCTTTCAAAAAGTAGTATCAAAATCTATTTCTTTAAAATGGTCTGCATTAGAAGTAATTCTGTTCTAATTGCATCTCTTTCAGCGAAAGATTCTGAGTAAGCCTTGGAAGATTTGATTTCACAGTGTTTTCTGTCTTCTAAAAGTTTTTGCATATAGAAATAACCACCGTCTCGTCTTTTGATTTTTTTAAATCCAGCATTTTTGAAGAAATCGAACTGAGCATCTATGTGAGCACTAATAATTCCTTTTAAAGCCGTAAAATCTGATTTGGTTGTATCAGGATAAGCATCTAAAAATTTTTCAAAATCTGCTTTTTTAAAGTCTTCTTTAGTACCATATTGATAAATTTTAAGTGCTTGTAAAGCATGTCTTAATTCATGTGTTAATTGACTAAATAAAGTTTTATTTGAATATCTTTTATCAACTTTGATTTTAATAAATCCTTCTTCGTAGTGTGGAGAGAATGTTGCAGCACTTCTTATATTTAAAAATTTTTTGCCTCGTTTATAATTTTTATCAAGTTTCATTGGAACATTTGCTAAACCGTAATCCTTTTTTAGTTCATTAAAAGCCGTATCTAAAAATTCATCTTTGTCTTTTATTTTTAAAATACTTCTATATTTTTGTTGCAAATTTTCAACATCATTAGGATAAACCTGTTTATAAAAACAAGCACTGAATGCTTCCGCTGTACCTCTAAGTTTGTTTAATCTTTTTTCTTCAGCAACTCTATCAACAGACTTTTGAAATACATCAGTAACATTATTATTTTTTGGAATTCTTCCAAGAAAAGTAGTTCGATTATTTTGTCTTGTGTTAGTTATGTTTATATTATTGGGTGCTATTGCTAATATTCTCATGCTTACTCTATTTATATCTTCGTACTTCTATTTAAAAACACGTAAAAAAATAATTTGCTAGAAATGAATTTTGAAGAGTTATTTAAACAACCAAACAAATAAACATTAAACATTAAACATATTAGAGTCTATTGTTGATGAATTAAAAATGTTGTTATAAAAAATTCTGAATAAAAATATTTTAACTAATTTTTTGAGCTTGTTGTTCTTGTTGTGCTTCTTTTTTAGTTCCAATATAGGCTAATGTACCTGCGACAAGACCAACGATACCATTCATTGCTAAAGATACTTTAAATGAAGATTTCATACTTTTGAACATTGCACCAGTGATTCTTTCGATTGCAAGACCTGCTCCAAACCAAATTGCACCACTAAAAAGTCCTGCTTGAAGTGGCGATAGTTTAGGTAATTCCTTATGTGCTGTTGAAATCTGTTGGTTTGATACATTTTTTTGTATAGGTATTTGTGCCTTCGGTCTATTATTTTGTGTTGTTTGTGCAACTGTATTATTTCCAAAATTTATTGCTGAAATACTCATTTAGTTCACCTTTATTTTCTACACACTCATATTAAGGAATGACAAGAATAATAATTGCTTGAATATTGCTAGTTTGTAATATTTATTTACATTATGGCAATTTATAGGATATTTAGTTTGTTTATATGTATAGGTTAAGTTATATATGATATTAGTATGTCGATAAAAATAGATAATATTTCAAATATAAAATCTGATAAGAATGCTATGAACGTAAGTTTTACTCAAAAATCTTATGTTTCAAGTTCTGGTGCGTTAAAAGATGTTGGTAATGATAAACTCGATATATCTAAACAAGATTATCATTTAGAACAAACTGAAAAAACAGGATTTGGGAAGTGGACTAAAGCAACCATCGCATTAGGTACGGTTTCTGTTTTAGGGTTGGGTGCATTTCTTACTCATGGCAAAATAAAATCTAATAAACTAAAACAATCAGCACAAGAAGTTGGAAAACTCGCAGAAAATAAAGAAATTTTAAAGATTTTTAGTACAACAAACCATTTAGATAATGCAATTATTGGATTTAATCCAGAAACGTTTGGTAAAAAAGGTATTCCTTTAAAATATAGTAGGAATAGTTTTTTAAGTGATTTAAAGACAGAATTAGATATATTACCAAAAGAACAACGTAAGCAAATTGAAGCAAAGTTTGATATACAACTTAATCCAACTAATTTTAACGAAGTTGGTGTTGAAATTGAACGTATTCCGAGAATACCAAGTGATGTTGGAACTTCTGAGGCAGAACAAAAAATTAGTAAGATAATTAAGAAATTCACTCAAGAAAATGAAACTCTTATTGAAAATCCTGAAACTAAAAAAGTTTTAGATATGATTATTCAAGAATTTCCTGAGTTTACTGCTATTGTAGGTAAAAAACAACATAGAACACATCAATATTCTGTAGATGTTCATACAATTAAAAATCTTCAAGATAATTTGCAAAATCCTAGAGTGCAAAGTTTAGATTTTGAATCTCAATTAGTATTGAAATATTCAACTATTTTACATGATTTAGGCAAACAGTTTATTTCTGATGTTCGTCCTGATGAGGGACATGCCAAATTGAGTGCGAAATATACAAAACATATCCTTGAGAGAATGGATTTATCACCAAAGATAAAATCAAGAATTCTTAATCAAGTAGAACATCATCATTGGTTTAAAGATTATAATATGGGAATGACTTCTGCAGAAGATGTTGCTAATTTGTTCAAAACAAAAGAAGATGTTACTATTGCAGAGATTATGGCACATTCTGATCTTAAGAATGTGAATGATAATTTCCATTTGAAATGTATGGGGCTTCTTGGTAGACCTAATGATTATGACGTTGTAATGAATTCAAAATTTGCAGGTATTGATAAAGTTATAAATTAACAAGTCCCCAAACAAATTCATATTTGATAAGAAATTTGATTAAATCTTTTTATTGGAATAAGTTTTGTCCAATATTGAATGCATTTTCTAAATCTTTTGGAAATATGTTTTTGTATTGTCGCATTTTGTCTTTAATATTCCATCGTTCATCATTATATTTTGAATAATCTTTGTATTGATGCGTGTTGAATGAACATATTCTTTGAGGCTTTTCGTATATGTGTGTAATCCAGTTTTCAAAAAATCCTATTGGAGCAGAGTTATTTTCACCGATGTATTGATTTTGAAATGTGTTTTCATCGACATTCATTGTATAGATTACGGCAGTTTTTAATTTTTTAGGTGGGATTGGTGTGTATTGTTTGTCAAATTTTACAAAAGGATAGATTAATCTTTCAATAAACATTTTCATTACTCCAGAAACATCTCCAAAATAAATCGGAGTAGCAAGACAAATTCCGTCAGCCATTGAAATTTTGTTTAAGATTCCTTTTAATTCATCTGGGAATGAACATATATTTTTATTTTTA
>ERZ1034925.222-NODE-222-length-30447-cov-8.649678_pt1 | contig 30447 bp, 23 predicted proteins | sample MGYA00520687_ERZ1034925 | MGnify/ENA primary metagenome ERZ1034925 (study PRJEB33766, sample SAMN09781758) | gut metagenome | biome: gut microbiome | host: Homo sapiens | place: Madagascar | study: EMG produced TPA metagenomics assembly of the PRJNA485056 data set... | reverse complement strand
TAATAGTATAATATAATAAGGATTTCAACATGGGTTGTTTAAAAAATTTTTTGAGAGCGATAATTATAACACTAGCGGTTGTCGGTTTTATGGCAATTGGAGGGAAAGACTTGATTGGCGGATATTTGGACAATGTTTTCAATCCGTCCAAAGATGAAATGTTAGAAAGAGCTAAAAGAGTTGGCGATTTCTCTCATATTAACGACGAATTTGAGCTTGAAAAAGCAACCGGAATTCTTGGCTATAACGCAGTTGTTGCAGAACATAAAGCATCAGGACAAAAAATGTTTGTTGTGGAATCCGGGAATAAAGAGATTTTGACTGCTGATGATATAAAATCCGATAATGTCGAAGAAAAATTATACAAAGCTGTGAGCAAAATAAAATATCAAGCGATTTCTGTTGATGATTTGAAGGTTACAAAACATGGTACAATGCACTCTTATGGCAAAGAAGTTCCTTATGTAAAATTTGAAGCAAGAGTGAAAAAGCTTCCGATTGGTGATGTTGGCGGAATTGTTTCTGTTGCCGAAACAAAAGATGGCAAATCAAGACTTTTGATTTCTGCAAATGAAAAAAATAAATATTCGCAACTTATTTCTGATGAATTTTTCAAGAAAGTTAAATAATCGTTTTAATAATTTGATGAAAAGCCAATTGTTAATGCATTTTTCTGATATTTTGAGCAGCTTTAATGTAGTTTAATCTTGCGATGCTATCGTTCTTTAAAGAATCTTTTATTGCCTGAACGGCTTGGTTCCATTGAGCAGTTGTCGCTTTTTTGTCTAGTAATTTGTCAAATTTTTCAGGGGCATGGCTTCTGACAAATTCTTTTTGCTCAATCAAATCTTTTTGTTGTTGAGATAAATGTGGTTTAAGCTTATCCAAACTAACAAGCGCACCGGCGGTAATTGCAGAGGCTGTAAGAGATGTTATAATTTTCATTTTTGTTGAGCTGGGGAAAATTTTAATCATATCTTTATTATAAAACCACCCAAAATGTTTTTTACTATTATGTTAAATGATGTTTACAATTAGATGTATATCTAGAGTCCTCTTTATAGCCCCAGTTCGTAAAACCTACATTACAGCTTTAATCGCTTCAATCATACCTGTTTCGTCAGCGATGTTTTTTCCTGCGATGTCGAATGCGGTGCCGTGCCCAGGGGAAGTTCTTATGATATCCAAGCCGATTGTCATATTTACTGTTTTGTCACCGGCAACAGTCTTAATCGGGATTAGTCCCTGATCGTGGTAGTTTGCGATGTAGCAATCATAAACAGGACGATTGTTCGCACCAGCTTTGTTGTTTCCAAAAGATAAATACTCTCTTGCAGCATCAACAAACAAGGTATCAGCCGGAAGTGGTTTGGTTATGTCAATCCCTTTTTTGTGTAACTCATTGACAGCAGGTGACAAAATCTCGATTTCTTCTCGTCCCAAAATCCCGTCCTCGCCGGCATGTGGGTTAAATCCGCACAATGCAAATCTTGGGTTTTCTATCCCAAAATGTTTGTTAAAAAATTCTTTTAAATTCAAAACCTTTTCGACAACCAAATCTTTCGTCGAATTAATATCCTTTAAAGCCACATGGCGCGTCAAAAGCAGTACTCTAAAATTGTTTGCCAAAAACAGCATTTCTGCAAGTTGTCCGTCGTGTGCAAGATATTTTTGCAAAATCTCAGTTTGACCGTTGAATTTATGCCCTGCAAGGTAAAGCGAGTTTTTGGCAACCGGTGCAGTCACAATTGCTCTAGCTCCGATTTCACAAGCTTTTTTCACTGATTGAAACGAAAATTCGCCGCTTTCCGCTGTAACTTCTCCGGCTTTAATATCAAAATCAAAAGGAATTTCAATAATTTCGTATTCCTTGTCCAATTTGCCATAAAAATCAAGGATTTTTCTGTTAGAAATCAAAACAACATCTTGCGGATTAAGGTCAAGTTTGTTGAGGGCTTTTATTGTAATTTCAGCCCCAATTCCGTTTGGATCCCCTGTTGTAATCGCAATTTTACACATCTTGAAGTCCGCCATGTGTTTCAAAGTATTTTAAAATGTCAATCAAAGTGTTGGCATTGCCGAGGTTTCCGGATTTTGTAACAATCCATTGTGCATTATGATCGAGTGTTAAGGCAATTGCCGGTGCAACTTCATCAACAAGCTGTAATTGGTAAGCTCCGATTGCGCTACAACATTTGTAGGATGTTTCACCGCCAAGCGTGATTAGAATGACTTCTTTAGTTTCGACAACACGACGAGTTAACTCTGCCAAAAAGTCTGTTATAACATTTGCAAGTTTTGCACGTGTCAATTCGGCATTCAATGAGTCCTCCGAAAAACCGTCAAACTCTTTAATCAATTTTGACGTGTGGACAACAACCGCATTGTCAAAACGGAGGTTTGTTGTAATACGTTGTACAAGCTCGTCAGAAACCCCATTTAGCACAGTTTTTAGATCTAGGCTAATTGTCAAAACATCTTCAAATTCGTCGCTGTTTTCTAGCTTTTCAATCTGATTTGCAGTAATTTGAGTTGCGCTGCCTGAAACAATGAATTTTGGAAGTCTTGGGAAGGTTTTTATGATGTGTTCTGTGTCCAAATCTGCAAACCAAAATTCGCCAAGGGCTTGTGCAAAAGCTGCTGTTCCGGCTGGTAAAATCTTGTTATCAGATTTTTTTATGGCAAGAGCGATTTGCTCAACGTCGACAGTTGAAACTGCATCAATTACGATTAGTTTTTTGCCGTTTTTGATAAGTTCGTTAATCTTTTGTAAAACAGGACCTGCGCCCTTCATAACCGTTTTTAATTCAACACTGCCGACTAAGTCTTGGTATTCCGGTAAAATCTGAGATTTCAATAATGTCGGGACATGAGATTCACAAATTGGAGAGTGTGGATCTCGAGCCATTTCTGTTCTTTCAATCGGAACCCCTTTAAGCAGGTGGTATCCGCCAACTGTTGTTCTAATTTCAGCCGGAAATGCCGGCACAACAACTGCCGCATCATATTCAAGTGCAGCCATAATTCCTAAAACCTCAACTGCAATGTTGCCACGCAAAGTTGAATCGATTTTTTTGTAGTAAAAATCCGGATTTAATTTATCCGCAAACATCTTTGTGGTTTTCAAAACTCTTTCGTAAGCGATTTCAGGTTCAACGTTCCTTGATTCTGTTGATATCGCCCAAGTTTGAGTGCTTTTTACATTGACAGGCTCGATCTCGTCGGACAACAAGATTTGAGTGTTTGCACCTTTCAAATAAAACTGCAAAGCTGTATCATTTGCGCCTGTTAGGTCATCTGCAATTATTCCGACAATATTTGAATTGATAATCATAACTATATCTCTTGAACGTCTCTTTTAGAACCCAACAATCTGATGCTGTTTGCAAGTACATAGAAGTTTTCTCGGTCGTTTCCAGATGCTTTGTCAGTCCATTTGTTCAGTGCGATTCTACCATCAACAACAACAAGAACACCTTTTTTTACGTATTCGCCTGCAAATTCTGCAAGTTTGTCCCAAACATCAATATTGAACCAGTCAGCAACTTCTGATTTAGTTTTTGCGTCCCATCTGTTTACTGCGATAGAAAAATTTGCCTTAACTTTTCCTGACTCAAAATATCTGATTTCGGCGTCACGTCCTACTCTGCCTACCAAAACTGTTGAATTCATTTAGAACCTCTTTCCATGTCAATTTAATACTTTCATGATTTTACTACAAAAAAATCTGACCCTGCAAAATTGTATTACTTTTTGTAAATGAATTGGTACGATACTAAAAATTGAAGCTACTTTATATGGTGGGGTAGCAACCCCAACTTACAATAGGCTAAACTGTAACTGTCACTCCGGACTGCGATCCGGAGTGACAGTTACAGTTTAGTTGTTACACAAAAAATAGCAGCTACTTCTGTCGTTATTCTGAAAGTATATAAAAATATTCTAAGCGTTTAGCAAGGTATAAATTTTCTTGCTATTCAGAATCTGTTATAAAACCAATAGACTCCAGAGCACAGTCCGGGGTGACAATTTAATGTAACAGATTTTGTATCTTCGCATCTAAATCATTCGTTGCAGCCATGAGGACTTAAATAATCCTATGCGGTTTTGTCAACAATCTCGCATCTACACGCTCTTTCATAGCGCCTTGCGGTTCGTAGTACGGCGAAACGGTCATGATTTTCGCTGCAATGTCAGGATAATAATAAATAAATCTTAATTCGCTTGATGTCAAAGGTTTTTGAGTATGGACGTTGGCATAACGTGCAAGTTCAAGGATATTTCGTGCTTCATGTTCGTCCTTAAATTCAAGTTCTAAATTGTCGTAAACGTTCCTGAAACCTTTAATTCCGCCATATTCTCCAGTCGTAATCATTCGTCCTGTTTCAATAATTTCAGGCTCGCCTCTGCCGAGTTCTTCAAAGTCATAAAGTTCGTAATTTCTTCTGTCTTTTAGAGCGCCATCTGCGTGAATTCCTGATTCGTGAGCAAAAGCGTTGTCGCCGACTGCCGGCTGATTTATCGGAATAGGAACGCCAAATGCGTAAGATGTGTATTTCGCAAGTTTCCAAGCTTTGCTCAAATCAATATTGGGATCAATATTGTAGCGATGACGAAATCCTGCTGATTTTAAAATTGCAAGCAAGCACGAAACAAGATCTGCATTCCCTGCACGTTCTCCCATTCCGTTGATAGCAGTGTTAATGTAAGCGTCAACTCCGGCATCAATTGCAGCCCTTGCGCCCATTACAGAACATGCCACTGCCATTCCGAGATCGTTGTGGAAATGTAATTCAATTGGCATTTCGGTCTCTTGTGCAATTTTGTAAATTCTTTCATAAGTTGTTTGCGGATCTTCAAATCCGAGTGTGTCACAATATCTAAATCGTCTGGCACCGGCTTTTTTAGCCTCATTTGCATATTTGATAAGAAATTCAATATCACTTCTTGATGCATCTTCTGCATTAACCCCAACATCAATTGCACCAAGCGCCTTTGCACATTCTACAGCCTCACAAGTCATGTTGATAATGTCTTGCGGAGTCTTTTTGCCCAAATATTTACCGTTAATCATCTGTTCAGAAGTAGATTGTGAAAGATTCATGTATTTCAATTTCGGAATATTTTTGAATGCAAGTTGAACATCAGATGCAATTCCACGTGCCCAGCCTGAAAGTCTTGTGCGAGAAATTACTCCACGCTCCACAAGTTCCAAATTTCCATTGAGATAGTTAATCTCGTGCTGAGTTGTTGGGAACCCAAACTCTGACTGAGTAATTCCCATATCGTCAAGCATTAAGTTAATAATTGTCTTTTGAAGTTTTGCCAAACCTAACCTTGAAGTTTGCACACCGTCTCTGTTTGTGACGTCTACGAAATAAATTTTGTTTTCTTTCATATTACCCCTGTTTACATAAATAAATAACTTGATTTTTTGTGTAAAATTAATTACAATAGTTAGTATGGAGCTTTTTGTAAGTTCTGTCAAGCATCTTTATAAAGAATTAATATGAGACTATGAATAACACGAAACAACTGGAAAAAAAGATTAATAAGGTTTACAAAACCGGAAACGTAAAAAGTGCTATTGAACTTTGCCAAATAGGGCTTCAGGACGATCCGACAAACGCAGATTTGCATGTAAGACTTGGCGACTTGTATTTGGCATGGCATTTGGATATTTACAATTCTTGTCAATATATTGATGAGGCCATAACTGAGTATCAGCGTGCATTAGAAACATATATAGATTCTGCGGAAATCTATTTTAAAATAGGGCAAGCGCATTATTTTAAAGGTGATTTAGACAAGGCAATAAACTACCTTGATACGGCGGTTTCTAAGGCTCCAAAACTTGGTAAAGCATACTATCTTTTGGCTGAAACTTATACTAAAAAGGCGCGTTTTTCTGATGCTGTGATGAATGCGAAAAAAGCGATTGAAGTTATGCCATGTGCAAATTCTTCTGCTCACTTTTTGTTGTCGAATTTATACAGTGTGTCATCTGCAAGAAGTTTTAAAAATGCGTTTTTGGCAAAATTTGAACTTTTATTATCTTTGATGACTTTGCCATTCGATAAAATTGCGATTGGAAATGTTACAAAAATGATTTCTTATGCGAAATTCTTGCCTATGTTGGTGAAAGGTTCGTATCTCGTTCAGGCAAACCGTTTGAGTGAAGCTTTGGACGTTTACAGGGAGGCTGTTAATAAGGCTCCTGGGTTTATTCCACTGTATTGTTTGCTCGGTGATATTTATCGTTCATTGGGTCAATTTGATGATGCAGTTACAGAATATAGAATGGCAATTTGGTTGGATAGCTTGAATATTCCGGCTTACAGACATTTGTGTCAGGCTTATGAAGAACAAGGCGATTACGATTCTGCGGTTGAGATTTATGAAAAATTAATCCAGATTATGCCGAATATGCCTGATGTTCACTCAAATTTGGCAAATATTTTGTATGTAAAAGGTGATATTGACGGTGCGATTTCGCATTTCCAAACTGCGGTTACACTTAACCCTAAAAAACAGTGGACAAGTGTTGTAAATCAGACTTTGGGCTTTGTTTACCAAGAATCTAAACAGGATTTGGATGCAGCAATCTCATCTTATCAGAGTGCATATCTTTTGACGCCGAAAGATATTGATATTTATGTAAATCTGGGTAGCGCATTTTATGACAAAGAAGATATAGATAACGCCTTACAGGTTTACAGAAACGCTCTTGATCTTGATCCTGAAAATGCAAAAATTCACTGTAATTTAGGCTTTTTGTACTGGGGAAAAGGTGACATTGACGAGGCTTTGAAAGAATACGGTTTGGCTATAAAATTTGATCCAAGCTATGATATTGCATACAACAATATGGGCGTGATTTATCTTGACGATTTGGGTAGGGTAAAACAGGCGGCAGACTTGTTTAAAAAGTCAATTGAGTGCAATCCGAATTATGCGTTGGCGCATTTCAATCTAGCTCGTGCAATTGCGATAACTGGTGATAAAATTGAGGCTGCAAAGCTTTATCAAGTCGCTCAGGATATCAACAAGATTACGAACGAAATTGATCCGCAAGATATTTTAGACAAGATAAATGCATTGTTTGAGTAAGAATGCAAATTAGATAAATTCTGAATAGCAAAAATATTTAGTTCGCTCCTCGCATTAGTGATTTATTCCAGTGTATAATGTTTGAGTGAAAATCATCACAGTGGGCTACGTGCGTAGCACTTAAACTTTTAAAAGGTCGAAAATTTTTCCTAATTAATGAAAATAATTACAACGTAAATGTCACTCCGGACTACGATCCGGAGTCTACTCTATTTATCAATAGAATATTAGTTTGGGAAAAAACCAACATAGTAAATTTTCAGAATAACAACAAAGTTATACTTATTTATAAATCTTATTCCCGATTTGCGCCTGTTTTACATACATATCTTCGCAAGCGCCATAGCCACGACTTGTGCCATCAGTATCTGTTCTCGACATACTTGTTTTTGCAACAGTTTTCCCTTTTGATGTGTAAATGTCTACAAGATAGCCGTCGAGTTTTACAATATCATTTTTCTTAATCGTCAAAAGTCCGCCCATAATGTTTAAATTCGCCGGAATTAGGTGGGTGTGTGACATGTGTGCTCTGATGTATTCTCCATTCCAACTTTCCCCATAGGGTGGTTTTTCTTGCCAAGTTAACTGTCGAGCTTGTCCAAGTGTTTTACGAGATTTGATTTTCCAGTGCTTGTATAGTTTTTTGTTGTCTTGTGCTAAATCCCCCCAAGCAATTCCTAAATCCATCAATGCTAAATCGTCAAAATCGCTGCGCATAATATCTCTGAACCAAAAATTATTGTTTTTTGCAACAACCAAACCTGAAATTGAGTATTCAGCTTGCGGTTGCAGGGCATAAATGTTCTTTTCTCCATAAGCTTTGAAATATTTTGCGTTGTCCAAATCCTTTTGTATTGGTTCATTTAGTGTGTTTATCGGTGTTGAAACTGTTGCAGAAACGTGCGGAAAACTGAATTTCATACGGAAAAATATATCGCCGGCAAACGAGTTTATGCAAACTAGCAAAATTAAAATTAAACAAAATTTGCAGAAAATATTCCAGATGTCTTGAAATTCCATAAAGCTCCTAATATTTTTTATAAAGTCTAAACGCTTGCACTTTCAGCATTTTCAAGCACTTCAATCGGAAGAACAATGCCAAAAGTCGAACCTTTGCCTAAATCTGAGTGGACAAAAACCTTGCCGTTGTGGTATTTTTCGACAGTTTGTTTAACTAGATGAAGTCCGAGTCCTGTACCTTTTATCGTGTGAATATTATTTTCGACTCTGAAAAATCTGTCGAAAATCTTTTTCTGGTTTTCAGGTGCAATTCCGCAACCTTGGTCAGTTACTGTGATTTCTGCGTTGTTGTCGACTTTGGTTAAATTAACTTTAATTTCGCCATTGTCCGGAGAATATTTAATTGCATTAGACAAAAGGTTTGTCAAAGCACGCTCTATTCCTGCATAATTGAACATAAATTCAGGAATTCCGTCCTCTTTTGTCACAGAAATTTTCAAATTTCTCTCTTTTGTCAAAGCTTGAACCTGATTTGTACAATTGTCAACGACTTCGTAAATACTGTTCAAGGATTTTTCCATCTGGGCGTTAGCTTCCATTCTTGAAAAGTCCAGAATGTCGTTTACCATACCGTTTAAGCGGATAATTTCTTGGTTAATTGTACCTATAAATTCTTTTTGAGTGTCATAATCAAATTCGTTTCCATAGTTGTAAAGCGTGTCAATGTAGCTTCTCAAAACGGTTACAGGTGTTCTAAGTTCGTGTGAAACATTTGAGATGAATGTTGATCGCATTGCATCAATTTCCGCCTCTTTTGTCATGTCAATAAGAACAATGATATAGCCGACATAGTCTTTGTTTCTCGTAAACATAGGAGAAATTATTGATTTTATGACTCGTTTATCGACCTGAATAGTGAATTCAAGAGGTTTGTTTGCCATAACTTCAAGCGGAGTGTCTTTAAATTCTTCAATTTTGTCTTTGAAACAGTAATTGCCTTCTGTATCAACGTAATTTTGGATTTTGATATTTAGCGGTTGATTTTCGTCTAATTCAAGGAGTTTGTGCGCATGATTGTTTGTTAAAACCACATTGTCGTTGTTATCACATACCACAACGCCGTTTGCAATACTCATCAAAACTGCTTCCAGCTTGTTTCTTTCAAGGGTTAATTGTTCAATATTTTGCTCTTCATAAACGTGGAGTTTGTTTGACATTTGGTTGAAAGCGTTGAATAGTTCTTTGACTTCGGCACTAACATCTTTGTCTTGGATTTCGTAGCCAAATTCGCCTGTTGAAATTTTTTGAACTCCGTTATGCAAAATTCTCAATTCTCGTGTGATTAGATAGGTATTTACGAGAATTACAAAGGCAAAAACAATCCATGCAACTGCGAAAACAAACAGTAGTGAAGCTCTTGTAGTTGTTGAAATTTGACTTATGATATTTCCGGAAAGCCCAACTGTGACAGAACCTACGGTTGTCCCGTCGCTTGAGAGCATTGGGGAATTTACGATAATGTTTGGAACTTTCGGGTTTGAAGTTTCAGAATTATTGGTTTTATAAAGAAGTTTGCCTTCGGCATTTCTAAATTCAATAAAAACAATGTCGCTATGCGAGTCTACAATTGTGTTTGCGTGCTTTTTTAATGTTTCTTGCATTTTGTCGTGCGGAGCACTTTCTGCAAGTTCAGTGCATTCAATAGCCAAAGCTTTTGAGACAATTTGTCCAAAATTTTGGTAACCTTCGTTCAATTTTTTCTGGATATTAAAAATCGCAAACACTGCAATAGCAACGATTAAAACTGTGCTAAGCAATAATCCTGAAATAATAAGTCGATTTTGCGTTGTTAAGCTCACCTGTTTTGTCATAGCAGAATTGTAGCACTTATAACTCGTTTGAGCAAGTAATATATTTCATTCAATCGAATGTTTTTTCCAAGTCGTTCATAAGTTTTTTGTGTACGTGGGTGGGGGTTAAGCCAAATATTTTTGAACAGTTTCTTTTGTGAAAACTTCGATACTGTCTTGCGAATGGATAAAAATCATACAGCTGATAAGAGATTTGAGCGTTTCAAAGTCTGAAAAAGACAGCTTGTAACGCAAATCTTCCATATTATTTGCAAGAAATTCCATAATAATAGTCTTGTTGTCAAAAACGAGGTTTGCAAAGTAGTCAAAAGATTCCTTCGACTTAATTCCTTCCAAATAAATAATATCGGGCGATTGAAACTCGATAAATCTTGCAGCTTTGTCCATATTAAAGCCTACATTTTCGTTTAATTCGCACTGGTGAACGTTTTTGAGTGGATATTTTGCAATACTTTCAAGCGTCATAATATTTTTGTTTTTATTTGCAGCCTCAAGCAAAAGTGAATAGATAATATGAGTTTTTCCACTCAGCGGAGAACCGCAAACGATAACTATTCCAGGGGTGTTTAAAGCTGATTTTATGACTTGAAGATTGCTGTCTGATTTTATAATTTTATTTAAAGCTTTCGGCGGTTTGTAAATTTTCAAGAAAATTCTTTCCCCCATAATTGTAGGGAATGTAGAAATGCTTGCTGTGAGATTCATTTCATCTACTTTAAAGTTTAATTTGCCGAGTTGTGGAACTTCTGAAACAGAAGCGTCAAGTCTTGCAAGAGTTTTTAATTTTGCAGTAAAAGAAGATGTCAAAACGGCAGGAATATTCCCTTTATTTTGCAATTCCCCGTTCTTTTTGAAGTTTACAGAAAAGCCGTCGTCCTCGTGTTGAAATGAAACCTCGTGAACTCCTTCCAAAATCGCTTGTTTAAGGATTGCTCGAATGATTTTTTGAATGTGGTTGTCAGACAAATCTTCGCTATGCAATTCATCTCGCCAATCGTATTCAACACCATCTTCGGTGAAAATTTCGCCTACAAGTTCGTCCTTTTTGTAATTCTCTTCGATTTTTTTTAAAATACTTTTTTCAGAAGAAATCACAGGCTCAATTGAACATTCGGCTGTTTCTATAACCTTGTCAATTGCAAACAGGTCAAGCGGGTCAGCCATTGCGATAGTTAAGGTTTCTTCGATTTTGAAAAGAGGAATAATTCTATATTTTTTCGCATCGGAATAGTTAATGAATTTCAGACATTTTTCATCTAGTGTGTAATCGTCCAGGTTTACATACGGAATATGTAACTTTGCCTCTAAAAATTTGAGGATAGTTTCTTCTGTCAGAGTGCCGGAATTTATCAGGGCTTGCCCGATGTTTATGTTTTGTGCCTTTGCAATTTCTTCGGCTTGCTCAATTGTTTCATAGGCAACCAGACCTGCTCTGACGAGGTCATATTTTAATTTTTCAAGAGTTTTGTTTGTAACTACTGTTTCCATAAGATTATTTCAAATATTGTTCAACTTTTTTTACTACTTCATCAAGCTCAAAAGGCTTTGTTATATACTCATTGGCACCGGTTTCTTCGCCAATAAGCTTGTCTTCTTCCTGAGTACGTGCCGTAACCATCAAAATTGGAATGTTTTTATATTTAGCATCATATTTCAAAAGTCTGCTGATTTTGAATCCGTTAATTTTTGGCATCATAACGTCAAGAATAATTAAATCCGGCACAAGTTCTTTGGCAAGTCTGAGTCCGTCCTCGCCGTTATATGCACAATAGCAAGTAAAATTAGCAGCTTCTAATACGAATTTTAAGCTTTCCACAATATCTTGTTCGTCGTCTACAATAAGAATCTTTTTCATATACTCCCCTGTTCTTCTTCAAAAATATTATAACATACACAAATAATTCTTCTATAATGTTAAAATATGTTAATAAAAGGGAAAGTTTTGGCAACTTTTAGCTTTGAGGAACATTCAAAAGTTAGGTAGCAATTGAAAGGATAAACTATGAGTTTTCTGAACAAATTATTCTTTAAATCTCGTCCTACACTTAGGTTTTCAGGTGAAACAGGACTGGGGGCTTGCACAAGAAAAGCTGATAACAGAACTTTTAAACAATTAGCAACAAATATTGACTATTTTTCTAAAAAAGATGGTGCTATTGGCTGGCACAGCGGAGATTTAAAGGATATGCCCGTTGAGTCACTGAGATTTGCGTCGGACTTGTGTGAAATGGCATGTCACGGTCATATTTCGCCAGAAAACAGAAATTTGCAAGAGAAAGGTTTGTTTGGCGAAAAGGTTTTGCATAAAATAATTTCTATTTTACCGCAAATTTCAAAAGAAAATCCTGCAGCAATTCGTTTTGGGCAAGAAGTTATAAATAATCTTAAAGCCGGTTCTGCAAACCATGTATTAACAAGTTTTTCAGAACTTTTCAACATAAAAGCTGCATCACAACACCTTGATGCCGTAAAAGGTATGGTTGGACACATTACAAAAGACATTTTTGGCGATTGCAGCAAGGCTTCTACATTTAAACAAGAAGAAAATTTTGTGAAAGTTTTGAAAGCATTGTTAAATCCAAAAGCAGACCCTAAAAAACTTGCAATATTACCAAAAGCTATGGAATTAGCTGAAAATACTCCACTGGATAAAGTTTACATAAATCCTGTTAAATTAGCTCACTCAAATGTTTCAGCAGAAAAAATGTCAGAAAACTTGGCGACATTTGAACAGTTGCAAGAACCATTGTCCCATAGAACTGATTGTGTAAATTTGACAAAGTTCTTAGAAAATAATACAGATTTATATTAAAATTTGTAAATTAAAGCTGTTTTTGAGGCAATTATTAAGCTTCACAAGTATTAAAGTTAGTAGTGTAGTGAATTTGAAAGGAATAAAGTATGTCATTATTAAATAATATTGTTGGGGGGGGGGCAAAGCTAGGTAAAGAAGTTGCTCCATCATTACGTTTTTCTGGTTGGGAAAAAATTGGTGCTCAAACAAGACCTGCTGATACAAGAACCGCAGCACAATTGTTGGACAATATTGAATACTTTGCACAAAGAAATCCTGAAGTTGCAAAATTTAAAAATGAATTGAAATCTGTTGATCCAAAACATTTGGGTTTGGTTTCTGATATTTGTGAGTTAGGTAATCATAATGAAATGATGTCACAAACTATTGATATGAATGCTTTAAAATCAAGAGATGGTAAATCTTTGTTGGCTTTCATTTTGGAAAAATTACCTAAAGCTTCTAAAGAAAATCCTCAAGCTATGGAGTTTACAAAAGAAGTAATTAACCATACAGATACAACTGCTTCAAAATATTTCTTGGCTGATTATGGCGCAATTTTGGATTGTCCGCAAGCTGCAAAACATTTGGAAGCTACAAAACCGTTAGTTAAAGATATTGCAGAAGAAACTTTGAATGGCTATAAAATGGATTTTGAAAATGAAAAGAATTTCATGACTACTATTAGAAGTTTTGTTGATCCAACAGCAAAGCCTGAAAAAATTGCGATGGTTAAAGAAATTTTGAAACCGGTAGAAGCTCTTCCAGACAGAGATACAATGCATATTGATAGATTTATTCGCAGCGAAGCACCTGCTGCTCAAATTAGAGCCAATATCCCTCAATTAAAACATGCATCAGATATGGCATGCAAACGCGGTGATTGGCTAAATATAGATGAATTTTTGACTACCAATGTAAACTATGCCAAAGCTCCTCAAAAACTTGACATTGAAGCTATTAAAGCAGGAGATGTTAAACTAGGCTAGTCACCTTGTTTGCAGGAATTATAAAATAGAATTTAGAACCTTTATTAAGTTTGCTATCACACCAAATAGCCCCTTTATGGGCATCTAGGAGTTGTTTCGCAATAGGCAATCCAAGACCTGTTCCACCGGCTTTTCGTGATAGCGAATTTTCTATTTGCGCAAACTTGTCAAATGCGTGCAAAAGATTTTTTGACTCAATTCCGATACCTTCGTCCTCAACACAAACCTCAATATAGTCACCTGTAAGGTTTTTGATTACGTCTTTAAAGTTCTCGTTTACGTTGATGTCGGTCGCATTTACAACCCTCGATGAAATTGTTATCGATTTTCCTGCCGGTGTAAATTTAATTGCATTAGATACAAGATTGGTTAAAACTTGTTCCAGTCTTTGAGAATCTGCAAGGATTTCAGGCAAATTGTCAGACTCGTTTGTAACAAGATTTAGTCCTTTGGATTTCGCAACTTCTGAAAGTGCTGATTTTACATAGTTAATAACCGTATTAATATCAGTTGGCGCAAAGTGGAAGTCCATTTTGCCGGCTTCAATTTTAGATAAATCTAACAGGTCGTTAATAATGCCCGAAAGCCTTTGTACATTTCGCATTGCCATATTCAAAAACTTGTCGGCAGCCGGTGTGATTTCGCCGCATCGTCCGCTCATCAATATGTCGAGAGAATTTTTGATTGATGTCAAAGGAGTTCTCAACTCGTGTGAAACAATTGAGATGAATTCCGATTTCAAGCGTTCCAATCTTTCTAATTTTGTGTTAGTTTCAATCAATTCTTGGTACAAAGTTGCGCTTTTTAGAGGTAATGCAACTTGTTGGGCAATTGTTTGAAAACAGGTTGCATCTTCTGGAGAAAATGATGTTTCTTTGAAAATTTCGATACAGCCGAAAATGTTGTCACCAAGACTGATTTGGGCAAACATATTGTCGTATTGGAACAGAGTGAAAGTAAATCTGCTCGCAGGATATTTTATATGCTTTTCTACTTTCAAAGTGTCAATATCAAGTTTAAACGGCGCTTTTTTACCTTCAAAGATTGAGTTGTAATTTAAAATAGTTCTTAACTTGATAGCCGTAATTAGTTCATCTGACAGCTCATACAGAGAATTTAAAATAAGTACAGGTTCTTCTTCCGTGCAAAGTGACAAAGTGCAAGTTAGCGAAAAACTTAACGCTTTGTCCATTCCTTCAACCATATATTTAATTAATTTTGCTTTGTCTAATGTCCCTGCAAATTGAGAACTTGTGCCATATAGAGCGTTTAAACGATACAAGCTGTCTGCCAAATCTTTATTTGAATTTGAAAGCATTTCAAGTGAATTTTTCATTCGTAAATTAACGCTAATTGTTGAAGAAATTAGCTCCTCTGACATGTCGCTTGTTATGAATGCATTTGCAAATTTTATCAAATCTTTTTCAATATTATTTGTTGCAAGAGAAAAAATAACGATTGTATTTTCGCAAATAGATTTGATTTTTTTATTAATATTTTTGATATTAGGAGCTTGTGAGTCAATGATTATAATGTCAGGTGTGTCAACGGAAATAAAGTCTGTTATAAGGCTTTCATCTGACATAACCTCAAAAGAATAGCTGTTTTTTTTGAATATGTTTTGAAATCTTGTGATTTCTGTTTGGTTTTCTGAAATGAGTAAAATTTTAATCATAATACAATTCTAGCAGACAAAATCGGAATAGCAAATTGATTAATTTTTATGACAGTTTTATTTTACAAATACCATACTCGGGCTATAAACAAAATTTGTTTTTATGTTATTCTGAAAATATGAAACGGGTTGTACTAGTTATCTTAGTTTTGTTAATTATTTTAGGGTTGGGCAAGGCTTGCATAAGACGCGATTTGCCAACCTCTGACAAACCTGTTTTACGTCCGAAAGCTGATGTAGTTGATGTAAATTATCCTATCCCGAAAAATGTTACTATTAATGGTATAGATTACTTGCAATCGCAAGTCGAAGTTGGAAAATTTGGCGGAACTTTTGTTTCTTCAACCATTGGCGAAGGTCCGAAAACTTTTAACCCATTTAATACAAAAGATAATATCTCAGCTCAAATGTCTGAAATAATGTATGACGGGCTTGTAACAACAGATGTTGTTACGGGCAAGACTATTCCGAAACTAGCAAAATCTTTTAGTGTAAACGGGAAAGAATATATCGTAAATCTTCGTCATGGTTTGAAATGGTCTGACGGAAAACCGATTACGGCTGACGATGTTGTGTTTACTTGGCAAAATATAATTTTTGACGGTTTTGGAAATACTTCAACCAGAGATTCTGTGATTATTGACGGAAAACTTCCGACAGTTGAAAAAATTGATGATTATACGGTAAAATTTGTGACGCCGGAACCGTTTGCTCCATTTTTGAGAATGCTTTCTTCTCCGATTGCTCCAAAACATATTTTTCAACCGGCTGTAAGTCGAGGAAGAGAATATTTTGACGGATTTTTGTCTACAAATACAAGTCCAAAAGAATTTGTAACATCAGGCGCATTTCGACTAAAGGAATATGTTCCGGCGCAACGTGTGGTTTTTGAGCGTAATCCGAATTACTATGAAATAAACAAAGACGGCAAAAAATTGCCTTATTTGGATAAATTAGTTTACTTAATCGTTGGAGATATAAACAATCAGGTTTTGAAATTTGAGGGCGGTGAGCTTGATGAAATAAGCTTGCAAGGTGCAAATGTTGCTCGATTTAAAGAAATGGAGAAACATTCAGACTTTACTGTTTTCAATATCGGGCCTGATACCGGAACAATGTACTTGTCGATGAATATGAACAACCGTAAAAACGAAAAAGGCAAGTGTTATGTTGATCCGAAAAAACAAGTTTGGTTTCAGGATAAAAACTTCCGACAAGCGGTTGATTATGCAATAGATAGAAAAAATATGGTTTTTAATATTGCAAACGGACTTGGGTATCCGCTATTTACGCCGGAAACTTTGAATTCTATATTTTTAAATAAAAAGCTAAAACCTTATGATAAAAATATTGAAAAGTCGAAAGAATTGCTTAAAAAATCAGGTTTTACGTGGGACAAATCAGGTCATTTGATTGACAGATTTGGAAATCATGTTGAATTTGATTTGTACACAAATGCCGGAAACACTGAGCGAGAAGCAATAGGCGTAATGGTTAAGCAGGATCTTGAAGATTTGGGAATGAAGGTGAATTTTAAGCCGATAGAGTTTAATTCGCTTGTAAATAAACTTATGGCTTCTCTTGATTGGGATATGGTGATAATGGGCTTTACAGGCTCGCCGTTGGAGCCGAATGGTGGTAAAAACGTTTGGTTGTCTGATGGAACTTTGCATATCTTTAACCAACGTTTGGAACGAGATGCCAATAGCCCTCGTTATGCGTTTGAAAAGCGTCTTGATTATTTGTACACGCAAGGAGCTTTGGCAACGAAATTTGAGGACAGAAAAAAATACTATGATGAATATCAGGCTATCGTTTATGACGAAAAACCTTTGATATACATATATTCGCCGATAAGAATTGTCGCATTGAGAAATAAATTTAAAAATATCTATCCGACAAGCCTCGGTGGGGTTACACATAATATTGAGGAAATATATAAGGAGTGAAAAGTGAAAGGTGAAACGTGAAAAGTCTGTTTCGTACTAATGTACTAAAATAATATTTCGAACGAAGTGAGCTAAAAGGTCTTTTCACCTTTCACTTTTCACTAGTAGATTAACAATGCAAATAATAAAATACATCATAAAACGTATACTACAAACCATACCACTGCTTATAATCGTGTCTTTGATAAGCTTTTTCATCATTCGCTTGTCGCCTGTTGATCCGTTGGCAGAGTTGAGATTAAACCCGTCTGTTTCAAAAGAAACTTTGCAAAAAGAAACGGAGCGATTAGGCTTGGACAAACCGATTATTGTTCAGTATGGCAAATGGGCAAAATCGTTTGTAAAAGGCGATTTGGGGGTAACTTCAACTGGAGAACAAGTTAGTACAAAGTTGAAAGAACGAATTCCAAACACATTGCTTTTGACATGTATTGTAATCTTTTTGTCGTGGGCGGTTGGCATTCCGTTGGGAATTCTTGCTGCTGTATATTGGAAATCCCCTTTGGATAGAATTTTAACAGTACTGACAAGCATTGGAATGGCAATTCCTTCATTTTTCTTTGCAGTGTTATTGTTGATTTTTGCCGTAAAAACAGGGTGGTTTCCTGTTGGCGGACTTACAAGTTCAAACTTCTTAGAAATGAGCTTTGGACAAAAAGTTTGGGATATTACACATCACCTTGTTTTGCCTGTGACGGTTTTGTTTACGCTTTCACTTGCCGGATTACAAAGACAGATGAGGGCAAATTTGCTTGACGTTATGGATAGTGATTATGTAAAATTTGCGCGAGCAAAAGGCTTGAGCGAGTTTAAGGTTATATTTAAACACGCATTGAGAAACGCTGTTAATCCGCTAATTACCCTTTTAGGCTTTGAGTTTGCAGGTCTTTTGAGTGGGGCTGCTTTGACGGAATACGTTTTTCAGTATCCTGGGCTTGGCAGATTGATTTTGGAAGCGGTTTTAAAATCCGATATAAACCTTGTTATGGCGTCATTGATGATGGGTGCTGTAATGTTGATTGTCGGAAATTTGATTGCAGATATTTTGCTTATAATTACTGATCCCCGTATCAGAGAAGGGAGTCAGGCATGATAAAAGACTTAATTAAACAACTCTGGAAAGATAAATTCGCAAGAATCGCGCTTGTGGTGCTTGGCGTGATTTATTTTGCGTTGTTATTTGCAGATTTTATTGCTCCTTATACAAAGGATTTTTCTGATAGAACAATGGCTTATGTTCCGCCATCAAAGATTTTTACGATTGACGAAAACGGCAAGTTCTCAAAGCCTTATACATATAATTACAAGCGAGAATTTGATGCACAGGAACTCAAAATTGTTTATACGCTTGACAGAAGCCAAAAACATTATGTTAAATTTTTTGCTAAGGGACAAAAATATAAGTTTTTGGGGCTAATTCCGATGAAACGTCATCTTGTAACAACAGATGAAAGCGGGCGACTATATCTTCTTGGAACAGATATTAACGGTCGTGATGTTTTTTCGAGAATTCTGTTTGGTGGAAGAATTTCGATGACAATCGGATTTCTCGCACTGTTTGTTTTGTTCCCGATTGGGCTTTTGTATGGTGGAATTGCAGGGTATTTCGGCGGAAAAACTGATATGATTATGATGAGGTTTGCAGAAGCCGTTATGTCTATTCCAAGTTTTTATTTGTTGATAATTCTTGCCTCAATTTTGCCATCAGGCATGACAAGTGTTCAACGATTTATGTTGATTGTTGTAATCCTCGCGCTTATTGGGTGGGCAGGGTTTGCAAGAGTGGTTCGCGGAATGGTTTTGTCTATTAAAAATCAAGAATACATTCAGGCTGCAAAGTCAATTGGGGCTTCTCGTTTGAGGATAATTGTGAAACATATTTTACCCCAGACAACAAGTTTTGTAATCGTTGCAATGACTTTATCGGTTCCTTCGTATATTTTGTCGGAATCAGGTTTGAGCTTTTTGGGGCTTGGAATTCAACAGCCTGATGCAAGTTGGGGAAATATGCTTAAAGAAGCTCAGGAGTATACGAATATTATTTATCGACCTTGGCTTTTGACTCCCGGATTTTTAATTTTTATTGCTGTGTTGGCTTTTAATTTAATTGGTGATACAATTAGAGATATTCTTGATCCAAAGAGTAAGACAAGGTAAAGTGGCTAAGTAGCTAAGGTATTTAGCGGTATACGCCACAGCTGTTTCGGTAGGTTGGGCATACTTGCCCAACATCAAGAAAGCGGCAGGTCGGAATTACTATTCCGACAAAATCAAAAATTGAGAAAAGTAGGTTGGGGTTTCTACCCTAACATCGTGGAAATAAAAAATGGGCTCTACTCAACTCAATGTCTACAAAGAAAGGAATTAGATGGAAAGTTTAGGTTATATATTTGATATAAATTTGGTTATAAGAGTTTTATCAGCGCTATTGTTGGGATTTGCAATCGGGTTGGAACGTGAAATGACTAATAAATACGCTGGTTTGAGGACAAATATTTTAGTTTGTCTTGGTGCTTGTATTTTTACAATAATTTCAATTTACGGTTTCCCGACATTTGCGGCGGGGGATAACGTAATTGTTTCACAGGCTACAGGTGTGAGGGATACGGCTCGAATTGCGGCGCAAGTTGTTACAGGTATTGGTTTTATCGGTGGTGGTACTGTTTTAAGACATGGTGCAACTGTTTTTGGATTGACGACTGCTGCAACTCTTTGGGTTTCTGCAGCTGTTGGTATGGCGTGCGGTGCCGGAATGTATGGATTGGCTCTTGTTGCAACCGTTTTGTCTATTATGGTTTTGGTATCTGTTAGACTTTTTGAAAAAAACGTTCTCGTTTCAAGTACCAAAAATACCAAACGTTTAAAAATGAGTATTTCTTGTTTAAATGAAAATTCTAACGCAATTTATGATTACATAATTGAAAATTGCCAACATTTGAGAGAAATTTCACGGAAATTGAACAAGCAAGATGACAATATGACAAAAATCAATGTTATTCTTGATTTTGTTGGACGTAATCCTATCCAAAATCTTTATAAAGACTACCAAAAACTTGAAGGAATTGAGTCAATTTCTATCCAAGAAGTTGTGGATTAGTTTCTATATTCCCAAATCTTCAAAAGCCTTTTGAGGAGCCGGCATTTTTTGTTTCATTTCAAATGTTAAGAAGTCTTCACTGTTTGTTTTTAGGTTGTTTGGATTTCTCAAGAATCTAAAAGCTTCTTTCCAAGACATTTGGAATAGGTTTTTGGTTTCTTGTGTTGTTTGCGCAATACCAAGTTTTCCAAAAATTTCTGCCATATCAGCAAGGCTTTGTGCTATTAGCTTTGTTTGTTCTGCTTTTGACATCTTTGATCTGTCAAGATCTCCATATTTTTTCTTAAAGAAAGAGTTTACTAAACCTTCAAAAGAATTTCCTGCAGATGTTTTAGCTTTGTTTAAGTTTAATTGAGTGTTATTTGGAATAATATTGTATTTTCTTAAAATATTATCAGTTAATGTATAGAATGAGTCAATATTCATTGATTCTATTTTTGTTTCAGAGTCAAAGAAATATTTTTTCAAATCAGCTTCCACTTTTTGTTGAGCGGCTTCTTTGGTTAATCCATTAGGTAATATTGCTCCATCTAATATAGAAGCAGTCAAGTCTTTTACATTGCCTCTTTTTATTAATGATGTTAATCGAAGAGCGACTTTCGCCTGTTCTTTACTCAAATTAATTGTGTTACCGGTATCAATAAGAGTGAATAATTTACCCTTACCAGTTTGTAAACTGTGTAGGTTGATAAAGATGTTACCCGGATGTATATCGGCGTGTATAACTTTACCATTTTTATCAATTTTTGAAAACTGTTCTACTTGTAAATCAATGTAGTTTTTCAATAAACGTTTGATTTGAGAAGGAGTCATTTCAAAGTCATCAAATTCAGGTGCTCTTGATTTAATTTTTTTAATTTGTGCTTCGCATTCTGCAATTTCTTTATTTGCCCATGTTCTGAATCTAGGGTCTTCATTTGCCCATTTTTTCATTAATTTTATTCTATTTTCGCAGTTAAAGTAATCAACAAGCGTTTTTACACTAATACCCTGAGCTTTTTCCATAACATATACACCGTCTTTTACGGCAATTGGTTTAGCAACATCAGTAACTTTGCAATGTTTTCTTAATGCTTCCGCAGCTTGCATTTCATTCTTGAAATCAACTTCTTTGCTAATTCCATCTGCTAAATCATTTACGTTTCTAATCAAGTATTTTTGAGCTTCAGTCAAATTTTCTTTAGGAGTATCGCCGATTATAAGTTTCAAGAATTTTTCTTTATCTGCGGCAATCTTTTCTGCTGTGATACCGTTTTTAAGAACTTTAATACAAACTTCTTTACCTGATTTGTCTTTTGCAAGATAAGTTTCTGCAACAGTTCCAACTCCTAATAATTTAGAAATTTGATATTCTGCTGCACCCCATAATTTGTTGATATGAGCTTGAGCTTCTTCTAGAGTTCTTGTTGGAGGACAATTTTCTCTAAGAGCCTCTGAAATTTCAGAATGATTGCCTTCGTTTTTGATTTGTAAAAATTTAACCGCAAAAATATTTTCATTTGTCAAACTTACAATCTTTTCATCAAGTGATGTTCCAGACTCTCCCAATATTTTTTGTATTGGTTCTGAGCTAATCATTTTATCTTCAAGTTCTTGATAAGCCGTTCGGTTTGATGGTAAGTCCGGAAGTTGTAACTTTTTGTCTTTTAATTTGTTTACAACTTTATCTAAATTTTCACCAAGGACTTTGTTATAATGAACTTTTTTGAAAGCAGGAATTGCAATTAACAATGCGCCGATAGTATTTACAATTGCGTTATCTTTAAATTTTTGGGCGAAATCTCCAAAAGATTTTTTATTTCCATCATTTTTGTCAGTTGCATATTTTAATCCGGTTGTCGTTGCAATATATGCCGGAATGCCAACAATTCCACCAACTAAAGTTGTAACAGGAGCTAATATCCCATTTAATGCGCCAGATCCAAAACTTTTCCAAGATTCTTTTCTTTTTGCTTTGTTTGCAGCCTTTTTAGCAATTTTGTAATCTTCTTTATTTGCGTAATCATTTTTGTTTACAGAGTATTCTTTTGAACCAAGTCGATCGATGCCTGTAATAGTTCGTTTTGTTAGTCCGCCTACCAAAGCTAAAAATGGAAGCATTAAGAGTGTGGCTTTTGTTTTAGATTTAAGTAAATCTATAACATTAAGAGTTCTTTTTGCCCATTTTTTGTCACTTTGTTCCCAGTGATGAATAGCTTCTTTTAAAGCTTTTGGTAGGGCATCTAATTTATCTTGTGCTCTAAGTTTTTTTAATGTATTATTTGCAAGCATAAATGTTGAAATTGTAGTTGCTGCAGTTGCAACATCGCCAGCGGTTTGTGTTCCGTTTTTTTGAGATGCTTTATATTTTTCGAAATTTTCATTTAGAGCTTCTTGAGTAATTTCACCTTTCTCAAATTTGTCAATTTCTTTTTCTATTTTTTTTGAACCAAGTCCCAAACCGGTAGTGTTTTTCAAAAAGTTATAGAATTTTCGAATTAGCCCATCTTCTTTTTTTGTTTTGGCAAATTCCTCTCTTACGACAGTTGATTTAATTGTTGCTGTCTGGGTAGGCGCAGTTTGTACTTGCGCTGTTGGTAATGCATTTATGTAATAACTTGATTGATTTTGCTTGTTTAAAAAGTTGTCAATTCTTGACATAATTTCCCTACAATTTTTCCTTATATTACTATAAAGGAAAGAAAAGTGTGAAAATTGCTATTTTGTAACATATTATTAATCTTTTTTGAACTTATCTAACAAGTTTGAGTTTGCACTATTCTCATTGCCTACACTTTTTGAAATAGATTGCTCATCAGCTTTTGTTTCAACTTTTTGCGTAACTGTTTCTTTTGGTTCAATATCTGCATAATATGCTGGATCTTCAAGTGATTCCATTGCCTTCATTACCCCTAGTCTGCCGGCTTTCAATTGCATATCTGCCATAATCGCTTCTGCAAGATATGTGATTCCAATAGTGAATGCTGCCCAGCTAATACCTGCCGCTGCTAATGCAGTTCTTAATTGTGGAGTAATAAATATGCTTGATAATTTGCCACTTGTCATTAATTTAATCATTTCATCAGGGCGTTTGTTGAATTCTTCAATAAGTTTTGATGTAATTTTGTCAAGTTCTTCTTTTGGCAAGTTTTCAAATACTTTTTGAACTTTAGGAATCATTTTTAACATCATGTCTTTTGTCATGCTGGACATGTGTAGTCTTTCTTCTGCAAATGTCGCAAATTCTTCCGGTGACATTTTTTCAATAAAGGCTTGATATTTGGCAAGGAATGCTTTTGGACTTGCAATATTGCTTGCGATACCGAAAGCGTCTTTGAATGTAGCGTTTTTAACTCTGTTTCCGACTGCTTTTGCTAAATTCATTGCTTCATCAGGTAAAATTCCAGCTAATGTCGGAAGTTCTTCCGGATTTGCAATTGCACCTGCTTCAACTTTTGGATTAAGGAAAGTTCTAATATTGAATTGAGAGCCTTCGCTCAAACAAGCATTGAATTTTTCCTCACCTAAAACCCGTTTTAGTAAATTGATAGTTTTAGTGTTTAGAGGAACTACTCCGTTTGATTTTTGAGCCATTTCTTCAAGTTTGGCAGATAATTCACCCAATTTTTCTGACAAATTTGAATTTTTTAGAGCTTCAATTACTCCGTGGAATTTTGGACTTAACAAATAAACAGTGTTTGCAATTTCTTCATTTGTTGCCAATTCTAGGGCTTTTCTTGCTTCTTCTGCTTTTTCAGGAGAAATGTTTTTCGGATTTAGCATCATATCCAAGATTTGTGCCCTTAATTCAGGTGTCATATTTATGGATTCTTTTGCTTTTGAGCCCCAACCGTGTGTCATTACATCAAAGAAATTTTCAATGTCTGCTTTTTTTAGGTTAAGATTTGGATTTGCTTCAATTGCTTTATTTAAAGAGTTTTCTAATTTGTATAGAAAATGAATTTGCTCTTCGTTAGAGAGTTTTTTGAAACTTTCAAGTCCAGCTATGCCATTTGTGTACATTTTGCTGAAAACTTCAAGCATTGGATCTTTTTGCAGATTAACATTATTTAAAAGCGCTGCCATTGGTTTGTTTTTGCCTGCATTAACGTTGTCAAGAACAATTGAAACATTGTCCTCAACGTGTCCGAGGTATTTTTTGAACCATTTTTTCTGCATCAAGTTTGATGTGTTGCTCAATTTCGTAACAACTTTGTCGAGAAGTTTGGCGCCTGTAATTTTTCCGCGAGCAACTTGAACAAGCGTATAAATAACAGGGGAAACTCCTAAAGCCATTCCGGCATATTGAATAAATGGCTGAGCGATTTCTGTTGCTGCTTCCATAGATTCAGAATAAACTTGTGAATTGTCGTCAACTTTTTCGAATGTATTGAATAGTTTTCGTTGCAAGTTTTTAGCTTCTCGAAGTTGTTCCGGTGTTACATCTTGTTTTTTCAACAAGTCTTTTAGAGCTTGTTTTTCTTTGTATTCGGTCTTTTTATACTTGTTGTAAGCCCAATATTGCTTCATAACATTTGGAATAAACAGTGCATATTCCTTGAATTTGTTAGGCTTTTTGTCTGTTGTTTTTACATCTTGAACTTCTTCATAATCATCTTTTGTGTAGCCGATGAAGTTTTCAGGATTTTTTTCAAGTTCTCGTTTTGCAGTGAAACGTCCGGCACGAGCTGCTGATTTTTGAAGTTTTAGACCGATAATAGCACCTGCAATACCGGTTAGAACAAAGCCAAATGCCCCAAATATCCATTGTTTCCCAGCTCTGTTTGCGAAAGCTGCTGCTGTCATATCTTTAAAAGATTTTTCAATCTCTTTTTTGCCGCCGGAATTTTTTATGTCTTCCATCATTGAGTTTGCAAACTGTGCCCATTTAGTATGATGTCTAAAGCCTTTTAATTTTGGATCTTTTAAAGCTTCATACAATTTTTTAGTTTCTTCAGAACCGGTTTTATTAATCCTATTATCAACAAATTTATCAAAAACTTTTAATTTGTTTAGGACCCAACCTGTTGCAGCACCGACTGCACCTCCAAGGAATGGAGTTCCGTTAATTAATACGTTTGCAGCGACCTCCATATTTTCAGAATTCTTTTCTGCTTCATTGTTAAGTATACGAACTGTTCTTTGAATAACTTCTTGATCTTTTTCTGCTTGAATACGTTCTTCCGGAGTTAATTCACGAGTAACTTTTTGTGAGTTATCTTCTCTTGCGGCTTTATCGTTTCTATATGCACGGTTGTCTTTGATGATATTGTAAATTGATTTGAACATGCCTGATTGAAGTTTTGACTTTTTGTCTTTTTTAGTCAATTCAGGGTGCTCTGCAAGTTCTTTTTTTGCTGCCTCAATTTGTTCCGGAGTATAATTTACAAATTCTTTCGGATCTTCAAGAACTTTTCTTGCTTGATAACGAGCAATTTTTGAACTGTCTGTTTGTAGTTTTGCTTCATAAATTGTTGCTGCAATAAACAAGCCGACGGTCCCGAGCATTGCAAGTCCATGAGCATAACCGATACCTTTAAGGTATTTCATAATTTGTTGTTTGCCGGCTTTTTTTAATGCCATAAGTTCTTGTTTAAGTTCAGGATCTTGAATTCTTCTAATAGTTTTTTTATCTGTAATTCGTTCAAACATGCCTAGCGGTTTGTCAGTGCTTTTAAGATGTTCTGCAACTTTTTGTTTAAGTTCTTGGTATTTTTCTGTTTTTCGGATATTTGAGTCAAAGTTTAAAAAGCCCAATACGTCTTTTTTAGACTTGGTTTTAAATGCAAGCCAGTTTAGCCCAAATAGGCCTGCAAGCGTTGCAAGTTGGGATAATGGATCAACTGCTGTTTCAACATTCTCGGCAACGTTTTCAGAATGGTTATCCATAACATCAATAACGTCAATAATTGTGGACCCATATTCTTTTGCTTTTTGGAGTTCTTCCGGTGTGTGTTGACGTCTTTTCGCAAGTTCTTCACGCTGTGCGTTTTCGTTGCGTTGATTATCTTCCCATTTTTTGAAGTTGCTTCTGTTTTTAGCTACCTGAGATAGTGAGTTGAAAAAATCCATAATTTCCCCTAAATTTTTCCCTTATATAGATATAAAGGATTGGAAATGTAGATTATTGCTAAATTGTAACTATTTGTAAAGAGGTAAAACTATTTCAAATACTGTTTTTTCGGGTGTTGACTCAGCAAGTTGTAAAATAGCGTTTTGAACTTTTAAATTATTTGCACAAATATGCAAGCCGAGCCCTGAGCCGGTTGGTTTTGTGGTAAAACCTTCTTCAAATATTGATTTTTGTTTCTCTTCTGAGATTGCTTCGCCGTTGTTAGATATTTTTATATGAGCTTTGCCGTCAGCCAATTGCAATGAAATTCGTATTTCCCCTTCTTTAGAAATCGCTTCAATTGCGTTTTTGATAATATTCACGATGCAAGCTAAAAATTTGTTTTCATCAATATAAACATTCGCATCTGTTTGTAGGTCAGACGTGATTTTGATAGCTTTTTCACAAATATAAACTTGTGAAAGCTTAACACCTTCTTCCAAAATCTTTTTAATACTACAAATTTTAGGTGAAAAATTATTCAGTGATTTCAGGTCAAGAAGGTTATTATTCATTATTTTTATGGATTTATTAATGCAATTTAATGCGTTTTCTATTGATGAATTTTTAATCCCCTCTTTTTCGAGATTTTTTCTGATTATTTGAGTGTAAAGCTCGCAAATTGAAAGATGGTTTCTCATTTCGTGTGCTATGCATCTTGATTGCTCATAAATAATTTCGTTCATAATCACCTACATTAAAGGCTCAGCTCACGAATGGGCTGAACCTTTACATACCTAATTAGTATCAACTTTTGTTATTAAACAGCCATTTTTGTACGTTTTCTTTTGCCAAAACCGTTATTTAGTGCGTACAAAACAGCTTGAGTTCTGTCATTTACTTGAAGTTTTTGGAAGATATTGTTTACGTGAGTCTTAACAGTAGTTTCTGAGATAAATAGTTGTTTTGCAATAGTCTTGTAGTTATTACCCTGTGTGAGAAGATCCAAAACTTCCTCTTCTCTTGCTGTTAAGTATGTAAGAAGGTTTTCTTCCTCTTCTGCAACTTCTTGCTTGAATGATTGTTGGAAATATTCGAAAAATCTTGATGTAAGCGCTGTTGGAAGATAAACTTTGCCTGCAGCAACTTCGTCCATAGCATAGATTAGTTGAGCTGAAGCCATTGTTTTAAGAACATAACCTTTTGCACCAAGCTTCATTGCTCTAAAAATCAAATCGGCATCATCGTAAGCACTTAAACAAATAACACGAATTCCAAGTTCTAATTTTTCGATTTCTTGTAAAACTTGCAAACCGTCTTTTTCAGGCATATTTACATCTAATAAAATTAAATCAGGGCGATATTTTTTAGCAAGATTGATCCCAAGATTTGCACTTGTTGTTGTACCGACAACTTCATAACTGCTTTCAAGTGTAATTAACTCTTTGACACCTCTCAAATGATCCGCGTTATCATCTATTAATAATACCCTTGACTGTCTTTTGAACTCTCTCATTTTTATCTCCCTATTTTTTGTTCCCTCACTACACTATAAATACTACTCTGTTTAGAGGGTTCTTTCCATACATGTCCTGATTGATATTGATATGTTGAGGGTTTGAGAATTTGTCCTACATCTTTGGATTTATTTATTGCCTCAATCATGCTCTACACCATGCTTTCAGAAATTTAGCCGCATGGTTGAATTAAAAATTTAACTAATCTTTTTAGTGTAATCTTCTTGTGGTATAATATATTTAATTCATGGAGGGTATGTATGGAAATTTTAATCTTTTTAGTTGGTTTTTTTATTGGTGCTTTGTGCGTATATCTTTTGTTTATGCTTGTTAATAAAAATAATAAACAAGCTGAAAAAATGCACTCAGAAGCGCTAGAACAGATGAAGTTGTATTTTGAAAACACGGCTAATAAGGTTTTTAAAGAAAGCACGACAGAACTAAGTGAGACAAATAAGGAGAAATTAGAAGAGTTTTTTAAACGTTTCAGGGAGCGAATTGAGGATTTTGAGCGTCGTGCAGAAGAGAATTTCAAAGCTGAAAACGAAAATTTTACAAAATTTGATTTGAATATTAAAAACTTTTTGGAAACAGGAAACAAAATTTCGCACGATGCAAATTCACTTGTAAATGTTATGAAAGCTGATAACAGAGCATCAGGCAGATGGGGTGAAATCGTTTTGGAACGTGTTCTTGAAGCCTCCGGTTTGCGAAAAGATGAAGAATATAAAATTCAAATGGGAACCGCAGAAGGACGTCCTGATGCAACAGTATTTTTGCCGGAAGGTCGTTGTGTTTATATTGACAGTAAAACTTCTTTTTCTGCTTGGGAAGGCTTTGTGAATGCAGAAACTGATGAAGAAAAACAGATGTATTTGAAACAATTTGCAGAGTCTACTAAAGCGCATATCTCTGGACTTATTAAACGAGATTATTCTGTTGAAGAAGCGTCTCCTGACTATGTTTTGATGTTTATTCCGATTGAAAGTTGTTATTCACTGATGTTCTGTGACAATTGTCAATTGTGGGATTATGCTTGGAAAAACAAGGTAATGCCTGTTTCGCCATCAACTTTGCTTGCTGCGTTGAAAATTATAAATTCTTTCCACGTAGTAGATCGTCAAAATAAGAATATCCAAGAAATGGCAAGGCTTTGTTCCAGTGTCCACGATAAATTCGCAGCATTGTTAGATGAACTTCTGAAAATTCGAGATAACTTAAATAAATCTTTGAAAAAGCTTAACGGAACAGGTAATATCATAAACCAGATTACAAAACTTGAAAAACTTGGTTGCAAAACAGAAAAAACAGTTTCAACTCTGCCAGATGATATTTTGGAAAATTAAGTATATTTTTATATTGGTTGCAACTATATTGATTTAATTTTATATAAATCTATTTGTCACCAACTTACTATTTCTTATTATCTGAATATTCGGCAGTTCCTGGGAAGGCGTTGGAGCCGGTTGCTTTTCGTGTAATCCAGTATTGGATTTTTGGAATAAACGTTGATAGGAATGCTGCGGATATTGCAAAGCCGATACCCCAGTTCATAGCGTTCTTGAGGTAGTTGTCACGACAAGCTTTGTTGATTAAGTCTTTTGAAATTTCGCCGTTTTTCGCTTTTTTCAAGACTGATTCTACATATTCTTTTATGACAGATTGTTTTTTCTCAAAAGTTTCTTTAGAGATAAATCTCAATGGGTCATTGTATACAGGGTCTGAAATCTTGCCTGTGAATAGGTTTTGATCTGATGTTGAACATCTGAATACGTTTTTCAAAAATTCAGGAATATTTATTGCGCCATCTGTGAATACATTTGTAACTTGTTTTTCTGTCAAAATAGCTTTGCCTTCAAGTGCCGGTTGCAATTCAGACATTCCTTTTGCAACTTTTTTCAATTTATCAACATCAACATTTGGATATTTTGCTTTGACATCAGCTAAAAGTTCATTGAATTTATCAAGCTCAATTGTTCCGCTTCCTTCTCTTAGAGCTTGTTTAAGTTTCGGAGTTACAAAACCTGAATTGTCAGGGTTGCCAAATACAGCGTTTCTGAAATCTTCTGTTTTCATATTTCCACCGTTAGCGTCAATTACTGAATTCATCAAGTCGCTGACCTGTTTTGTGGCAACTGGATCAAGTCTTGTTCCATTGCCTGTTTGCATTTTGTTCAAAAGGAATGCAATTACAGGCATATTGAACATATAGAAGTAGCTTGAAGAAATATCTCTGAATAGAACTTCAGTTCTTTCGTATTTGTTACGTGCACAAGCGCCTCTGCCAACCCAAACGCCCATATCTGTTGATAAAAGCCCGTATTTAGGATTGTTTTCAAAACTGTACGCCAATGACATAAGTGTTTGAGGAGCAATTGAACCAAACGGAACATTCTTGTCCTGTTTCAAGAACTTATCCATTGAGTATTTCGCTTGATTGTTGTTGTTATTATT
>ERZ1034925.221-NODE-221-length-30468-cov-4.748561_pt1 | contig 30468 bp, 49 predicted proteins | sample MGYA00520687_ERZ1034925 | MGnify/ENA primary metagenome ERZ1034925 (study PRJEB33766, sample SAMN09781758) | gut metagenome | biome: gut microbiome | host: Homo sapiens | place: Madagascar | study: EMG produced TPA metagenomics assembly of the PRJNA485056 data set... | reverse complement strand
GGCACCAGCGGCGATTACAGCACGGCAGGTACCAGCGGCAATGGCAGCACGGCAGGCACCAGCGGCGATTACAGCACGGCAGGTACCAGCGGCAATGGCAGCACGGCAGCGGCTACCGGCTCGCGCTGCAGAGCAAAAGTCGACGGCAAAGACAGCATTGCCGTTGCAAACGGGCACGGGAGCAAGGCGCGCGGCGCTCTGGGCTGCTATCTTGTGCTGACTGAGTACGATGATGACGGCCACATGCTCTGCGCTAAAATGGCTCGCGTGGATGGTTCCACAGTTAAAGAAGACGTCTGGTACACACTCAAGAACGGAGAGTTTGTGGAGAGCGAAACATGAGAAAGCATTACAACAAGCGCTATCTTGAACAGCGTTGGGACGCAAGGCAGCCAGAGAGGCTGGAGCACATCCAGCTGAAACGGCAGCTAAAAGCCAAAAAGGAGGTGGACGAAGATGAAGCCGAGCATGGGAATTGCAGAGTGCTGCCAGATCATGCGGGATAACAACATCTCGGTGAGCGAGCCGATTTTCGCCGGAATGATTCAGGCCGGAAGCTTCCCGGCATGGGCGGTGCCGTCTATCGACACCAAAAGTGCCGCCCCGCTGATCTCCCGCGCTGGATTTATGGCGTGGGTGAAGGACTTTTACAAGCTTGAAAAGGTTTACACAAAGGAGGAGCCGAGAGAATGAAACTCAAATCTACTACTTACTACTGGCTGGCTGTCATTTTTGGCGGCGTTGGAATGGGTGCAGCTATGGGCGCAGAGGGTACCGCGCAGACCACCGGATACATTTCCGGCACGCTGTTTGCGGTGGCGCTGGTGCTGGTTCTGGTCGCTGCCCTGCTGGCAAGGCTGGGCTTTGCCGCGGAGGATAGGGAAAGAGCTGCAAAGCGGCGCAAGTACGGCAAGATCAACCGTCGCCACGCCCGCAATCCGGAATATCCGGAGAATCAGGAGCGTGGGGCATGATGACGGCAAAACAGTACGTTGAGGGCAAAGTCAAATCCTACACGCGGCTTGCTGAACGCTGCAGGCGAGAAGCCGAAACCTCAGATGACATTGTTGTCCGGGCCGGATACTCCGCACGGGCAAACGTCTGGGAGATGTGCGCCGAAGAAATGGACAACGTGCGGGAGATTCTGGAAGAAGAATCGGGAGAGATCACATATGCCTGACACAGTCCACCACGTCATGTGGTACACGGTGTACGATGCAAAGACCGGAGACTTGATTGCCAGCGGTACGTCTGAGATGTGTGCCCGGCGGCTGGGTTACAAAAGCGCAAACAGCTTTGCATCGGCGTGCAGCCACAGCCGCAGCGGCAGGCATCCGGCACGCAAGTACACCTTTGCGCGGGAACGCATCGAGCGCGGCGAGGTAGACAGCCTGCCGCCGGTACGCTACAAACGCAAAAAGCCCGCCGGTGCGCCAACACCGACGAGCTGCAAGGGATGATGGATTTTACAGGTCACATCACCCCGAAGAATAACACAATTCGGAGGATTTGTAAATGGCAGTTATGCAGATTTATGACGGGCTTGAAAACCCGCCGAAGCTTTTGGAGAGTCGTTCTGCACAGACAGTGGGAGAACTGATTCGACAGGCGGACGCACTGTCCAAAAAAGAACACGCGGAGGGTTATCCCCGCAATACCTACATCGTATATAACAACGATGGTGAGAGAGTTTTTCAGAGGTGGTGAATATTTATGCAGAACGAACTTACTGTCCGGGTGGAGCACCCGGAACTGCCCGCGATCCGGTGGAATGAAGATGAGGTCCGGCAGAACCTGACCGAAATGCTGGCCGCCTACACCGGCCGGGTCTACACCCCGGAGACCATCAAGGACGCTAAGGCCGACCGCGCCTCTGTGAACAAGCTGGACAAGCAGCTCAGCGATGCCGCCCGCAGCGCAAAGACCTTTTATATGAAGCCTCTGGAGGAGTTTTTGCAGAGCACCAAGCAGATGCAGGCCCAGTGCAAGGCCGTATCCGGGGCCATTGACCAGCAGGTGAAGGCGGTGGAAGAAGCCGAACGGCAGGACAAGCAGGATGCGCTGCGGGCCGTTTATACCGACTGTATCGGAGAACTGCGGGAGCTGATCCCCTTTGACCGCCTGCTTGTGCCTCAGTGGCTCAATAAAACCTATGACCTGGCAAAGGCCAGCCGGGAGCTGCGCAAGAGCGTGGAGACCCGGCGGGAAGAACTGCGGCTGATCCGGGAGACCTGCGGCGAGGATGCCGAAGCCTGCACCACGGAGTATCTGCGCGAACTGAATCTGAACGCTGCCCTTGTGGAGAGCAGCCGCCGCCAGAATGCCCGGGATGCACAGCGCCGCGCAGAGGCCGAACGGAAGGCCACAGAGCGCGCGCAGGCCGCCGCCCCGGTCATTATCCCACCGACCGATGAAGAACGCCAGATCGCCGCAGAAGCGGCTCAGACGGCACAGGCCAATGCAGCCATCACGCCGGATGGAAGATTGGATTTCAGCATGCTTCAGCGCTTTGCAGAGCCTGCCCAGCCGGAGACACCGGTCCGCAAGAAGTACAGCTTCTGGGTGGAGTTCACCCGGGAAGATATCGCATGGTTCAAGCAGGGAGCCGCAGAGCGCGGTTTCCGCTACGGTTCTATCAAATAATTTTGGAGGTAATTCTTTATGGCACTCAATCGACCCGGCGCGGCTGCGCCCACTTCGTCCGTTCCCAACGCCCAGACTGTGGCAAACCGTTCCTTGCAGAGCGCAAGCCGTGCAGGCAGCACGGCCCTGCAGGCTGCGTCCCCGTCCGTACCGGTGGAGATCACCGGTGCGGATGGTCAGCACTTCACCGTGAGCTTTGGAGACGTGCGGAATTTCATCTGCCCCAAGGCCACCGACGCCGAATGCAAGATCTTTTTGGAGACTTGCAAGCAGTATCACCTGAACCCTTTCACAAAAGAAGCCTATCTGATCCACTACGACAACAAGAACGAGGATACCGCAAGCACCATCGTGCTGGGCAAAAACTGCTATATGCAGATGGCAGAGCGTCACCCGTCCTATGACGGCTTTGAAGCGGGTGTCATCGTGCTTACAGCTGACGGTCAGCTGCTGAACCGCGAGGGCTCCATTGTCTACGATGGGGACGGTGGAGAGACCCTTCTCGGCGGCTGGGCGAAGGTTTACCGAAAGGACCGCACCCGCGCCAGCTATGAGGAAGTCAAGCTCAGTGAATATGACACAGGCAAATCTCTTTGGAGCGGCAAAAAGGCTACCATGATCCGCAAGGTGGCACTGGTGCACGCTCTGCGCGAAGCGTTCCCGTCTACTTTTGGCGCTCTGTGCGATGAGAGCGAGGTTTCCGTCCATGTGGATGCAGAAAGCACCGCCCGCGAAATCGACCCGGAAGACCTGCCCGTCCTGGACCCTTACGCAGGCACCAAGCGCCCCCGCAAGACGGCTGGCACGCTGATCCCCGCCCCGGATGCGTCCGATGCCGAGGAAGTCGCCGATGACCCGTTTGGCGGTGATGATGCATGATTGTCCAGACAAAGACCGGCGTGCAGATCACCGGCGAGATCCGCAGCGACCCGGAAGTTCGTTCCGCCGGGCAGAAAGAGGTGCTGAAGTTTGACCTCAGGGCCAGCAGCACCAAGGGCCCCGACGGCAAATGGCAGAGCTTTTTTGTGGGCGTGAGCGCCTGGCACGGCATTGCCGAGCGGGATGGCATGTACCAGAAGGGCGACGTGGTCACCGTGACCGCCCGGGAGCTGAAAAGCCGGGAATACAACGGCAAGACCTACTACAACGTGGACGCGGACAGCATCGTGCCGGATGATCTGGTGCAGCTGCGCTGGATGCAGCAGATGATCGACCTGATTGCGCAGCCCGGCACGCCGCCGGAACCAGTAGAACTGGAAACGCCCACGGCTGACTTGCAGGATGGCCAGATGTACCCGGGCGAAAACCTTGCAGACTATGCACCGCGCAGCGCCACTGCACCCGAAGCGGCCCCATCTTCTGAGTATGACCCCATCAACGACGATGCCGACGACCTGCCGTTCTGATTTTGCAAGCTGCGCTATCTGGCTATACGGGCGTGCAAAAACGAGAAAGGAGGTGGAGTATGCCGGAGAAAAGACGAACCAGCTTTATTTTGCTTTTGGAGCACGTTCACACGATGGAAGAACTGACAGATGAAGAGTTTGGACAGTTTATCCGTGCGTATGCAGCTTACGTCGAGAACGGAACAGAACCGGATTTTACAGACCGCTCCATGCGGATGATGTGGAAAACTGTAAAAGCATTTGATGAAATGAACGCACAAAAGTATTCCAGCACATCCGAAGCGCGGCAGCAAGCTGGAAGAAAAGGCGCGGAAAAACGTTGGAAATCTGATGGCAAAGCTATTGATGCCAATAGCAAAAATAGCAAATGCCATTTTGCCAATAGCAAAAATAGCTTATCTGTATCTGAGTCTGAATCTGAATCTGTTTATAAAGAAATATCCCCTAACGGGGATATAAAGAAAGGCGCTAACGCGCCGATACCCACGCCGGAGACCAAAACAGCCAGATTCCACCCACCGGACATGGCAGAGGTCAAGGCGTACTTTGCCGAAAAGGGCGGAACGAACGCTCAAGCTGAAAGATTTTTTACTTACTACGAGTCCAACGGGTGGCGCGTAGGAAAGAACCCGATGAAAAAGTGGAAGGCTGCTGCATCGGGCTGGATATCCAGAGACAGAGACCAAGCATCTGGATATAACCGAAAGCCAACCGAGACCGTAGACGACCAGCTTGCCCGGGTGCTGGCGAAGATGGACAGAGAAAGAGGGTTTGAGACATGACGCGGGAAGACGTGGCAAAGCTGATCCGCATGAATTTTGTGCTGTACAAGCTGGGGTCTAAGCCACTGACCGATGAGGAGATGCAGACCACTATCGATGTGTGGACGTACCAGTTTGGCGACTATGACGGCGATACTGTCAAGCGGGCTTTTCTGGCGGCAAACCGGGTATGCGTTTATCCGGTCACAGTGGCCGACATCTTCAAGCAGCTTTCTCAGTGTCTTGACCCGTCCGCTGAATGGGAAGCTCTGGCTGTAGCGGCACGCAAGGCGCAGACATTTTTGAGCTGGCGCAAGTTCCCGATGGTGACTGGCATTGACGAAAAGGGCGGGCTGCTGCGTAGTGACGGACAGAAAGAGCTGAAAGCCCTGTATGACCAACTTCCCCCGGCGGCAAAATCCTATGCCGGGAGCGTGGGAGGGCTTGCAGAGCTGGCTGAAATGCCAGACCTTACATACCGCCGTGCTGAGTTCTTGAAGCAGGCGCAGGCCGATATCACCACTGCCCCCCGTGAAGCTGCAAGGCTACGGGCGAGCGAGCTGACAAGAAGGGAGATTGAAAAATGAGCGAATTTATCGACCGCGAAAAAGCCATCGCAAAAATCAAAGCTGCATATTGCTGTGGCTGCGAACATTACAACGGCGTAAGATGCCGCGCGTGTCAGATTATGGACGCGATGGATGTGCTGGAAGATGAACCGGCAGTCGTTCAGGACGCCCAGCGCTGGCGCAAGACCGCAGAGGAGCCGCCGACTAAGGCTGATGCAAATGAGGACGGAGACGTCCTGAGTATCAACAACAACCCCGGAGACATGAACACAACAAATTGGCCGTGGAACGTGGTGGCAGCATTTCCGGAGAATTTACCGGTCTGGATGCCATTGCCTAAAAAGCCGGGTGAACGTCCCAAAAAGCTTTACTGGCGTGAAGAAGCAGCCGAAGCGATATGTCCAGTTTGCGGGTATAAATGCAACGATGACTATTACCTTAACAAATTTTGCCCCGGATGTGGAACACGCCTTTACTTTGACGAGGAGGAAGCCGAACATGACCAACCCGACATGTAAAGACTGCCCCGACCGGCATCCGGTCTGCCACGACAGCTGCCCGAAGTACGCAGAGTACAAGCGCCAGCTGAAGGAGCAACGTGCATACACTAACGCGCACCAAGCGGCAGAGCGGATCAGCCGCAACGATTTCAACAAAGAAGGATGGATGGGAGGAAGAAAACGGTGAAAGTGCTGATTGCCTGCGAGAAATCGCAGGAGGTGTGCAAGGCTTTCCGTGCAAAGACTTCTCCGGGTGTTGCAAAGGCCATCCGAACAATGGGGGTGAGCAAATGAGGTACAAGCCCGGCGCTTACATCGTCTTTCTCGACCACCTGATGGAGCAGGAACTTGTTTATTACGGCGGAAAACTGCTCCACAAGGGATGGTTTGGCAACTGGCAGCTGTGGTATGCGAAAGCTGAGCTAGCCAGACTGCGCATTCGGGAAGCTGTGAGAACGGAGGAAGAACATGAAGCCGAAAACGAAATCTGAATTGATGACCGAATGGGCAAACCAGCCGGATCAGCTCAAGAAAGAGCGGGAGGCTAAGGCCGTCCGCAAGTCGATGGACGATGCCCGCGCCGTGATTCAGGACGGACTGACCCGGTACGTCAAGAAAAAGACTAAAGCCCGCAGCATGGCAAAGGCTGAAGCTGACCCCTTTGCTGAGCTGGAAGGCTGGAAGAGCATGGAGCAGATCCAGGATGCCTACGGTTACGGTGAAATTACTGCCGACAAGCGGGACAAGCTGACAGACCTGTGGGAAGCCCGGGAAACTGCCAAGAACAGCCGCAAAGGCGAGGGCAAGTACCACGACCTTGTGACAGAAATGCTGGAAACGGCCATCCGCAGGGTTGGCAGTGAGTATGCAGACATGCTCTTTGAGTACGACCGGCAGCGCCGGGAAGCCGAAAAGCAGTGCGAGCAGCTGGCAATGGAAGGAATGAGCAAATGCACCTGACCCTTTACGGCGACCCACGCACCAAGAAGAACTCTGCCCGCATCCTCAAAAGCCGCTCAGGCGGGCGCTTTGTGGCCCCTAGCAAGGCCTACGTGGATTATGAGACGGACTGCCTGCGGCAAATCAAAAGGCCGCGCAGCCCTATCTCTGCCCGCGTGAACGTGAGGTGCGTTTACTACATGAAAACTGCCCGTCGGGTGGATCTGGCGAACCTCATCGAGGCTACAACAGACATTCTGGTGAAATCCCGGGTGCTGGAAGACGACAACAGCAAGGTCGTTGCCGCCCACGATGGCAGCCGGGTGGAGCTTGACCGGAAGAACCCAAGGGTGGAAATCGAGATTGAAGAAATGGAGAAAGAAAAATGAACCAATTTTTTCTAGTCATCGGCGCAACGCTCTGCTATGTTGGCGGATTTTGCGTCATGATTTTTCTTCTTGGCGTCCTGACTGAGCTGTGCATCGAAATCTGGGACGGAAAGTTTAAGCAAATCTGTCTCAGATTTCAAATCAATCCAGCCGATGTTGCCTATTTGGCTGAAAACAGAAAAGCCATTGAAACGTGTCTTGATAAGCAGCGCGTTCAATGGCCAAAAACGGATACTGCGCCGTCTGGATGGTGGGGCTGTCCAAAATGCGATGCGTTGAATCAATACGTCAAAGACAACGAGTCGGTTGCATACTGCCGCTGCTGTGGACAGGCGGTCAACATGTTTCTTTTTCAGGAGGGGTACAAATGACTTTCACATGGACACCTGACACCGACACGCCGAAGCCGGACGGCGGCGTGGACTACCACACTGTCAAGTCGTGGTTCAAGCAGCTTCGGGCTATGGACGACCGGATTGACCGCATCCAGCTGGACATCCGGCAGGCACATGACAAGGCCACGAAGTGCACCGCCAGCATGACCGGAATGCCCGGCGGATCTGGGCATGGAGACAAAATCGGGATTTGTGCTGAAGAAACAGACGAAAAAGAGCGCAAGATGCAAGAGCTGCAAGCAGAGCTTGAAGTTTTGCGGATGGAAGCAAAACGCCGGATCAAGTACATTGCAGGAACAAAAAGCAGCGACATGATGCAGGCGTGCTTGTATGGCTACTACGTCCAGAACCAAAAGCAGGTCGTCGTGGCTCGCAGTCTGGGTCTGCCAAACGAAAACCGCGTTTCCTTGTATGTGCGAGATGGATGCAAGCAGCTTGCGCAAATCTGGCATCAATTTATGTAATTTTCTTACATGTTGTTGTTGTTGTTGTTACATGTGAGATGTGGTAGAATTGGTATAAGCGGAACCGCCGAAAGCGGTGAGACGCTTGCCACGCAGCCTCCGAAACGTGCTTCCTCATGACAAATTCCTCACTTCAAGATTTGCTTGCATATCTCTTTTGGCTTTGTTCTCTTTCTCACGTTTCGCGGGCTGCTTCTATGCGATACACTGAAACAAAGGCAGCCTGCCGCTCATGAGAGACAGGAGGCGGTTCGATCCCGCCGTATCGCACCGTATGGCGCATGGACTAGACAACCCGCAAGGCCGCACGTGCAACCTCCCGTGCCAAGAAAAGGCCTTAGAATCCTTGCCAAGGTGTAGCTTTCCTGGCAGGATGTGCGCCAACAAACAGCCCCGGCGGCGAACCGGAGCTGTTTTTATATGACCGCCTGAGCGCAGTTTGGAGCGCGGCGCGTGTGTGTAGACACGGCTGGTTCGATTCCAAGGGCGGCCACATACAGCAGTAGCTCAACGGTAGAGCAGCGGTCTCCAAAACCGCAGGTTGATGGTCCAAGTCCATCCTGCTGTGCCATTTGCGTGCCCTATGAGGGAGCCGCGCAATAGCGGAGCATCTGGCCGCGAAAGTTCCGGATGCAGCAGCACCCACCGTTTGACGCCTGTCCAACGCACTGAATGCACGGGTGCTGCTTATATGCCGTCATAGCTCAATAGGCAGAGCGCCGCCCATTTAAGGCGGGACAACGTTGGTGACACCACGGGAACATCACTGCACAGCCAACCACTGCGCACATCCATTCCGTGGGTGCTGGTTCAAATCCAGCTGGCGGCACATTCGATATTTTGACCGTTCGGATTTCCGGGCGGTTTTTCTTTTGCATAAGTTTAGAGAGGTGGTGGCTGTGGGGGCAAAACTGACAGACCGACAGAAAAAGAAAATCATTGCGGACTATGTGCAACTCCACAATTACCGCAAAACTGCCAAGCTGAACAACGTCGCCGAAAGCACTGTGCGCAAGGTTGTGAGCACAAATCCGGTATGTGCAGATTTGTGCGCCTTAAAAAAAGAGCAGAACACGCAGGACATGCTTTCGTATCTGGACAGCAAGCGCGGAGAAGCGCAGGGCCTTCTCGGGCTGTACCTGAAAGCAATGGCAGACAAGGACAAGATCGCAGAAGCGACGCTGCCGCAGCTGTCCACGGCGTTTGGCACCATCGTGGACAAGTTTGCTATGCTGGGAGACCAGAGCAGCATGGAAGCCCCGGACGATGGCCTGCTTGAGGCCTTGAGCGCCGCCGCAGACATCAGCCCGCCGGATGACGTGGAGATGCTGCCAGAGGAAGAGGACGACAATGCGGAAAAGTAACGGTTTTCGCTGGAAAGCCATCAGCCAGCGGCAAAAGCAGGTCTTGAGCTGGTGGGCCCCGCAGAGCGCATACAGCGGCTACAACGGCATCATTGCCGACGGCGCTATTCGCTCGGGCAAGACCTTCGCCATGAGCTTTTCGTTTGTCCAGTGGGCCATGACCTGCTACAACGGTCAGCAGTTCGCCATGTGCGGAAAGACCATTGCCAGCTTCCGGCGCAACGTGCTGGGCGCGCTCAAACAGCAGCTTGCAGCCCGGGGTTACAGCGTCAAGGAACACCGGGCGGAAAACTGCATGACCGTCAGCAAGGGCGGCAAAACCAATGAATTTTACTTTTTCGGCGGCAAAGACGAAAGCAGCCAAGACCTGATCCAGGGCATTACGCTGGCAGGCGCATTCTTCGACGAGGTGGCTCTGATGCCGCAGAGTTTCGTCAATCAGGCCACGGCCCGTTGTTCTGTCACCGGGTCGAAGTTCTGGTTCAACTGCAACCCGGGAAGCCCGCAGCACTGGTTTTATCTGGAATGGGTGCGGAAATGCCGTTCCCGCAGGATGATGTATCTCCATTTCACGATGGACGACAACCTGTCGCTTTCCGAGGACATCAAGGCCAGATACCGCAGCCAGTACAGCGGCGTTTTCTATCAGCGTTACATTCTGGGCCTGTGGACGGTGGCCGAGGGCCTTGTCTACGACATGTTCGACCGCAAGAAGCACGTTGTTGATGTGCTTCCAACGCTGTCTTCAAAGAGCGCCTATGTGGCGTGCGACTTTGGCACCCAGAACGCAACGACCTTTCTGCTGATCCAGAAGCAGGCCGAAACAGAATGTTGGATCGTCACCCGGGAGTACTACTACAGCGGCCGGGAACAGAAGCGGCAAAAAACCGTGGGCGAGTACGTCACAGACCTCAAGGCGTGGCTGGATGGTCTCAAGCCGGAGAGGATCATCGTTGACCCCTCTGCCCTGCCCCTGATTACAGAGCTGCGCAAGAACGGCTTTACTCAGACCCCCGCAAACAACGACGTTCTGAGCGGCATTCTGGACGTGCAGACCATGCTGCAGACCGGGCGGCTGAAAATATACAAAGACTGCAAGCACACGCTGGAAGAATTCGGCGTGTACGCTTGGGACCCGGACAAAGACGACACCGTGCTGAAGGTCAACGACCACTGCATGGACGCTATCCGCTATTTCGTGCGCACAAAGCGCCTTGTGAAATTGAGGGATTGATTTTGAGCACTGTATACACTTTCCAGACTTTCCAGCAGGCGCAAGCCGCCGGGGAACAGTCTGATTTCATCCGGCGGTTCGTGCAGCAGCACTGCAGTTCCGGACCGTACAAGATGGCGCTGGACGCCGACCTGTACGATGCACAGAAGAATCCGGGCGCGGAACGCTTTTCACAGACCTACGCTTTGATGCTGAAACGCCTGTCCAAAAACACCAAGCCGGACACCCCGCGCCCCGATATGGTCAAGAGCAATCTTTTCCGGCGGCTCAACAAGCAGAGGGCAACCTACTCCCTCGGCAACGGCGTGGTCTTTGCGGACGATGGTTTGGACAAGGACAGGCTTGGGCAGAACTTTGACGAGCAGATCCAGAAGGCTGGATATTTCGCCCTGATCCACGGCGAAAGCTTTGGATTCTGGAACAGCGATCATCTGGTTGTTTTCAAACTGACCGAATTTGCACCTCTGTATGACGAAAAAACAGGCCTTTTGCAGGCGGGTGTGCGCTTCTGGCGGCTGAATCCTGACACGGATATGCACTATATCCTGTACGAGCTGGACGGCTTTACCGAGTACACGGAAAGCAGAATCGGCAACGTGATGAAGGAAACCGTGGCAAAGCAGGCATACAAGAGCGTGACCGTCACCACACCCGGCGGCGGGCTGGAAAGCGTGGAGGGCGAAAACTACAGCGCCCTGCCCATTGTGCCGCTGTGGGGGTCCGACCTGCACCAAAGCACCCTTGTGGGGCTGAAAGCCTACATCGACAACACCGATCTGGTGATGTCCGGCTTCTGCAGCGACCTACAGGACTGTGCGGAAATCTACTGGTTGTGTGAGAACTCCAACGGCATGACAGATGACGAGCTGCTGGAGTTTCTTGTCAAGCTGAACCTGTATCACATTGCAGGCGCAGACACCAGCGAGGGCGGCAAGATCACCCCCTACACCACCGAGATCCCTGTGACGGCCCGGCAGGCACTGCTGGAACTGCTGCACACTCGGGTCTATGAGGACTTCGGCGGTCTGGATGTGCATTGCGTCAGCGCGGACAGCACCAACGACCATCTGGATGCGGCCTATGAGCCGCTGAACCAGAACGCGGACGACTTTGAGGCTCAGGTCAAGCCGTTTATCCGGCAGATCTGCGCACTGGCTGGCTTCGACAACGCCATGCCGACATTCAACCGCAGCAAGATCACCAACACAGCTGAGCAGGTCGCAACGGTGATTTCTGAGGCACCGATCATCGGGCAGGACATGGCCATTGACCTGCTGCCCAACCTGACCCCGGAACAGAAGGAGCAGGCAAAGGCGGCGTTGATGGCCGAGAGCGCAACGAGGGAGACCACAGACGAGGAGGACGACGATGGAACAGCTGAAACGTGATATTTGCGCCGCAGTTGTTGGCTTTTTCTTTGGCTGTGGCGTGAGTTCGTTTATCTGTAATATTGCAAGGCTTGTGATGCGCTTATGACCGACCGTGACCGCATTTCAACCCGCCAGCTAAACCGCCTGCGCCGCCGTATCCTACGGGTGTACGGCACTGCCCGCCGGGAGATGCAGAAGCAGCTCACCGAGTTTCTTGCAAAATATAAGCAACTGGACGAGCGCAAGCGGGCGCAGCTGGATGCAGGCGAGATCACCGAGGATGATTACCGCATCTGGCTGCAAAATCAGGTCTTTCAGTCCGATTTGATGCACGCCAAGCTGGACGGCATCACCCAGACCTGCACCACAGCCCAAGAGACGGCCTACAAGCTGGCCCGGGACGAGCAATACAACATCTTTTCCTTTGGCGCAAACTGGGCTTTCTACGAGCTGGAACAGGCCGCAGGCGTGACGTTCGGGCTGACCCTGTACAACACCGAGGCCGTCAAGTTGCTGCTGAAGGAGAACCCCCGCATGGTGCCGAACAAGCGCATCAAGAGCGAGAGCAACCGCACCTATGATGCCCGGGTGTTCAATCGCTACGTCATGCAAGGCATCGTGCAGGGCAAGAGCGTCCACGACATCGCCGTACAGGCCGTGAACGGCATGGCAGACACAGAGATACACTGGGCCATGAACAACGCCATCACGGCGCTTACCAGCGCCCAGAACGCCGGGGCTTTGCAGCAGATGCGCAACGCTCAGGCTTTGGGCATCGAGGTCAAAAAGCGGTGGAACTCCACCCACGACTACCGCACCCGTGAGATGCACCGCTTACTGGACCAGCAGACGGCAGAGCTTGACGAACCGTTCAAGGTCATGGGTTACGAGATTCAGAGGCCAGGCGACCCCAACGCCGCCCCGGAGATGGTCTACCACTGCCGCTGTGTGCTGTCCTCTGCGCTGGGCAAGTACCCCCGGCAGAACGCAAGGCAAATCGACAACGTGCCTGTGGTCGAGGACAGCGGCAAGGTGGACGAAAAAGGCAGGCCCATCATGGTGCGAGTCAAAAAGACCACGCCCGTCATGGATTATAACGAGTGGTACAAAGCCAAAGGCGGCAAGGAAAAAGAGCAAATGTGGTGGGCGGAAGAACGAAAGAGGAAGAAGGAACGAAAATGAAGTATAAAAATAAGGCCCTGCCGCCCGGCAGAGCCTAAAGGTCACAGACCTTTGATTTGGTTGAACAAAGCTGCACGAAGGGCATCGGTTTCAGCGTCCGCTTGCGGCTTGTTCGGGTCATCCGGGATATATTCCAGTATATCGCCGGGCTGACAATGAAGTACCTCACAAATTTTGTCAAGCGCCCCAACGGGGAACTGCTTGATAGTGCCAAGACAGATTGCCGATATGGTAGGCGGTCTAATCCCAGTAGCTTCTGCGAGTTCCTTTTGGGTCATGTTTGCGTCTGCGAGCAAGGCCTTTAAGTGATAGCTTATCGACATTTCTAACACCTCTTTTCTTACATCTATAATACTACGCCATCCGTTAATAGTCAATACGCAAAGCGTAAAAAATATTTTGAGAAATTACGAAAATCGTATTGACGAATTACGCAATTCGTAGTATAATAGATGCATGGAAAGGAGGCCAGAGGTGCAAGGGAGCAAATACCGGGAGGTGATGCTCCGTGACTAGCAAGGAGTTTGCAAAGCTCACCAGAGCCGAGCAGTTGGCACGGTTTGACGCATATAAAAAAGCGGCCAGCGCTGGAACGCTGAACCGCTAAACGCCAGAGACCAATAACCACAAAAGCCCCTTGCACCTCCATTTTATTTTTTTATAAGCGATTTGTCAAGTAAAATGTGAGGTTTTAGCAATGGAAACACCAAAAATCACGAAGGTGGAGCTTGAACTGGATGCTGTTTCTGGTGAACTCCGCACAATGCACGACCTGTTGAACATCTTTGCCAACTGGTTCGAGGAAACGCACAAGACCGATATGCTCAATCGAGAGCGCACCGAGCGGCTTGTAAGCCAGCTCTGGAACGAAGCCCCGATGTACAGTTCTTTGATCACGGCCTTGTTTGCGTCCCTTACCGGGTTGGAAAAGGAAGTTGATGCGGTGCTTGAAGCGGAGGTGAGCGCATGAACGATACTCGATTTGAGCGTGACCACTACATTGAGGTCATTGACGGTCTGCTGAAAAAGGCCGATGTGCGCCGCCTGCGCCTTGTGTGGATTTTCGCAAGCGGAATCATTAAGAGAACGGAGAAGTAATTATGAGCAACATCCAGATTTTCAACTACCAGTCCAACGAAGTCCGCACCGTAGAGATGGGCGGCGAACCGTGGTTCGTCCTCAAGGACGTGTGCACGGTGCTGGGAATTTCCCACATTACGGACACGGCCAAGCGCATGGATGAAGATGAGGTCGGTCAGACCGAGGTCATCGACAGCATGGGCCGCAAGCAGTCCACCTACATCATCAACGAGTCCGGCCTGTACAACGTCATCCTCCGCAGCGACAAGCCGGAAGCCAAACCGTTCCGTAAGTGGGTCACTTCCGAGGTGCTTCCCAGCATCCGCAAGAACGGCGGGTACATCGCCGGGCAGGAGCAGCTTACCCCGGAGGAGCTGATGGCAAAGGCGCTGCTTGTGGCCAACAAGACCCTTGCAGACCGGGAAGCCCGTATCTGTGAGCTGACCGCACAGAACAGCCAACTTACCGTGGAGAAGCAGATCATGCAGCCCAAGGCCGAGTATTTTGACGAGCTGGTTGACCGCAACCTGTTGACCAATTTCCGGGAGACGGCCAAAGAGCTGGGTATCAAGCCCAAAGCCTTTGTGGCGTGGCTGCTGGAAAAGAAATTCCTTTACCGCGACCAGAAAGGAAAGCTGCTGCCCCGTGAGGACAAGAACAACGGCCTGTTTGAGGTCAAGGAAGCCAAGAACGACAAGACCCAGTGGAGCGGAGTGCAGACGCTTATCACTCCCAAAGGCAGAGAGACGTTCCGGCTGCTGTACCTGTAACTGAATCACCGACCCTGCCCCACACCGGGGCGGGGTTTTGTTATACATGGAGTATAGCATGAACTTCAACTACGACATCAAATTCACCGACAACACCCCACAGCTGCATGAGGCTCTGGATTCATGGGCAGAGCGGGTGCTGACTATCTGGGGCATGAAGGTGCAGGACTACGCCCAGCTGCTTGTGCCCACAGGCACGGCAGACAGCACGGGCATTGAGGGCTATGTGGGCGGTGCGCTCAAGCAAAGCCTGACCTACGCCCTCGACCTCGCAAAAAAGACCGTGACCATCGGCAGCAACCTGTTTTATAGCGTCTATGTGGAGCTGGGCACGGGCATTTTTGCCGAGAAAGGAAACGGACGCAAAACGCCGTGGGTCTGGAAGGACTTCAACGGCAAGTGGCACTTTACCCGGGGTATGGAAGCCTGCCCGTTCCTCCGCCCGGCGGTGGAAGAACACATTGACGAGCTGCGAGAGATCGCGGTGGAAGAAGGAAACAAGGAGGCATAAGCATGACCGAGCTTGAATTTTTGAGCGCAAGGCTTGAAGCTGCTGCGAAAAGGCAGATGGAAGCCGATGAAGCATATCACAAAGCAGCCGAAGAGGTGGAAAGCATAAAGGCTGAAATGGTGAGAGCAAAAAACAAGCGAGAAAAAGAACTTGATGCTGTTTGTGAGTTACTTTGCAAGGGAAGAACGGCACGAAAAGAACTTCAAAAAATTTGCGATGTTGCGTATGGCAATGGAGCCAAAATCACAATTTTGCTGTATCTTCCAGCTTCTGAACCTGACGATACAGATTTTCAGCTCTCTCTCTAAAATTTAATATCCAGCGGTTGGCGCACAGCGTCAGCCGCTTTTTTATGCCGCTTTCGCACAACTGGTAGTGCTCCTGGCTCATAACCGGGTAGGTGCAGGTTCAAGCCCCACAGGCGGCACCACACCGGCAGCACGTCCGGCAAATAACCTATTGCCAAGCATGGCAGCCCGAGCAAGGGCGGAAAGGACTATCACATGGCACTCAAAAGAGCTGACATCCGCACGATTCTGGAGAACCCCGAAACCTCCAACGATGACAAGGCCAAGGCCATTCTGGACGCCCTGCACAAGGAGACGGACGAACTCAAGGACCAGCTGGATGCAGAAAAAGCAGCCCGCACACAGGCCGAGAAGGACCGGGACGCAGCCAACGGCGGCAAGCAGGCCGCAGAAAAGGCGCTGACCGACTACAAGGCCCAGCAGACCCAGAAGGACACCCACGCAGCCAAGGAAGCCAAGTTCCGGGAGCTGCTGAAGGCCGCCGGGGTGCTGGACAAGTACGCAGACCGCGTTGTGCGGCTGTCCGGCGAGGACATCGACAAGCTGGAGCTGGACGATAAGGGCGAGGTCAAGGATGCCAAGAAGCACGCCGACAGCCTGAAAGCTGATTGGAGCGACTTCGTAGGCACTACGACGACCACCGGCGCAAAGGTGGACACCCCGCCCACCAACACCGGCTCCAAAATGACCAAAGACCAAATTTTTGCAATCAAGGACGCTGGCGAACGCCAGGCCGCGATTGCTGCAAATGCCGACCTGTTTACAGGCGGCGGAAAGGACTAACACATGGCAGCAAAAGAAAATATCACCATGACCACCGATATCACCGTAGCCGCGCGTGAAATCGACTTTGTGACCCGTTTCCAGCGCAACTGGGACCATCTGCGCACCATTCTGGGCATCATGCGCCCCATCCGGATGCAGCCTGGCACCGTGCTCAAGAGCAAGTATGCACAGGGCACCCTGCAGAGCGGCACCGTGGGCGAGGGCGAAGAGATCCCGTTCAGCAAGTACACCGTCAAGGAGAAGGAGTACGGCAAGATCGCCATCGACAAGTACGGCAAGTCTGTCACCCTTGAGGCGATCCAGAATTACGGCTACGATGTCGCCGTGCAGAAGACCGATGATGAGTTCCTGTACGACCTGACCGCTCTGGTAACGGATAAGTTCTACAAGTTCCTGAACACCGGCACCCTGAAGGGCGCTCCCAAGACCTTCCAGATGGCGCTGGCACATGCCAAGGGCGCGGTCGAGAACAAGTTCAAGACCATGCATCGCACCGTGACCGGAGTTGTTGGCTTTGTCAACGTGATGGACGTGTACGACTATCTGGGCAATGCCAATATCACCGTGCAGAACCAGTTCGGCTTCCAGTACATCAAGGACTTCATGGGCTACAACACCATCTTCCTGCTGTCCGACAGTGAGATCGCGAAGGGAAAGGTTATTGCCACCCCGGTAGACAACATCGTCATGTACTATGTGGATCCTGCGGATAGCGAGTTTGCCCGCGCAGGTCTGGTCTACCGGACCGCAGGCGAGGCAAGCAACCTCATCGGCTTCCACACTCAGGCAAACTACAGCACTGCAACCTCCGAGAGCTACGCCATTATGGGCGTGACCCTGTTTGCTGAGTATCTGGACGGTATTGCTGTCGAGACCATCACTCCGGGCGAATCGGTCTAACCTGCAAGGGGGGTGACTTTGCATGACCGTCCCTGAGCTGTGCGCACTGACGCACAATTTCTTTGACCGGGCAGATGACTCCATTGCCGGGGAGTTTGCCTTTGAGCCGGACACCGTTCCCGCCGGGGTGGTCCCGGGGCAGTATTTCCTTGTGTGCGGCTCCATCTTCAACGATGGGGTGCACAAGGCCGGGGACGGCGATCTGACTGCCGAGACCTTCAACGGCACGGTGCAGCCCATGCGTGTGCCACCTGATTTTGTGGCGCTGGCTGAAAAAATCGACGCATACGACAAGGCACTGCCTTCCGGCGGCGTGTATGTGTCCCAGTCCTTTGGCGGGTGGTCTGGCACGATGGCTACAGGCACGGACGGCCTGCCTGCCGACGGCAAGACCCGCTATAAATCCGAGATCAATCAGTGGAGGAAGATGTGACATGGTCAACCCGTTCACTGCATCCACCGTGATGCAGAGTTTTACCAAGAAATTCTGTTTTCAGACACGCAGCTATGAGCCGGACGGCGTGGGCGGCTTTGTATCCGGCTGGCAGGACGGACCCAAGTTTGAAGCCGTGGAGCGCCACGACACCACCGTGGAAGCACAGGTGGCAGAGCAGGCAGACACGGCATCCACCTATACCCTTCTGGTCGGCACCGGCGTGCCGCTGGCCTTCCCGGACTACATCAAGCGGGTGAGCGACGGGCAGACCTTCCAGATCACCAGCGCAGCAGACGAAACCAAGGCCCCGCCGGAATCCGGCATGGGACTGCGGGCAGTCAAGTGCAAAAAGGCGGTGCTGCCGTAATGGGGCCGTCTGAGAGCATCAACCGGGCGCTGAACGCGTTCTTCAACGGCTTTGGCATCCCGGGCTATCTGGAGGATAACATTCCTCCCACCGCTTCCCTGCCCTATCTGACCTACAAGCCCACCATCCCCGGCGGGTGGAACGAAACGGCATCCTTCCATGCCCGGCTGTGGTACCCAAGCAAGGGCGGCAGGGCCCCCATCCTGCAAACCGAAGATATGATCAGCGCGGCCCTCGAGGACAGCACAACGCTTTCCTGCGAGGGCGGCGCTATTCTTTTGCGCAAAGGTACCCCGTGGGCACAGCCCCTCGACAACCCGCCTGAAAGGTATCTGTGCGAATATCTCAATTTTGAAATCACGCAATTTTGCGAGTAAGGAGCAATATGGCAAGAAAATTTTCCAAAATTTCGCAGGAAGCGTTCAAGTCCATGCAGTTCAATGCCGGAATTGTGGTCAACAAGTTTGACGTGACCGGCGAGACCGAAGTGCAGGACGCAGACATTGTCACTGCCACCACCGGCGGCATCACTGCGACCTGTAAGGCAAACTTCACCGATCTGGGCAATGACGTGGACAACGCCCAGAAGAACACCGCAGAGTTGATGCAGATCGAGGACTACGACTGCACGCTGGCTTTTACCGCCCTGAACGCAACTACTGACGTTATCAAGCTGGCCCTCGGCGCGGCTGACGTGACGGACAAGAAGGTCACTCCCCGCATGACGCTGGACCCCACCAAGAGCACCGGCGACTTTAAGGACATCTGGTGGGTGGGAGACACGCTGGATGGCGGCATGGTTGCCGTTCGGCTGATGAACGCAATCAGCACCGGGGGTATGTCCCTCAAGACGACCGACAAGGGCAAGGGCAACATTTCCGTGACCCTCACCGGCTGCCCCCGTCTGGGCAGCGATGTGGTGCCCATGGAGTGGTACTACAGCCCCAAGGCCGCAGCATAAGGAGGACGCAGTATGAAAACCCTGAACCAGATGAACGAAACCGAATTTCTGCGTCGCTGCTGGCTGATTGCTGACTCCGTGTCTGATCTGCTGGAAAAATCCAAGGTGGCAGAGCTGCGCAAGGTCATGCCGGTACTGACCGGCAAAGAAACCGAAGCGGAGCTAGAGCAGAAAAAGGCCGCGCAGGCCAAAAAGAACGTCAAGGCCATGTGCAAGGCCCTGCTGTTCGACAATGCCGAAACCACGGCAAAGCTGCTGCCCCTGCTGTATGAGCCGGACTTTGACGAGGACGGCACGCCCGAAACTATGACGCCGTTCAAGATCCTGCGCGTCATTACCGCCACCGTGGAGGATAAGGATGTGCTGGATTTTTTGTTCTCGTTGGTGAAGTTGGCGCAGATGGATATCGACGTTTAACTTCTACCATCCGGCTGGACATGCTGCATCTGATCGGCAAACCGTACATCCTGCAGCACTGCCGCATTGCGGCGCGGAATGAGCAGCTTGCAATCAGCTATCAAGCTTACATGACCGACATGCTCAGTGCGCTTGCAGGTGCGCAAGAGCGCTGGTACGACCGCGTGGCCGACCTCGTGGAAAGCCGCCCGCAGCAGCCGCAGCCGTCCGCAGAAGAAGTGATAGCACACATCAAAAACGGCTTGAATGGGGGTGATGGAACCTGAAACTTTTTGAATTAGAAGCCACCATTGGGCTTGACGATAGCGCGTACCGGCAAAGCATCCAAAGCGTGCAGGCTGAAACGAGAAAAACCGTTTCCACCCTTTCCAGCGAGTATAACAAGGCCTCAAAGTCCGTTGCGGAGCTGGTAAAACGTTACAACGAATCTGTCGCAGCAACAAGCAAAACGTCTTCCGAGAGCAAAAACTTAAAAATTCAGCTTAACGCTGCAGAAGCACAGCTCAAAACCACGGCTTCTGCTCTGAAGGCTGCCAACAACGGAATGGAAAACTTTCAGGGGTCAACGAAAAAGGCCGCTGCAAGCCAAAAAGAGCTTGGGTCCGGTGCATCGACCGCGACCAGCTCACTGTTTGGTCTGCTCACAAAGGCAAACCTTCTGACATCTGCTCTTCAGAGCCTCGCCGGGGCGGTCGTCAGTGTCGGCAAAAGCATCATCCAGATGGGCGTTGGCTACAACACGCAGCTTGAAACGTACCAGACCGCCTTTACAAACATGCTCGGAAGCGCGGAAAAGGCTTCTGCTTTTCTGGAGCAGCTCAAGAGCGATGCATCCAGAACGCCGTTTGATACGGACACACTTGTAAAGGCAAACCAGTACCTTCTGGGCGCGGGCGAAAACGCGGAGTACAGCCGCAAAACCATTCTCGCGCTGGGCGATGCGGTCAAGGCTACAGGCGGCGGCAACGATGAGCTGAACCGCATGGCGCAGAACATTCAGCAGATCGCCAATGTCGGCAAAGCGTCCAGCATGGACATCAAGCAGTTTGCCTATGCAGGCATCAATATCTATCAGGTCCTTGCAAAATACACGGGTAAGTCCGTGCAGGACGTCAAGGACATGACTATCACATACGATGTCCTGACGCAGGCTCTTCAGGCGGCTGCGGAAGAAGGCGGCCTGTACTATAACGCCATGAACACCCAGAGCCAGACTATGAGCGGACGTCTCACGACATTGAAGGACAACGCCCTGCAGCTCGCCGGAGTCCTCACCGAGGACCTGTCAGACGCTTTCGGGGTGCTGATTTCCAAAGCAAATGACTGGGTCGTGGCGCTGAAAAATGCTTTCGAGGAGGATGGCGTAGAGGGTCTCGCAGACAAGGGCGGAGAGATCGCGCTTGAAGTGGTCTCCGGCTTCAGCCAGAAGATCCCGCAGCTGGAGCAGCAGGCTGTTCTTGCTGTGCAGAACCTTGCGCAGTACCTGCAGAAAAACACATCCACCATCGTTGCGGCGGGAAAGGACCTTCTTTTCTCGCTGGCGGATGGCATTGTGGACGCGCTGCCGCAGATCGTCAATGCTGCAATGGATGTGACGATCTCGTTCGAGACGGAGCTTATCAACCACTACGATGAGTTCATGGTCAAGGGCTATGAGATCCTTGGCAAGATCGTCTCCGGCCTGATGAACTGCCTTGGGCACATGCTCAGTGCCATTGAAGACCTTACAAGCGCAGCCGTCAAAAAAATCTTTGAAACGGACTGGGTACAGGTTGGAAAAGACATGGTGTCTGCCATCGCAGACGGCATTATTGAGGGCCTTCCCGGCATCAAAGAGGCCGCTGGAGCGCTGGTCCGCATCCTGAACCCGGCCGCTACAACGGGCGTACAAGACGCCGTTGCAAAGCAAGGCGGAAAAACAAGCAGTGCATCGAACGGCGCCGGACGCCGTGCGAACAGCACCAACATGGAATGGGACGAAAACAACGGCTGGGTAAAAAAGGGGACAGAAAATAACTACAACGGAAACGGCAGCAGCCGAAACGTGAATAGTTCTATTACGTCGGATGGTTCCGGCTCAACCACCAAAAAAACAAAATCCAAAACCGAAAAAGTCATCGAGTCCATCTCTCACACGGCCACCACTACCAGCCAGAACGCCCTCGGCACGGTGACCACCAGCATCCAGACTCTGGACGAGAAGGTCAAGGACAGCGCGGGCAAAATCAAAGACCGCGTAACCACGACCACGACCGAGACCGGCAAGGAGATGGTAAACGGCGTGGCCACGACTTATAAAAAAGTTGAGACCAAAGTCAACGGCACGGTCACAAAGGTCACAAAGACCTATGACGACATGTCAAAAACGCTGCTGGGCACGCTGACGTCCATTTCGGAGACGACTTTTAACGGCATTACAACAAAAATCCAGGAAGCAACCGAAAAATACGCCGATGGCAGCGAGCACGTCAAGCGCACCGAGACCGAGACCGGAGAGCACATTGTCGATGGCGTGGCGCAGACCTACACAAAGGTCATTACCTACATCGACGGTGTACAGGACAAAGTCACCGAGACGGAAACCGCCATTGACAAGAGCGTCAAAGCTACTCAGACCCGCATTGACCAGTATTTAAGCGGTGCGTCCTCTGAGTCCAACAAAGGCATTTTTGGCATCCTGCGAAGCTTTATCTCCGACGCAAAAAACGGCGACGCGGCGGCGATCGGGCTGGACTTTGTCAACCTGCTTTGGGGCGAAGTGACGCAGGACCAGCGCGAGGCTATCTCCAAATGGGCAAAAAATGCGCTGGAAGTCATCAATGAGGCATACTCCGGCGGCGGCCTGAAGAACGCCTTTGCCGTATTCGAAAAAATCTTTACCGGAGGCGGCGTGGAAGCGGGCGTTGACGGCGTGACCACAAAAGTGATCGGCCTTACCGAAGCACTGCAAAAGCTGGGCGCTACCGGCGGCGCGGGCGGCGTGCTGGCAAACGTTGGCACCGGTTTGGCGTCTTTTGGCAGCAAGATCATGGGCGTGCTGGGAAACGTCGTGGCATTTGTGGCAGAAAACCCCATTGCGCTGGCAATTGCGGCCGTGGTAGCCGGTGCTGTTGGACTCGGCATCGCTCTTTGGAAAAAGTACAAGAGCGACAGCAGCAGTTCTTCCTCGTCCTCGAGCAAGATGGGCTACAAAGACCTGCAGGACGCCTACTGGTACGGCAACGAGCGGGCCTTTGCGGGCTACGACTACCGCACCGACCCTTACACCTTCAACCCGAACAACAGCGCTGTGCTGGGCTACCAGGCCAAAATGCAGGAGCAGATGACCCGCCTTACCGAGGTGGTACAGCAGTACCTGCCCGACGTGGCGAACCAGCAGATCGTTTTGGACGATGGTACGCTTGTGGGCAAAATGGCACCCGGCATGGATGCGCAGCTTGGGCAGCTGTCTGTCTTGGCAGAAAGGGGTAATTGATGTACGAGATTTACGGCTATCCCAATGGAGAGCCTACGAATGAGCGGCTTATTTACCAGCCCGGAAACACGCATGCGCTTGTGCTGTCGCCTAAGCTTACCCGCGAGGTGAGCAAGGGCGGCAGCCTTACTTTTACAATGCCCCGGGACCACCCGCAGTACGATAACCTGCAAAAAATGTCTACCGTCGTCGTGGCAAAACAGGACGGCAAAGAGATTTGGCGCGGGCGCATCCTCAACCACGAGGCAGACTGGTACAACCGGCGTGTGGTTTACTGCGAGGGAGCTTTGAGCTACTTTAACGACAGCTGCGTTACTCCTTTTAACTACCGCGGCACACTGAAGCAATTTCTGCAGCACCTTGTGGAGGCCCATAACAGCCAGGTCTCGGCAAAAATGAAGCAGTTTGAGCTTGGCACTGTCACGGCAGCGCTGGGTGATCTTGTCGTAGAATTTGGAGACGCCGACAAATACGGCGTTGGCGAAGACTACGGCAGCATCTGGGACATCATCGACAAGATGGTGCTCAAAACCTTTGGCGGTTATGCATACTGCACATTTAACGCCGAAACCGGAAACAATGTGCTCAACTACTGCGACCAGGCGGTGGAAGCGCAGCGGCTTGTAAACCAAAAAATCCAGTATGGCGTGAACCTGCTGGACATTACCGAAAAAACGGATACCAACGACCTTTTTACCCGCATTTACCCCATCGGCAACAAGCATACTGTGGACACCTCAAAGTGGTATTACAAGCTGCTCTGGTGGAAGGACCCCTCCCAGTACAAGCATGAGGAGCGCTACGGCATCATGGGCGCGGACGCGGCGACCATCAAAAAGTATCTTCCGGCATCCGGGTATTCCTACAACCTGAAGGAAGGGTGGATACAAAACGACGCCGCAGCGGAGAAATTTGGCATCATTGCCAAAATCCGCGAACAGGACACGGACAGCGAAAATGAAACCTTTGCTTCTGGCGTGCAGGACCTGCAGCAAAACTACGCAATGGTGACAAGCTACACCGTCAAAGCGGTTGACCTGGTAGATGCAGGGTATACAAACATTGGCGATGATCCGCTTGACCGGCTTACATTTGCCAGCTATGCGCACATCATCAGTGAGCCGCACAGCGTGGATGCGATCATGCTGTGCACAAAGCTGGTGGAGCCTTTTGACCAGCCGGACAAAAAAGAGTATTCCTTCGGTATGACCCGTCGGACGCTGACTGACCGACAGGTTGCAAACCTTGGCCGCACAAATGCGCTTGAGGAGCAGGCCAGCACGAGCGCAAACTCGTCCGAAAAGCTGATGAAGGACCTGACGGACTACAAAAAGTCGAACGACGAAGCCGTTGCGGATGCAGCCAAAACGGCTACAAACTTTATCAGCTTTGACCCGCAGCACGGCCTTACGGTCGGGCACGAAACTCTTGCGGACAAAAAAGTTGTCATTACGGCAGACGGCATTTCCATCACGGATGGCGTTGGCAGCTGTACGATTGACAGCGGAAACATCACGTTCCACGGCATCCGCAACAAAACGGTGGCGCTGTCCTGGCTGGATGACGCCGGAAACGGCCTTTCCGGCTTTACGGCACAGACGATCGCGCATGACTTCAGCAGCGTTTCTGCAGTCCTGCTGACGTTTGAGAGCAACAAGGGCTCCACATGGCTTGCCAGCGGCGGCGGCGGCGGTGCAACGTCAATGGTTATCCCGGTAAACGGCAAAACCTACTCGATCGTTTACCCGTGGAACACCATGCACCGGAGAGACGTCACCGTATACAAAGACAAAATTGTTTTTGGCAATGGTTACGAGCGCACATCCAGTTATGGCGGTGCAACAGTCGTTGGCGTGTGGGGCTTTGAGTTGCAGACCCCCGGCAATGACGGATGGTCGAGAAACGATGCGGTTTGCATCCCCCGCGAGCTTTATGAGTTTATGTGAGGTGCCGGCATGAAAAAAGAAGGGTATGTGTACCAGTGCAAGATTTGCTCAGATGGCAGGCTTTACAACGGCGTGTGGTCCGTAGCTTCTGGCGTCCCACACCCGCTGCCGGAGAACGTCGTTGTTTTTGACGAGTTCCCGTCAAATATCAACGGTGGCTCAGACTATCTTTGGGACGGCAAAACGCTGACCTATAGCCCGGCGGAAAAGACGGAGGAAAGCGCAGAATGATCGACTATAAGGCGCTTGAAAAAGCTGCTGCAGAAAACGCCAAAATTCCAAAGTTTTATGTCCAGATGGGCGATGGCTTCAAGTCTCTGCTGGAGGAATACGGCCTTCTTCTTTCGAAGGACGGCTTCAGCGTGGGCGCACCGGACGTGGAAGGCAAGCAGGAGTACCCGCCCGGGTACGACATTGTGCTTGATTTTACGCAGGCTTTGGATAGCAAAGTGCATTTTAAGCAGCGCAAAGTGTCCATGAGCTTCAAGTGTTTCCGCCCGAAGTCGCAGTGGGAGAACATCCGCAGCCGGATGGAGACCGATCTGCAGGGGCAGTGGCTTGCGTTTTACCGATCTGATGCACCAGAAACGCAGTATGAGGGCCAATTTACGGTCGAAATGACGCCTGACAAGCATTATGCGGTGGTGGAGATTTCTGCCGCCTGCACGCCGTAAAAGGAGGGATTGGGTGGATTACAAAGCGGCCGAAGCTGCTGCGGCAAAAAGCGGCTTTAACGATTTTCTTCTCCTTGTGGGCGGAAACACCATTTCTTTGCTGCAGAAGTTCGGGCTACTCTTTGACAAGACCTATCCCCAGATCGGCAAGGCAGAAACGCTTTCGATGCTGGTCAATGTACCAGGAGCCGGTCGTCCGTTGGACCTCAGCCGGTCCATTGATGGCAAGCTGCACTACAAGAGCCGCAAAATTACGGTCAAGTTTTCGTGCTTTCGCCCTCAATCGGAGGATGACGGCATTCAAAAAGGACTCGAAAAACTTTTGCAAGGCCAGTGGGTGTGGTTCAAATTCCGCGAGGATTCGTTTTTTTGGCGCGGACACACAACGGTAAACTTTGAACGGAAGGCAAACAAAGCGGCGGTGACGATCACTGCAGTTTGCAACCCGTACAAGTACAATCTGACAGCTTATCTCGGCAACGACTGGCTGTGGGACACCTTTAACTTTGAAAAAGACACTATTTATGATGTACGCACGGAGGTGAAGAACCTTTGACAAAAACCTTCAAGGAGATCATCGACGGCATCCGAAAAGCCGTTCTCGGCGTGGAGGTCCGCGAGGACATCGCGCAGGGCATGGAGTATGTGGAGCAGTTTGCAGAGACCTCCACCACCAAAGCGCAGGAAGCTGCTGAAAGCGCCACCGCCGCAGAGCGGGCCAAGACCGATACTCTTGCTGCCAAGACGGAAGCGGTGCAGGTGATTTCTGCAGAAAAACAGGCCGGTCTGGATGCCATCAGCACCGCAAAAAGCAACGCGGTAAAAGAAACCCAGTCCGCCCACACCGCAGCCCTGCAGGACATCTCCAATGCCCGCGCGGGGGCGCTGGACGATGTGGCCGCTTCTACCAAAAAGGCCACCGATGCCGCCAGCACGGCCGCCCAAAAAGCCGAGGAAGCTTCCACCAACGCCGCAGATGCACAGCAGGCAAAAACCAATGCAGAAGCTGCTGCTACCGCAGCAGGCAAAAGCCAGACCGCTGCCGAAACCGCGCAGAAAAAGGCTGAAGCCGCCGCCGAGCTGGCAGGAGCCCGGGCCAGTACAGATAAAACTTTTACCATAGAGGACGCGCCCGCGGATGCAAAGGCAGTTGGCGAAGCCCTAAAGAATTTGAATATTCGCCCGGCCACCGCAACCACGCTGGGCGGTGTCAAGCTGAGTGAGGATTTTACAGCCGACGAGGACGGCACACTGCATCTTGCAGGCGGTACTGCCCTGGACCCTTACCCCGTGGGCAGCATCTACCAGAGCACCGATGCCGCCAGCCCGGCCGCCCTGTTCGGCGGCACCTGGGAGCAGATCGCCCAGGACCGCGTGCTGATGGGTGCCAGCGACACCCACCCGGCAGGCAGCACCGTCGAGGCTGGCCTGCCGAATATCACGGGCAAATTTGCTGGTATCGCCAGATGGGATTTTGGCGACAATCCTGCTTCTGGCGCGTTTTCTGGGGTCTCTAAAAGAGGCCCAGAAGGAAACTATGGTGGTAATGGCATGATTTATACATTTAATGCTTCCCGCACGAACCCAATCTATGGTGCGTCTGATACCGTTCAACCGCCCGCATACTATGTGTACACGTGGAGACGGATAGAATAAATCAACTTATGCGTCGCCAAATCCATACAAAGTACGCAGGTGGTTGAACAGTGTTGGATGAACCATAAATGGAACTGGAATTTTCCGCATTAAACCCGATACTATATTCTTGACCTGCATATTTTGAATAGCCGCAATATGTTGCACTAATAGCAGTGGTACTTAATGCGCCACGACTTGTTACACTGTTAGCGGATGCTCTAAATGGTCCCGAACCGGAACTTGTTGCAGTGCTTATAAGACTGCCCGTGATATTCGGCAGGCCAGCCTCGACGGTGCTGCCTGCCGGGTGGGTAGTTGTATCGCCATTTAACTATACAGAAAGGAGACATTATGAAGATTATTGACGAAAACGGTTCAGTCGTCGAGAACCCCGACCTGACGGCGGGTTATCTGGTGGACGACACCGAAACCGTGGAGCGCCCGGCGCAGGCCGCCGTGGAGGAGCTGAGCCACTACGAGACGGTGGCAGAGTACCCCAACGGCGGCAAAGACGTGCGCAAGGTCATCGACCGTGCCGCCGTCCCGGCAGCGCCTGCGTGGACCGAGCAGCTGCCCATCCAGCGGTACATCCGCTACACGGCGGAGGAGCTGGCCCGGCGGGAAAAAGAGCGGCAGGAAGCCCGCCAGCAGCAGGAAGCACTGGACAATCTGCCCCAGACGCTGGAAGCCCTGCAAAAAGAAAACGAGATGCTCAAGCAATGCTTGCTTGAAATGAGCGAGACTGTCTATGCGTAAAATCACACGAAAAATAGAAAGGTTGGTATGTATGATGGCAATGTTATGGGCACAGGAGATCATGTCTGCTGAGACTGTCGAGGAGGCAAAGGCGCTGTATAAGCGCTGCCCGCGCTTGCTGAAGGAGAAGGTCAAGGCGATTCTTATCAAGAGCGGATTTGAGGAAATCGTGCAGGAGGAGTAAGCGATGGAAAAACTTTTGGAATTTCTGGCGGGGCTCGTGAAGGCGCTTTTCGGCTGGGACAGCAAAAGTCCTGAGCCGGAAACACCCAGAGAGACTCCCGTTGAAGAGACCGTCACCGGCTGGGAGGGCGACCCGCCATACCGGTACATCGACGTGAGCCGCTATCAGGGCGAGATCGACTGGGCGCAGGTGGCAGCGGCGGGCTACAAGGGAGCGATGCTCAAGACCGTGAGCACAAACCGCAAGCTCTCCAAGCGGGCAGACGGTTTGTACATCGACCCCACCTTTGAGACCAACTACGCCGGGGCAAGGGCTGCCGGGCTTGACGTGGGCGTCTACTACTACACCTACGCCACCAGCAAGGCGATGGCAGATGCAGAGCTTGCCCTGCTGCGGCAGGCGGTGTACGGCAAGGAGCTGACTTTGCCGGTGGCGGTGGACGTGGAGGAAAACAAGCTCAAGCCCATGAGCACCCTCGACCTCACAAACCTCACCGCATACGCGCTAGAACAGGTGGAGCGGATGGGTTTTTATGCCCAGCTCTACACATACACCGGCTACAAATACGAACTGGATATGGCTCGGCTGTCCTCTCGGTGGGACGTCTGGCTTGCCGACTACACCGGCAAGACGCCCAACGTGACGTTTAACTACAACGCCCACCAGCACACCAGCAAGGGCCGCGTGCCGGGCATCAGCGGCAACGTTGACCTCAACGTGACCACCCTCAACTACCCCCGTATCATCCGCAAGAAGGGTCTGACCCGTCTTCGGGAGGGCGCATGACCAAAGAGCAAGCTCTTTTGTGGGTGCTGGGCGTTGTTGGCAGCGTGTGCGCCGGGGCTGTGACGCTGGACAAGGTGCTTGACATCATCCACAAGTACATCAAAAAAGCGCAGGCCCCGGACGATGCGCAGAACAAGCGCATTGACGCCATCGAAAGACGGCTTGACGCTGTAGAGACCGGCTACGCACAGCACAGCGCGGCCCTCAAGCGGGACCTGACCCGCTTTGATGAAATCGACGAAGTAAGCCGCCTGACGCTTGACGGCGTGCGAAATCTGCTGGATGCGCAGTTGTCTGGCAATAATCACGACGGTATGCAAAACAGCAAGACCGCTATTGATAACTATCTTCTGAAGGGAGTAACAAATCATGGAAGCAATGCTTAACTTTATCCCCGCGCCCATCGCTCTGCTGCTGATGCTGGTGGGCTTTATCTCGCTGGCCATTGGCTGCATCCGGCTGGGTTACAAGCAGACCGTCAAGGACCTTGCCTATGACCTTGTCTGCAAGGCAGAGGACAGCATCATGGGCAGCGGTCAGGGCGCAAAGAAAAAGGCGCAGGTATTCGCTGCGCTGCGTGCCGCTTGCCCGAAAGCAATCCGGTGGGCCATTACGGACGAGGTGCTTGACGCTGTCATTGAGGGTGCCGTCAGCCTGATGAAAAAGGCACTGGCCGAAAAGAAACCCACCATCAACCAGTAAAGGAGCACTATATGCCTGTACCGATGTGTGGCATTGTCGCCGCGTCCGCAAATGCCATGAATCAGGCTCGCAAGCGTGAAAAGACATGCAACCTGAAAGGCGACAATGAAGAGTATTGCAAATACTGCCTTTTGGGCAAAGATGGCGAGTGCATCGAAAAGCGGGCAGATAAGGAGTAACACCATGAGCAGCACTACATACGAGCATCCCGGTGGCGTCACCGAGATGTACGCCGTACAAAAGCAATTTCGTCACCTCACGAAAATGGTCTGCGCACGTCTTCGTGGCTTCACGAAAACATACCATCTCGGCAATGCCAACAAACTGGTGACGTTTTGTCACCGTTTCGCCGTGCTTGGCAATGTGGTGCGCAACGCCGGACAGCTGCCGCAGCCTTTCTGGCTCGGTGCTGCCTGTGGCGGCGGCTCGCGTGGTGCTGCCCGCTGCGCTGCAAGGACTTGACCGAAAGCAGATGATCGCAGCCATCAAAAGCGCACCGCTTGGGAGGGTAGACCGTAAAATAGCCTTACTGCGGTACGTTGAGCGGCTCCCGCT